>Ga0105245_10004228_pt1 | contig 12744 bp, 11 predicted proteins | sample KBSM54metaG_FD_81523 | JGI IMG/M metagenome (GOLD analysis project Ga0105245, IMG submission 81523) | Miscanthus rhizosphere microbial communities from Kellogg Biological Station, Michigan, USA - KBS M5-4 metaG | ecosystem: Host-associated > Plants > Roots > Rhizosphere > Soil | place... | reverse complement strand
TGTGCTCACTCGGGTACGGGGGCCGGTGTGCTTGTCAAGCTCACCGCCTGCCGACCAGCCTCACACGACCGGCAGGGACGGCAGATCCTTCCGCAGCCGGTCGGCCGTGCGCAGCGCGAGCGCCGCCAGGGTCAGGGTCGGGTTGGCGGTGCCGACCGTGGGGAACAGCGACGATCCGGCCACGTACAGGTTCCGAATGTCGTGGGATCGCCCGAAGGCGTCGGTGACCGAGGTGTGCGGGTCGTTGCCCATCGCCGTGGTGCCCATCATGTGACCGGCACCGAACGGGAAGCCGACGTGGTGCCGGTCGGTGGCGTTCAGCGCCGTGAACAGCCGCTCGTGCAGCTCGGTGGCCACCTTCATCCCTTCTCGTACGTACGAGCCGATGGTGAACGCGATCCGCGGCCTGGGGATGCCGATAGCGTCCCGGCGGTCGAACGCCGGGACGATCCGGTTCTCCGGGTTCGGCAGCTGCTCCATCAGCGAGCCGAACCGGAACTCCCTGGACACATGGTCGCGCCAACGCCGCGCCAGCTCGGCACCGCCCTGACGGAGACCCACGAACGGCTTGCCGTCCGGCTGGGCGGTGAACTCGAAGGTGGGGTCGCCGATCGGAAACTTCCAGCCGTCGTTGCCGACCTCGACCCGGAACGCCGAGCGCAGGTCGCGCCGACCGGACTGCCGGGTGGACTCGATCCCGGCGGTGGAAAGTGGTCCCCGCTGGCCGAACACCGGCTGCCCGGACAGTGCGTACGACAGCTGGATCGGGTGGTCCATCAGGTTCCGGCCCACCTGGTCCGAGGAGTTGCCAACACCGTGACCGCCGTTGGCGTTGAGCATGATCTTCGGGGTCTCGATGGCGTTCGCCGCCATGACCACGGCACGGGCCAGCACCGTCTCGTCGGTGCCGTTGGGACGCCGGTAGACGACACCACGCGCGGTGCCGTCGGTGTTGAGCAGGATGTCGTGCACGACCGCGTCCGGGATCAGCTTGGCTCCGTGCTCGGCGGCCTGGTCCAGGTGGATCAGCGCGTCGTACTTCGCCCCGATCGGGCAGATCGGGATGCAGTTGGAGTTGCCGACGCAGTGGTGCCGGTCGTTGAAGGTCTCGGTGTTCCGGGCCTGCGGGGTCGACTCGACCTTCAGTCCGATGGTGCGGGCCGCCTTGTCGATCACCGAGTCCAGGTACGAGGTGGGCACCCTCGGCATCGGGAAGCCTTTCGACCGGGGCGAGCCCTGGTCGTTGGCGCTGTCCCCGGCCACACCGATCGCGTACTCGGCCTTGACGTACCACGGCTCCAGGTCGGCGTAGCTGATCGGCCAGTCGACGCCGACCCCGAACAGGGTCTTCATCCGGAAGTCGCTGGGCAGCAGCCGCGGGGTGGTGCCGAGCCAGTGCCAGGTGGTGCCGCCGACGATCCGCTCGTAGGTGGAGCCGAACGGGTCCGGGCCGTCCTGAATGAAGTAGCCGGTTCCGGGTACTCCGATCTCCAGCACGGTGGGGTGCGGAGCCCAGGCCGTGTTCGGGTAGGGCGACTCTGGGACCTTCGCGGTCGCTGCCCGGAACACCTCCACCGCCTCGTCCCGGTCGACCGGCGGACCGGCCTCCAGGATGGTCACCTTCGCTCCGGCCTTGGCGAGCTGGAAGGCCACCAGCGCTCCGGCGACACCGGAGCCGACCACGACCACATCGGTGCGGATCATGACGGCTTCCTCTCCCAGTCGGGGAACCCGAGCGGGGTGGAGGACACCGCCGCGAAGTCGACGGTCTCCCAGGCCAGCGCTTCGAGGTAGTCAGCGGTCCGGTCACCGACCAGCCCGGAGTACCAGTACACGAGGACCTGCTGGGCGGTGGCCGCGTTCCGCGGATCGTGGAGAGCACCGGAGGCGAGAATCGCGTTGAACGTCTTCGGGTCGCCTGCCCGGACGGTGACCTGGACCAGCTTCTGGATGTCGGCCGGGTCGAGTGCGGCCAGGTACTGCGCGCCGACCTCGTCGCGGAGGCTGAACTCGTTGTCGGTGAGTGCCTCGCTCAGTTCCATGAACTCGTCCAGGGTTACTGGACCGGTGGTCACTGCCTCTGCCACCGAGGGAAGGGCTGCGACCAGCGCACCCCCACCTGCCATCGCGAATACCTGTCGTCGGGTGGGGACAATCGGGGGGGCCATGTCTCTACTCCTGCCTGTGGTGGCCCCCAAACTAGCCCTTTTCGGAAACTTTCGGACTTTCCGGGCTGATCCGTGGGCGGCCGAGCGAGCCTGAGAGGGCGCACGCCGTTCCCTGCATGGTTCCTGAGCTGTCTAGGTCATCTGATGGACCGGACGCCGCGCGCACCCAGAACACGACGATGCAGGCGCCGACGACGCCTGCGACGCCGGGGGCCTGGGAGCACCATAGGCGAGTGCTGCACGCTGACTTCGTTGGGCGACCGACCAAATTTGGGGCGGGCTCAAAGCAGGCCGAGCTCGGTGGCGTGCCTGCGTATGGCGTCGCTGTCGGCCGCGAGCACGAACGGGACGTCCTGGTCCCACGCTCCGGAGACTTTCTCGACGCGACCGTCCCCCGGGTCCAGCCGCACTTCGCGGATGTAGACCGCCAGTATTCGCCCTGGGTATGCCCGGACAATGTCCGCGTAGATCTCGGGGTCATTCTCCCCGGAGTCGCCGATGAGGACGAAGGGCAGTCCAGGGTGGACGTCGAGGATCTCGGCGATGCGGTCGGTCTTCTGCTCGCGGCCCGCAGCAGTGCCGAGCAGGTCGCGCAGCAACACCGGCCCCGTCGGGAATCCGCGGTGCCGCAGAAAGGCCACCAGGAAGGCATGCAGGTTCCAGGGGCTCGAGGAGACGTAGAAGATCGGGTTCACTCCGGCCGCGAGGTCGCGGTACAGCTCCGGTGCTCCCGGGAATGCGGTCCGCGTCAGAGCGGACCCAGTGAAGGTCTGGCGAATCATGTGACCGACCCGCTGAACACCGGTCTCGAGGATCGTGTCGTCGATGTCAGAGAGGATCCCGAACCTCGCGCTCAGCTCTGGCACCCGCACCTCCACGGGCGTGGTGTACCGGCCGGGCAACCCCCGGTACTCACCATCAAGCTCGACTGTGCCGGTGGTCCACGGCCTTGAGAGCTTGTCGGGGTCCGGGCGGAGGCTGGCGAGGAAGTAGCCCTCCGCATCGGTGGCGATCACGACCTCCGCGTCCGCGACAGCCACGCGCAGCGGCACGCCGGGCAGCTCGTCGGTCACGAAGTTCCGCAGCATGCGACGAATCGCCTCACCGACCCTCTCACTCTCCACCGCCGCAGAAGGCAGCGGGTCGTCCAGCACTCGGCCACGTACCACCACCCCCTCGGGGCCGCCGTGCCCCATGTACGGCTCGACCCGAAAGTGGGCAGGCGGGCGCGAGCTGGCCCGTCGAAGCCGAGCCACGTCCCAAGCTCGCTCAAGGCTGACGACCCAGCCGCGCGCACTCATGAAGCCACCGTATGTCCGTGGCTGACGCCGAGGCGGTTCATGTGGCTACCCCGAGGCGAGCATTGCGGTGACGAGGGTCTGGGTGGTGGTCTCGTCGGGAGTGGTCACCAGCCAGGCGAGGTCGCCGCTGACCCACCCGAGAGCGTGCCCGGTGAACGTCGGATCTCCCTCGGTGCCGTCGATGGTGCAGGTGAACCACCAGGCCTGCTTCGGGTCATAGACTCCGCCAAAATCGATGTCGGGTCCTCCGCCGTAGCGTGAGGGCGGAGCTGTCCCGGCGTAGCTGCCCTTCTTGCATGCGAAGCCCATCCCGAACATGAAGGACAGGACCGCGGTGGGGTCCTTGACTTCGTTGTCGGTGCCCATCACGTACGCCTCAGCACCGTTGGCGCTGGGGCCATACAGCACTCCCGCCGAGTTGCCGACGTAGTCCGGGTGATGCGCGGCCATGCCGACGATCTCGCGTGGCATACGTGCGAACAGTGGTTTGGCCGCTGCAAGAGTGTTTGGCCACTGCGCCGTGTCGACTCCCATTGCCCGGGCAGCCCCGCGGGTGGGTGTGGCGTTCGAGGGCTGAGGATCAGTGGCCTTGTGTGGTGTCGCGGAGGCGGCTGGGCGCGAGGTTCTCGGCGAAGGGGAAGAGCCGGCGTTGCCTTCCTGCCCGCACCCGCTCACGAGCAGGACCGTGGCCGCCAGAACCAGCGGTATCGACTTCCGATTGCCCGGACGTAGAGCAGACCTGCTGCGAGAAGTCAGTCCGTACGACGGGGGCGGCGACGCGCGGTAGTGGTCCTCCGGCGAGGCACCGGTCCGCTCGGCGCCTGTGGAGGCAAACGCCGACGCGGTCAGGTTGCGCAGCTGCCGGCGCCTATCGGGGTCCCAGTCACTGTTCATGGTCGGCTGTCCTTAGAGGCGGTCGAGGACGGCAGCGGCCATGGCGTCGTAGCCCAGGCTGGTCGCGTGAATGTTCGGGGGACTCCAGCTGCACATCCACGTGTAGGCGCAGACCGTGGCGACGTTCCGGGGCACTCCGGCGGTGGAGGTGCTGCCGTCGTAGGAATTGAAGGCGGTGGCCACGTCCGCGACCCGCCCTCGACCCCCGGTCGCGGCGCCGGTCGCATTGAGCAGGGTGGTGTTCAGCTGGGCTTGCAGCGCACTCGTGAGAGGGACCAGCGCTCGCCGGGAGGGGTCGAAGAACAGCGCGAGGTAGGGGTTGTAGTAGTTGGTGACCACGATCGGGACATCCGGCGCGGTGTCATGCAGGGCACTGAGGATGGAGCGCATGTTGTGGTCGACGACGAGGAGCTGACGCTCGGCGCAGGCCCTGACATCCGCCGTCGACAAGCACGGTGTCACGTCGTTCGACCCGAGCGTGACCGTGACCAGGCGGGTCGTCCTCCGGTGGGCATGTAGGAACTCCACAGCCTCCGCGAGCTGGCTGCCCTCCTCGTAGGCGCCGGAGCAGTGGGTCCCGTCCCGCATCGTCACGGTTGACTCTCCGTAGCAGGACAGGTTGACCAGCTTCGTCTTGGGGTGTTCGGCGCGGATCCCGTCCAGGACAGGGCCGACGTAGCCTCCCGAGCGATCCTCGCCACGGTCCGGCTGATATCCGGTCGCCAGCGAATCGCCCAGCGCGAGGTACCAGCCGGTGGCTTGTTCTGGCGGGTCGTCGCCACCGGCGGCGGTCGCCGGCGTTGTCGACGCGGCGGCCAGGACGACCGCGGCTACTCCGGCGCCCAGCAGCCGCCTCGAGAGAATGGATCGCGATGTGTGCATTGGTTCCTCCAAGATTGAGACGGTTGGCGAGGATTCGCACTGCTCACCGTGCCGGGGTTCGCCAGGGCCGGGCATCGGTCTTATGACGCACATCGGCCTGAGCCCCGGTACTCATGCTCGCGGTCGCAGGGCGCGCAACATGGTCCCTGTGGGCCGAATGCGACGAGGCGGTCATAGTCGCCATCCGACGAGTGCGCACCAGCCCACCGCGCAGTAAAGACCTTCCCCAGCCTGGATCCCCCTCGGGTGGAAGAGCCCGGAGACTGTGTCCCGGCACCGTCTCGGTTCGAGCCCCTCGCCTGGCAACGACGGGACTAGGGTCGAGCACGTGCACGAACACAAGCGATTCGACGACGAGGCAGCCACGTGGGACGACGACCCCGGCCACGAGAGGCGGCAGTTGGCGGTGGCCCAGGTCATCAAGGAGGCCGTGGCCCTCGACCCTCGAATGAGCGCCCTTGACATTGGCGGTGGCACCGGTCGCCTCAGCATCTTGCTTGCCGACCTGGTCGGCTCCGTTGTCGTGACCGACGCCTCCGCCGGAATGGTGCAGGTGGCACGGGAGCGGATCAAGGCGGCCGGGCTCGGTGACCGCCTGCGCGCTGTTCAGGCAGACCTGACCACAGACCGGCTCGACGGGTCCTACGACGTGGCGTGGAGCTCTATGGCGTTGCACCACGTGCAGAACCTGGATGGACTCTTGCGGTCCGTGGCGAGACTCCTGGTGCACGGTGGTCGGCTGTTGATCGCAGACCTCGACGAAGATCCCAACGGGGCCTTCCACGCGGACAAGGTCGACTTCGACGGGCATCACGGATTTGACCGGCAACGCCTTGCCGAGCAGCTGGCTCGCGCCGGATTCGGCGACGTCAGCTTCGTCGACGCCACGACCATTCTCAAGAATGACCGCGAGTTCGGAGTATTTCTGTGTACGGCGACCAAGGTGCATGAGCAAAGCGGCAAAGTCTGAATGGGTCAGGTCCGTGGGTAGCAGCCCCGGATCCCCGCCTCTTCAGAGGCCCTGTGAGCACTCGGTCAACGCGTGGGGTCGACCATGGTCATACCTGCGAGAGTCGCCCGATCGAAGCGCGGCAGCAGCGCGGCCGCAGCGTCGAGCCCAATTGTGCGTTCGATCAACCGTTGCGGCTCAAGGATGCCTTGCTCGATGAGCGCGAGCATGGCCGGGTAGTCGGCCGCGGCCATCCCATGACTCCCCAGGAGATCGAGTTCCCAGCCGATCACCCGAGCCATCGGTACTGCGGGGTCACCCTCGACGGGCGGCAGTAGCCCGACCTGGACATGGCGACCCCGGCGGCGAAGGCTGAGGATCGCATCAGCACAGGCTTGCACGCCGCCTACCGCATCAACGCTGACGTGACTGCCGCCGCGCGTGAGGTCGGCGACCGCCCCCGGGATGTCGCCGCCGTCGGCCCGCACAGTGTGCTCCGCGCCGAGCTCGGAGGCGACAGCGAGCGCCTCGGGATTCCGGTCCACCGCAACCACCCGGGCACCGAGCGCACGGGCGATCATGACCACGCTCAGTCCAACGCCGCCGGCACCGACCACGGTCACCCACTCTCCCTCGGCGACCCGTGCACGGCCGACCAGAGCGCGGTACGCGGTGGCGAACCGGCATCCGAGGCTCGCCGCGGCCGCGAAGTCGACCTGGTCCGGAAGGCCCACCAGATTCGTGTCAGCATCGTGCAGCGCGGCGTACTCGGCAAACGATCCCCAATGGGTGAAGCCCGGCTGCTGCTGAGCCGGACAGACCTGAGCGTCCCCGGCCCGACACCACTCACACCGACCGCAGCCGCAGACGAACGGGACCGTCACCCGATCGCCGACCCGCCATCGGCTGACCTGCTCGCCGACCTCGACCACCACCCCGGCAAGTTCATGACCCGGCACATGCGGGAAGACGATCGCCTCATGGCCCGCCCACGCGTGCCAATCGCTGCGGCACACTCCGGTGGCCATCACCCGGACCACAGCCCCGCGGACCGGGGCCGCGGGCTCGGCTACCTCCCGAACCTCGGGCTGGGCTCGAACGGCATCCAGGACGACGGCGCGCACCGGTACAGCCTGTCAGTCAGGAGTCTCAGGTCAGCGGTGGGGGCTCGGACTCCACGCTGTGCCGCGAATCCAGCGCCGGTCGAGGCGCGTCAATCCAGCCGCGAAGGTGCGCCCAGAAGGACCTCGCCACCCGCGAGAACTCCTGAGCGTTCAGACCCGTGGCTGCGCGGCCGTGGCATCCTTGACGCTCTGGCGGCTGGCCCCCTGACCCGTTCCAACGCACCCACCCATGCGAGGAGACCCGGTTGATCTTCATCACCGCAAAGTTCCGCACCAAGCCCGAGCACGCCGAGGCCTGGCCCGAGATCTCTCGGTCGTTTACCGAGGCCACGCGCGCCGAGCCGGGCTGCCTATGGTTCGACTGGTCTCGGAGCCTCGACGACCCGAACGAGTACGTGCTCGTGGAGGCCTTTGCCGACGAGGACGCTGGCGGCGCACACGTCCGGTCCGAGCACTTCGCGACGGCGCAGCAGGAGCTGCCTTCCTACCTGGCCGAGACGCCGCGGATCGTCAACGCGAGCGTGCCAGGCACCGAGTGGTCCGAGCTGGGCGAGCTCGCGGTCTCCACCTGAGGAGCGCGAGACGGATGAGGCCTGACTGGCCTCCTGGCGGGTGCGGTCAGGCCCGTCGCATTCAGCGTTAGACGCAGCAAGGATGCAGCGGCTGCGTACACGCAGCTGGATGCTGCATTGATCGCGGCCAGCGGCAGGGCCAGGGTCCGCAGTAGCCGGTGCCCGACCAGGTAGCGCAACCCGTCGACCAGCTCACGTCGCCGAGGAACGAGACGGTGGCCGCTGCCCACACGACCCAGAAGGGACGTGGGAGCGCGGCCTCGGGGCGGGTGCGGCGGGTTCGGGTGGCGATCAGCCGCATGGTGGGACGGTGCCCGCGGGGTCGGGATTCCGCATCAGCGCGTCGAGGTGCCTGGCGAGTCACTCCATGCCGGCCATCAGGGCGTGGGTGTCCCCGCCGCCCACGCCCTGATGGTGCCTCCCCCGGCAGTGCATCCGTGTGGTGAGCTAGCACGCCCAACTCGGGTCGCACCAGAACAGGAACTCGTGACCGACCGCGTTCAGGCTCCCGGTGGCGGTGACTCCGTAGACGTTCACGAAGTCGCCGTACGACGGCATTCGGACACCCGCGGGGAACGTCACCGGGACCGCCGCCAGGGTGGCACCGCAGAAGGTGTCGGCCGGGTAGCACGGCGAGCCACCTTCGACGGTGATCGTGGCGCCGTTGACCGCGGTGACTTGAACTCCCTGCAGCACGACGCGGTGACCGGCCCCGTACGCCGTGGCGCGCACGTAGGAAAGATGCGCCGGGCAGTACCCCTCTCCGGCGAACTGAACGAGGGCGGCGGTGCAGGCCGTCTCGATGCTCGGCGACGCCGTGCTGCCGGTCGGCGCGGGACTGGGAGCGGCAGGGCTTGAGGTCGGGGCCGGGCTGGGGGTCGGGGTCGGGGTCGGGGATTGAGTGGCCGATCCGCTCGGGCGGGGAGGCCGCGGCTTCGCCACGGCTACGTCGCTGGGGGCACCGGCGGCGACACCCTGGGTAGCGGCCAGGGCGCCGGCGAGCATGAGGGCGAGTGCGGTGACCGAGGCAATGTTGGCGGCGCGGCGGCGAAGAGTTCTGGTCATGGGCGCCACGTTGCTGCTAAGACGGCGGCGCGCACATCGGGAGATCGCCTTACTTGCTCACAGTCTCCAAAGGGGACAACGGCGCCCGGGTCGGCGACCATGGCTCCATGGCGGCTGGGTTCAGGAGCGTCCTCGTCGGTCGAGCCGGAGAGCTGGCGGCGCTGAGGGCCGCGGCACAGCGTGCACGAGCCGGGGAGCCAGTCACGGTCGTGGTCGAGGGAGAGCCAGGCATCGGCAAGAGCCGCCTGGTGCTCGAGCTGGCCGACGATCTTGGCCCGGGCTGGGCGACGGTGACGGGGCACGGGATCGACCTGGCCGAGGGCGCTGTTCCCTACGGAGTCGCCGCGGAGCTCGTCCAGGCCCTCGTGCGTCTACTCGGCGACGAACACACCCGCCAGCTCCTGGGCCCCCACGCAGCGGGTCTGGGACCGCTTGTCCCACCCGCCCTCCACGGCACCGACGGATCCTTGGACCGTCTCGCCGTCTACCCAGCGTGCCGGGCGCTGGTTGAAGGAGCTGCACGTCAACATGCGCTGTGCCTGATCGTCGAGGACCTGCACTGGGCCGACGTCGCGTCGGTTGACTTGCTCACCTACCTGGCCAAGACCGTCGCAGACGTTGCGGTGCTGCTGGTCGTCACGACCCGACCGGTGCGCCGCGAAGGCCGCCACGTCGCCCGCCAGGTTGCCGAGCTCACCCGCCGGCCGGTCGGGCAGCACCTGTGGCTCGGGCCGCTTGACCGTGCGGCCGTCGAACAGCAGACCGCTGCCCTGCTCGGCCGACCGCCGGACGCCGAGACACTGGCCCGGGTGCATCGGCTCGGCGATGGAGTCCCGCTCTACGTCGAGGAGCTGGTGAACGGCCCGGCCACGACGGGCGACACCGCGCTGGACCGGCTCAACCTGGCCCTGCGTCTGGAGGGCATGGATGCGACCACCCGGCGGGTGCTCGACGCCGCCGCGGTCGGTGACGGCCGCCTAACCACAGCACGACTCGCAGCGGTGACCCGGCTAGACCGTCGGGTCGTGGCCGACGCGCTCGGCGACGCGGTCCGCGCCGGTGTCATGGAACCGAGCGACGGCGCCCAGTCTGTGCGGTTCCATCACGCGCTGCTCCGCGAGGCGGTGGTTCAGGCCCTGTTCCCAGACGACCGGCAGGCCTGGCACCGAGCGTGGGCCGAGGAGCTCCACGACGACCTCGTGGCGGCCGCCCACCACTGGTACGAGGCTGGTGAGGCCGAGCGGGCCCTGCCCGGCGCAGTCCGGGCCGGCGAGAAGGCTCTCGCGCTGTCCGCTCCGTTCGAGGCAGCATTGCACTACCGCCGCGTGCTCGATCTGTGGTGGGTCGTCGACGACCCCGAGCCGCTGGCTGGAGTCAGCCGGCGCTTCGCTCTGACCCGCGGCACCAACGCCGTTGCGCTAACCGCGGACTGGGCAGCCGTCGCCGCGCTGGCCGAGCGCGAGGTGTCCCGCACCGTCCCCGCCGACCTTGTCATCACCATGTGGGGTCGGCTCGTCCGAGCCCGCGTGCTCCGGGATGCGGGTGTCGCCTATCAGCTGGCCGTGGCTCCCGAGGAGATCGACGAGACGGTCGAGATGCTCTGTGAAGCACCGTTGGAGGACGACCTGGTCGTCAGCAGCCTGAGCTTTCTCGCCCACACCACCTACCAGACGTCCTCGCACACCTTCGCGCAGATCGTGGACAGGATCGACAAGGCGCAGCTGCAGCGCGAGGGGCCAGAGGCTGAACCGGAGTGGTCGCTGAGCCTGCAGGCCGAGCGAGCACAGCGGGACGGCGACCCCAACAGGGCCATCGAACTCGCGCGCACCCGACTCTCCCGGCTCTCTCGCCGCTCCCTGCGAGGCTCCATCCAGTTCGCGCGTGCGACGGCCGAGTTGGGCTGGTTCCTGCAAGCCACGGGCGAGTACCGGGCGGCCGCCGTCGCCGCGGAGGAGGCCCTGCGGATGTTGCAGGGCAAGGCGGCCGGCGGACTTGGCTGGATGTTCGCAGTCGCCCAGGTTGCTCCGATCTGGTTCGCCCTCGGCGAATGGGACCGCTGCCGCGAGCTCGCAATCCCGCAGCTAGACCCGCCGACTACCGACGGATCGATCTCCGACGCCGCCGCTCTGCTGATGGACATCGACGTGGCCCGCGGTGACCTGGCCGAGGCGGAACGCCATGCAGAAATCGCCTTCGGCTGCGTCAGCCCGACCACCAGCGCCCTCCCCGCCCTCTACGCCGCCCCCCGACTCGCCGCGGTCGGCCTGACGCTCGCACAAGGGCGCGTGGGCCGCGCGTGGCAGCAACTGCTTGAGCTTCTACAGATGCCGACGCTTGGGCAGGCTTCGGGGATCACCTATCAGGCGGTGCTCCTCGCGGCCAGACTTGCGGGTGATCACCCAGGGTCGGCTCCGCAGGGATGGCTAGAGGCCGTGCGCGCCGCGGCCGAACGGGTGCCGAGCCAGGGGCGGCTCGGGGAAGCCTGGGGCGCCGAGCTTGACGCCCTGTCCGCCAGGGTCGGCGGACTCGACAACGCGGCTAGCTGGGAGCGCGCGGTGAACGCATGGGACGACATCGAGCACGTGCCGCACACCGCGAAGTGCCGGCTAGATCTCGCACGCCGGCACCTGCAGGACCGACGCTCCGAGGATGCCGCGGGGCAGCTGCGCCTGGTCCTGAAGACCGCGGAGCACCTCGGTGCCGCGCCGCTGGCTGATCAGGCAAAAAGCCTGGCGCTTGCGGGTCGGCTCCGCCTCGATGTCGCGCGCCCGGAGGCGCACGCGAACGGCCTGTCGCCGCTCACGGCTCGTGAAACCGAGGTGCTCCGCCAGGTCGCGCAAGGCCAGACCAACGCTCAGATAGGATCCGCACTGTTCATGTCGCCCAAGACGGTGAGTGTCCACGTGTCACGGATCATCGCCAAGCTCGGGGTCGCCAACCGCACTGAGGCAACCAGGGTCGCCCTGCGCTCTGGGCTCCTCGAGGAGTGAGGACTCATCGCACAGTCGTCTGTCCTACATGCGCGGTCGGCCAAGTCACCTCAGGAGGCCTCGCGCATGGCCGCGACCTCCAGGTTCACCAAGCTGGATGCTGCTCGCCGGCACAGCGGATCACGCTTTCGCATTTTGCCGTACGGCGACCCGGGCTTTCATTCCAGACTGGTGTCGAGGAGGTTGCTTGCTCGTGTCTGCGTTTGTTCCCGGGCTCGAACTGAGCCGGCAGTTCTACGTTGAGTCGTCCAGCCGATCCTCGATGCCAGGTTTCCTGGTCTCCCCCACAGTGCGGCACTACTCGGTCGCGGGTCCGAGGTGCTCGGCTTCGACGACGAGATGTCGACCGATCACGACTGGAAGCCGCGGGTTCTGCTCTTCCTGGACGAGGGGGACCAGGCTCGTCACGGCGGGGCCGTCGGCGAAGGTTTGCGGAGAGAGCTGCCACCGCGGTTTCGGGGTCGTCCGGTCGATCATGAGATCCATACGGTGCGTGGCTACTTTAGGGAGCGGCTGGCCGTCGACGTCTACGGGGAGCTCGAGGCGCGCGACTGGCTCACTTTCCCGGAGCAGGCACTCCGGACGTTCACCGCGGGCGCGGTCTATCACGACGAGGTCGGCCTGCAGGCCGTGCGCGACCCCTCGCCTACTACCCGCGCGACGTTTGGCTCTATCTGCTGGTGGCCGGCTGGTGGCGCGTCCACCCCGAAGCCAATCTCGTGGGCCGGGTCGGCTCGGTAGGAGATGAGCTGGGATCGGCGCTGATCGGATCGCGGCTCGTGTCGGACCTGATGCGGCT
>Ga0105245_10004221_pt1 | contig 12755 bp, 9 predicted proteins | sample KBSM54metaG_FD_81523 | JGI IMG/M metagenome (GOLD analysis project Ga0105245, IMG submission 81523) | Miscanthus rhizosphere microbial communities from Kellogg Biological Station, Michigan, USA - KBS M5-4 metaG | ecosystem: Host-associated > Plants > Roots > Rhizosphere > Soil | place: Michigan... | reverse complement strand
CCTCGATCAGGGCGCGGAAATTGTCGGTCGGGTGCCAAGCCAAGCGAGCGGACACCTGGATGGGATTTTCCAAAGGCGTTCCCGGTTCCATCTGCCAGCCGCCCGCTACTTCCACCCAGTAGTCCAGGGAGCGAGTAAGCCGGCCTGCCGCTTGCGCCAGCGCCAGATGGGACTGGAATGTTGCGGGACTGTAGAAGTCCAAAGTGGTGCCGTCATGCCACATCAGGTTGGAACGAAATCCTAATCGAAGCTTCAGGCGGGACTGCGAATGGAGCAAGAACAGCGCCTCTAAGTCGGTTCGTTTCCGGATGACGCCATCTGAAAAATCATAGTGCCCATAGCGGGCTTGCAGTTGCGCGAACGTACTGGGCGCGAAGGTCACATCCCCGGAGGCGAAGGTCGCGGTCACATGATTTCGAGTGGCCTGGAACGCATCCATCGCGATGGTCCCTCCACCCGCCGTGATTCTGGCCGAATCGCTGAGCACGAAAGCCAATCCTCCATCGCCGATAATTCTATGTGTCGAGCCGATCCCGTAATTTACGTCGCTCGCGGTCGCATAGCCGCGTACGTGCCGGCCGAGGACACCGCTCCAGCCCAGGTCGTATCGCCGCCAGAACAACGATTCGCCCTGCCAAAGCTCGCGATACAGATAGCCGCCGCGAAGCTCGTGAGCGGGGCTAAGATGAACGGCGGCCTCGCCACTCCAGGTTTTGTCTATGAGTCCGTCGCTGTCTGAGATGTAGCGGAAGTTCGGTGCGATGGACGCGCCGTATTCGAGCTCGATCTGGTTCACCAGTTTCTTGGTCGCGGAATTATTAGGGAAGTCTGCGTCCAGCCGCCGGACCGTGTTCGCGGCGGTATCCGGATCGCCACCCCAGCGCGCTGCATAAACGCGGTCTTCCAAAATTTCTCGATCGTTTTCGAGGGACGTGGGAATTCCATCCAGCACCTGTTGCGCTTCAAGATGACGGCTCATCCAGTTCAGCACGCGGATCTTCGCTTTAAGAAGGTCGGGATCGTTGGGCAGATCGTGAAGGCCTGCTTCGGACGTCCGAAGAGCCTCAGAAAGCTTGTTCTGGTCTCCGAGACAGTAAACGATGCCCGCCCGGGCACTCCCGGAAGCAGGATACAAATCGCGGGCCACCTCATAGGCGGTCTGTGCTTCCTTGGGCTGGCCTAGCCAACGCAAGGCTAAGGCGCGGCGCAGCAGGACCGGTTCGGAAGTATCGCCACGATTGACCAACGTATTCAGCATCTCCAGGGCGGCTTTCGTGTCGCCACCGAACAGATAGCTCCGGGCATATTCGCGGAGCGCCCAGTCAGGCTGTTCCCGTTCTAGCGCCACGATCTGGTGAATGACTTGGGCAGCTTCTTTATAATGTTCGCCCCAGCCCAAGATCACTGCGTAGTCGCGCAAAATGGGCACGTTGTTGGGAGCCAACGGAATGGCTTGCTGAAACAGTTTCAGCGCGTCGTCCGTCTTTCCGGCGCGAGCCTGCTGGACTGCTTCTTCGGCCAAAGCCGCCGCCTGTCGTGTGGAGTCGGCGGTACCCGAAGATACCTGCGCACGCAGAGTGCTTGCGCTGACGATTGCGATCAACGCGCAGCAAGCGGAGTACCGAACGATGTTAGAGATGTTTCGCATGACCGTGTTGGATGTGCCAGCGTGTGGGCGCCATCAGGTTGATGCGCTTCATGAGTCCCCGGGATGTGTAGACGAAAGCAGTGGTTGCCAGAAGGACCCAGTAAAAACTCGGATAGAGGATGCTAGCCCCGAAATGCCGCTTGATTCCCGGATCGTATTTCGAGTCGATCCAGGTGCCGCAGGCCAGCTGAAGCAGGCAAAACGTGAACAAAAGCATGCCCCACAGGTTGGGAACCGGAGATCCACCCTTAGGAGGGTATCCCAGGGAATAACAAACGATCCAGAAGACCGTGACGGAGAGAAACGTCAGCGACCAAAGATACGACAAAGCACTCTCTATGTACAACGGGAACATTCGCCGCAGGCGACGGTCCTGAAAGATCGATCCGTGCTGCCGGAGGATCTGGCCCAGGCCCAGAGCCCAGCGTTTTCTCTGACTCCACCACACGCCCACCGTTTCGGGCACGATCATCCACACCAGAGCCCGGCCTTCATAGCGAACATCATAAAAACGTCTTTGCAGCTTCCAAGTCAGATCGATGTCTTCGGTGGCCATGCCGGGCGTATAAAGACCCACGTCAATCACCGCGGACTTCCGGAACATCCCCACCACACCGGAGATGCACATCACCCGGCCCCAGATGCGCTGGGCTCTCCGCATGAGTCCGATGACCGAACTGAACTCCACGGCCTGCAAACGAGTGAGCAGGTTCGTCACATTGCTGACCCGGGGATTCCCGGCCACGGCCGCGACCCGCGGATAGCGAAAATGAGGCACCATCACCCGCAGCAGTTGCGGATCCGGAACTGCGTCCGCATCCATAACCAGCAGGAGTTCGCCCTTGGCGCAGGGAATGGCATCGTTCAGCGCCATGGCCTTACCTTCGTTGGTGATCTTATTCAATAACCGCACGCGAGGATCGTTGAGAAACGGCCGCACCTGTGCGGCGGTTCCATCGGGTGAACCATCGTTAATCACGATCACTTCGAAGTTCGGATAGTCCAGCTTCAGCAGACCCTCGATGGACCTGCTGATAACTTCTTCCTCACAGTAAGCCGGCAGCAGAACGGTAACGAGAGGGAGCTGGTCGTCTGAAACGGGAGGCTCTGGCTCTCTCAAATCGCGCCGGACATAGTACACGATGGCGGTGGCCATCCAAATCAAACTGGTGATGACCGGATAAAGTCCATAAAATCCGATGGCGACCTTGTAGCTGGTCCAGTTGTTGATCGCGTCCAAAATGGGGTGAAGCTGCGCAAGCTCGTTCATCGGAGCGCTCCAGGTTGGTCCGCAAGATTCTCTAGTTCCTCAGAGCCCGTAGGCTGACTCGCCACAGTGATCGCCTGGCCCAGCAAGCCGGCGGATTCATTCAGAGGCAAATACTGCTTGACGCCGTTGACGATTTTGATCTCGATCTCTTGCTCCGCCATGAGATTGGAACGGATTTCTATAGGCAGTCCCAGGTAATCGTGCGAAGGGAAAATCGTGATGTTTTCGGTCGCTCTGCGGCGGTTCCGTCGTCGTGCAAGCGAAATATTGTGGCCAACCCAGATCGCCACGGTTATCCCATAGATCCCGCCGAGGCCTAGGAGTAGTCCCAGGGAGGCCGCGACGTCTTGTAGGCGAGTCTGTTGAAACACACGCATCCATAGGCCCACGAAGCCGAGCCAGAGCACCGTCAGGAATACGTTCGCGAGGGTATGGCGTGGGCGTGAGATAAGGAAGCTCCCGCCTTTCATTTCGACAGTTCTAAGGTGATCCTTTAGGTCTATTTCTTAAAGCGACGCGGCATGGCACAATGCTCACAGAGTGATCCCTAAGATCCAGCTTGTTACGCTCTTTTGCGCAATTCTGTTCCTGCGTGCCGGGGCACAGGCGGCTGAGTTGCCGCTGATGCCCGTCCCTGCTTCGGCTTTAGCTAATTCAGGCGCCTTGCCGATCACTCCGTCATTTAGCGTGGCGTTGGAAGGGCCATCCAGCCCGCGGATGCAGGCTGCCGCGCAGCGATTTCTGAGCCGGCTTAGCAGAATCGCCGGAATCAGCTTGGATCAAGGTGCGGAGATCAAGATCGGCGGAGCGCGCGCCAAACTTCTGATCGAGTGGCAAGAGAACTCATCCGCTGTGCCGCACGTGGGCGAGGACGAGTCCTATGTGCTCGAAGTCGATTCTGCCCAAGCGCATCTGCGCGCTCCAAGTTCCCTCGGAATTTTACGCGGACTCGAAACGCTTCTGCAGGCTGTGCAGACGGATCAGGGCCGAGCTACGATTCCCGGGATCTTGATCCGCGACGAGCCACGATTTCCATGGCGCGGACTCTTGCTCGATTGTTCCCGCCACTTCTTTTCCGTGGAAGCGATCAAGCGCACGTTGGATGGAATGGCGGCATTCAAGTACAACGTACTGCACTGGCATCTCAGCGACGACCAAGGCTTTCGAATGGAGTCCAGGTTATTTCCGAAACTGCAGGGATTGGGCTCGGATGGTCTCTTTTATAGCCAGGACCAGATTCGCGACATCATTTCGTTTGCGGCCGACCGCGGAATTCGCGTGGTTCCGGAGTTTGACATGCCCGGTCACGCGACCAGTTGGTTTGCAGGCTATCCCGAGCTCGCGTCAGCCCCGGGTCCCTTTGCGATCGAGCGTCATGTCGGTCTATTCGAACCGGTGATGGATCCGTCCCGGCCGGAGGTCTACGCGTTCCTGGATGGCTTGATCGGCGAGATAGCAGCTCTGTTTCCTGACGCCTACATCCATATCGGCGGCGACGAAGTAGATCCGGCCCAATGGAAGCGCAGCCCGTCAATTCAGGCTTTCATGCAGTCTCAAGGCGTCGCCACCACTCAGGGATTGCAGGAATACTTCAATCGCCGCGTGGCTCAAATTCTCTCGCGGCATGGGAAGAAAATGATCGGGTGGGATGAGATTCTGGGAGCGAATCTACCGCCGAACACCATCGTGCAATCCTGGCGAGGCTTCAGCGCGCTGGCGCAGACCGTCCGGTCCGGACACGCCGGAATTCTTTCCTTTGGTTACTATCTCGATCAGCTACAGCCTGCGTCGGAGCACTATTTGGCCGATCCATATGATGGCGAAGTAGCCATTGTCTCACCTGAGGAACGCGCACGAATCCTTGGGGGCGAAGCTTGTCTTTGGACGGAGTATGTGTCTCCCGATAACCTGGATCTCCGGTTGTGGCCCCGCGCGGCTGCGATCGCGGAACGTCTCTGGTCACCCCAACAGATCCGCGACGTAGATTCGATGTATGCACGGTTGGCCGCCGTCAGCCGTCACCTGCGCTCTGTCGATATCGACCCGGAACTAGAGCGGCGACAGTTACTGGAGCACATGACGGACTCCTCCGCTGTTGAACGGCTCCGGATCCTGATCGAGAGTCTCCGGCCAATTCGTGCCGCAAATCGTCCGACCGTTGATGAAATCGACCCGGTCGCCAAATTCAACCGGCTGAGGGATGCGGCCGATCCGGATGGCGAGGCCCCTCGGCGGCTCGCCTTGTGGATCTCTAAGTGGAGTGAGCATCGCCAGGAAATCCGGGCGCAGCTAGCTCGCTGGCGTGACAACTCCATCGCTGTGAAACCGATTCTGGAGCACTATCCGAACCTGATGGAGGCGATTCCACTCACGGACCGCGTACGGGAATTATCAACGGCTTCGCTCGAAGCTATGGACTATCTAGAACGCCATCGCGCGCCTTCACGGTCTTGGCTCACCGAGCAGCGCCAGTTATTGGAGCGGACCAGCGTTCCCCGCGCGGACCTGACGGTGACGCTTGTGGACACTCTCCGAACGCTCCTGGCCACTGCCACCCGCTAACGGGCGATGGCACGATGGACGTGGCGGGAATTACCGAGCCAAGCACATGGTGTTATAGTTGGCCTTAAATTCTTGCTGGGAGATTCGTTTCATGGGAAAGCACCACGTAGCTGCCTTGGTAATCTTGCCTGCCTTTTTCCTCGGTTCCTGCAGTAACCGTCCTGCCGCGCTCGACGACTCGAGACTCCGCAACACGGATCAAGAGACCAGCAATTGGCTGATGTACGGACGTACTTACGATGACCACCGGTTCAGTCCGCTACAGCAAATCAACGAGCAAACAATCGGCAAGCTCGGCTTGGCCTGGAGCCGCGAGCTGGGCACCACGCGCGGTCTGGAAGCGACGCCGCTGGTCGAGGACGGCATCATCTACACTACGGGAGCCTGGAGCGTGGTGTATGCAATCGACGCTAAGACCGGAGAGACTCGCTGGACCTACGATCCCAAGGTTTCCCGAGAGCGCGCTTACTTCCTCTGTTGCGACGTGGTCAATCGCGGCGTGGCACTCTACAAAAGCAAGGTATACGTCGGAACTCTGGACGGCCGCCTGATTGCGCTCGACGAACATTCCGGAACTCCCGTGTGGACCGCATCCACCACCGATGATGCCAAGCAATATTCGATTACGGGTGCTCCTCGCATCGCCAAGGGGATGGTGATCATCGGCAACGCCGGGGCGGAGAACGGAGTACGCGGATACATTTCTGCCTATGATGCGGAAACCGGAAAGATGGCCTGGCGCTTTTATACCGTGCCAGGCGACCCATCCAAGGGCTTCGAGTCGAAGGCGATGGAAACCGCTTCGAAGTCCTGGAACGGTGAGTATTGGAAGACCGGCGGCGGCGGTACGCCCTGGGAAGGGATCGTTTACGATCCCGCGCTGGACCTGCTGTATTTCGGGACGGGCAATGCGACTGCCTGGTATCGGGCAATTCGCGGCGGGGGTGATAGTCTGTACACCGCGTCGATCATTGCAGTGCATGCGAGCAATGGCGAACTCGCGTGGTATTTCCAAACTACCCCCGGCGAAAACTGGGATTACGATGCTACACAGCCGCTCATGCAGGCCGACCTGACCATCGGCGGCCGCGCGCGCAAAGTGATCATGCAGGCCAATAAGAACGGTTTCTTTTACGTTCTTGATCGCGGCACGGGGGAGTTCATTTCGGGCGCGCAGTTCGTAAACGGTGTTACGTGGGCCACCGGACTCGATCCCAAGACAGGTCGTCCCATCGCATCGCCCGGCGTTGCGGAGCTTAAGCCCACGATCGTTTCGCCCAGCCCGGACGGCGCACACAACTGGAATCCGATGGCGTTCAGTCCGGCGACAGGGCTGGTGTACCTGGGAGCAAAAGTGGGCACGCAGTTCCTGCACGCGCCCGATCCGAAGTGGAAGTACGATGCCGAGCGATCCAACCTCGCCCTGGATGGAATGTACGATGGCCCGCTCAATGCCAAGCTGATTGCGATGCCACCCGCTACGGGAGAACTTGTGGCGTGGGATCCGGTGGCGCAGAAGGCGGCTTGGCGGGTGAAGAATCCGACGGTCGAAAACGGCGGCGTTCTCGCAACGGGCGGCAACCTGATATTCCAAGGACGCGGAGATGGCACGATGGTCGCTTATCGCGCCACCGACGGCAAGCAATTGTGGACCTTCGATGCAGGCACCGGAATCATGGCCCCGCCAGTAACTTACACCGTCGATGGGACGCAGTATCTGTCAGTGATGGTGGGCTGGGGCGGCGCACCGGGAGTGTTCAACGCGCCCGGATCGGGACCGGTCAAGCATGGCTATGGGCGAATTCTGACGTTCACTCTTAATGGCACCGCGACGTTGAAAGCGCCAGCTTACGGCCATAAGGAGCCACCCGTGCCGGCGATCACCACGAAAGCTTCTCCGAAAACCCTTCACGAAGGCAACCTGCTGTTCAATGCGAACTGCGGCCCTTGTCATGGCATAAACGCAGTCGCGGGACCCGTGCCCGATCTCCGTTACGCCAGCAAAGAAGTTCATCAGGATTTCGACAACATCGTTCTAGGCGGGAGCCGCGCGTCTGCGGGCATGCCCTCGTTCAAGGGCATCCTCAACGCGGACCAGGTGCACGCGATTCAGGCGTACGTTGCCTCGCGCGCCGCCGAATCGTCCAACCCGGCGAAATGACGTACTGGGTCTAGTCGAAGGTGCCTTTCCAGGACCAGCCGTCCGATGGACGCTTGATGTCGATCATGCGAAGGCGGTGGTCTTCGGGATTTCGACCCGGCGAGCCGATCACGATCACGTGGTCGCCTGGCCTTAGCGTGTCACGCTGGACGCCCTTGCTTCCCAACTGAGCGCCGGCGCCCCATTCCACAGCCCACGTGATGGGATTGCCTTTCGCATCCTTGGTTTGCAATTGCAGGAACGAATGTGGGTTCCGGTATAGGAATTGCAGCACGTCTGCCTCGATGGTCATCTTTTGATCCTCAAGGTAGGTGGACGCAAACGAGTGATGGGCATAAGCTCGAGCACCGAGCATGCTCAATCCTGCGACGATGAGAGCGAATAGTTTGCTTTTCAAGCTGCCTCCTGAACGACTGAATTATATCTCAATTGTGGGCTGATCCTGGACGTCTGACGTGCGGCCTAATTGCCCCCGGCATTGGCGCAGTTCTTGGCGCACTTGGCCGGAAGTTTGAACTTGTCCTTTATTTTCTCGCGGAACTCCGGATACATGGTCTCGGCGCCGCCCAAAGCGGCTTCCTCGGGAATACCGTAGAGCTTGGTCATTTCGTCGACGAAGGGGTTCTTCCCCGGAAGATAGTGCGGAACCCTGCCCGACTCTACACCTTCATCGCCGACGATGCAGGGCGGCCCGCCGATGGCCACCGGGTTGGTCGACAGATTGTAGGAACGCGTCAGGATGTAGGGCTCTGTCAGGTACACCGGGTCCTCCATGAACAACGCCACGGTCAGCAAATCTCCGTGCCGCAGGAAATGCGTGGTGATAGTGGCCTGATCGCTGCTAGCGGCTCCGTTGCGGCGAATGTACCCGGTTTTAAGATGGGTGGTGGTCGCGATCAGCTCATTGCCGTTCCATACGCCCGTGGTGAAGCCGGTTTGATCGTGGGGAGCATTCTTCCCAGGATGCGGACGGCCATCCATATAGATGGTCATGGGTGCTCGTGTTTCCCACGCACCGACGACCCAGGCCTGGACTTTGCCGGTTATAGGATCGGGCACAGCCCACATCCTGAGGCTGAACGGCCCGGCTGCGATATGCCACTGGGTTTGGAACCAGCAGATGCGCTCGGGCATGGAAATGATTGATTGCGAAAAGCTCAAGGCCTTTGCGCGCCCTGCCTCGTTGAAGGGGAGTCCCGCCCAATCGACCGGGTTCGGACCGCCGCCGCGCTCTAAGGAGTCCTCATGGTTAATGGCAGCCCAGGACCCGGACAGGTCGATCTCCGCTAAGGCGGGGAAGCTTATGCACGATAACGCTACTAAACCGAAAGAAAGTTTATTAAAGGTCATATGAATCTCCCTGTTACCATCTGGCCGAGCATGCTGTAGGATTCCATTTGGCATCGCTCGCCTCTTTCTTGTACTGGGAAGTGATTACAAAGGGCTGGGTCAGATACGTCGGATCGGTGGTGATGATAGTGACCACCATTAACGGATCGCCGTTGGGCGCCTTGATCAAATCGTAATATTCCGTGAGCGTGGTCTTCTCGCTATACGGAACGCCGTTCTTCCGCAGAAGGCCAGCCTTGAGGTTGGAGGTCGCGACTTTCAATGATCCATCCGTTGCCCCCCGTCCGCCACCGCGCACCCATTCGGCTGTCGAATCTCCCTGCAGCGTCGGCGGAGCAGCCGCTGCGGGCTTCCAATCGCCGAAATGAAAGGTACGGCTCTGCTTGCCGGCATCGGAATCCATACGCAGGGTTTGATCGTCCTGCCATGTGATGTGAAGGCGGTTGGGCACGCGCAGCAGCGCCGGCGCCCCATAGGACTTGCACAGATCGCCGGATGCTTCCTCTTTGGCGGGATCCCAAGCGCTGGCGATTTTGCGCGCTTCGGGCGTCATCGGAACTCCTTGGTAATCACCTGGGGCGGGCGTGACCATACGGTAGCGCCAGTCCTCCGTGACCACCGATACCCAATAGCCGGTGGGGTCAAAGACGGCCGCCGCTTTGGCATTCTGGGCCGGCGCCGCACCTCCGCCTCGCCCGCCCCGGCCTTGAGCGTCCAGCCCAGACTGCATCATCACTAGTCCGGCCAGCGATCCCACCATGAACAACGTGAGCGTCAGTATTTTTCTTTGCATGGGGTGATTATTTCTTTGCAGTCAGACTCTTGTAGATGGTCTCGATGAACGAGTTCGTGACGCCCGGTTGCGTGCCGTAACGCGTCTCATACGGCAGGGCCGGATGCGCGGCTTTGATTTGATCCAGCGTCTTTCCCTGCTTTATGTAGTCGGCGACCACATCCCGGACGAGCACCACCATGTCCCGGTAGTCCACCACTTCCATCTGCTCAGACAAACGCCCGTGACCGGGAATCACGTAAGTCCCCACATCCTTGTAAATGTAAGGAGTTGGCGCGATCGTCAAATCGATTAACTTGTTCAGGGCGTCGATCTCTCCCTGAATGCTGCCGCCATTGGCTAGATCGATCAGCGGAAAGCGCGTGGTATCCATCACATCCCCCGCCACCACCACATCGGAGCGGCGGAACAATACAAAGCTGTCGGCATCGCTGTGGGCGGCTGGCTGGTAGAGAATCTCAATCCCCTCGTCGTTCATGCGCAGCGCTTTGCGGTTTTGGAGGAAAGCCTCGGTGGGCCAGGCATCGCCGGGATAGGACGGCTTGGCGTCACGGGCGCTCATCCTGTTAAGGATGCTTTGATGCGCCAGAATCGAGGCGGCGCCACCGTTGGTCATGGTCCCGGCCACGCCATTGTTGCCGAGCGCATTCGTGAAGATAGTAAACCCGGATTTGGCAAGCTTTTCGTTGCCACCAACGAAATCGGCGTCCGCGTTGATGTCAATGACGTAGCGGATCGGCAGATTTGTCAGTTTCTTAATGGCGGCCGACACCTCGCCGGTCTTGGCTGCGGCGCCCGCGCTCACCAGCACGACGCCGTCGGAGCCGATCTGGACGCCGATGTTCCCGCCGGCGCCCGCGATCATATAGAAATTCGGCCGAACCTGTACAACGTCAAGCTCGCCGTTTTCCGATTCGGCGGCTTGCGTGGAGAGAGCCCCGCACACGATCAGTCCAATTGCCGTGGCGACCGTCCAGCATTTTAGCGCGCTTGGGAGAATTCGCTTCACCGTATTTAACTCCATCCTGATCTCAAACTCCTCAAAACCATGAGGATTCAGGCCGATTTTGGGCCGACGGCATCGTACCATATCGTCCGCTCACCCAGCAAGAGACGTGTTCCAGGCCTGCTCAGGTAACAGGTTCCGGTTCAGTCATCGAACTGTAACCTGCAATTCATTACAACGCCACCGGAACCTCGTAGGCTTATGACTTCCGTGCTCCGGTGGCGCTCTGCGTGTCGCGGAGGGCATACAGCTGGGCCGGGGGCACGGAAAATCACTAACAGGAGTGACTTGATGTTCATGAGAACAATCGGACGGCGCGGGATCAAGCCGTTCATCGTCTGTGCTTTGACCCTTGCGGCGCCGTTGGCTAACGGTCAGGCGCCCGTATCGGCTTCCCAAGCACCAGCCTCGAGTTCCGAAATCGAACAACTGCGCCAGATGATCCTGGAACAACAACGCCAGATCGACGAGCTAAAGCGTACGATTGGGGCTGCAAAACCGGATGCATCTGTGGCGCTAGTGCCTTCCCGAGGCGTCGGACAGATCGCATCGACCGCACCCGTTTTGCCGCCGTTACCGGCCGTAACAACTTTGGGAACACCCCTTCCCGTGCCGCAGGCGGCCGCGGCAGAACCACCCTCGCCACTTCAGATTAAGCTTGGCGAGGCAACCATCACCCCGGTCGGGTTCATGGATCTGACCAATACCTATCGCAGCACTAATGCCGGAAGCAGCCTGCAAACGAACTTCGGCAGCATACCCTACAACAACACAGTGGCGGGCCGACTGAGCGAAGACAAACTCAGTGCGGCGAATTCGCGCATCGGCTTCCGGGTGGACGCCAAAGTTAAGGGTCTCAACGTACTGGGATATTACGAAGGCGATTTCGTGGGTGGCGTAGCCGGAAATAATACCCAAGTGTCCAGCAATAGTCTGCTGTACCGCATTCGTCTCTATTGGATAGACGTGCGTAAGGGTAAACTTGAGTTCCTGGCCGGGCAGTCTTGGAGTATGTTGACTCCCAATCGCAAACAGATTTCGGCTTTGCCTGGAGACCTGTTCTACTCCCAGGTGGTGGATGTGAATTACATGAACGGGCTGACCTGGGGCCGCATTCCGGGAGCTCGCTTCCTGTATCATCCGACCGAGAAAATAACTTTTGGTCTGTCGCTTGAAAACTCCGCTCAGTACTTCGGCGGTTCCGGCGGTGGCGGCACACCCACGCTTCCGGCGGCACTGTCAACGCCGATAGCCGGCGAACTTGACCAAAACGTCGCTAATGGCGTCGCGACTCCGAACGTTCATCCCGATATCATTGCGAAATTGGCCTTCGATCCGAGTTCCAAAGTCCACTTCGAAGTCGCGGGTGTCGAGAGCACAGTGAAGCTCTTCAATCCCATCACGCAGCAGTACTTTACTAAAGCCGGCGGCGGCGGATCGATCAACGCGAACGTGGAACTGATGCCCGGTTTGCGCCTGGTGACCAACAATTTCTGGAGCGACGGCGAAGGCCGATACCTGTTCGGCGTGGTGCCGGATTTCATCGTCCGGGCGGATGGCAGTCCCTCGCTGATTCATGCCGGCTCGACAGTTTCCGGCTTCGAATATGCGCGCAAGAACTCGCAATTCTACGCTTACTACGGCGGGATCTATGCCGGCCGTAACACTGCATTAGACGCCAACGGTACGACACGCATCGGGTACGGCTATCAGGGGTCCGGCAACGGTCAGAACAAGACCACTCAAGAAGGAACATTCGGGTGGACGCAAACCTGGTGGCGAGACGGCAAGTACGGTGCGTTTCAAACCATGTTCCAATACGCCTACTTCTTCCGGGATCCGTGGTTTGTGGCTCCGGGAGCTCCCAAAAACACGCACGAAAACGCGGTCTGGTTCAATATTCGCTACGTCCTGCCGGGCTCAGCTCCGACAATCAAGTATTAGGCGAGTTTCTGCGATGGGTCT
>Ga0105245_10004220_pt1 | contig 12755 bp, 10 predicted proteins | sample KBSM54metaG_FD_81523 | JGI IMG/M metagenome (GOLD analysis project Ga0105245, IMG submission 81523) | Miscanthus rhizosphere microbial communities from Kellogg Biological Station, Michigan, USA - KBS M5-4 metaG | ecosystem: Host-associated > Plants > Roots > Rhizosphere > Soil | place... | reverse complement strand
GGTCTCACTGTGGTGGTACAAGATTGCGATCCTGGCGTGGGCGTTGTGGCTGTCGTTCGCGCTGACGCGCTGGGTCAGGTGGGCGTGGCAGGTATTTACGCGCGACGGCTTGTGGCGCGGCCGTGCCGGCGCCTCGGCACCGGCACGTCCGGAGCCGCCGGCGCCCGCAGGAGCCTCGGGCGGGAAGCCGCCCTAGCTGCCAGAAGCTACCGGTCGAAAGGGGCCTTCACATAGCTGTCGGTGTGCCAGCGCACCTGCAGAGCTGCGTCGGCGTCGGCAATGGATTCGTCGCTGACGTCGCGGCCGGTGCCGTAGTTGACCTGCGCGATCGAATTCTTGTTCACATCCAGCAGCACCAGCAGCCGGCTGCCCTTGCTCATCTGACGGCTGACGACGGTGGTCTCGAAGGGGATGCGCACGGCCTTCCCAGGGACCAGGAGCGTACGCACACTGCCGTCAGCGGCGAAGCTCGCCCGTCCCAGCCAGTACGCCAGATGAAATAGCCGACCGTCCGGCAGCTGCTCGAAGACTGTCACCCCGGCATCGAAGTCCTTCTTGTTGATGCTTACGTCGAGCTCGCCGGTGAATGCACCGCTCACCACCCGTGGCGTCTGGAACGGCGCACTCACGAACACGAGCTCCGTAACATGATCGAGCTTGTTCTCGATGATCGGGTCCGGATACGAGTGGTTGTTGTTTGAGACAGTGCGGTCTGCGAGGTCGACCGCCTGCCCGACAACTGCGGCTGCGGCGGGTTTGCCCGGCGCCAGGCGGTAGCGAGTGCCGTCCCGGGATGAGGTGAAATAGAAGGTCGCGGCGTGACGGCCCATCTGCTGCAGCGCCGACACGTGCCGCCATTCGTTGGCGCCCATGACCTCGTAGTTGATCTTGTCCGCAAGCAGTGCGGGCTTCACGCCTCCCCGCAGCACGTAATCCAGCCACTGGAAGGTGAGCTCCGGGGTGCTGAACTGCGCCACGGGGTCGAGCGGATAACCGCGCAGCACCTCGGCCTTCTGCGAGCGGTGGGTCCCGAAGTGATCGTAGGGGCCGATGACCAAGTAGTGATCAGCGTGAGAGTTGTACCGGTAGTGCTCTTTGAGATACTTCAGAGCGGATATCTGGCCATCATCGTAATAGCCGCTGATGGTGAGCACCGGGATATTGATGCGGGCAAAGTCTGCCTTGTACGGCACCATGTTCTGCCAGTAGCTGTCGTAGGCGGGATGCTGCAACCAGCGCTGCAACAGCGGGTTGGGCGTTCCATCGACCCGATCGATCTGGCGATAGGGGCGGCCACTCGCGAACCACGCCTCCGGCAGTCGCGCCCAGCGGGCGTTGTCGCCGTACGTCTTGTCGTCGAGATACTTGTTATCGGCGACGTAGAATGCCCAGCCGTAGTTCGCACTCAGGAAGACATTGTTGTACATCGGAAGACCCAGCCCCGGTATCGCAGCCGCCGACACCGCAATGGTCTTCAGTGCCGGGTGCAGGTGCTTGGTTGCCGCCCACGCGGTAAAGCCGGAGTAGCTGCCGCCGCGCATGGCGACCTGGCCGTTGCACCAGGGCTGATGCGCAATCCAGTCGATCACCTCGTAGGTATCCGCAGCCTCGTGCTCGTACGGTGCGATCGCATCCGGGCTGAGCCGCTTGCCACGCGTGTCGGCCGTGACGCCGACGTAGCCGTGGTCAGCGGCGTCCTTGCCGCGTGAGCGGAATGCGGCCGGGTCCGTGTAGATATCGAGTGTCAGCAACGTGGGCAGCGGCTGCGTAACGCCCTTCTTGCGCACGACGGTGGCCGAGAGCGTAGCCCCGTCGTGAGTCTTGATCAGCACGTCGTCACGGATGTCGTAGCCGGAGTCGTCGGAGGACCCGGTCGGGGGAGCGGCCTGAGCGAACGCGCTGGCCGGGAGCGATCCGAGTAATAGCAGCATACCCAGCGATCTCATGGCCCCGAACCGTTCGGTGACGGACTGCGGTTTGATGTTCCAGGGCCGCATGGCTTTGCAATCCTCGACGGCCGTCAGCTCCGCTCGTCTCGCTGCTTCAGCGCCGTTACTTCGATTTCGATCTTCATGCGCGGGTCGGCAAGCCCGGCCGAGATCATCGTCGCAGCAGGGCGGACCTGGCCAAAGTACTTGCGCAGCACGGGCCAACACTGGGGGAAGTCCTCGCCGTTCGGCAGCACATAGGTTACGCGCACGACATCGTGCATTCCTGAGCCCGCTTGCCTCAGAGCGGACTCAATGTTCTGCAAGCACTGCTCGGTCTGCTCCTGCAGATCATCGGAGATGCTCATCCGGGCGTAGTCGAATCCGGTTGTCCCGGAGACGAATACCCAGTCGCCCTGGGCGACTGCGCGGCTGTAACCAATTTCGGCTTCGAAGGTGGAACCAGAGCTGATGAGAGTGCGGTTCATGGTGGTTTGCAACCGTTGTATGGCGGTAGGAAGAGCTTTCCGCGGCGTGCATCCTGGCAGCGCTCAAGGGCCATCGCAAAACGCCGCCTACAGGCGCCGCAGCCGCTCCAGGTAGGCGAGTTCATCGGGCACCTGCCCGCTGCGCTGCGCCTCCCACAAGGTCTGCGCGAGCGGTTCGATCATGCGGTGTTCGGCGGCGTGCGCATTCTCGCTGCGGCGGGTGAGTTCCTGGTGCAGGCGCGCGATTCCGGCGGGGCGGTCGGTCGCGACCTGCTCGCGGATGGCCAGATGCAGCCCCATGTGCAGGAAGGGGTTCTCGCGACCACCTTCGGGGGTGAATTCCGCGAGCAGCGCGGCATCCCCGGACTCGAGCCAGCCGATGTACTCCGGATGCTCGGCGATCACGGCCGCCAGCTGCCCCTCGAGGGGTTCAAGGGGCTCGTGCGCACTGAACTTGCGCCACGCTTCGAGGTAGCGGCGGCGCATCTCCTCACGACCCTCGCCGGTAAACAAGGGCATGCCCGGTCACGCCCGCGCGCGCGGGGGCCTGCGGATCGCCTGGGCGATGGAGCTGCGCTTGGCAGGCGCCGGCTTCGCCTTGGTCTTGTGCCGGTACTCGCACAGGTCGCGGATCAGGCAGGTCGGGCAGGCCGGCGCGCGCGCCGTGCACACGTAGCGCCCGTGCAGCAGCAGCCAGTGGTGTGCGTCCTTGCGGTACTGCGCCGGGGTGTACTTGATGAGCCCCTGTTCGACGGCGAGCGGCGTGTTGCCGGGTGCGAGCCCGGTGCGGTTGGCGACGCGAAAGATGTGGGTGTCGACTGCGATTTCCGCCTCGCCGAACACCATGTTGAGGATGATGCTCGCCGTCTTGCGCCCGACTCCCGGGAGCGCCTCGAGCGCGACGCGCTCCCCGGGCACTTCACCGCCGTGGCGCTCCATGATCTGCTGTGCCAGGCCGATCAGGTTCTTCGCCTTCGTGTTGTAGAGCCCGACGTTCTTGATGTAGGGCTTCACGCCCTCGATGCCGAGCGCCGCGATCGCGGCCGGCGTGTTGGCGAGCGGGAACAGCACGCGGGTGGCTGCGTTCACGCTCTTGTCGGTGGTGTGTGCCGAGAGCATCACCGCCACCAGCAGTTCGAACGGCGTCGTGTGCAGCAGCTCGGTGGTGGGGGAGGGGTTTGCGGCCTTCAGCCGCCGGAATATCGCCGTCCGGGTCGCAGCATGCATGGGGCAAGAATGCACGCGCGGGGCACGCACTGTCGAGGCGTGCGGCGCACGCGCCGCAGCTCCCGCCGTCGGAGCGCGCCGGTGCTAACGGACCTGCAGGATGACCTTGCCCGGAACGTGACCCGCCTCGAGCCGCTCCTGAGCCGCGGCGGCCTCGGCTAGCGGGAATTGCGCGGCGATCGGCACCTCGAGCTTCATCGACTCGATGGCGGCGTTGAGGCGCCGGAACTCCGTCGGCCCCGGGATGGCGTTGTACTTGATCGGTGTGAGTCCGTCGCGGCTCTTGGGTATCGGGTTCACTCCTTCCGGATAAGCCACGCGGCCGCCTTTCCTGAGCGTATCGATGGCGTGCTCCAGGGCCTCGCCCCCGGCCAGCGCCAGCACCGCGTCCACGCCCGCCGGAGCAAACGCATGCGCGGCCGCGGCGATGTCGCCGTGGCGGCCATCGACGGCGGCATCCGCGCCGAGCCGCTTCACCAGGGCGATCTCGTCCTCGCCCGAGACGCTGGCGAGCACCCGCGCGCCGCGCAGCTTGGCGAACTGGATCGCGAGGGTGCCGACGCCGCCGGCGGCACCGTGGATGAGCAGCGTCTCGCCGGACTTCAGATGCAGCGCATCGTCCACGCCCTGGATGGCGGTGAGCGCGGTGGTGCCGATGGCACCGGCCTGGGTCAGCGTCAGCCCGCGCGGCACGTGCCCGACGCGCGCGGCCGGCACCGCCACGTACTCGGCGTAAAAGCCGCCCTGGGGATTGTCCCAGCTGTAGGAATAGACCTGGTCGCCCACCTTGAAGCTGTGCACGGTCGCACCCACCGCGGCGACGGTGCCCGCGCCGTCGGTGCCGAGGACGAGGGGGAAGCGGCCGTTCTTGATCTGTTCGGGGTGGCGGCGCAGCTCCACGTCCCAGCTGGCCACGCCGGCCGTGTGTATGGCGATCAGCACTTCCGCCGGCCCCGGGTGCGGCACCGGGAGCTGGTGCAGGGTGAGCGCGTGCGCATCGCCGGCGGCGTCGATCGCCGCGGCCTGCATGTTCTGCGGCAGTGCCTCAGCCGCGGGTGCGGCGGCAGCGGGGAGGAGCGCTGCGGTGAGCGCCGACACAAGGGCGCTGGCGATGCGGACTGGCATGGTGGCTCATCCTGCGGGTGGATTTTCGGGCACGGCAGTGTCGCATGCGCGGGCCGGATTTTGCGCGCGCCCGCTAGCGCGGCGCGGCGTGGTGCTTGCGCTCGTGCAGCAGGGCGGCGCGGGCCGCGGCACGGGCGGCGGTGCGCTCGTTGCGCTGCGCAGACCGTTCCCGGTTCGCGGCCGCCGTCGGCTCCGGCGGCGCATCAGCGGCGGCCGCGCGCGGCAGCATGCGGATGCAGTCCACCGGACAGGGCGCCACGCACAGCTCGCACCCGGTGCACACGGAGGCGAGCACGGTATGCATCTGCTTGTGCGCCCCGAGGATGGCATCCACCGGACACGGCGGCAGGCACTTGGCGCAGCCGATGCAGGCCTCCTCGTCGATCAGCGCGACCAGCGCCGGCCCCTCGGTCCCGTGCACCGGGTTCAGCGGCACCACCGCGCGCTGCAGCAGCGCGGCGAGTTGCGCGATGGTGGCGGCGCCGCCCGGCGGGCATTGATTGATGTCGGCGGCGCCCGCGGCGATGGCCTCGGCGTAAGGGCGGCAGCCGCTGTAACCGCAGCGCGTGCACTGGGTCTGGGGCAGCAGCGCATCGATGTCATCCGCGAGCATGCACGTGCCTGCGCCGGTTCAGCTGATTCTCATGCCCGCCGTGGCGCCGGAGTCCGGTGACAGCAGGTAGACACCGGCCGCCGACCCGCTGGCGGCCAGCACCATGCCCTCGGAGGTGCCGAACTTCATCTTGCGGGGCGCAAGGTTTGCGACCACCACTGTCAGGCGGCCGATGAGCTTGCCCGGCTCATAGTCGGACTTGATGCCGGCGAACACGGTACGGGTCCCTGAGCCGAGATCCAGCGTCAGTTTGAGCAGCTTGTCGGAGCCGGCGACTGGTTCGGCGTTGGCGATACGTGCGACGCGCAGCTCCACGCGCCTGAACTCATCGATCGACACGGTGGCCGGGGGGGCAGCTTCTGCGGCCGCGGCGCCCGGCGCGGCCGCCGGGGCGGCCTCGAACAGGGCGTCGAGTTGCTTCGGGTCGACGCGCGTCATCAGGTGCCGGTAGGCATGAATGCGCAGCGGCAGCACCTGCGCGTCGCCCCAGGTGAACACGTCATCGAGGCCGAAGAGCTCCTTCGCGGCGCGCGTCGTGGCTTCCGGCAGCACCGGTGCGAGCAGCACCGACAACACCTTAAAGCCGTAGAGCGCCCGCGAGCACACCTCCTGCAGCTCCGCCGCCCGGGCCGGATCCTTGGCGAGCACCCAGGGCTGGCGCGCATCGAAGTCGCGGTTGATGCGGTCGGCGTAGGCCATGGCCTCGCGCACCGCCTTGCCGAACTCGCGCGTCTCGTAGCTCTCGTGGATGCCCGCGCACAGGATGCGTGCCTCGGCGGTCAGGGCCGCCGCGTCAGTGCCGTAGCGCAGTTCGCCGGCGAACTGGCGGTTGATGAAGCTCGCGGCACGGCTGGCGATGTTCACGTACTTGCCGACGAGGTCGCTGTTGACGCGCAGCGTGAAGTCCTCCGGGTTGAAGTCGAGGTCCTCGACGTTGCCGTTGAGCTTGGCGGCGATGTAGTAGCGCAGCCACTCGGCGTTCATGCCGATCTGCAGGTAGCGCAGCGGGCTGATGCCGGTGCCGCGCGACTTGGACATCTTCTCGCCCGAGACGGTGATGAAGCCGTGCACGTACACGTGGTCCGGGACCTTGAAGGGCGCGCCGGCGAACTTCAGCATCGCCGGCCAGAACAGCGTGTGGAAGTAGATGATGTCCTTGCCGATGAAGTGGATCTGCTCGGTATCGGGGGCGCCCAGGAACTCCTCGAAGCTGCGCCGCTCGCCGCGCACGCGCGGCGCACCCGACTCGAAGTAGTGCTTGAGCGCGGCGAGGTAGCCGATCGGGGCGTCCAGCCACACGTAGAAGTACTTCCCCGGCGCATCCGGAATCGGGATGCCGAAGTAGGGTGCCTCGCGCGAGATGTCCCAGTCCGCCAGCGCCTGCTCGCCGGCGCCGGTGAGCCACTCGCGCGCCTTGTTGAGCACCGCGGGCTGCAGTCGTCCGGGGGTGTTGAGCCACTGCGTGAGGAAGGCGACGCACTTCGGGTCCGAGAGCCGGAAGAAGAAGTGCTCAGATGAGCGCAGCTCGGGCTTCGCCCCGGAGAGCGTCGAGTAGGGGTTGATGAGGTCGGTGGGCGCGTAGACGCTCGAGCACACCTCGCAGGCGTCGCCGTACTGGTCCTTGGAGTGGCAGTTCGGGCATTCACCCTTGATGTAGCGGTCGGGCAGGAACATGCCCTTGACCGGATCGTAGAACTGCTCCACCGCCTTCTGGTAGATGAGCCCGGCGGCCTTCAGGCGCGCGTACACCTCCTGCGACAGCTGCGTGTTCTCGGGCGAGTCGGTGGACCACCAGTGATCGAAGCTGATGTGGAAGCCCTTGAGGTAGCGCGGGCGGTCCGCGGCGATGCGCGCCACCAGCTCCTGGGGCGTGATGCCTTCCTCCTGCGCCTTGAGCATGATCGGCGCGCCGTGGGCGTCATCGGCACCGACGAAGTGCAGCTCGTGCCCCTGCATCCTCTGGAAGCGCACCCAGATGTCGGCCTGGATGTATTCCATGATGTGCCCGATGTGAAACGGGCCGTTGGCGTAGGGGAGCGCGGTGGTGACGAAGATCTTGCGGGTCATCCGGCTAGTTTACACAAGCCGGCAAGGCGCTCCCGTGCAGGGGCGCGCGGCGTGACTTCAGCCCGCGTCCTTCACGTCCTCGAACTTGCCCTTGTTGATGGCCTTCTTGTAGGCCTCCTTGCCCGTGATCTGGCGCGCGTCGTACAGCTGCTGGATGGCGGTGTCCATGGTGCGCATGCCGAAGGCGCCGCCGGCCTGCATGGTGTTTTCCAGCTGGTCGAGCTTGCCCTGGCGGATCAGGTTCGAGGCCGCCGGCGTGTTGACCAGGATCTCCAGCGCCGCCACGCGCCCGGACTTGTCGGCGCGCTGCAGCAGCTGCTGCGAGACCACCCCGCGCAGCGAGGTCGAGAGCATGGTGCGCACGTGCGACTGCTTGTCGGCGGGGAACACGTTCACCATGCGATCCACCGTCTGCGCCGCCCCGTTGGTGTGCAGCGTGCCCATGACGAGAATGCCCATCTCGGCGGCGGTGACCGCGATGCTCATGGTCTCCAGGTCGCGCAACTCGCCCACCAGGATGACATCCGGGTCCTCGCGCAGGGCCGAGTGCAATGCGGCGGCAAAGCTCGGCGCGTGCACCCCGATCTCGCGCTGGCTGATGAGGCAGCTCTGGCGCTCGTGGACGAACTCGATCGGATCCTCGACCGTGAGGATGTGGCCCTTCACGCGGCGGTTGATGTCATCGATCATCGCCGCAAGCGTCGTGGACTTGCCCGAGCCGGTCTTGCCGGTCACGAGGATGAGGCCGTTGTTGGCGCGGGACATCTGCCGCACCGATTCGGGCAGCTTCAGTTCCTCGAGCGTCAGGGCCTTGGAGGGGATGGCGCGGAACACCGCGCCCATGCCGTTCAGCTGACGCATCACGTTGACGCGGAAGCGCCCGCGTTCGGGCAGCGTATAGGCGAAGTCGGCGCCGTCCTTCGCCTCGAAGCGATCCAGCGCCGCCTTGGGCATGATCTCGTAGAGCGCCTGCTTCACCTGCTCCGGGGCCAGTTTCTCCGGCTTCAGCGGCGCGATGTCCCCGTACAGGCGCATGCGCGGCGGGTCGCCGGCGATGAAGTGCAGGTCCGAGCCGCGCCGTTCCAGGACCTCGGTGAGCAGTGCGTCGACTTGCGGCACGGGCGCCCGCGTTCTCTTCAGGCCGCGGAGCTGGAGGCGGCCGCCGGGGAGGCGCCGTCCGCGTCGAGCTTCGGCAGCACGCTGGTGTCGGTGACGAACTTCTGGAAGGCGCGCTTTTCCATCGCGTAGGCGTAGGCGTCGTCCGGGTCGATGGTGCGGGCATTGATGGCGGCGAGCAGCGCCTGGTCCAGCAGCTGCATGCCCAGATCCCGCCCCATCTGCAGCTGCGTTGCGATCTGATGGGTCTGCTCGGTCTGAATAAGCTTGGCGATCGCCTTGGTCATCATGAGTACCTCACAGATCGCCTTGCGGCCGTGGCCGTCGGCGGTCTTCACCAGTACCTGGGTCACGACCGCGAGCAGGCTTTGTGCCAGGAAGCTCTTGGTCTGCTCGCGCTCTTCGACCGGCTGCGCATCGATGATGCGGTCGATGGTCTTGACCGCGCTCGTGGTGTGCAGCGTGCCGAGCACCAGGTGCCCGGTCTCCGCGGCCGTCATGGCCATGGAGATGGTCTCCGCGTCGCGCAGCTCGCCCACCAGGATCACGTCCGGGTCCTCGCGCATCGCCGCGCGCACGCCCTCGGCGAAGCTCGGGATGTGGGTGCCCAGCTCGCGCTGGATGACCTGGCTGTTCTTGCTCGGGTGCACGAACTCGATCGGGTCCTCGAGGCTGATGATATTCAGGCGCCGCGTGGAATTGAGGTGATCAATCATCGCGGCGAGCGTGGTCGACTTGCCCGTGCCGGTGGAGCCGGTGACCAGCACCATGCCCTGGTGAAAATCGCACAGCTTGGTGACGATCGGGGGCAGCGCGAGCTTCTCCAGCGTCGGCACCGCGGCCGGAATGGAGCGGAAGGTCGCCCCGACGCCGGTCTCCTTGCGGTACACGTTGACGCGGAAGCGCCCGCCCTCGGCGGACACGTAGGAGAAGTCCAGGTCGTGGCCCTTGTTGAACTGCTCGTTCTGCGAGCGCGTCAGGATCTCGCTGATGTAGCTCTCGAGCTCCGCCGCGCGCAGGTCGCGGAACTTGATGGGCAGCAGGTCCCCGTGCATCCGCAGCATCGGGGGCACCCCCACCGCCAGGTGCACGTCCGAGCACCCCTGCTGGGTGCCCAGTTTCAAAAAGGCGTCTATGCGCGCCAAACCCTTGCTCCTTAAGGAGTTTCCACCACCGTTGTTTAGCCCGGGAGGGCTTTAAGATCAACAGCTTGTGGACGGAAATTTGACGTAACGCACGAAGTTTGGCAAGGCGGGAGCCTCAACGGGACGGGCGCCGCCCCGGCAGGGCGCGGCTAGCCGAGGTACTGCTGCAGGGCGGCGCTCAGCTCGTTCATGGACTGGAAGCGCTTGGTCTTGTCCACCGCCATCGCACGCACCACGAGATCGGAGAGCCCCGGCGGCAGGTTCGGGTTCACATCCTGCGGGCTGCGCGCCTTGCCCTGCACGTGCTGGTACATGACCGACATGTGATCGCCGCGCGAGTAGGGCGGTACGCCGGTCACCATCTCGTAGAGCATCACGCCGAGCGCGTAGATGTCGGCGCGCTCATCGACCTTCTTGCCGAGGATCTGCTCGGGCGCCATGTACTTGGGCGAGCCGATCACGTAGCCGGTCTTGGTGAGCTGGGTGTCGCCCTCGCGGTGCGCCGCCGCCACGCCGAAGTCCACGATCTTCAGCAGCCCTTCCTGGTTGATGAGGACGTTGGCGGGCTTCAGGTCGCGGTGCACGATGCCCTGCTGGTGGGCGACGGTCATGCCGGTGCAGATGTCGATGCCGAACTGCATGGCGCGCTTGAGTTCCAGCGGCTTCTCGTTCACCACCTCGCTGCCGAGCGTGTGCGAGGGGAAGTACTCCATCGAGATGGCGTAGTTGCCCTGGATGTAGAGGAAGTCGTAGATGCGGATGACGTTCTTGTGGGTGATCTTGCGCGAGTAGCGCAGTTCGTGGACGAAGCGCTTCATCACTTCCTCGTCCCCCGAAACGTTCGGGTTGAGGAACTTCAGGATCAGCCGCTCATCGACCACGGTGTCTTCCATGAGCAGCACCGTGCCGAAGGCGCCGCGGCCGATGCGGTCGATGTACTTGTAGCGCCCCTCGAGGATGTCCCCCTGCTTGAGCGTGCCGATGTCCAGCCGCGCCGCCGCCTCCGCCGCCTTGACTGCCTGCTGCATCGACTGATCCGAGATGACCACCGTCTTGGCCGCTTCGGCCGGCGTGGGTTGCGGCGGGCGTATGCCGGAGGGGGCGGGCGTGGCCGTCGGGGTGGCGGAGGTGGTGCCCGGATGGGCCTTGGACCCTGACCCCAGCTGCGAGATCCCCGCGATGCGGTTATCCAGCTCCGAGACCGCCGCGGCCGCCATGCGGGCGATGGTCTGGTCGGGCGAGGCGGCCTGCACCTGCAGTTCGCTGCGCACCTGGTCGGCGCGCGCCTCGTCCGCCACGCGCGACAGCGCCTGGATCGCCTCGATGCGGATCTCGCGTTCCGGGCGGGCCACCAGCGGCAGCAGCGTATCCACGAGCTTGCTGTCGCCGAGCTTGCCGAGCGCGCGCACCACGATCGGGGTCGCCTTGTCATTGACCGGCGTGTGCAGCATCTCCATGAGACGGGGCACGGCGCGCTTGCTGCCGATTTCGGCCAGCGCGTCGATGGCGCGCTCGCTCACCCACCAGTCGCTGTCGCGGGTCGCCTGGATGAGCGAATCGACTGCGCGCTCATCCTTGGTCTGGTTCAGGATCTCGATCGCCGCGCGGCGGATGTCCTCATCCTTGTCGCGCACCAGCTGCAGCACCGCGTCTATGACCTTGGGGCCGCCGATCTTGCCGAGCGCATCGGCGGCGCGGCTGCGGACCCACCAGTCGCTGTCCTTCAGGGAACCGAGCAGGTACTTCACCGAGTTCGCGTTGCCGACCTCGTTCAGCACCTCGACCGCGGCGCGCCGCGCGTTCTCGTTCTCGTCCTTCAGTACCTCGATCAGGTACTTCATCGTCTCCGGATGATTGGCCTTGATGACCACGTCGATGGCGCGGTTGAGGACGTCGATCTCAGGATCGCGCAGCAGGGCTGCGACGCGCTCGATGTCGATCGGGCCATCCATGCGCTGCAGCGCCGACAGCGTGGCGCCGCGGATGAGCTTGTTGGAATCCTTCAGCAGCCCCTGCAGGGCGGTCTGCACCTCGGGGGTGTTGAAGCGCGCCAGGGTGTTGATGATGTGTACGCGCGCAATCGGGTCCTTGCCCTGCACGCGCCCGATGAGCTCGCCCACCGAGGACTTGTCGGCGATCTCCCCGATGATGCGGAACAGCGCCGCCTTCTCGTTCGGATCCTGCGCATAGGCGGCGGTGAGCAGCTCGCGCACCCCGAAGCGCGACTTCTGCGCCGCGATCACATCAAGGACCGCCGGCTTGGAGATGCCCGGCGTGGCGAGTGCCTCGAGCAGCAGAGTGTGGGGGTAGTTGCGGCTGTTGGTCAGCGCCCAGGAGATCCCGGAGATGACCCGCGGGCTGCCCTGGACCAGTCCCTGCACGTACTGCGGAAAAGTCTTCTGGCTGACGAGCGCGCTGAGCACCTCGACGAAGGCGAGGGTTGCGGACTTGTCCGCTTCCGGCAGTGCCCCGAGGATGGCTTCGATCGCCCCTGGGCCCACATCCTTCAGGCGTGCGATCGCCTTCTGCCGCGCGGGGCTTTCAGGGTCGGTCGAAGACCGGATCTCCGTTACGAGACGGTCGGCACGCAGGTTCGTGAAAAAGCTCATTCAGCCTTTCCGTGGGAGCAGCTTCCTGCACGCATCCCCTGCGTCTCCCTTCACGAGGAGCGCGCAAAGCCAGGCAGGTGCGGATCTATCCGGTGCCGGCGCCGCTGTCGCAGCCGACCGGTGAAGCAGGAAGCGCGCAGCCTCCGGACCGGCGGATTATGCCACAGCCGTCAAGCTTGGCCGCCGCCGTTGCGCTTATGCGCATCCGGTGCGCACCCACTACAATCCCACCCCCCGGAATCGTTCCAGTTTTCCATATGATCCCCGACAGCTCGCTCAATGCCGTGCGCTCCGCCCTCGAGGCCTATGCCGACCCCTACCTCGCCGAGACCCTGGGGGAGGCTCAGGCGGTCCGGGAGGTGCGGGCCGTGGGCGGTGAGGGCATCGCCGCCCGGGTGGCGCTCGGGTTCCCCGTAGGCGGCTACCAGGCCGAGTTT
>Ga0105245_10004217_pt1 | contig 12759 bp, 9 predicted proteins | sample KBSM54metaG_FD_81523 | JGI IMG/M metagenome (GOLD analysis project Ga0105245, IMG submission 81523) | Miscanthus rhizosphere microbial communities from Kellogg Biological Station, Michigan, USA - KBS M5-4 metaG | ecosystem: Host-associated > Plants > Roots > Rhizosphere > Soil | place: Michigan... | reverse complement strand
GTCAGAAAATCCGTGAATCGCGACCGCATGTTGCCGGTCAGGTGCTTCACAATGACCGCAATGGAATTCGCCTCGCCGTCCAACACCGTCAGCAGCTGCTCATCGGACAACTGCGCGATGGCTCGTTCGACCAGACCTTTGTAATAGCGGAAAAGCGTGAGCGAATCCGCCACATACGAAGTGGTAAACCGCAGCGCCATACTATTTCTTGCCGCTAGCTCCTACAATCCCGTTGACGTAATAATTGACCACCTTCGCATCGTTGCGAGCCATCTCATAATACGCCGCCTTCAACAACTGATCCTTGCGATTAATTAGTTGCTCGCGAATGGTCTGCTGCACCTTGGGGTCCGACAATTCCCGCTGCCCCGCCGGCTCACGCGTGACCAATTTCAAAATGCGATACCCCTCCGGCGTATGAATCGGGGTAGTAGTTTCCCCCGGCCGCAGCGCCATCAAAGTCCGCCGCAGATCCGCATTGGCTTTTTCGAGAGCCGACTCCGGAATGAATCCCAAATCCCCGCCATTCTGCGACGAATTCGGATCCTCCGAATAATTCTGCGCCAGCATCGCAAAATCCTCGCCCTGCCGCAGCCGCGCGTTGATACTCTGAATTTTCTTGCGAGCCTGTTCCTCATCCCGCGCCTTGTCATTCTTCAAATTGCGCACGTTAGGATCCGGCGTCGGCGTCACCAGAATCTGCGCCATATGAATCTGCGGCTCGGCCAAATTGAAGCTGGCCTTGTTGGTGTTATAGAAATCGGTAATATCTTTGTCGCTGATGCTGATCTGCGACGTGATTTCTTTGTTGAACAATTTCTGCACACTCAGATCGCGGCGCAGTTGGGCTTTCAATTCCTCAACGCTCATCTTGCGCGCGTCCAGCTGTTTCTGAAATTCTTCCTGCGTGTAAGGCGCCTTCAACTCATTAAACTTGGCCTCGACATCCGCATCCACCGCCATCAGGCTCAGCTTCTCCGCGCGCTGCAGCATGATTTCGTTGTCCACCAGCGTGCGCAGCACCTCGAGTTTTTGGATCAGCGCCTGATCGCCGCTCGAGCGCTCACCAGCGGCGCCGCCGAATTGCGATTCGAATTGCTTGTCCAGCTCCGCGTATGTAATGGCGCGGCCATTCACCGTAGCCGCGACATTCGCGGGAGCCGAGCGATCGCAGCCCGCTAAAAGTGCCAGCAGGATCAGAACGCCACTGAGCGGGCGGAAATTTGGATTCATACGGAGGGCGATTTCATTCTACCGCGCAGCAGCCAGGCTGCGCTTAAAGAAATCCAGCATAGTGGATTCCATCTGTCGCGCGGAAGCTCCGCTCACGCCGTGGGTCTTCTGCGGATACAACGCCAGTTCAAACCGTTTGTCAGCGCCCTCCAGCGCCGTAATCATCTGCACCGTGTTTTGAAACAACACATTATCGTCTTCCATGTTATGCGCGATCATCAACTTTCCCGCGAGGTTGCCCGCCTTAGGCGGCATCGACGTTCGTGCATACGCTTCACCGCTATCCTTCGGCATGCCCATATAGCGCTCGGTGTAAATGGTGTCGTAGTTGAGCCAGTTGGTCACCGGTGCTCCCGCGAATCCGGCGTGAAACAAATCCGGCGCATTCAACATTAAATTCAAAGTCATAAAGCCGCCATAGCTCCAACCCGTCACGCCAATGCGCCGCGGATCGACAAACCCCAGCGAAATCAAATATTGAATACCCTCGCGCTGATCGGCCAGCTCCTGAACCCCCAAATTGCGGAACACCGCCGACTCGAACGCATGTCCGCGCCCCGCCGTGCCGCGATTATCCATTTCCCAAACCAGGTAGCCCTCATGCGCAAACACTTGATCCATGCCCAGCCCCGGCCAGGTGTTGCGCACCGACTGCACATGTGGTCCCCCGTAAACATCCACCACCACCGGATATTTCTTCGACGCATCAAATCCCGCCGGCTTGATCAGCCGCCCATAAAACGTGGTCCCGTCCTTACTCTTGAAATTCACTAGTTCCGTCGGACGCAGATCAAACTCCTCCAGCGCTCGCCGATCCGCCGCCCGATACACCGCGATCGCCTCCCCACTCGCGCCCCGCAGGGTCCACTCCGGGGGCGAACTCAAGTTCGAATAAGCGTCCACAAACGCACCACCCACCGGAGCCATCCACACCCGATGATTCCCCTCGCCCGCGGTAATGCGCCGTTTCCCGCCGCCGTCCACTTGCACGCTATACAACTGCCGCTCCAGCGGACCAACCTCAGTAGACCGGTACCAGATCCGTCCCGCATTTTCATCGCACTCCAGTAAGTCTGTCACCGCCCACGCGCCCGTCGTCAATTGTTTCGGCGCACCGCCGTCGACGGCATACAAATACAAATGCCGGAAGCCATCGCGCTCGCTGGTCCACAAAAAATGTTTCCCGTCTTTGAGAAACCGCGGATCGCCCTCAACATTAACCCAGTAATTATCAGACTCCCGGTAAACCGTGCGCGCTCTGCCGGAAGCCACGTCGTACAACAAAAACTCCAGCTGGTTCTGAATGCGATTGGTCCGCGCGACATACACACTCTTCGAATCCGCGCCCCAACCCGCACGAGCGATCAGATAGCTGTTGACGGTATCACCAACATCCAGCCATTTGGTCGCGCCCCCGCTAGCGGAAACCACACCCAAGCGCACGTCCGCATTGTTCTCCCCCGCCTGCGGATACCGCTGCTGCTCCAACACCGCCCGCGATTTTTGCAAGTCAACGTGCGGATACAGCGGTTCGCCACTCACATTAAACTGCAAATAAGCGATGGCGCTCGAATCGGGCGCCCACCAGTACGCCGTCCCCAAGTTAAGTTCTTCCGGATACACCCAGTCCAGATCCCCATTGCGCAGCGTATCCGACCCGTTAGAAGTCAGCCGAGTCTCCCGCCCCGCCGCCACATCCATCACATAAAGATCCCAATTCCGCCGAAAAGCAATCCGCTTTCCGTCGGGCGAAAACTTAGGATCGCGCTCGGCGACGGGAGTCTTGACCAGTTGCCTCCATTTCCCGTCGATCGCAATCAAAAACAAATCCCCGCCGCTCGCATACAACACTTCCCCGCCCCGCGGAGCCCACTGCAGCGTAGCTTCATCCACCCGCCGGTTCTCCCACTCAAACCGTTCCGCGCTCGGCGGATTCAAAGCTACCGCATCCAGCGCCGAAAGATCCACTACCTCGCGCGATTTCTTCGCGGCCACATCGTACAGCTGCAATCGCCGCCCCTGTCGATAGACGAACGTCTTCCCGTCGGGAGCCCACACCGGTTCCCCCGGCACATCGCGCGCCGCCGTGCTCCGGAAATCCTGCAAAGCCTCCAGTGTGACCGGCTTCTTTTGCCCGAACGCCGCGCACACGAAGAACAAGAAAACCGCTATCTTCCGCATCGTATACTTGCAATTCTACTCAAATTCATGAAACTTACTTTTTGGGGTGCCGACAAAGTCGTCACCGGCTCCATGCATCACATCGAGACCGGCGGTCAAAATTATCTACTCGATTGCGGACTCTACCAAGGCCGCCGCCAGGAAGCCTTCGCGAAGAACAGCCAGTTTCCGTTTCCTGCGTCAAGCATCGCCGCCGTGCTCCTATCGCACGCCCACATAGACCACAGCGGCAATCTCCCCGGCCTGGTGCGCAACGGCTTCGCAGGCCCCATCTACACCACCCCCGCCACCGTGGATCTATGCGTAGCCATGCTAGCCGACTCCGCCTTCCTCCAAGAGAAAGATGCCGAATTCGTAAACCGCCGCCGCGAACATCGCAAGGCCATCGGACGCGACGATCGCCCGGTGACTCCTCTCTACACCCGCGAAGACGCCCTACGAACTTTCCAACAATTCCGCGCTGTCGCCCTAGGCGAACGAAAAGAAATCGCCCCTGGACTCTTCTACAAAACCTACGACGCCGGGCACATGCTGGGCTCCAGCTCGATGATCGTAGAAGCCGACGGCGTGCGCCTGGGTTTCTCCGGAGACGTTGGCCGCCCCGGCCTCCCCATCATCCGCAACCCCCAACCCCTCGACCCCGTCGATTACCTGATTCTAGAAAGCACCTACGGCGACCGCATCCACAAACCTTTAGCACACGCCGCCGATACTCTCGCCGACGTTGTTTCCCGCACCGCAGCCCGCGGCGGAAAAATCATTGTCCCCGCGTTCGCCGTCGGCCGCACCCAGCAATTGGTCCTCATGCTGCATCAACTGATCGACGCGAAACGCGTTCCTTCCATCCCCATGTTCGTCGACAGCCCCCTAGCCGTGAACGTCACTGAAGTCTTCCGCAACCACCCCGAGTGCTACGACGAAGAAATCAGCAAATTCCTGACCGACGGCGAAGACCCCTTCGGATTCCACCGCCTAACCTACGTCCGCGACGTCGAAGCCTCGAAGAAGCTAAACCAACTCCGTGGCCCCTGTGTGATCCTATCGGCATCCGGAATGTGCGAAGGCGGCCGCATCCTCCACCACCTGCGCAACAATATCGAGGACCCGCGCAATACCATCCTCATCACCGGCTTCCAAGCCGCTTATACACTAGGCCGGAAAATCCTCGAGAAACAATCCGAAGTCCCCATCTTCGGCGAACCCATGCGCCTCCGCGCCGAAGTCTGCTCGCTCGATGAGCTAAGCGGCCACGCCGATCAAAAAGAACTGCTCGACTGGATGCGCCCCATCGCCAAAGGCCTGAAGAAGGTATTTCTAGTCCACGGCGAAGAGGACCAAAGCGCCGCCCTGGCGCAAGTGATCCAAAAAACCTATGGCAACGAAACCATCCAAGCCACACGCGGCGATACCGTAAATCTATGACGAAACCATTGACGGCATTGTTTCTCACGCTAGCGGCCACACTAGGAGCGGCCGGAGGCTATCACCTGCTCAGGACCATTCCCATTCCCGGCGATTACGGTTGGGATTACTTGACCGCCGATAGCGAAGCCCGCCGCCTTTACGTTTCTCACGACAAAGAAGTGGTCGTGCTCGATCTAGATTCCGGAGCCATCATCGGAAAGATCCCCGGCAGCGACGTCCACGGCATTGCCATGGTCAAGGAATTGGGACGGGGGTTCATCAGCGCCACCGATCCCGGCTCCGTAACAGTGTTCGATTTGAAAACCCTAGCCGTGATCACGAGAGTGCCGGTAGGCGAAGATCCCAACGCGATCTTCTACGACGCCAAAACCAAACGCGTGTTTACCGTCGATCGCGGCAGTAAGCGCGTAAGCGCGCTAGACCCCAAAACCGCGAAAGTGGTCGGAACCGCAGAAGGCCTGGGAGGCCGCACCGAACACGCCGTATCCGATGAGGCCGGCCACGTCTTCCTCAACATGCAGGACCTCGGAACACTGCTGCGGATCGACGCCCAAACTTTGAAAGTCACAGACACCTGGCCGCTAGCCCCCTGCGAACAGCCCAGCAGCATGGATATGGACAGAACCCACCATCGCATCTTTATAGGATGCCGCAGCGGCGTAATGACTGTAGTCAACAGCCTCACCGGCAAAATCGTCGACATGCAACCCATCGGCCGCGGCGTCGACGCCACCGAATTCGACTCAGCTCGTGCCTTGGCCTATTTTTCCACCGGCGGCGGCGACGGCGCTTTGTCTATTTTCCACGAAGACGCCCCCGACAAATACACGCTACTAGAAACCGTAAAGACCCAACCCGGAGCCCGCACCATGGCGCTAGATCGCAAGACCGGCCGCGCCTATCTGTCGGCCGCAAAATTAGGCCCAGCGCCGCCAGCTACCAAGGAAGTGCCGCGCCCACGAGCGCCCATGCTCCCCGGCACCTTCGGAGTCCTGGTCTTCGGAGAATGACGGCAACCTGATAAAATAACAGCTTGCTTCCCACGAAAATCAAACCCAGCCGTCCCCGTGTGTGTGCGGTGAGTTACCTCAATACCGTGCCCTTGGTATGGGGTCTCTTAAGAGACCCCGCTCAAAGCCAGACCTTCGACCTGCGCTTCGCCGTCCCCTCCATCTGTGCCGACCAGCTAGCCTCCGGTGAAGCCGACATCGGCATCGTGCCCGTGATCGAGATGGGGCGCCAGAAACTCGCGTATTTTCCAGAAACCGGAATCGCCTCCTACGGCCCCGTGCGCAGCATCTTGCTGATCTCCAAAGTCCCCTTTCGCGAGATCAAGAAGCTAGCGACCGACTCCGGCTCCCGCACCTCGGTGATGCTCTCCCGCATCATCCTGGCGGAAAAGTACGGCGTCGAACCACAGTTAATCTCGCTCGCTCCTGACCTGCCCACAATGCTAGGCCAAGCCGACGCCGCTCTCCTGATCGGCGATGCCGCCCTGCGCGTCGACCCAGCCACTCTTCCGTTTCAAACCCTCGACCTCGGCGATGAGTGGACCACCCTAACCGGCCTCCCCATGGTCTTCGCCGTCTGGGCCGGCCGCAAAGAAGCCATCGTCGAACCCTACGGCGCCGCCCTCGCCGCCTCCTGCAGCTACGGCCTCGCCCACATCGACGACATCGTGCGCGAAGAAACCGCTAGCCGCGGATTCCCCGAGCCGTTAGTCCGCGAATACTTAACACGCCACATCCGCTTCCAATTCTCAGAACCGCACCAAACCGCAATCCAGACTTATCTAAAACACGCCGCCGCGCTAGAACGCACGGTGGTCCCCGGAGGCGTTTCCGCATGATGACCCGCGCTGAAGCCATCGACATTTTCCGCAGCGACGATCTCGTCGGCCTCGGCATGGCCGCCGACCAAGTCCGCCGCAAGCTGCATCCGGAAGGTGTAGTCAGCTACATCATCGATCGCAATATCAACTACACCAATGTCTGCACCGAATATTGCAGCTTCTGCGCCTTCTACCGCCCGCCCGGCCACGACGAAGGCTACGTGCATCCGCAGGAAGCCATCTTCGAAAAAATTCGCGAAACCCTCAGCCTCGGCGGCACCGGCATCCTCATGCAAGGTGGCCTACACCCAGATCTAAAGATCGAGTGGTACGAAGACCTCCTCCGCGGAATCAAGAAGCGTTTCGACATCTGGAACCATTGCTTCTCCGCGCCCGAGATCGTCAACATCGCCGAAGTCAGCGGCCTAACCCTGCGTGACACTCTCTCACGCCTCCGCGACGCCGGACTCGACTCCGTCCCCGGCGGCGGCGCCGAAATTCTCGACGACGACGTGCGCCACCGCATCAGCCGCCTGAAGTGCTCGACGCAAGAGTGGGTCGACGTCCACCGGACTTGTCACGAACTGGGCATTCGCACCACCGCCACCATGATGTTCGGCACCGGCGAGACGATCGAGCAGCGCATGAACCACTTCGATCTCGTGCGCCAGATTCAGGAAGACACTGGAGGCTTCACCGCCTTCATCCCCTGGGCCTACCAGCGCGAAAACACCTCGCTTGGCAACTTCGTCAAGGAAGACGCGACGGCAGTCGAGTACCTGAAGATGCTAGCCCTCTCCCGCCTCTATTTGGAAAACATCCTCAATATCCAGTCGTCGTGGGTCACCCCCGGCCTCAAGACTTGTCAGATCGGACTCCGCTTCGGCGGCAATGACGTCGGCAGCATCATGATCGAAGAGAATGTAGTGAGCGCCGCCGGCGCCCACCATCGCGCCTCCGAAGAAGAGCTTCGCCGCCTGATCCGCGATGCCGGCTTCATCCCCAAGCAGCGCGATACTCTGTACCGTACGTATTATCTAAACTAACAGCGGCGGCCATGAAACCAATGCCGCTCCCAAGGACGTCTAAACCGATTATGCGCTTCGCGAGTCTTTTATTTGTGGGTGTGTGTGCCTTCGCCGCCCCGTCGATGCAGGTCCTGCCGCAGCCGCCCGTCCGCTTTGAGCAGCGCCCCGGCCAAAAAGGCCCAGCTCAATGGTCCGCGCAAGGCTTAGGCTATTCGCTAGCCTTCACCGCCGACGCCACCATGTTCCACCTAGGCGAGCGAACCCTGTCGATGCGCCTCGTGGGCGCCGATCCCCACGCCACCTTCGAAGCCGTCGCGCCCTATTCCGTCCCCACCGAATATTTCACGCCCGCCTATCGCGGCTCCGTGCAAGCCTACCAGCGTCTGCGGCGGCACCAAGTTTACCCCGGCGTAGATGTAGTCTTCTACGGCACTGGCCGCAATCTCGAATACGATTTCGAAATCGCAGCCGACGCCGATCCCTCCCGCATCCGCCTGCGCTTCGGCGGCGCCGATCGTCTTCGCGTGGATCTCAACGGCGACCTGCAAGTCGAACTCGCCGGACAGACCATCACGCAGCGCCTCCCCGCGGTGTATCAGGCAACGGCGTCCGGAGACCGCACACCGGTCCACGCCGAGTATCGCCTCGAAGCCAATCATGACGTCAGCATCAGCCTGGATCGCTACAACCGCTCCGCCCCCCTGGTGATCGACCCCGTGGTTTCTCTGGCCGTGTACTTGAGCGGCTCCAAGAGCGACACAGGCATCGCCGTCGCGCACGATGCCCAAGGCTTCCTCTATATGGCCGGCAACACTTCCTCCACTGATTTCAACGTCACTGCCAACGGATTCTCGCAATCCACCGCCGCCATACAAAATGTGTGGGTCATGAAGCTGAATCTCGCAGCACTCGCCAATCCCGTCGTGTACTGCTCGTATTACGGCGGCACAACCGTCGACAGCCTCAAGGGCCTGGCGGTCTCACCCAGCGGCCTGATCTACATCACCGGAACCACCACTTCCACAGACTTGGCCACCACCACCGGCGCCCTGCAAAAAACTAACGCCGGCACCACCGACGGTTTCGTAGCCGCCTTCGATCCCACCCAAACCGGAACTCCCAGCCTGCTTTACGCCACCTATTTGGGCGGCGCAGCCGTCGATGAACCAGCCGGCATCGCCACCGTCAACGGCAAAATCTATGTCACCGGTTCCACGCTGTCCGACAATTTTCCGATAGCCAACAGTGTTTTCCCCGGACGTCAGGGCGGCCGCGAGATCTTTGTCTCTGAGATCGATCCCACTTTGAGCGGCACCTCGTCGCTGATCTTCAGCACCTATTACGGAGGCACCGGCACCGATTACGGCCGCGCCATCGCCGTCGATGCCGCGGGCACCGTTTACGTTGTCGGCTTCACCTACTCAGCGGATCTTCCCATCACCACCCCAGTCGCCTATCAGCCCAAATATGCAGGCGGCGGCGACGGGTTCCTCTTGCAGTTAAACACCTCGCTGCCGCTCATCGTTTATTCCACCTATCTGGGCGGCTCCAAAACCGACGACGCTCGCAGCGTGGTGCTCGATCCCAGCGGAAAAGTCGCCATCGCGGGTTACACTTTATCCACTGATTTTCCGGTCACGCAGAACGCCCAGCAGTCTGTGATAGGCGCTGGACTATCCCCCACCAACTCGTTTCTCACTCTTCTGGATTTAACCAAGCCCGGAGCTCCAGGGTTGGTATATTCAACGTACTTCGGCGGCACGCTGGCGGAAGTGGCGCAGGACCTCGCCACCGATTCCAAAGGCAAGTACATTTTAGGCGGTTACTCTTATTCGCGCGACATGCCGGTTTCGCAGAACGCTTTGAACGCGACTCCGGCACCAAGCGGCGGGCTAAACGGCTTCGTCGCGGTGATCGATACCACCGCCCTGCCGTTGAATTCCTTGGTCTACGCGAGCTATATCACAGGCCCCGGCTCGCAAATCGTGAACGGCGTGGATATCGACGCATCCGGAGCGATTTACTTAACCGGCTACGCCACGAGCGATATTTTTCCCGCAGGCGGGCAGACCCACATCTCGCCGCCCGGCAACTCGGACGCATACATCTTTATCCTGACGCCGTAAAGCTTGCGCTACGCGCGCACGTCCGCTCCTGACTCCAGAGCGAGCCTCTATTGCCAAGCTGTGTGAACAGGTCGAAGCTGAAAGCGGTCACGTCCTCAGTGCCCGCTTCCAGGCTGGTTGAAAGAATAACGAAACTAAGCTGCTGCAGATTCTCTAGTTTTGTTTTTGCTGCCCGGCGGACGGCCCCGTCGCTTGATGGCCGCCATCCAGGCGGGCGGCCGGCCGCGGCGTTTACTGCGCCCGCGTGCCAACCGTTCCAAAGTAACAATGGCTTCTTCTATTTGCTCACGTTCCTGGCGTAAATCCGCCAGCATTTTCATGACATCCATTGATTCTCTCCTTGAGTCAGGAGCCAACGCTACTATCGTTCGTTCTGAAATCAGAACAGAGCGCCCAGATCGCTCCCTAACTTCCTCCATGAGTCTAACGCGTATTTAAGGGCAATTCAAGTAATTTGTTCCGTTTACAGAACAATCGAGGAGGCCCGCGCCCATTTCTAGAACACCGTTCCCGCGCCCGCCCCGCCGCCGCTTAACGGCCCTTGCCCAGCCCTTTTTGGCGAGCGTTCCAGTAGTAATAAAAGGGTAATCCAATCACAATCAACCCCAATCCCATCCCCGATTCCCGTGGCGACGCCCGCAGCGTTGTGTACAACAAAGCCATCGCCACCAGTACAAATGCCATGGGTACCATAGGGTACCCCCACACCCGGTAGGGCCGGACCATCTGCGGACGCGTCCGCCGCAGCACTAAGACCCCGGCGGTGGTCATGCCATACAAAATCCATTCCGTGAAAATCACCATGTTTATTAAATCTTCAAAACGACCGCTCCCCAGCAGCACCACCGACCACACAGCCTGCAATGCCAGACTCGCCGCCGGCGTCTCGAAGCGGGAAATCCGTCCCACCCAAGCAAAGAAATACTGGTCCAGCGCCATCGCAAACGGCACCCGCGAGCCGGAAAGAATCACGCCGTTCAATCCCGCGAGGATAGAAACAATGGCCGCAATGCTGACCACCGCAGCGCCCGCCGGACCCGCCACCCGCCGCATCATATCCGCCGCCACACGCTGGCTGCCGCCCACTTCCGGCGCGCTCAGTACGTAAAGATAGGCGACATTGGTCAACACATAGATCGCAATCACCCCGGCCGTTCCCCAAATCAGCGCACGCGGCAGATTCTTTTCGGGATTTCGTATGTCCGAGCCGATCATGCTCGCATTGGTCCATCCGTCATACGCCCACAGCGCCGCTACCAGCGCCACGAAGAATCCCACAAACCCGCCGGTATGCTCGGGCAATGACGATTGAAAATTCGCCACCCGCCCCTGACTCGAAGCCAGGCCGCCCAGCACAATCCCCGCGATCAGCGCCACCTTCAGTCCCGATCCCACCACTTGCAAGCCCCCACCCAACCTCGTTCCCAGAATGTTTACAAATGTAAACACAAAAATCAGTCCCGCGCCCAGAAATTGCCCCCAATGGAGATCCAACGGCCCACCTCCCGGTCCAATCGGCAGCCCAATCGAAAACACAACCCCGTTTAATCCCGGGAAAAACTCTGCCAGATAGCGGTAAGCGGCACTCGCCAGCGCCGCAATCGACCCCGGTTTTCCCACCCAAGTAGTCATCCAGCCGTAAATGAAACCCCACAGCGGCCCGTAAGCGGCCTTCAAATACACATAATCGGCACCCGATCGCGGCATGGCAGCCGACAATTCCGCGTAGCTCAACGCCCCGAACAAAGTCAGCACGCCGCCGAAAACCCACACCACCAACACCATCGACGGCGACCCCACCGCGCGCATCATCTGCGACGTCACCAGAAAAATGCCGCTGCCGATCACCGTGCCGATCACCATCGACACCGCTGCCGGCAACCCTAGCGTGCGCCGCGGCTCATGCTCCATGGGAAGGCTCCTTCACAAAGAGTGAGACCAGAACTGCAGTGAGAAAGGTCGCGCTAGCGCCAATCATCACGTACCAGGTAAACGCGATGGGTGTAGCGAAACGCACATAAAGCAGCAGCGCCAGCCCCACCGACATCCCACACATCGCCGCCATCTCCCCCACCCGCCGCGTGAATAGCCCCAACAGAAACACCCCCAGCAACGCCCCGTAAACGATGGACGCAATCGACAGCCCCGCCTGCAACACACTCCCCCACTGCCGTGCGATCAACGCCACGCCCATCAACACCACGCCCCAGAAGATAGTGGTGTAGCGCGAGCGCCGCAGCCAGGTAGCATCATCCGCCGCGCCGCCAAACAGCGGCTTCCATAAATCCAAAACCGTGGTCGACGCCAGCGAATTCAGTGCCGCGCTCAAGTTCGACATCGCCGCCGCCAGAATCGCCGCCATCACCAGCCCCGCCACTCCCGCCGGAAGCCTCTGCCAGATGTACAGCGGATACAGCCGGTCGAGCACCGCCGGAGCCGCCTGCCCCTGCTCGCGGTACAACACAAACAAGCACGTGCCGATTACCAAAAACAACGTGAACTGCACAAAGATCACCACCCAACTCGCCAGCAACGCGGCCCGGCTCTGCCCCAGGTTGCGCGCCGCCAGCAGCCGCTGCACCATCAACTGATCCGTCCCATGACTAGCCGTCGTCAAGAAGCACCCACCCAGCACGCCCGCCCAAAAACTATAAGTCCGCGTGAAAAATACCGCCGGAGCCGCCAACCGAAAATCGAACACCTTCAGCTTCCCTAGCGGCCCCGCCACCGCCGCCACATGCGCCCATCCCCCCGGAATCTGCTGGAGCAACAATATCAGGCTCACCACCGCCCCCACGACATACAACACCATCTGCACCACGTCCGTCCAAATCACCGCCGTCAACCCGCCCTCATACGTATAAAACAGCGTCAAACACAGGATCACCACGATAGACGCCGTCTCCCCCGATCCCAGAATGATCGAAATGACGAT
>Ga0105245_10004216_pt1 | contig 12760 bp, 11 predicted proteins | sample KBSM54metaG_FD_81523 | JGI IMG/M metagenome (GOLD analysis project Ga0105245, IMG submission 81523) | Miscanthus rhizosphere microbial communities from Kellogg Biological Station, Michigan, USA - KBS M5-4 metaG | ecosystem: Host-associated > Plants > Roots > Rhizosphere > Soil | place... | reverse complement strand
GCCGTTTCGAGGTAAGCATGGCTCGGATCACATTCGGACTCGCCACCTCGCACGGACCTATGCTGTCGATCGCCCCGGAGTACTGGCAGGATCGCGTTTCCTTCGATCGCGAGAATCCTCAGCATTTCTATAAGGGCAAGACGTACAACTTCGATCAGATGGTGGCTCTGCATAAGAACGCTCACCTCGCCGATCAGATCACGCCTGAAATTTCTTTAGAACGTTACACGCGCTGCCAGAACGCGATCCGTTCGCTGGCCGATTATTTCGACCAGCATCGTCCGGACATCGCCGTGGTCGTGGGCAATGACCAGATGGAGATTTTCACCGATCAGCACGTGCCGGCCTTCGCCGTGTTCTGGGGCGACCACGTGGAAGGACACCCCAGGTCGCCGGAGTTTCTGGCCAAGCTGAATCCCGCAGTAGCCCGCGCCGAGGCCGACCGGACGCCGTCTGTCTACACCGAATATCCCTGCTCCCCCGAGCTCGGGAAGCACGTCATCCAGAGTGTGATTTCGGATGGCTTCGATGTCTCGCAGCTCACGAAACTTCCGACCGGCTCTATCGGCTCAAATGCCGTGCCGCATGCCTACGGGTTCGTTTACCGGCGCATCATGCGCGATAAAGTGCCGATGCAGGTTCCGGTGTTTGTGAACACGTTTTATCCGCCGAATCAGCCCCCCGCGGGACGCTGCTACGAGTTCGGCCGCGCGCTGGCCCGCGCGATTTCCTCCGTCACTCCGACGGACTTGAAGGTCGCATTCATCGCATCCGGCGGCATGACGCATTTCGTCCTGGACGAAGCTTTCGATCGGGAATTGCTGGACGCGATGCAAAAAGGCGACGCGGCCAAGCTAGCGGCCGTTCCCGAAAATATGTTCCAGGCCGGGACGTCGGAGATCAAGAACTGGATCGTCGTCGCCGGCGCTATGGCCGAGGCTGGCCTCAAGATGGATGTAATCGACTACGTGCCTTGCTATCGTTCGGAAGCGGGCACCGGCAGTGCGATGGGTTTTGCGCGTTGGTGTTAAGAGTGCGGTGTTAGTTTAAGGAGCAATCTATGTATCGCTGGTTGGCCTGCTTCCTCGTTTTGACGCAGCTCTCGTGGTCCCAGCAGCTCCAGAAAATCACCATCAACTACGCCACTCGAACCGGCCAGGTCTGGCCGCTCTACATCGCCAAAGAAGGCGGCTACTACCAGAAATACGGGCTCGACGCGACTCTGGTCTTCGCCATTCATCCAGCGGGCATCGCGATGGTGGTGAGCGGCGAGGCGGTGATGACGCCTTACACTCTGGAACAGTCCATGACGGCGGCCTACAAAGATGGATCGCTGGCGGCCCTGGGCAGCCCCTTCAAGAAGAGCCTGTTCGCCTTGATGGCGACCAAGAACATAAAACGTGTTCAGGATCTCAAGGGTAAGAGGATCGGCGTCAGCCAGGTGGGCGACGCGCCCTACAACTACACCAATGGCCTGCTCGCCAAGGCTGGCCTGAAGCCTCGCGACGTCCAGTGGATTCCGACCGGAGGCGACGTCAGTACGCGCGCTACAGCCCTTCTGAGTGGTCGCGTGGACGCCACCATGATCACTGCGCCGGTGTATTTCAAAATCGAGGAGCAAGGCTACTCTAACTTGGGCAACATCAGCGATTACGAAGATATCTACGCACCTTCCGTGTACCTGTTCAAGAAGGCGACCATCGCCGCGAATCCGAAGTTGCCCGAGCTGCTGATGAAGGCTCATGCCGAAGCCATCAAGCGTTTCTACGAGGACAAGGCTTTCGCGCTAAAGGCGTACCTGGCGTGGGACAAGCAGGATCCGGCCGAGCTGGAGCGCACCTACGATCACTACGCCAAGGTGAACACCTATGAGCGTGTGCCGTACATTCCGGCTGCCGCCGTCAAATACATTCTGGAGCACGTCGCCGATCCGCAAATCTCGGCGCAGATGCGGGCATACGATTTTCACAAGGTGATCGACAACAGCCTGGTGGATCGGTTGGTGAAAGAAGGCTTCTTCGAAAGCCTGTTCGGCCCTGAAATCAAGGCGGAAGAAGATCGCAAGGCGAAACTCGCCTTTCGCTAGGGATGTATCGTTTGCGGCGGGAATCACACGCGGCCGGTTAGGCGCCTCCGGCCCACGAGACCACCGAGCAAAACCGAGCAGGATCAATGAAACCTAGTAGAACCTGAGTACCATATGCTCCTCATCGAGGTACCGTTCCCCAACCATTAGGGCTTTGGGCTCGACTCCGTAAGACTGAAAGCCCGCATTGGTGTAGAGCTTGCGGGCAGGTCCTTGGGTGGCAGCCACGGACAGGCGAACGCAGCGCAGGCCTCGGAGTGCTTTGGCCCTCCTCAAAGCCTCGTGCAACAATGTTGTTCCCACGCCCAAGCCGCGGCTAGACGGCTCAACGAACATTCCCCAGATCCCGCCTTGGTGTTGGCGCTTCAGCCGCTGTTCTCGATAGAAACCGACCATTCCCACCAACCTCGAATCGATAAAAGCGCCGATTATAAAGTTCTCATCGCAACTTGATCGGAGACGGCCCGCATACGCCTGGATCGAAGTTTGGCGATGTTCTTCGGCCGACTCCCCGAAGGCTTGGGGCTCGGTTTCCAATGCTTCAAGTCTCAACTTCCAAAGCGCCTCCACATCGGTCTCGCTTAAGCGTCGCGTTTCCATTGTTTCAGAATAGCGAGGACCTGGAAAAGTGCGGAAATGCTGATAGCGTCAGACGCGCCGGGCTACAATGGACACGAGATGCGAATCGGTTTCACCAGAGCTGCAATCCTAGCCGCGGGCGTAGTGGCACTGGCAGCCGTGGCGTTTTCGCAGCGTTTTGGCGGACGGGGTGGCGGATTTGGGGGCTTTGGCGGCCGATCCGACGCTCCCGAGTCCGTGTTTCCAGCGAACGCCGAATTCCATTTCTTACGCGTCGAATATTCCGACTATCGAAGCGGCGGATTTCGGTCCGTGTCGCGCCGAGGCAGGGCCTCCGGCTGGTGGGCGCAGGATTGGCCCGATGCCGAGGAGCATTTCACTACCGGCGTCGATCGGCTCACGCGCGTCAACGCGGGCGACCCGCAGCATGTGGCGTTAACCGACGAGAAGCTGTTCGACTATCCTTGGCTCTACGCGACCCAGACCGGCTACTGGAACCTCTCGGATTCGGAGACTGCGAAGCTGGGGGAATTTCTGCAGCGCGGCGGCTTCATCATGACCGACGACTTCTGGGAACAGCAGGAATACGCCGTATTTCAGGAAACCATGAACCGCGTCTTGCCGGGCCAGCCCATCACGGATATCGGCCTCACCGATTCCGTGATGCACGTCTTGTACGACATCCAGGAGAAGGATCTGACCTTTATCCCGGGGTCGCGTCATATCGACCGTAGCGGACATGTCTACCAGCCGCCTGGCACCAAGCCTGCCTGGCAGGCCATGTATGACCACAAGAATCGCATGGTGGTGGCCGTTAATTTCAATACCGACATCGGCGATGCCTGGGAGTTCGCCGACGTCCCCTACTATCCGGAGGCCATGACCACGCTGGCCTATCACTACGGAATCAATTACCTGATCTATTCCATGACGCACTAGTCTCCGATATAAGGGTTACTGCGTCATGGGCGCCTGCTCCCTAGTCATCAAAGATCCCGACGGCAAGAAGCGCGTGCTGCCGATCGAGCGGCCGGTCCTGACCCTGGGGCGCTCCCAGGACAATGACGTGGTCCTCACCGACAGCGAGCTGCGCGTGTCCCGCCGGCACGCCGTGATCGAATGGAATCCCGAGAGCGGAGCCACTCTGCGCGATGAGCGGGCCGTGAACGGTACCTTCGTCAATAAGAAGAAAGTCACGGAGCCCGTCGCGCTGAAAAGCGGCGACGTGATCGGTATCGGACCGCATGAGCTGGTGTTCCGCGAAGAAAAACCCGGCGGCATGGCGTGGAACATCGAACACGGATCGGTGGACCTGGGTGCGCTGCAAAACCCGCAGCCTGTAAGCGAGCCCCAGCACGAAGCGAAAGGCGCGGAGCCGCCCCGGCTCAAAGCGCTGGAACTGCTGAATGAGGTGAGCCTCAAGCTGGCAGGCATCCATACGCCGTCCGAAGTGGTGAAGGAAGCCATCCAGTTGTTGTTTAAGATCGAAGGAGTGCAGCGCGCGACCTTGTGGCCGTGGGATGAAAAAGAGCGCAGCTTTCATCAGATGCCGCTTGAAACCCGCGCGGGTTTCGACCAGCTTTCCGCCCCTATGTTCGATCCGCAGAATCTGGTATTGAGCAGCACCATCCTGAATCACGTGCGGCAGCATAATCGTCCCCTGCTCATTCGCGATCCGAAATCGTCGGAGTTCAGTCTTTCGAAAAGCATCGTTCGCGCAGGCATTCAGGCCGCATTCTGTTCTCCGGTAAGTTCACAAGGACGCATGCTGGGCGTCCTGTATGCCGACAATCTGATGCGAGCCGACGCCTTTTCGCAGGAAGACTTTCACACCTTCACCATCATCGCCGCCCAAGCGGGCATGGCGCTGGCGAATTGCCTGGTGCGTGAAGAATTGTCGCGCCAGGAGGTAGAACGGTCCAATCTGCGGCGCTACCTGCCGCCGCAAGTGGTGGATCTCATCACATCCAAAGGCGGATCGATGGAACTGGGCGGAGTGCTGCAGCAGGTCACCGTCCTGTTCGCCGATATCCGCGGTTTTACGTCGCTTTCCGAGCAGATGGACGCCCGCGAAGTGGTGGACCTGCTGAACGACTTCTTCGCGGTGATGACGGCCGCGATTTTTCAGTCCAACGGCACACTCGACAAGTTCATCGGCGATTGCGTGATGGCGTTGTTCGGCGCTCCTATCCCATCCGACCGGAGCCCGCGGAACGCACTGGTGGCGGCGGTCCGCATGCAGCAGCAGGTTGCCCGTTTGGGAGCAGAACGGGTACAACGAGGCCTGGCGCCCTTGCGCATCGGCATCGGACTGCATCATGGATCCGCCGTGGTGGGCAACATCGGATCGGATGAACGGATGCAATACACCGCCATCGGCGACACGGTGAACATCGCGGCCCGCTTGGTTAGCCGCGCTGAACCCGGCCAGATCCTGATTTCCGAGACCATGCATGCCGCAGCCGGCGGGGGCGATCTGTTCCATGACCTGGGACTCATTAGCGTGAAAGGACGTGATGCGCAGGTGCGAGTCTATTCCGTGGATTGGGAGAAAATCGTGCAAAGAACGCCCGCGGCGTAAAACTCATGGAAACCGGCCATCAGTTTCAAATGCGCTTCTGGGGAGTGCGCGGATCCACGCCGGCGCCCGGCGAAGACAAGCTGGTGTATGGCGGCAACACTCCGTGCGTCGAAATCCGCGATGCCTCAGGCCAGGTTCTGATCTTCGATGGCGGCTCCGGGATTCGCGAGCTGGGGCAGCACCTTGCCACGGAGTTCGCTGGGCGGGATCTCGCGGTGGACCTGTTCTTGACTCATTTTCACTGGGACCACATTCAGGGGATCCCCTATTTCCGGCCCCTGTTCGCCCCCACCACCGCGTTAGGCGTACACTCCTGGACCTCCGGTCAGGAAACGCGGCGCATACTCGAAGATCAGATGCGGGCGCCTTATTTTCCGGTGAATCTCGCGGATGTGCCGGCGCGGCTGCGCTTCGAGCAAATGAAATCGGAACGCGTGAAACTCGGCGAAGTCTCGGTGGAGTCGTTTCCGCTGAATCATCCGCAGGGTGCCTACGGATATCGCATTGAAGCCGGCGGGAAGAGCATCGTGTACGCCACGGATCTTGAACACGGCGACGTCCGGCTCGATCGGGTGTTGCGCGATTATGCGTCGGGAGCCGATGTCTTGATCTACGACGCGCAGTACAACGACGAGGAGTATGCGGCCCATCGCGGATGGGGGCACAGCACCTGGCGCGAGGCCACGCGAGTAGCTCGGGACGCTGGAGTCCGGCGATTGTTCCTGATCCACTTCGATCCAACTCACACGGATGCGGACGTCGCGGAATCGGAACGCCGGGCCATGGCGGAATTCGACGAGGTAAGTGCGGCACGCGAGGGTCTGGTTATTACGCTGTAGCTACTTCGTCGGATTGCGCGGGAACTTCAAATACGGCATCCGCACGCCTTCGAGGAACACGCGGTCGGCACGCGAATCCGGCGCCGCTTCGAATCCCAATGCACCAGCGGCTGTCACGTAGTCATCCTGCTCGACTCCGTCACCGCTGACACCCAGTCCGCCAACAAGCGCTCCGTTCTTGTACAACGGCAACGCCCCGGGGAAGAACACAATCCCGTTCTGATTCGGATTGGCGGCCTGCGATCCCTGCGTGCAGGCGTTGCGTACATCCTTGACATATAAATCGAAGAACGCTCCGCGATCCGAGCCGTCGATCCCGGGCGGAAACAGAGGCTGCGCCCCGAAGCCGATCGTGCGATTCGTCAACGCCGTGCCGGTAGGAATCCCCGGCAAATCGGCAACGCCCGCGGCAGAGTTGAAATAGACCATATTGCGCGCCTTGGCGACAGCCACGTCGATGCTGAAGAAGGTCGCATCCTGCATGCGGTTCAATCCGAGCACGGTACCATCCACATCCGTCACCGCGATCACCATGCGTGCGCGCGATCCGATCGGAAGGCGGATCACCGCTCGCGTCTTGTTCGCGGTATCGATGGCGCGGTCGATGATCTGGCGGACATCGTCGGCAGTCAGTTTGGATCCGTCGCGCGGCGCAACCAGATCGCCCTCCGGGGCCGCGGCTGGACTGTCCATCGGCCCGACCGAATAGTCTCCCTGAAAGCCTCCAGCGGCGATCCCATCGGGCGCTGTCGTCTGGTTGACGAACGGCAGTTCGATTCCGTCGATGAAGATGACGCCGGGGGCAGCCGGTGTCGGCACGAATCCCGCGCCGATAGCCCCCTGATACGCAGCATATTCCGCAACCGGTCCCGAAACACCCGCCACGCCGATGCCGCCGACCACCACGCCGTTCCGGAACAAGGGCACGCCGCCTGGATTCACAGCATCCGGACTGCTATCCGTCAGGTCGGCTTTGCCCGTCTGGATCCCGAGACCTGGTTGCGTGCCATCGATCGAGCGCGCGGGAGGAACTTCCTTCCCAGTGATAAACCCGGTATTGAATCCGCATCCGCGATTGGTGTTCTCGATGCCGTACAGCGCTGCGTTTGGAGTGAAGCTGATGCCGGGAGGGAAATGAATGCCGCTGATGAACCGGACAGTTCGGCTGGAAAGCGGGGCTTGATTGTTGCTGAAGAACGACGCCGTGCGAGCCAGGGCCACAGCCAGTTCCTTGGTGTCCACGATTGCCCCGAGATTCCCGACCGAAGAATCGGGAGCTTCCGGCGCGCGAAAGAGCGCGAGGATATCGCCCTCACGATTCGTAACGGCGATGATCACTCCGTGGGAGCCCACCGAAGTTGCGGCATGTTCCACGATGGAGCGCACCTCCGGAGCGGTCAGCTCCTGACCGGCCGCCGCGCAAGCCTGCAAGGCGAGCAGTGACGCAAGCAGCTTCAAGGGAGCACCTGGCTTAGCGAACGCATCGCCTCAGCGAACTTTGGAGCGTTGTAGGCCGACGGGTTATCCACCTGCTGAAACAGCGCCTTCAGCCCCGCGCGGATCTGAGCGTCATTATTGGCGCGCGCTTGCGCAGAATAGACGAGATAAAGCGACTGAAGCGCCATGGCGGCCTGCTCCGCCGCTCGCTCACCCTGGCGCGAAATGTAATCGCCGTCGCGGGAGATAGCTTGCAGCAGGCGTTGGGTGCGGGCCTGATCGAAAGTCGCAACCGCTATCTGTTGGGCCAGACGGCCCGCTATTTCCGATGTGATGCGCGCCTGGGCGGCTGCCTGATTTCGATCGGAGCTCGCCGTGCTCATGATCCCGTATAGTTTCTCGATCTCTGTCTCCAAGCGGCGTCCGCCGTCGCGGTCGACGTCGTTCACAATCTGCCGAAGAACGGCGTACCGCGACAAGTTCCACGGAGGACTGCCCGCCTTGCGCCCCGCATATCCCTGTTCCTGCCGCCAACTATTTTCGGCATTGGTCAGATTATGGTGACAAGCGAAACAATCCAGGTCCGCGAACTCCGGCCAGGAGTTCCCTCGCGTATTGCGGGCCACGCGCTGCAACTGTTCGCGCAATTGCACGGCCTGAGCGGCAGCCAGCAGGCGGACCTCGATTTGAGGATCGTCTTGCGTACGCTCTTTCCAATGGCGCGGCATCGCGGCCGTGAACGACGCCAGTTCGAAATACAGATCCGGATGACCCGCGGCGATCATTTCATGGTCCACGGCTTTCTCCGCGTTGCCCAGATGACAGGCGAGGCAATTCTCGCTGCGACGAAGGGGATCGCGCAGATCGCGCATGCCTGCGGCCACCGAGCTCTCATGCGTCCAACCCTTGGTGGTATGCGATCCCAACCAGTTCGACGCAGGGCCGTGGCACGATTCACAGCTCACGCCGTCAGTAGAATCGAAAGTCCGTGCACGCTCCGCCTCGGGCACGCTCAGCGCATGGCACGCCAGGCACTTCGGCGAAGTATCCGCTTTGTCGATTTTCAAAATACGCGCCATGCGCGTGGCCACCGGATTCGATAGAACCGCGAACGCGTGCGCGTGCTTATCCTGGACCACCCAGGTGCTGTACTCGTTCTGCTGCACCGACGTTTCGGTACGAACCTGCACGCCGCCGTGGCAACTGGGGGAGGCGCACGAACCCGGACCGGTGTACTTAGGGGCCTCCGGCGTCTGGGCAAGCAGCATTCCGGAGCCGAGCACAAACCAGCCAGCTAGATGCATCTTTCTATTAACCATACTCGACGGACGAGCCCAGTACAATTATCGGAGGGTTCTGCCGATATAATTACGGTTTGATCTTCGACGACCTGAGGGAGATTCAGCGGCAGCACGGGTATCTGCCTGCCGAGCAGCTGGACGCTCTCGCACGCCGTACAAACCTTTCGCTGCCGCACATCCATGGGGTTGCCGATTTTTTCCCGCACTTTCATCTGGCGCCTCCTCCGCGTGTAACGGTTCAAGTGTGCGCGGACATGTCCTGCCACTTGCGCGGATCCGATGATTTGCGCGCCGATCTCCAGAGGCGATTTGGATCCATGAGCGATCGCGATATCGCCATCACCGAGGTTTCCTGCCTGGGACAGTGCGATGGCGCGCCTGCGATCCGCATCAACGATCGTTCCCTTCGCAATGTGAATGCTCCGCAGGCCGAGGCGATTGCGATTAGCGCGCTCGGCGGCAGCGAAGTTCCTCTGCTGGCGCACGAACCCAAGCGCAGCGGGTTGGCGGCGGATCCGTATAGGGACGCCGAGCCGTACGGCGCTCTGCGGAAGCTGGTGGAGACGCGCGATTTCGATGGTGTGATCGCGCAGCTGAAAGCCTCGGGGTTAGGCGGGCTGGGCGGCGCGGGATTTCCGACCGGCGTGAAATGGGAAGCCGTACGCAAGACGCCTGCGACGGAAAAGTATGTGATCTGCAACGCCGATGAGAGCGAACCCGGCACGATCAAGGATCGCTTCATTCTCAATCACCTGCCGCATCTAGTGATCGAAGGGATGATCCTGGCCGGATTGGTGACTGGCGCGCGCAAGGGCATTTTGTACATCCGCCACGAATACGAGCCGCAGGAGCATCTCATCGCCGAAGAGATTCGCCGGTGTTACGAAAACGGCCTGCTCGGCCCCCGCGTGTGTGGCTCCGAACAGACGTTCGACCTCGAGCTGTTCGTCAGCCCCGGCGGATACATCTGCGGCGAAGAGACTGCGCTGATGGAAGCGATCGAGGGCAAGCGTGCCGAGCCGCGCAACAAGCCGCCGTTTCCCGTGTACGAAGGTCTGTGGGGCAAGCCGACCGCATTGAACAACGTGGAGACCTTCGCCAACGTCCCCCAACTGCTCGTAAACGGAAATGACTGGTACAAGTCGCAGGGCGTGAATGGCTGCGCCGGCTTAAAGTTTGTGGGCGTGAGCGGCGATGTTCGCAAACCCGGCATTTATTTGATCCCGATGGGCACCGCGATGGAAGAGGTGATCTTTCAGCACGGGGGCGGAATGGAAGCTGGCAAGCGATTGAAGGCCTTCGCTCCCTCCGGACCTTCGTCAGGTTATCTGCCGGCGTCGATGGCGGACGTCCACATCGACTTCAAGTCTCTGGCGGCAGCCGGCTCCATGATGGGATCGGCCGCCATTGTCGTGTGCGCAGAAGGGCGCTGCATGCTGGATATGGCGCTGAACGCCGTACGATTCTTTCGCAATGAATCCTGCGGCAAGTGCGTACCCTGCCGCAACGGCTCGCAGAAGATGACCGATATCCTGACGGGCTGGACTCAAGGCAAAGGCACCGCCGCCGACATCACCCTGCTCGAGGAACTCTCGGAAGCGATGAAGCTCGCTTCCATTTGCGGTCTGGGTCAGTTCGCACATTCTCCCATCACGTCGGTGATCAAACATTTCCGGCCTGAGATTGAAGCGCACATCCTGGAGCATCGCTGTCCGGAGGGGGTTTGCCCAATGCGAGAAATCGTATGAGTGATCTTCACCTCACCATCGACGGCCAGGCTGTCATGGTACCCAGCGGCACTACGGTGTTCGATGCCGCGCGCCTCAACGGTATCGCGATACCGACCCTATGCCATCAACAGAATGAAACTCCTGTGGGCGTTTGCCGGCTGTGCGTAGTCGAAGCGGGCGGCCGCGTTTTGAGCGCTTCCTGCGTTCGGCCCGCTGAAGAGGGCATGACGGTGGCCACCAATTCCGATAAGGTTCGCAGCGTACGCCGAACGCTACTGGAACTGCTGATGGCCGACCATCCGTCCCCATGCGCACGGCAAGCGCAATCGGGCGACTGTGAGCTGGAGACACTAGCTCGTCTGGACGGTCTCGCATCGTCGCGATTTTCCAAGCGCCTGTCACCCCGGGGACAGGATGATTCTTCGCCGGCGATCGCCGTCGATCACGAAGCTTGCATCCTGTGCGACCGCTGCATTCGCGGGTGCGGCGAGATCCGCAATAACTTCGTACTGGGCCGCCGCGGCAAGGGGTTCAACGCGGGCATCGCCTTCGATCTGAATCGCCCCATGGGAAACTCGGCCTGCGTTTCCTGCGGCGAATGCGTCGTCTCCTGCCCCACTGGCGCGCTTACGAACAAGTTCGTGGTACAGACGGAGCTCGGCGGCGAACCGGCCGAAGTCGAGGATCTGCTCAAGCTTCCCTACTTCCAGAACGTCTCGGGCACCTTCCTGGAACTGAATCGCAACGCGGTAGTGCGGCGCGATTTTCGCGCGGGGGATATCATCTGCCGCGAAGGCGAATACGGTTCCACCGCGTTCTACATTCTGGAAGGCAAAGCCCAGGTGTATCTTTCCACGCCCATCGCGCACGTTCACACCGACGGAAGCAATAGCGGATTCCTGCGGCGATTGGGAAGCCGCCTCCTTGGCCGGAAGCAAGACCGGCGCGAGGACGAACGCGACCGGCGGACCATTCCCATTGATGCTTCGGTGGATCTGCCGTACGACAATCCTGTGGCCGAGCTCGGCCCCGGCGACCTGTTCGGCGAGATGACCTGCATGAGTCTCTATCCGCGCTCGGCCACGGTTCGCGCAGCGACGGATTGCACCATGTATGAAATGTTGCGCAACGTGCTTGACATCATGCAGCGCAACAAGAACATCAAGGGACGCCTGGACGACAACTATAAGCGTCGCGCGCTGGAAGATCATCTCAAGAACGTCCCGCTGTTTGCGTCGTTGACGCCCGCCTTCATCGATTCGTTGCGCGACCGCGTGGAGCTGGTGCGCTTCGGCAAGGGCGACGTCATTTGCCGCCAGGGTGACATCGCCGACAGCTTCTACCTGATCCGGATCGGCTTCGTGAAGGTGTCCGAGGATCATCCGCAGGGCGAACTGGTGCTGAACTACCTGGGACGCGGCGGATACTTCGGCGAGATCGGATTGCTCGGCATGGGCTCCGGCGGGCGGCGCACGGCCACTTGCTCCGCGCTGGATCACGTCGAGGTGGTCCGCATCGGCGCGGAAGATTTCCATCGCATGGTGGATGCGTTCCCCGACGTAAAGCGCAGCCTGGAAGCGGTTGCCGCCCAGCACCTGGAGCAGAATCGGCAGCGCCTGGCACGTGCCGCGGATGTCCCTCTGGACGCATTTCTGGCGCAAGGCCTCATGGAGGCGCAAAGTCTGCTGGTCCTGGATCTGGGAAAGTGCACGCGCTGCGATTCCTGCGTCCGCGCGTGTGCGGACGCACATGATGGCGTCACGCGCCTGATCCGCGAAGGGCTGCGTTTCGAGAACTTCCTGATCGCGACCTCCTGCCGCCAGTGCCGCGATCCGTTGTGCATGGTCGGTTGCCCCGTCGGCTCCATCCGGCGTCGTCAGTCGCTTGAGGTGATTATTGAAGACTGGTGCATCGGCTGCGGGCTGTGTGCGAAGAACTGTCCCTATGGCAACATCACGCTGCATCCGTTCGAAGTAAATGTCGAGAATCCCGACACGGCCGGGAAACGCGCCGTGGTGACCAAGCAGAAGGCCACATCCTGCGATCTTTGCACCGAGCACGCCGAACCCAGTTGCGTCTACGCGTGCCCGCATGACGCCGCCCACCGCGTGGACCCGAACGAGTTCTTCCGCTCCATCATTTCAGGCCAGTCCGGAGTGTCAGAGAAAACAGATGCGCATTGATCACACCCATCGGCCCTGGCTTGC
>Ga0105245_10004215_pt1 | contig 12764 bp, 10 predicted proteins | sample KBSM54metaG_FD_81523 | JGI IMG/M metagenome (GOLD analysis project Ga0105245, IMG submission 81523) | Miscanthus rhizosphere microbial communities from Kellogg Biological Station, Michigan, USA - KBS M5-4 metaG | ecosystem: Host-associated > Plants > Roots > Rhizosphere > Soil | place... | reverse complement strand
GGGCGAGTTCATGGTCGGCAAGGTGAAGTCGGTGCTGCCGCTCCCGCCCGGTCTCGAGAGCGCCGCGGTGAACGCGCTCCGGCTCGGCTACGGAACGACCGCCGGGCTGATCTGGGCGCTGCTGCCGCACTCGCGGTGGCGCGCGGCCGAAGGCGCCGCACTCGGACTCGCCGTCTGGGCCGCCGGCTACCTCGGCTGGCTCCCAGCGACAAAACTGATGCCGCCCGTCACGGAGCAGACCGCGAAGCAGATCGCCGTGCCGGTCATCGAGCACGCGTTGTTCGGAGTCGCGGTGGCGAAGGCATTCGAGGCGATGGCGGCTTAACCCACCGCGCCCCGCACATCCTCGAGCAGCATCTCGATGCGATCGCCGTGCGTGCGGTGGGAGACGATGCAGACGCGAATCACGAACGTGCCGTTCACGATTCCCGGCGTCAGCATCACGCGCTTGCGGGCGTTGATGCGGGCGAGGAGCTCGCGGTTGTCGAGCCGCGTATGGCGGAACGCGAGGATCGTCAGCTCCGGCTCGGCGACGATCTCGATGCCGTCGATCGCCGCCAGGCCGTCGCGGGCCACGGCGATGAGGTCGAGCTTTTCGTCGAGTTGTTGCCGAAACGGCTCGATGCCGAAGAGCTTCAGTGGCAGCCAGACGCGGAGGCCGCGGAAATCGCGCGACAGCTCCGGCGAGAGCTCGCAGAAGTCGACCAGCTCGTCCGCGTCCTGCATCGCCGGAAGGTAGTCGGCGTGCGACGTGTGCGCGGCACGCAGCAATCGCGCGTCGCGGACCAGCAGCGCGCCGGTGCCGAACGGAAGGAAGAGCGTCTTGTGCGGATCGAGGATGATCGAATCCGCCTCCTCGATACCGCGCAGCACCGCGCGGCCGCGCTCCGTCAGCATGAAGAACGCGCCGTACGCGCCGTCGACATGGAACCAGAGCGAGCGCTCGCGGGCGATGCGGGCCATGGCGGCCAGATCGTCCACCGCGCCGGTGTTCGTCGTCCCCGCGCTGCCGGCGATCAGGAACGGCGTGAAGCCGGCGGCGCGATCGCTCTCGATCGCCTCCTCCAGCAGGTCGAGGCGGAGGCGGAACTTCCCGTCCGTCGCGATCTCCCGCACATTCGCGTACGGAAATCCGGCCAGGTTGGCCGCCTTCTGGAACGAGTGATGGATCTGATCCGAGCAGTAGAGCGTGCCGCGGAGGAAGTCGTCCGGCAGCTTCGCGCGGCGCGCCGTGACGATGGCCGTGAAGTTCGCCAGCGAGCCGCCGCTGGTCAGCACGCCGCCCGACGTCCGCGGCATGCCGATGATCTCCGCGAACCAGCGAACGACATTCGCCTCCAGCTGCACCAGCGCCGGCGCCGCGGCGCAGACGCCGATGTAGCGGTTCACCGAATCGGCGATCAGGTCGGCCACGGCGGAGTGGAAGATGCCGCCCCCCGGGATGTACGCCAGGTACCCCGGCCCCGCCGCGTTGAACGAGCGCGGGATCAGCTCGTCGAAGAGCTGGTCAAGTAGTTGACCATACGCCGTCCCCTGCCGCGGCAGCGGCTCGATCAGCGTCCGCGCAAACTCCGTCGCCCCTTCCACGTTCATCGCCGGCTGCGCCGGAAGCGACTCGATGTGGGCGGTGATATGGCGCATCGCCTCGTCGACGAGGCGGCGCATTTCCGCGGAATCGGGCTCCAGGGGATACACGTCCGGAGCGTATCATTTCGGGAAATCCACCCATGGTCACGATCGATCACGTCGTCAGTTCGCTGAAGCGGATGAAGGATGTCCGCGGCGCCGTCGTCCTCCTCGGCGCCGGCGGCTCGAAGAGCGCCGGCATTCCGCTCGCGGGCGAGTTGATGGAGGAGATCGAGCGCGAGTTCGCTCCGCTGCCCGCCGGTCTCCCCAAAACGTACGCCGACTACATGAACTTCGTCCCTCCCGGCGACCGGCGCACACTGCTGGCGAACCACATCGACAATGCGCGCATCAACTGGGCCCACATCGCGCTCGCGCAGCTGATCGCCAGCGGCTACGTGAAGTGCGTCCTGACAACGAATTTCGATCCGCTGATCGTCCGCTCCTGCGCGATGCTCGGATGCTTCCCGGCGGTCTACGACTTTCCGAGCTCGAAATTCTTCAATCCGGCCGAGGTGGTCGATCCGTCGATCATCTATCTACACGGTCAGCGGACCGGCTTCGTCATGCTCAATACGAAGAACGAGACCGGGAGGAACCCGCTCGACGCGTTATTCGCCCGGGCAGGCGAACAGCGGCCCTGGATCGTGATCGGATACAGCGGCAACAGCGATCCCGTGTTCGAGCGGCTGGCGAGCTACGAACGCTTCGACCACCGGCTGTTCTGGATCGGCTATCGGGACGCGCCGCCGTCGGAGCACGTGAGCGAACGGCTGCTGATCGACGGCAAATACGCGGACTACATCAGCGGATACGACGCCGATTCGTTTTTCGTGAGCCTGGCCAAGAAGCTGGGCGAGTTTCCACCCCCGCTGTTCGGACAGCCCCTGCGGCATCTGCGGGAGACGATGGCGATCGTGAACGCGTTCGATCTCCCCGGACATGGCGGCGATCTGCGCGAGCTCGCCGACAAGCAGACCGCGCGCGCGATCGAGCTGCTCGAGGCCGAGAGCGGTCAGCGCGCGGCCATGGCGAACGCGCTGGTGGTCGCGGGCAAGTACGACCAGGTGCTCAACGAGTTCGGGAAGGAAGCGGACACGTCGCCGGAGATCGAGGAGTCGGTGGCATGGGGCTGGGTGCTCAAAGGTCTCGATGCGATGGATCGCGCGGAGGCAGACGGTGTTTCGCCCGAAGAAGCGGACAAGCTGCTGCTCGAAGCGATCGCGTGTGACATGAAGGCCGTCAACGCCCGCCCCGCGATGGCCGACGCGTATTTCAACTGGGGCTACGCCCTCGGCGCGCGATCGAAGCTGAAGAGCGGAGACGAGGCGAAGCAGTTGTTCGAGGAGGCGCGCGCAAAGTATGCGAAGGCCCGCACGCTGAATTCGAAAGACTGGGAGGTCTACTTCAATCTCGGTAATTTGTTAGGCGACCGCGCGGAAGTCGTGGAGGATGACGGGGAGGCGATCGCGTTACTGCGCGAGGCGATCAGCGAATACGAGGCGGCGCTGAAGCTGAAGCCGAAGGACAGCGAAGTGCTCACCAACCTCGCGGCGACATTGAAGACGCTCGCGGGAAAGGTCTACGATTCGCAGCCGATCCTGCAGCAGTCGAGTGAAGCATACGCCGCAGCCGTGCTGCCTCAGTCGTTCCGGGAACTGAAGGCCAACGGCGCAGCGGTAATGATCGATTGGGGAGAAGTCCTCGCCGAGCTCGGTGAGGAGAAGCAGGCGGAGGCGATCTGGCAGGAAGCGGAACTCATCGAGCGGGGATCTTCTGCCTACAACCTCGCAGGCCTCTATGCGAAACGCGGCTACGCGGAACGTGCGAAGAAATGGCTCCTCATAGCCCGTGACGCCGGCACGCTTCCTCCCATCGACGACGTCAAAGACGACCCCGACCTCTCCTCCCTTCACGATCTCGACTGGTTCAAAGACTTCACCAGATAGAGCACCGCTTCCCTTCCTCCCGCACCATCTTTGCGCCTCCCGCGCAGCGGAACGCCTTGGCGAACGCCGGCATGTTCGACACCGTCGCGTTCACGCGGAAGGGGCCCTGGGCGTGCGGGTCGGCGAGGGCGCGGCGGGTCTGTTCCTGCGGCGCCATGTTCTCGCCCCACACCTGCGCGAAGCCGAGGAAGAAGCGCTGCTCGGGAGTGAATCCGTCGATCGTTTCGCGCGGCTTGCCCTGCAGTGAGCGCTCGTACGCGGCGAGCGCGATCGTCGCGCCGCCGAGGTCGGCGATCGCTTCGCCGAGGACCAGCTTGCCCTGGATGTTGACGCCGGGGGCGACGTTGAATTCCGAGTACTGATTGGCGATGCACTCCGCGCGCGCTTCGAAATTCTTCAGATCGGCCGGCGACCACCAGTTGCGCAGGTTCCCCTGCGGATCGAACTTCGCTCCCTCGTCGTCGAAACCGTGCGTCATCTCGTGGCCGATCACCGTGCCGATGCCGCCGTAGTTGTAGGCGTCGTCCGCGTTCGGGTCGTAGAACGGCGGCTGCAGGATGCCGGCCGGGAACGTGATGTCGTTGCGCGACGGCTGGTAGCTCGCATTCACCGTCGCCGGCGTGAAGAAGCCCCACTCGTTCGGATCGTCCGGCTTGCCGATGCGATTGATGCCGCGGCGGAAGGCGAACTCGCGCGCGTTGATCGTGTTCTGCGCATACGACTCCGGCGTGATCGTCAGCGCGGAGTAGTCGCGCCACTTGTCGGGATAGCCGATGCGCCGCTGGAACGCGTTCAGCTTCTGCAGCGCCGCCTGCTTCGTCTGCGTCCCCATCCACGACAGCGTCGGGATGTCGGCGCGCAGCGCGCCGATGAGGTTGTCGATCAGCGCGCTCATTTTCGCTTTCGCTTCGGGCGTGAAGCGACGGCGGACGTACTCCTGCCCCAGGAGCTGGCCGATGGAGGTGTCGGCGGCGCGGACGCAGCGCTGCCAGCGCGGCTGCTGTTGTTTCTGGCCGGAAATCGTGCTGCTGAAGGCGAAGTCCTCGTCGGCGAACGCGTGCGAGAGCGTCGGCGCCGCGGTGTCGAGCACGCGCCAGCGGAGGTACGCCTTCCACGCCTCCAGCGGCGTCGACTTGATCATCTCGCTGACGTTTTTGAAGAACTGCGGATGGGCCACGTTGACCGACTTCTCGTCCACGCCGACGGCGTGCAGGAACTGCGCGAAGTCGAGGTTCGGCGTCAAAGCCACGAGCTCCGCCACCGGCGTGATGTGGTACGTCGCCTCGGGGCTCCGCGTCTCGATGCGGCTCATCGACGACTTCGCCAGCTTCGTTTCGAAGTCGACCACCTGCTTCGCCTCGTCCGCGGCCTTGGTCGAATCCTCGCCGGCCAGAGTGAACATCTTCGCGATGTGGTCAACATATTGACTGCGCGTGTCGGCGAAGCGCTTGTCGTCGCGCAGGTAGTAATCGCGATCGGGAAGTCCCAGGCCGCCCTGGGAGAGGAAGGCGATCACGCTCTTGCTGTTCTTGTAGTCCGCCTGGCCGCTGACGCGGAACACCGGTGCGTAGCCGAGCGACTGCAGGCGGGCAATCTCGTCCTGCAGCGAGGAGAGGTCGCGGACCTCGTCGATCCGCTTCAGCTCGGGGGCGATCGGCGTCAACCCCTCCGCCTCGATCGCCGTCTCGTTCATGCAGGAATTCCAGAAGTCGCCGATCTTCTGCTCCGTCGAGCCGGGAGCGCCGTGCGCCTTCGCGTCTTCCTCCAGGATGTCGCGCAGCGTCTGGCGGTTGCGCTCGGCCAGTTCTTCGAAGCGGCCGAAGCGCGCGTACTGCGGCGGCAGCGGATGCGCCTCCCGCCACTTGCCGGTGGCGAAACGGTAGAAGTCGTCGCACGGCTCGACCGTGCGGTCGATGCCGGTGATGTCGAAGCCGTGCTCACCGAAGAGCGGCGTCTGTGCCGCCGGTTGCGATCTCGGCTGGGGCGGCTGGGTGGTGGCGCAGGCGGCGAGAAAGAAGGCGATGAAGAAAATGGATGTGCGTCGCATTGCCGCGCGAGCGTACAACATGGGTGCCATCGGGGGAGCTGTTGAGCTGTTGAGCGGTTCAGCCTTTCAGCAATCAACAGCTCAATCGCTGAACGGCTCAACAGCTTTCTAACACCACTTCCAGCAATTCCAGCAGCTCCTCGAACTTCGGGCGCGGTTTGGGAACGACCCGCGTGCCGGCGGGGGCGGTGGCGCCGTGGGCGGTCATGAAGATCATGGCGAACTCGGTGCCGATTTCGCGGGCCAGTTCCAGCGCACGTAGATCGGGGAGGTCGAGATCGATCAGGACGACGGCCGGAGCGGCTCTACGGATTGTGTCGAGGGCGCCGGAATCGGCCTCCACGAGAGCGATTTCGAACTCCATCAGGCGGAAAAACGTGTGCAGCATTTCCGCAGTCGAACGGTCGCTCGCCACCACCGCGATGCGGGTTGTGAAGAGCGGCGAGTCGGCGCTATGCTGCATCGGATTCCGGACCGACGCGATGGGCGCTATCGCTCCTCCCCATCCAGGTCGAACAGGTCGGCGGCATGCACCTGTTCGCGCGCGAGGCGGCGGCAGGCCGCCGTGATCGCTGCGATGCAGCGTCGCGTCGGCTCCATCCGCCCCATCCGTATCCGCAACAGATGCTGGCGGCTGTAGCCCGACTCCCGCGCGAGGTGCGCCGGCTTGATCCCCCGGCTCCTCATATATTTCTCGAGACGGCTCATCATGTGCAATATCCTGCACTTTAGTGGAATGCAGGATATGTGTCAATCCCGAGGCGCTTCTTTGCGCACTGACGTGCATGATCCTGCGCAAATCCTACTGATATCAGGACTTCTACCCACACGACCGATCCATCCTCATTCCTTCTCCTGATGGATTCCACAGGGGGTGGATTGCGCGTTTGCCGTCACTCCTGTGCGAGAGTGTTCGTCATGACGTGGTCGATCCCGCAGAGAAACAGACGAGGTCCCGCTCGGCCGCGGCCGGCGGAAGGGAGGCTCTCGGCCCCTCCCTTCCGCCGTCCCCGCGTTCCGCGCGCTCCTGTCAGGCGCTGAGCATCCGCACTCTCGCATCTCTCTGATCTATGACCACTTGCATAGACATGAGTTGCTTACATCACCCGTAGTTAGTAACCTTTAAGTTACTTAGATGCTCGGCGAAACCGTACGCGAATCACGCATCCGAAAGGGCCTGACTCAGGCTCGCCTGGCCCGCATGGCCGGCGTCAGCCGCCGTCACCTCGCCGCCCTGGAGAAGGGGGCGAATGTCTCGATCCTCGTGCTGCGCAAGGTCGCGGCGGTGCTCGAGCTGACGGAGATCCAGCTCGGCGGCGGCCTCTCGGTACGCGCAGGCAGCGACGCCATGGTCAACGTCCCGCTGCTGACCGACACGCTGCGCGAGGCGCGCATCGGCACGGTGCGCGCGGAGATGATGATCGATCGCGCGGAGAGCCTCCTCGCGGGCGGCGAGCCTTCCGCGATGATCGTGGCCGACGCTCCCGACCGCCGGCCCTCCAGCCGCCTCCCCTCCGCCCCGCTCTGGCCCCTCGGCAGGCCGGGCGCGGTGCGCGAAGGAGACGGCTGGATCGAAATGCGCACCGCCGGCCTGCTGCGACAAGGTCAACCTGTTGACGAGTTGCGGCACGAGCAGGTGGTCCTGCCGGCCGAGGCGATCGAGAAAGGGGAGATCGTCTTCCGCGCCGCCGGCGACGAGATGAAGAAGGTCGGCATCCGCGACGGCGACCTTCTCGTCGCCGAGAACCGCCCCCGCGGCCGCGCCAACACCGCCGAACTGGTGATCGCAAAAGTCGGCAAGGACGTCTGGGTCGGTCGCTGGTGGGCCAAGAACGGCAAGAAGACGCTGGTCGACGATCAACGCAACGCGATCGAGCTGCCGAGGAAGAGTGTGAAGGTGGTGGCGGCGATTACGGTGGTGGTGAGGAGCGAGCCTTAGGCGTCGAGCTGCTCAGCGGTTGAGCGGTTGAGCCCTCAAGAGCTCAGGCGCTCAACAGCTCAAGCGCTAAGATCGCACCATGTCCGAGCTTCGCCGCGACATCGGCCTCTGGCGCGGCATCGCGCTGAACATGATCGACATGGTCGGGATCGGGCCGTTCATCACGATCCCGTTGATCCTGTCGGAGATGGGCGGCACGCGCGGGATGCTGGCCTGGATCCTCGGCGGGCTGCTCGCCATCTGCGACGGCCTGGTGACGGCGGAGCTGGCGTCCGAGCTCCCTTCCTCCGGCGGCTCGTATCACTTCCTCCGCTCCGCTTACGGAAAATGGGGCCGGCTCGTCTCCTTCCTCTTTCTCTTCCAGATCCTCTTCTCCGCGCCGCTGTCGATGGCCTCCGGCTGCATCGGCTTCGCGAATTACCTGCGCGTGCTCGTCCCCGCGGTCGAGCACCACATTCCGCTGACGGCGATGATCGTCTGCGTGCTCACCGTCCTCCTGCTCCTGCGGCGGATCGAGACGATCGGCAAGCTCTCGATCCTGCTCTGGATCGGCGTGCTGCTCACGCTCGTCATCGTGATCGGCGCCGGACTGCCGCACCTGAAACTGAGCGCCTTCAACTTCTGGTCGGCGCCGCGCTTCGACAACAAGCTCGGCTTCGCCGGTCTCGGCGCCGCGCTGATCTACGCCGTCTATGACTATCTCGGCTACTACAACATCTGCTACCTCGGCGACGAGGTGCAGGAGCCGACGAAGACGATCCCGCGCGTGATCGTCATCTCGATTCTCGCCATCGCCGCGATCTATCTCGTGATGAACGCCTGCCTCATCTCCGTGCTGCCGATCCGGCAGGCGATGACGTCGAAGTCGGTGATCGGCGACTACATGGAAGTGCTGATGGGACATCGCGCCGCGCAGGTGCTGTCGGTGCTGATCCTCTGGACCGCGTTCGCCTCGATCTTCTCGCTGATGCTCGGCTACTCGCGCATCCTCTACGCCGCCGCGCGCGACCGGAACTTCTTCGGACTCTTCGCGAAGCTGCACGCCACCGAGGCGTATCCGATCGTGTCGCTGGTGTTCCTCGGCACGGTCGCGGCGATCTTCTGCTGGATTCCGCTGAAGAGCGTGCTGCAGGCGATCCTTTCGATCCGCGCGGTGATCCCGTTCATGGCGCAGATCGCCGGCGCGGTGATCCTGCGCATCCGCGAACCGGAGCGCCCGCGCCCGTTCCGCATGTGGCTCTACCCGCTGCCGGCGATCATCGCGGTCGGACTCTGGAGCTACATCGTGATCTCACCGCAAAAGGGCTTGCAGTGGGGCGGGCTGTACGTGATCAGCGCGGGGCTCGTCTTCTTCGCGTTGCGCGAGTGGTTCACGCGCCGCGCGACTCACGTCCGGGCGTGATCGATCCACCGCGCCACGTCGGGCGGCTCGTACTCGGCGAAGCGATCGAGCATGCGCTCGGGATCGCTGTCGACGATGGCGATGGCCCGGAAGCGCGGCGCGATGAAGCGCTCCTCGACGGCGAGGTCGAGGAACTCGAACAGCGGCGCGTAGAAACCGCCGACGTCGAGGAATCCGCACGGCTTGCGATGGGAGCCGAGCTGGGCCCAGGTCCAGATCTCGAAGATCTCCTCCAGCGTCCCGAGGCCGCCGGGAAGGGCGATGAAGCCGTCGGCGAGATCGGCCATCTTCGCCTTGCGCTCGTGCATCGTCTCGACGACGTGCAGCTCGGCGAGCCCGAGGTGTCCGACTTCGCGCTCCGACAGCATGCGCGGAATCACGCCGATCACTTCGCCTCCGAGGCGGAGCATCTCGTCCGCGAGGATGCCCATCAGGCCGACGCGGCCGCCGCCGTAAACGAGACCGATGCCGCGCGCGGCGAGTGTCGCCGCCATGGCGCGGGCGGCGTCTGCGTATTCGGGACGCGCGCCGACATTCGAGCCGCAGAAGACGCAGAGACGTTTCATCGCCCCGTAAGATTAACGGATGAGAAGAGTGATCGTCCTTGCCTTTCTGCTGGTCGCGCGTTTGTCCGAGGCACAGACAGCCGTCGACAAACTGGCCCTGGAAACGATGAAGCAGTGGAAGCTGCCGGGACTGGCGATCGCCATCGTGAAGGACGACAAGGTCGTGCTGGCCAAAGGCTACGGCGTAAAAGAGCTCGGCGGCAGCGCGCCGATCACCGATGAAACACTGTTCCAGATCGCGTCGACGTCGAAGGCCTTCACCACGACGGCGCTGGCCATGCTGGTCGACGAGAAGAAGCTGACGTGGGACGATCCGGTTCGTCAACATGTTGTCTACTTCCATCTCGACGACGCCTGCGCCGACTCGCTGGTCACGCTGCGCGACGTCGTCTCTCATCGCACGGGCCTCAGCCGGCACGACGAGCTGTGGGACAACTCCGGTCTCTCGCGCGAGGAGGTGATCCGGGCCATCGGCGGCGTGGAGTTGTCGAAGCCGTTCCGCAGCGCCTACCAGTACCAGAACATCATGTTCATGGTGGCGGGCGAGGCGGTGGCGCACGCGAGCGGGATGTCGTGGAACGAGTTCGTTCGCACGCGGATCTTCCAACCATTGCAGATGACGCACAGCGTGACGACGTTCGCGGAATGGAACGGCGCGGCCGATCACGCCGGCGGACATCGCTACGACATCAAAACCGGCGCAGTCTCTCCGAAGGCGCTCGTCGATGAAGACAACCTCGGGCCGGCCGGCACGATCGCGTCGTGCGCGCGCGACATGGCGCAATGGCTCCGCTTTCAACTCGCCGACGGCGCGATCGACGGCAAGCGGCTCCTCGCCGCGGATGTGCTGAACGAGACGAAGACGCCGCAGACGCTGATCCGACTGGAAGGCTCGACGCGCGAGCTCAACCCCGACGCGAACCTGCTGGCGTACGCGATGGGATGGAACGTGTCCGATTACCACGGGGCGACCTTGATCTCGCATGCCGGCGCGCTGAACAGCTTCCGCACGCAGGTGGCGCTGCTGCCGCGTGAGCACGCGGGCGTGGTGGTGATGACGAACGTCGGCCGCGGGATCTCCGTCCTCGCGTTGCGCGCGGCGCTGATCGACCTGCTCCTCGGACGCCCGTCACGCGACTGGAACGCCTACTACCTCGCGGCGGAGAAGAAGATCGACGACAAGGACGCGGCGGCGAAGGTGGAGCGCGAGGCGAAGCGCCATCGCGACACGCACCCGTCGCGCGAGCTCGCCGCGTACGCCGGCACGTACGAGAACGCTGCGTACGGCGAGGCGACGGTGACGGTGGAGAACAACGCGCTCGTGCTGCGATGGAGGCGCCTCACGCTGCCGCTCACGCACTACCACTTCGATACGTTCAGCGCGTTCTCCGAGGACGACGACGTCGACGAGCAGGTCGAGTTCCGGCTGGGGGTGGATGGGGAGGTCAAGATGTTGACGATCTTCGGGGAGGCGTTCACTCGGAGATGAGGCGCGCGATGGCGTCGATCGTCGTGTTCACGTCCGCCGTCGTGTTGTGATCGACGATGATCGAGAAATAACGATAGCCGCCGCGCGGCATGGCGATGATGCCGCTGAGCGCGCTGGCGCTTTCCAGCGTCCCGGTCTTGCCGCGCAGGCGCGACTCGAGGTCGACGAGCCGGTAGTGGAGCGTCCCTTCCTGGTTCGGCGTCGCCAGCAGCTGCCACCAGGCGCCGCGGCGCGGCGGCGCGTTCATCCAGCGCAGCAGCTTCACGACCGCCGCGGGAGAGACGAGGTCGTCGGGCGAGAGGCCTGAGCCGTCGACGAAGCGGAGGTCGTGCGGGTCGATGCCGATCTCGTTCACGAAGCGCCGCTCGGTATCGATCGCCGACCCGTAGGAACCGCCGCCTGCGTTCTTGAACAGCATTTCGGCGTAGAGATTCTGGCTGTTCTTGAGCATCGTCGTCAGCAGTTGCGACAGCGGCGGTGAGTCGACGGCGGCGATGCGCTCCCCTTTGGCAGCTCCGAGGCGGACGTCGCCGTCGACGGTGATACCGTCGAAGATGAGCAGGTCGCGCAACGCGCGCGCAGCGTGCAACGCGGGATCGGTGATCGCGTTGTCCTCGATCGTGTTCTCGTGGTACGCGATGGCGTCGACCGGCGCGGAGTAGGACGACGGCAGGTTGCCGACCTTCCAGCTCGGCGGAATGACGACGCGATCGTAGAGCGAGACGTCGGCGACGACGTCGTGCACGTGCGTGATGGCGTGCGCCTGCACGGCGGCGAGCATCGGCGCGAACGCGTCGCCGGAGGAGGCGTAGTAGCGGCCGCCGAACGACGGATCGCCGCCGCCTCGCAGCACGAGGTCATCGCCGTCGCGCCACAGCTCGGTCGTGAATTGGTGATCGAAGCCGAAGCAATCAACGGCGGTCGCGGCGGAGAAGAGCTTGCGGTTCGAGGCCGGGACCATCAGCTTGTGCGCGTTCTGCGCGTAGAGCACGCGGCCGGATTCGTCCTCGACGTCGATGGCCCAGACGGCGCGCGTGTTCGTGAGCTGATCGATGCGCGAGTACGACACGCAGCCGGCGAGCAACAAAAGAACGAGGCTTAGGCGAAGGACCATTCTTCGAATCCTGTCGCCTGCTCGAGGTTTTCGTGGACGGAGGGGAGCATCGCCTTCGCCTGCGGGATGCGTGTGGCGACGGCGTGGGCGATGAGGGTCTGGGCGTAGTCGCGGGCGAGGCGGTAGGGGTGCAAGGTTGGTACGGGTCCTTCGCCGTCTGCGCGGCTCAGGATGACACTGGCATCGAGGTATTCGAGCACGCGCGATTCGGCGGGCGTGCCGAGGGCGGCATCCAATAGAAAGATGTTGTGCGTGGCGATGAGCGATCCGTGTTCTTCGATCACATCGGCGACGAGACGATCAACAACTTGTTCGCGATCGACGGACACGCCGCGCTCGACGTATGTTTCACCGCGATAGGCCGTCCACTCCATGGTCCCGGTGCGAAGTAACGCGAACCTCCCCCTCTCGCCGAGGATCGGGACGAGGCGCCAGGCGGCGCGGGAGATGATCAGCTTGTGGCCGAGGTCTTCGAAGTCGCGCGCGGCGGCCTCGAAGTAGCGCTGTTCGAGCTGCGGGTCGTCGAGGTGGAACGCGAGCCAGTGCTCGGCGGCGAGGCGGTCGCCGTCGCGGATCGCGGCGTCGAGATCGGGCTCCTCCTCCACCTGCGGCGGATCAAGGATCGGCGGCTC
>Ga0105245_10004213_pt1 | contig 12769 bp, 13 predicted proteins | sample KBSM54metaG_FD_81523 | JGI IMG/M metagenome (GOLD analysis project Ga0105245, IMG submission 81523) | Miscanthus rhizosphere microbial communities from Kellogg Biological Station, Michigan, USA - KBS M5-4 metaG | ecosystem: Host-associated > Plants > Roots > Rhizosphere > Soil | place... | reverse complement strand
GCTCGACGAGGCGCTGGACCTGGCCGCGCGTCTGGCTGCTGCTGCCGACGAGGGTCGGGTGGACCTGAGCGATCTGGGTCGTCGGGCGCGACGCCTCCTGGCCTCGACGACTGAGCCCACCTAAGGGGCGTCCGGGTCCCGAGGAAGCCGCGGCTGAACGACGCAGTGTGTCGGCGCCTCCTCTGCCGTTTCACCAGGCGTCCGGTGGAGGGGATTCCTGGCCGGGGTGGTGGCTGGGCGAGGGGAAGGCGAGGTCCCGGCCGACGCCTTCGTGGGACGTGCGGTCGATGAGCCGGCGGAACGGTTCGAAGATGCTGGCCAGGTCGGCACGGCTGAGGGCGGGACCCGTGTTGGTCACGGCCAGCTGGCTGATGCGGCTTCCGGCATCGGTGGTGGTGACCCAGATGTCGCCCTTGGTGGTGTGGCAGCACGTTGGGGGTGGCGTGCTGCCGGTCACCGGCGTCGGTGGTGCCGAGGACATCTTCGGCCACGGCGGCGAGGTCGACGAGGTGGCGGGTGGTGAGGCCTCGCCCGTTGCGCGCCTGCAGAAGCAGGACCCCGATGAGGTGTTCTGCACGGTCGACGGCGCCGCGGATGTCGGTGGCCCTCTCGCGGAACTCGGCGGTTGTGCTGCCGGCGACGTTCTACATCCAAGGCGTGAGGTAGCCGGTGCAGGACGCGGGCTTCTCGCTGAGATAGAGATTCGTTGAATCCACGACCGTCACCCCGGAGGCTGGGATCAGTTCGGGAAACTCGGCGTCGCCGCCGATGATGTCTCCGGTTGCGTTGACGCAGATGATCTGCAGAGCTGATCCCTTCAGCGGCTTGTCCGTCGGGTTCTTCACGGTGAACCGGGCTGCCCACTGTCCGTAGTCCTTGTACAGGTTGCCCTTGAACGTTCCCCAGTCGTCCGACGCAGTACCGATGCCGTCGTCCTCCACGTCAACGGTCGCGTCCACGGAGGCGATCTCCACGTGCTGTGGGGCCGAGATCTGGGTGCCGATTGGAACCGCCTGACCAGCCCAGTTGAACGCCGACACCTGGTCGCCCGAGGCGACGACCTTGCCCTTTGCGTCCTTCAGGTTGAAGTGGACGGTCACGGTCTGACCCGCGTCGCTGGTCTCGTTCTTGACCAACGCGGTCGTCCAGACGTACTCGTCCTGCTGACCGAATCCGACCTCTTGGATGGTTGCCTCGGCTCCCGTCGTCGTCTTTGAGGCAGGCGGCTCTGCGGCGCTCTTGGTCGGGCTGGACGCTGATACGTCCGATGACGAGCTGGAGCCGCACGCGGCGAAGGCCAAGAACGCGGGGACGAGTACGGCCGCACCGAGCAGTCGAGGGATCGCGATGGTCATGGCCCGGGATGATGGCAGACGACGCTGACACAGGCAGCGGATCCGTCATTTCACGGGCGGCAGGTCAGGGTCGACCGGTGCGTCAGCCGCGTGACCGGCCGCGAGCGGTACGGCGCGGTGTGGAGGGGCCGCGCCGGGGAGCGATGCAGGGGACGCGGGCCGGACTCGACACGGCTCCCGCACCGGAGTGGATTCGTCGGTGACGCGGGAGCTCGGACCCAGACCACGGGGGCCACCGTCGACACCTGGTCGAGTTCGAGCGCGGCCTCGCTGCATCTGGGAGGTGAGCGGTCGATCCGGCGGATGGCGCGACACCATCGCCGGCTCGAAGTGGGCGGTCGTAGCTCGCCCAGTTGGCTGGGGTGCTGTGTCTACATCGCTGGAGGTCTCACCAAACGAAAAGGAGCAGCAGCGATGGGCAGGATCATCGTGGCAACCAACATGACGCTCGACGGGGTCATCCAGGACCCGACCGGAGACGAGGAGTTCGCGCTCGGGGGAGGGATCGAGGAGATGAGCGAGCTGGCCCGGGGCGCCTGGGCGCAGCTGGAGACCGAGGAGGCGCTGGCCGCCTCGGCGATGCTGTTCGGAGCTCGCAGCTACGAGTGGTTCGCCAGCCGCTGGGCCGGACGCGACGGCGTGTGGGGTCAGCGCCTCGAGGGCCTTCCGAAGTACGTCGTGTCGAGTCGTCCGATCACGACGTCGTGGGGTCCTGCCCACACCACCGGCGGTGGAGACCCCGTGATCGGGGTGCGCTCGATCAAGGAGACGACCGAGGGAGAGATCCTGGTCTACGGTTCAGGCGCCCTGCTCGGGACGTTGTTCGACAACGAGCTGGTCGATGAGCTGCGACTGTTCGTGTTCCCGACCGCGCTCGGGTCCGGTCGGCGACTGTTCGAGGAGTTGACCGCCAAGCAGCGACTGACGCTGACTCGGAGTGAGTCATTGGACGGTGGCATCCAACACCTGGTCTACACGGTCTCCCCGGCGGCTGGATAGACGGCGGTCCGACCGTGGGGCGGCAAGGTCCCACTTGTTGTCCCACGGATCGGCGACCCCGCCCACGCGTCCCTCCGGTGCCTTGTCCGGCGACCGCATGTATCCAGCGCCGGCCTCGGCCGGCGCCGCCGTCAGCCGGGCCTGGCCCCGACCCACCGCTTGGGTCGACCGTCGTGCGTGGCTGCCGATTCGCCGGCACCAGAATGAAGCCGAGCCGGTGCCCGAAGCACTCGACCGCCTCGTCGTACCCATCGACGACGAGTCTGACCAGGTCCGGCCGCACGGTCACAACCCGACGGAGGCGCGGAACGCCTCGACACCAGGGGCGGACAACGGCTCGCTGAAGCGAACGAGGTCCTCGGGGGCCAGCACGAGCTCTCTCAGGAGCGTCAGCGAGGGCCGAGGTCGACCACGGCACGTAGAGCGGCATGGCGTCCGGGTCTGGATGCCCTCGAGGGCGAGGTCGACCGGACCCGGCAGCAGGGCGTCGGTGATGCCACGCATCTCCAGCGGCCCGGCGGTGATCCTCAGTCCGAGCAGGGCAGTGACTCGGCGACGGTCATACCTGGTCCCCTCATAGGGTGCGCGGCAGTCCGAACGAGGCCAGCACGGAGTTCTCGAAACGGGTCATGGCGCTGATCTGCTGCCCGGCGAGGGTGAGCACGAAAACGCCGGTGCCGTGCTTGGTGCCCGTTCCGGTGTCGACGTAGACGCCGAAGGCGGGCTGCCCGTTCGAGCGCGTGGGGATCAGGGTGTAGCGCCTGCCCGCCCCGAAGAGCAGGGAGCAGAACTCGCCGACGGCCTCGCGTCCGGCGTACTCGAAGGGCATCGGCGGCATCGTGATGAACGCGTCGTCGGTCAGCAGGCTCACCAGCTCCTCGACGTTTGAGGACTCATAGGCGTGCACGAACTTGGCGATCAGCGCCTCTTCCTCGATCGAGCCGGGCCCCGGCGGTGTCAGCCGGTCACGGTCGGTTCGGCGTTTGTCGACGGTCGCCCGTGCACGCTTCAGCGCGCTGGTGACCGACTCGACGGTCGCATCGAGCATCTCGGCGACCTCGGCTGCGGGGAAGCCGAGGACGTCGCGCAGGACCAGCACGGCGAGCTGCCGCGGCGGCAGCAGCTGGGAGGCCGTCACGAATGCCAGCGAGATCGACTCCCGTTGTTCATATCGCGCCTCCGGACCAGGTGGCGCGTCGGGAAGGCCGTCGAGATAGCTGTCGGGCAGCGGCTCCAGCCAGACCACCTCGCCGAGCCGGGTCGGGGGCGGCGGCTGTACTCCGGGCACGTCCCACTCCTTTGCCGGGCGCCGCTTGGTGGCGCGACGCATGTTGAGGCACCGGTTGGTGGCGATGCGATACAGCCACGTGCGCACCGATGAGCGGCCCTCGAACGCAGCGAAGCCCCGCCACGCCGCAAGCAGGGTCTCCTGCATCGCATCCTCGGCGTCCTGCAGAGACCCGAGGATCCGGTAGCAGTGCGTCTGGAGCTCGCGATGGTAGGGCGCGGTCAGCTCGCGGAACGCGTCACCGTCACCGGCTCGCGCCCGTCGGGTCAGCAGTGATTCCTCGTGATCGCACATCTCGCCTCCTCACTGCTTGGGACACCGACGGTACGTCGAACTGGGCGGTCCCCGGCCGCCCAATCGCGACCTCCCTGAGTCTCTTATTGGCCGACAGCGAACCTGCCCCGCAGGGCCAGCGAGAAGAGGGAGTCCCATGCTCATCACACAGTCGTCACCACGCAGGGGTCCGATGCTCGCCCTTGCCTGCGCGGCGCAGTTCATGGTCATCCTCGACGTCGCGATCGTGAACGTGGCGCTCCCCTCGATCCAGCGCGACCTTCACGCCGGACGTGACACGACGGAGTGGGTCGTCATCGCCTACGGGCTCCTGCTCGGCGGCTTCCTCCTTCTTGGAGGACGGCTCGTCGACCGACACGGTGCCCGCGCGCTACTCGTTGCCGGCTTGAGCCTCTTCGCGGTCGGATCCCTCGCCGCTGGCCTGAGCTCGAGCGTGGGCTGGCTGATCATCGCCCGGGCGGTACAAGGCCTCGGCGCGGCGCTCATCCCGCCCGCGGCGCTCGCGATCATCGCGTCCACCTTCGTCGACGCCGAAGGGCGCGCTCGTGCGCTGGGTCTCTATGGAGCTGTGACAGGCGTCTCGGCATCGGTCGGCGTCATCGCGAGTGGTCTGATCACCGACAGCGTGGGCTGGCGCTGGATCTTCCTCATCAACGTCCCGATCGGGGCCACGCTGGCCGCCACGGCGGCACGGACGGTGAGCCGCGATCGGCCCGCCCACCCCGCCACGGGCGGCCTTGTTGGCGCCACCATCGCCACCGGTGCGCTGCTGACCTTGGTCTACGCCCTCGATCGCGGTGCCGGGCACGGTTGGACCCGCGACAGCACACTTGCGCTGCTCGCCGGTGGCGTCACGCTGCTCGTCCTCTTCGCCGCGATCCAGGCGCGCAGCGCGAACCCGCTCATCCCGCGCGCCGTCCTGCATGACCGCAACGAGGTTGCCGCGAACATCGTGGCGTTCTTCGCCTTCGGGTCCGTGCTCGGCTTCATCTTCCTCGGCTCGCTTCTCATGCAGCAGCAGCTCGGGTACTCGCCGATCCGGACCGGAGCCGCGTGGCTCGCTACGACGGCCGTGTCGTTCCTGACCGCGGCCACCACGGGCGCCGCGCTCGTGAGGCTGGTCGGCGTACGCGCCCTGCTCGTCACGGGACATGCCCTCATGGCACTCGCTGCACTGTGGCTGGTCCGGATCCCAGCCGACGGCCACTACCTTCCCGACGTCCTCCCTGCCCTTGTCGCCGTCGGCGTCGGCGGCGGACTGGCCGCACCCGCAGCCCAGATCGCCGCTCTCGGCGCGGTCAAGCCAGAGATGGCCGGCATCGCATCCGGCCTCCTCGAGACCATGCGTGAGATCGGCGGATCCGCCGCGGTCGCGGTCGTTTCCACGGTGCTCCTCTCCCAGACACACGTCGTCGCCTCCGGCAGTGGGCAGGGTCACCGCCCTGCCAGCGCGCACGCCTTCCACCTCGCGTACGTCGTGGTGGTCGCACTCGCCACGCTCGGTGCACTGATCTCCGCGCTCACGATCCGCCAGCCCTCGCCGGCCCAGCGCCCAGCCGCGGCCGACCCTGTGGCAGCCAGCGAAAGGGTCGGATGACGGGTCTGACCTGGCGAGAGGCAGCTGCGCGGCAAGGCCGATGGGCCCGCTCCGAGGCGCCGCACCACTCACCCCAGATGGCTGACCCGCTGCGTCGCCCCGCCCGCCGTCGGCACTTTGCGATCTGCCGCCTCTATCCGTGCTCAGCAGTCCCCCTGCTCGACGTCGACGCAGGTGTTGGTGCCGCCATCGAGATTCGCGGTGTCGGTGCCGGCGCCGCCGTCGACGTAGTCGTCGCTCGCCCCGCCCTCGACCGTGTCGTCGCCGCCACCCATGTAGGCGGTGAGCGGTGCGACGGTGGTTCCACCCCAGCCGGTGGCCCGGACGCTCTCGCCGGCGTCACTGCCGTCGACCAGCAGGGGTCGGTAGGACACGAAGTTCCAGAACTCGAAGTCGGAGACGTCGGAGGAGACGCCGTCGACGGTGATCGTGCCGGCCGGGATGTCCAGCTCGGCCTGAGGTCCGGGCGAGTCGTGCAGGATGATGTTCAGGCTGTCGCCGCCGGGCCCTCCGGTGACCGTCTGGCCGCTGGGTACCGCGTAGCGGGAGATCTGGTCGCCGCCGTCGCCGCCGTCCACGGTCATGGGGGCCGGGTTCTGCAGGATCAGCTGGTCGCGGTCGGCGCCGCCGAGGACGGTGTCGTGCCCGCGGAAGGTGACCACGAGATCCTCGCCCTTCCCTGCGTCGTAGAGGTCGTCGCCGTTGGCGGCCCGGCCTTCGAGCAGGCGGTCGTCTCCGCCGCCAGCGCGCACGATGTCCTTGCCCCCGCGGGCGTTGTACACCTCCGAGACGTCGGTGCCGAGGATGACGTCGTCCTGGTCGGAACCGACGACTGAGAGCCCGTATCCGGCCACGACCCTGTCGTGTCCCTGTCCGGTGGACAGCCCGCGGACGAGGTCGAGGTGCACTCCGTGAGCGCCACCGTGCCGGAAGCGCACCTCGTCCCGATCCGGGCAGCCGCCGAAGTAGTACGCCCGCGAGTCGTGGCCGGGATCGAGTACGTCGTCGCCGCGACCACCGTCGAGGGCGTCACCGTGGTCGCACGCCTCTTCCTCGCCGTGGTTGATCCGGTCCTCCTGCCCGTACAGGCGGTCCCGGCCCGCACCACCCTCCAGCCGGTCGGCACCGGGTCCACCGCAGATCAGGTCGTTGCCGCCCCGGCCGTCGACGACATCGTTGCCGCGTCCGGCGACGATCACGTCGCGGTGCGACGTTCCGACGATGGTGTCGCGGTGAGCGGTGCCGACGATGGTGGCTTTCACGCCGTGGCAGGTCGGGCTGGCAGCGGTTGCGGGACCGGGCACCAGCACCACCGACGCGACCACGAGGAGGAGTCCACAGAAGGTCTTCATGCCCGGTCTGATGCCGGACGGCTGGATTCGGTTCGCCAGGACGAGGAATTCGTCGGTGACCGTCCATGACGAGGGCTGCCTGGCTGGGGCGCAAGACTCGCGTCCACGCGCTTCGTGCCGATCCGCCACGGCCGACATCCCTGGGCCGTCTACGCCTGGTCGGGCTCGGAGCTCAGGGTGCGGAGCTGCTTCCAGTGCCCTTCGGACACGAACTCGACGGTGCCGTCGATCACCGTGATGGCCGTCTGGTCGTCCATCGCGTACGCCGCGTTCGAGATGCCGGCCGCCCACTGCTCCGCCTCGGCCATGGAGTTGCCTGGCATGCCGTCGGCAGCCAGGTGAGGGCAGATCGAGAAGTCGACCACGCCCAACGTGGTCTCGTCGCCGGTGGGCGGTCGCCACTGGATGAAGTCCTCCCCGACACTGGGGGTCATCACCATGCTGCCTGCGCTGAGCCCCACCCAGACGGTCTCACTCAACACCGGCATCAGGTCCGCCAGCCCGGACTCGCGCATCCAGTGGCACAGGTAGAGGACGTCGCCACCCGCAACGAGCAGGGCATCTGCTTCGCGGACCAGCGGCACCCACCCTTCGTTGTCGATGCTGGGCAGCGCGGTCAGCTCCAGCACGCCGACGGACTTCCAGCCCAGGTCGACCATGGGGTTCTGTGAGTTGCCGCTGATGAACTGCCACGCCCTCACTCCCGGGCCGACCATCGGATGGCCGTACTGCGCAGTGGGGATGCACAGCGCGGTGGACTCGGCGATCGGCTTTCCGAGCAGCTCGACGAGCGCGTCACGGATGCTGGCGTTCGTCACACCTCCCGAGGTGAGAAGAAGCTTCACGGTGTCTCCTGGACGTGAGTGGTAAATGCGGAACGGCGGTCGTTCCAAGCCGCCCACCCTTCCACGAACGGCGCCGCCCCGATCCGACACGTCTGACCAGATTCTTCGGGGGACGCCGCCCCTACCCGGCAGAGTGACGCACCTCTTGGCGGCAAGGGGAGCCGCCACCTCCACGCTGTCGTCCGACCGGATCGCGCCTGCGAGACTCAATCGGTCCGCGGCTTGCGCTGCTTGATCTCGAAGACGTTCCCTTCCGGATCCAGGAAGTAGGCCCACGGGTCGGGAGAGCCGGCTTCCATGATCTCGCTGATCGCCGTGACGCCACGCCGGATGAGCTCCGCACGGGCGACCTCGATGTCGGCCACCTCGAAGCCGACTTGGAACCTACGCCCGTCGTACTCGGGCGTCTCCGAACGCTCGATCACCTCGAAGATCTCCCCCGTGGGCAAGATGAAGTGCGCGAACCCTGCGCCCGCATGGTCTTCAGGGACGCCCAGCATCTCGCCCCAGAACGTTCTCTGAGCTTGAAGACCACGACCACGACCCCGATCCAGGTCGGCCATCCCAACAAGCGCTCGTGCTGTTCCACGGCGCCCTCCTATCGCATGGGATGGCAGTGTGCGATCTCAAGTCGGCTTGAGGTCAAGCCTCGATTCCTCTGCTTTCGACCCCACCCGCTCGCGGCGATGTGGCGCTGCTTCCCGGACCGATCGTGCTCCGACCGTGGCCCTGGAGGTGGTCGGCCGGCCGCAGGTCGTATCGGAGGTTCGGCGAGCGATCGATGTACCGCTCGCGCTGCGGGTCGTTCTCGTGCTGGGTGTGCCAGGTCCTCACGGGCGAACGCGGATGATCGTCTTGCCCGTGAGCCGCTCAGTGGGGTTGAGGGCAGCGACGGCATCGTCGAGGGACACCGTGGTTCCGATGTTCGTGCGCAGTCGTCCGTCCCTCACCCGCTGGACGATCTCACCCAGTTGGGTGCGATCGGCCTCGACGACGAAATCCACTGCCAAGCCGTCCGCGGGGCGGGCCTCGACCGGGCCGACGACTGACACCAGCGTTCCTCCAGGCTTGATCAGGCCTGCGGACCGCCTCTGGACGTCGCTGCCGATGACATCGAAGACCAGATCGACTTGGCCGACGCCTTCCAGGTCGTCGTTCTGGAGGTCGAGGAACTCCTGTGCGCCGAAGTCGAGCGCCTTCTGACGGTCGGCGGTGCGTCCGGTGCCGATGACGTAGGCGCCGGCCTCCCGAGCGAGCTGGGTCACCATCGTTCCGACGGCACCGGCAGCGCCGTGGGCCAGGACGCTCTGCCCCGCTCGAAGGCGGCCGTGCTGGAACAGCCCCTGCCAGGCGGTCAGACCTGAGATCGGCAGCGAGGCGCCCACCGTGAAGTCGACGTCACCGGGCAGCGGCGCCAGGTTGCGTGCTTCGATCGCCAGGTACTCCGCCAGGGTTCCGTCGCGGTGCCAGTCGGCAAGGCCGAACACTCGCTGTCCCACCGACAGCCCCGTCGTGCCGTATCCGAGAGTGGTGACCACTCCAGCCAGCTCGTGGCCGGGGATCGACGGGGTCCGGTCACGGTCGGCGCGATCGGTCCAGGTCGAGGGCCACCCCAGCTCAGTCGAGACGAATCCCGACGCGTGAACCTGGACGGTCACGTCGTTGATCGCGGCCTGCGGCTCCGGACGCTCGGCCAGCGTCATACCGGCCGTTCCGGCGGCCTGGTCCGTCACCACTATCGCCCTCATCCGGCACCTCCCGATCACGGCTTTGCCCGCAACGACCCTGGACGATGTCGTCTCACCGAGCAAGGTCAGCCAATCGCAGTCGTCGCTGGAGAACGTGAGGGACCCTTGCGGGCCACGACATCGGCGGGACGCACGTGTCGGACGCAATGCCTTGCAAGCCATCGCACATCGGCGCCCGCGCGCCGGGCGAGGACGCCACATCCACTGCGAGGTAACGCCGGGAGGCGTCCAGGATCCAGGCGTTGCCTAGGTGTTCTCGAGCAGCGCCTTGGCTCTGCTCAGCGCCCGCATCTCGCCGTCCATCGACTTCTGAACGGCACGGGACATCAGCAACTTCTTCAGGCCCGACATCTGCGCTTCGAGCGACAACGAGACGGTCGTCGTGTCGCCCACTCCGGCAAACCTGTACTCGCCGGTCGGTCGCACCGGACCCGCCACCACCCGAAAGGCGTATCGCTCGGGCGGTTGATAGACCGTTACCTCGATATCGGCGGGGATACCGCGTCCACCCGGTCCCTTGACCACCTGATGGACGCGACTGCCCACACCGAGCGGACCGCTGGCCGACACCTCCTTCAGATGGGTGCGCCAACGGGATTCGTTGATCGGGTTCGTGAAGAAGTCGAAGACCTCTCCAGGAGGTCGATTGATGACGACCGAGCGCTGCGCCGAAGGCATCGACCAGCTCCCTCCTCCACGCGGTGCGGGCACCCTCAGTCCGCACCCTGATGATCCTCGCCGACGGATTCGATGTCGACCCGAACGACGGCGCGCGGCATGGTCCGGCGCAGCGGGACGCGTCGCCACGCCGCTCACCCCCCGCGGCATGACGGGGACGCCGCGCCGGCGATGCCGGTCGTCGTGGTGCTCTACGTCGCACTCATGGCCCCGATCATCCCGCTCGTCCGCCTCGGCCGGCCGCTGCCGGTCACGGCGGAGATGTAGGCGACCGGTGCCACGACACCAGGCCGGAGTCACCACGACGATCGCCCCACGACCACGTTCAGCCGACAACACGCCCCATCCCGAAGGCGAAGAAGTGATGACTTGACACCGCGGCCGTCCGACCCATCCGCCCGACGTACTGACAGGAGCGCCTCGCGACCGATGGGCCGTCGGCGGATCGCTGCTGCAGGTGCAGGGCATGTGGCTGTGCCCACCCGCCGACCCGGACCAGAGAGAAGGTGAACGTCGATGAGGACGAGGATGGAGCCGGATCCATGGGGGTGACCTCGAGCCCCGATGTCGCGTGGCGGATGCAGCACCAGACAAGTGCGACGACCCCGGCGGACCCGGAGCGGCTCTGAACGGTTCTGACGGACGTCGAGCAATGGGCCGAGTGGATCGACGCCTACGAGTGGGTACGTCGTGACGAGGTCGGGCCGCGGAAGCTGGGCGACAGCGCGCACATCAAGCAGAAGGGGTTGGCTGCCGGGGTGTGGCGCGTGACCGAGCTGGACGAAGGCCGGGGCTTTGCATGAGCGTGGGACAGCTGGGCTGCCCCACGCGGGATCAAGGGCGGACGGTTCAGGTCTCCGACAGCCGGACAGTGGCAGCGAGCACGACGGTCCAGATGGCGAACAACAGGAATGGTGCGAACGCGAGCGGTCCGAGAGGTGACATCACACCAAGCGCGATCGTTGCCCAGGAGAGCCAGGTCGGGAGTGCCTGCTCACGCAGTGCGGTGACACCGACCGCGACCATGGCGCAGCTCATGGACAGCATCGCCAACGGGAAGTTAGTGGTGTCGATGACGTTGATCGCCCTGACCACGCCGACGTCCCCGATGTCAACAGCGTGATAGAGGGCCAGGGCGCTGATCGCCCATGTGACCAACGTCAAGGCCATCAGCACGAAGCCGAGGAACGCGACGTCCGCGGTCCACCGCCGGGTGCGCACGACCAGCGCTGACCGGAGAGCTGCTCCGAAGAAGATGAGCACCACGCCGGCGACGACAGTCGAATAGGTGACGACCTGGATGACGGTCGCGCTGACGTTGTAGTCGGCGATCAACTTGGACGGGTCGGCGTCCGGCTCGCGGTCTGCGCCGCTGGCCATGAGGAAGCCGAAGAACCCGAGGTAGATGACGGCCAGCGTCACCATGGTTCGGCGACCCGCAGGCGGGCCGTCGAGTGCGGTGGAGCGAGGAGGCGTACTCGTGATGGTCATGCCCCAAAGCCTCACGTCAACCGCGACTCAGCACATCGGAGCGCGCTCGGAACTATCGCGGCGTGCCCACCACGACCGGGGCTCCGTGCCTCCACGGATACGAAAGTCGCCTGAAGGTGTCAGCATTCGAGGATGAGTGTGCGTGGGGCTCGGTGGATCGCGACCTCGGTCGTAGCGATCGAGGCCGTCATCATGCTCGCGGGGTTGGTCTCGGACCGATTGCTCGTTCGTGCAGGTCATGGCGATCTGGTTGGTTTCGGCGGCGAGACCTGGGTCCTGCTCCTGGGCGTTGCCTCGTCTGCCGTAGTCGGGCTCGCCATCGTCCGCACACAGCCGCGACATCCGGTCGGCTGGCTCTTCTTGGCTCTGAGCGCCACGATCCTGGTCTCCGGCCCCCTCGAGGCCTGGATCGAGTGGGGTGGACTGGCGCGGCCTGGGTCGCTGCCAGGAACGGGCGCTGTGGCGGCCGTCAACGACGCCACGTGGATCCCGTGGTTCGTCCTCGTCGCGCTGATCCTGCTCCTCACACCTACAGGCACCCATCTGTCTCCACGTTGGCGCGCGCTCGGCCGGGTCATCGTCGCGGCGGGCGCCCTGGCGTTCCTGCTGAGCCTGATGAAGACGGACCCGTTCGAATCGCCGTTCCAGGACATCGAGAACCCGTGGGCCGTGCCGGCGATCCAGCCAGCGGCCGCCTGGGTCGAGTACAGCTTGGTGCTGCTCGTGGCTGCCGGCTTGGTCGGTTCCGGCTTTTCGCTCCTGCTTCGCTGGCGTCGCGCCCGTGGGGACGACCGTCGACAGCTGCTGTGGCTTGCCCTCGTCGTGATTCCCCTGCCCGCCTTCGTCGTTGCGGCGTTCGTCGCCTCGAGCGTCGGCAGCTCGGTCGGCACGGTGGCGTCGACCGGCGGATTCGTCGTGCTCGTCCCGATCGCTACCGGACTGTCGATCACCCGCTACCACTTGTACGACGTCGAGCGGATCCTGGCCCGGATCACGACCTACGTCGGCCTGACCGTGCTGCTGATCGGGACGTACGGGCTGATCGTGTGGTTCGGCGCTCGCGGTGCCCAACGCTGGTCGACCTCTCCGGCGATCGCTGCCACGGTGGGTGCCTTGTTCGTG
>Ga0105245_10004212_pt1 | contig 12770 bp, 9 predicted proteins | sample KBSM54metaG_FD_81523 | JGI IMG/M metagenome (GOLD analysis project Ga0105245, IMG submission 81523) | Miscanthus rhizosphere microbial communities from Kellogg Biological Station, Michigan, USA - KBS M5-4 metaG | ecosystem: Host-associated > Plants > Roots > Rhizosphere > Soil | place: Michigan... | reverse complement strand
GACGATGCGTCGAGGTTGAGACGCTCATCCAGGCGTCGTAACGCTTCTAGGTAGGGGCGCTGTGTGTGGTCCAGCTTCTGCCGGTCGAGCAAATACGTGATCTGCTCGGCATCATGCTTGACTCGCGACCGGTAGACGGCGGCTTCAACAACGGCGTTGCCGTGATCGTGTCGGGCACGTGCAACCTGTTCGAGGCACTGGCAGGCTTTAGTGTCATCCCCGGCCCACGACCAGGCCATCCCCAAATTGTAGCGGGCCGTCTGGTAGCCCGGCGCGAGAGACAGCGCCTGCTGAAAGGCTGCGATGGCGTCATGCAGCGTGCCGACCTCCATCAGGGCTAATCCGAGATTATTATGGGCTTCCGCATGCGTGGGCTTCAGCTCGAGGGCTTTCCGGTAACAGGCGATGGCTTCCAGAGGAGCACCCTGCTCCTTTCTGGCGACTCCGAGATTATTGTGTGTGTCCGCCTGGGCTGGATTGAGCGCCAGCGCTTGCTGGTAGGCGCTGACGGCCTCTGACAGGTTGCCTGCATCGCGGAGCATGTTTCCGAGATTTCCGTAAGCTTCGGAGTAGCGCGGATTCAACGAAATGGCTTTTCGATAGGCGGTCATTGCGTCCGGCGAGCGGCCGGCTTTTTGCGAGACGACGCCGAGATTGAACCAGTAGATCGGAGAGGAAGACTGACGGTCGACGGCGGCGTGAAGATACTCCAAGGCCTCGGGGAGGCGCTGCTGGCGAAACGTGACCAGGCCGAGAAGATGCAGGGTTTCTGCATGGTGTGGGGAGAGCTCGAGCGCCTGCCGGTAGGCCGCTTCGGCCTCTGTCAGGCGATTGGCCTGTTGATGGACGCGTCCCTGTTCGAGCCAGGCTTCGACCGTCGCCGTGGAACGTTGGTGCGCTACTCCTCGTTCGGCTTCTTGACGGCGTCGCTCGGCTCGATTCATGATGCCTCAACTGCGGCCGGACGTAAGCGTAACTGAAAACCGTCCGACCGGTCAAAGGCAAGGGGAATGTGGTCTCACACCGGACGAGGCGACTGGAGAAATGGAGCAAGCATGAAAGTGATAAAGTTGTCAGATTATCAAGTGTTTAATACGGATAAAATGAAGAAAAACAATATTTTTCAAACGCCTCGGTTTTTCTGCGACGTCTATTGTTTTGAGCCGGGTCAGGAACAGAAGGGACATGTCCACGGGGAACAGGACAAGGTCTACCTCGTACTCGAAGGGCAAGGCATATTCCAGGTGGGAACGGAGAAGCAGATCCTGGGACCCGGGCAGGGGACGATGGCTCCGGCAGGCGAAGAACACGGCGTAAAGAATGAGAGTGGACAGCGGCTGAAAGTTCTCGTCTTCGTCGCGCCCAACCCGTAGCAGGCTAGTCGTCTTTTTTGATTTTTTTTAGGCGGCGGTCCAGTGCAAACCTGGTCAAGCCGAGTTGTTTGGCTGCAAGGCTCTTGTTGTAATCGGCGAGCCGCAGGGTTTCCTCGATGATACTGTCTTCGATTTCGCCGAGCGTGTGCTTGCCCACTTGCATCTCGACACGGATCACTTGACCGTCTCCATGTGTCACGGACATGGCCGTCTGTTTGGCCTGATCGCGCAATTCCCGCGGCAGACTACTTGCCGCCAGCGTCCGTCCCGAGCAAAAAATCGTCGCCCGTTCGATGATGTTCTGCAACTCGCGGATGTTGCCGGGAAAGTGATAGCGCTCCAATAATCCCCGGGCCTCAGCGTCGATCTCGGTCACGTCCTTGCCGAACTCCTTTCCGTAATGCAGCAACGCCTGCATGCTCAGGGGGAAAATGTCCTCGGTTCGCTGTCTCAGCGGCGGCAATTCAAGCGCGACGACGTTCAGACGGAAGAAGAGGTCTTCTCGAAAGGCGCCCGAGGAGATGTTCTTTTTGAGATCGCGGTTGGTCGCGGCGATCAAGCGGAAATCTGCGGTGATGTCGGTGGTGCCTCCGAGGCGACGGAAGGTCCGTTCCTGGAGTACTCTCAAAAGCTTCGCTTGCATGCTCAAATCCAGGTCGCCGATTTCATCGAGAAACAACGTCCCGTTTTCGGCCCGGTCGAGCAAGCCGAGTTTCCGCTGGTGTGCGCCGGTAAAGGCCCCCCGTTCGTAGCCGAACAATTCGCTTTCGAAAAGATCGCGTGGGATGGCCGTGCAATTGACACCGATGAAGGGACCGGCCGCGCGGCTGCCGTTATGGTGCAGCACGCGCGCGATGAACTCCTTCCCCGTACCCGTCTCTCCCAACATCAGCACGGTGCTTTTGGGATTGTTGGCCACTTCCCGAATCTGCTCCAGAAGACTCTTCATCGCCGCGCTGTCGGCGATCAGATGATTCATGGCATATTGATTTCTGTCCTGTTCGCTCTGATAAGAGAGACGGCGCCGAAGCGCGAATAGCTCAAGTGCTCGCTCAAGGACCTGTTCCATCCCGTCGAGGTCCACGGTCTTGATGACGAAATCATAGGCTCCGAGCTTCATCGCCTCCACGGCGTCCTGCACCGTTCCGTAAGCGGTGAGCATGATGATCAGGGCGAACGGCGCCTTGGCGCGACAGGCTTTCAACGCCTCGAGACCCGAAATGCCCGGCATCTTCACATCCAAAAGCATGAGGTCCGGCACCTCGTGCTCCAAGGCTTGGAGCAATGCCTCGCCGGATTCGAACGCGGTGACGCGATGCTGACGCCGGGACAGACGTTTGACGAGCGCGGAGCGGATCGCAGGCTCATCGTCGGTGACGAAGATCGTGGCGTTCATGCCAAGCTTCCCAGAGAGTCGGGCCCTGGCCGCAGCGGCAGCCAGAGCCGCGCGGTCGTTCCGTGGCCCGGCTCGCTTGTCAGCATCATATCCCCTCCGTGGGCCTCGGCAATATTCCGGCAGATGGCCAGGCCCAGTCCCGTGCCGTGCTTCTTCCCGGTCGTGAAAAACGGCTGAAAGACCTGCGCGAGGTGCTTCGGGCTGATCCCGGAGCCGGTGTCGGCTACCTCGATGAAGAGGCCGCTATGTCCTCCGCGGGCCGAGTGGCCGGCGCCGATGCGCAGTTCGCCGCCGTCCGGCATGGCATCCAGCGAGTTGTGGCACAAATTCAGCATGACCTGTTTGATCTGGTCCCGGTCCGCATAGGCCGCCGTCGTCGTGCCGCAGGACCGCATGACCATGACCTGCTGGGTCTCGAGACGCGTATCCAGCAACTTGAGCACTTCCTCGATGAGACCCTCCACCAGCCAAGTCGTCGGCACGAGATCCCGCGGACGGGCGTAGTCGATGATCTGATTCACGATGCGGTCGAGCCGGCGGGTTTCATTCAAGATGATGTCGAGGTCCGCTCGTTTTTCGTCCGACGGATCAAACTCGTCCCGTAAGAGCGCAGCCGTCGATCCGATTCCGACCAGCGGGTTCCGGATTTCGTGGGCAATGCCTGCGGCCACCTGCCCCAACGTGGCGAGCCGCTCGGCCCGGCCGAGCTGCTGCTGCATATCATCGAGGGCGGTGATATCGATGTTGAATCCCTGGTAGATCACCGCCTGGCCGGGCTCCTGTTCCAGCGGAATGCGCCGGCTGAGAACCTTGCGCATCGTGCCGTTCTGGTGCAGAAACCGGAACACCGTCTCATAGGGTTTACGCTCTTGCACCGCTCGGGCGAACTCGGTGAGTACCCGTTCACGGTCCTCAGGATGGATCCATTGCCGGAAGGCGTCGGGGTTCTCGTCTCCGTCGGGGTCGAGGCCGGCGAGGATGCGGTTGTGCCGGTTGCTGAATGTGACGTCGAATCCTTTTGTCGAGAAGATGCCGAACGGAGCGAGATCGACCAGGCTGCGGTACTTGGCCTCCGAAGCGGAAAGATCGCGGTTCACGTTGCGCAACTCCGCCTCTGATTTTTCGACCATCCCCAGGTGGGCTTGGAGTTGGGTGCTCATCGTATGGATGACTTTGGTGAGATTGCCGATTTCGTCTGTGCGATCCATGACGGGGACGGTTGGTGCGATGCCGGCGGGAGACGAACTCACCGCTTTCGCCAGGGACACGAGCGGTCCGGTGATCGAGCGGGCAATGAGGTGCAGCGCCAGAAGCATCAGGCACAGCGCCAGCGTACCGCCGCCGAGGATGACGGACAGCATCGTGCTTCGATCCTGTGACAGTCGTGAGAGAAGCGTATTTAAGGTTTGCTGCCTGGCTTTATCGAAGCGGGACATTTCTTCGCGAATCTGGATCATGATCATCCGGCCGCGCCCTTCCTCGATGTACTGTCTGAGTTCATCCTGTCGCCCGGCCTTCATGGCTTCGATCAACGCCTCCTTTTCGTTCGTAAACTGAGCCACGAGGGTGCGGACGCTGGAGAGGATGGCGCGCTGTTCGTCATATCGGCGCACCTGTTCGTCAAGCGAGATCCCGACGGCTTGAATGTGATCCTGTGCGGTCCGATAGGGGTACAGATATTTTTCATGCTTGGTGATGACGAAGCCTCGGAACCCGGTTTCAAGGTCGACGACCAGGCGTAAATACTCCGCGGCAAGCCGCTGGGACAGATACAGGGTGTTGAGTTCGCTCTCATCTTCAGAAAAGTTTTCGACGCTTCGGTAGGTGACGATGCTGAGCGAAATGACCGTAAGGACAGGGATGACCGAGGCCAGCAACAGCTTGCGCGCGATCGGGAGGTCGCTGAACAGTTTCAGAAGGCGTCGCATCAAAGCCTCCTGAGGTCATCGTAGTTGCGGAACTGACACGAGTCAAACCTGGACCGGAATTTTTCGTTCACGGAAGAAGGACGGGCTTGGTCAGATCGTTGTGTATCGCGTTATTCTCGGCGTTGACGTCGATCCCTTTGAGAGGGGCCGGTTTATTGAGATTGACGTATTGGAACGTCCCGAACGGCTGAATTTGCTCGTCGGTCGGCAGTTGATTCCGATTCCAGCCCCCGCCGAGCGCACGGAGGAGCCCGACCGAGCTTTGCAGCAATTCGGCCTTGATCTGCACCGATTCGATGCGGGCAGTCAGAGTGGCGACCTGCGCATAAATGAGTTCAAGGCTGGAGGCCAGACCACCCTGGTAGAGTTCCGTGGTCAGATTTTGCGCTTTGTAGGTGGCTCCAACGGCGGCGTCCTGCCGATTGGCTGCAAGAGTCAGCTGACCGGTCAGGCTCAGGTTATTTTCGACTTCGCGAAACGCGTTGAGCACGGTCGAGCGATAGCGATCTTCCGTCTCGCGATAGGCTGACCAGGACTGTTGCAATTGGGCGCGCCGAAGCCCGCCTTGAAACACCGGCAGCGAGACAGAAGCCCCATACGACCAGAAACTATTGGCGAGGGACATCAGATTAAAGCCGACATCCTCAAAGCCACCAAGAGCCCGGAACGTCACGTTCGGAAAGAAGGCGGCACGGGCGATACCGATAGCTCGGCTCGCCTGGGCCATCTGCCGTTCCATCCTGGCGATGTCTGGGCGGCGTTCCAGCAGCGTCGAGGGGATGGTCCTCGGGATCGCGAAACTCGCCACGCGAAGATCGTCCGCCGATCTAGGGTTGATGGTAAAACTGGCAGGCGCCATATTGACGAGGATGGCGATCGCCTGTTCCGTGATCTGTCGTTGGCCTTGGACCCGGGCCAACTGCGTCTCTGTGGTGAACAAGAGCGATTCGACACGGGCCACATCGAGCGCCGAGGCGATTGCGCCTGCGAACTGCGCTTTGACGATGGCCAGCGATCGTCGATAGAGATCGATGGATTGGTTGTAGATTGTGATCTGTGCGTCATACCCGCGGAGCAGGAAATAGTTCGTTCCAATTTCCGCCTGGAGGCTCAGACGTGCGAGCCCGTAGTCGGCCGCGCGTTCTTCGGCACGATAGGTCTCTATACGGGTGGCATTGCGCAGGGCTGACCAGAAGTCGGGCTCCCAGGAGGCAAGCCCGCCAAGATGCACGGTCGAGGCCTGTTGCGAAATATCACGGGGGAAAAACAGCGCATTGTTCGAGGCGCGGTTGTCCGAGGCGCCGAATCCGAGGCCCAGGCGAGGAAGATACTGAGAGCGCGCTTTCATCATCATGTCGCGCGCCTGGACAAACCGCTCGGCTGTGGCTTCCAAATCCGGATTGGCCACCATAGCTTGTTCGATCAAGGTGGTCAGGACCGGATCGTCATACAGCTTCCACCAATCCGGCCGCAGTTCAGCGTCCGAGGGCTTGGCCTCCACGAAGGGACTTGCACCATGCCACGATGCGGGGACGACATATTCAGGCGGCTCATAGGCAGGGGAAAGATCGAGCGTCGGGAACATGTCGCTGCACGCCGTGAGAGTCAGCAAGCACAAAAGCCCGCAACCGAGGCGAGGGATTTCTCTCATGACCGGTCTCATCTGCATCTCGCCCCCGCTCATCGTGACATGGCCGATTGCTTCTTCGGCGACTCATCTTTGTGGTTTGCCGGCGAGGCGGGTTCCAGCTGGTCAAGGTCGTAGCCCGGGGCCGGTGTGACGATGCGGACCTTGTCGCCTTCCAACAATGCGGCACCCGGGTTATTCACGATCCGGTCGCTGGCGGCAATCCCTTCGGATACTTCGACAGCACTGTCGAGAAGTCTGCTTACGGTGATCACTTGGAAGTGTACTCGGTCGTCCTCCGTCACCACCGCCACTTGCGTACCGTGTTCCTGGAATACCAGCGCCGTCGACGGAATCATAAACACTTTCCTGTCGACTGGCGCGGTGATCACCACTTTGCCGTAGGAGCCGGGCCACAAGGCCCTATCCTCGTTGTCGATCGTAAAGACGGTGACCGCCGTGCGAGTGCTCACGTCGAAGCCCTTGGCGACGGTCAGGAATTTTCCGGTAAAATGACGGTCAGGTAATTGCGGGACTGTCACGTCGGCCGTCAGGCCAGGGTTGAGGAACGGACCAAACGACTCAGGAACATTGACAAAGAGGCGCATCATGCTGACGTCGGCGACGGTAAAGAGATTGCTGATCGACCCGGGAGTGCTGATCGTGCCTTCCTTGTTCACATAGTCGCCGACATTGATATTTCGAACGGTCACCACGCCGTCGTACGGTGCGACGATCGTTTTGAACCGAATCAATGCCTCGTAGTTCCGGACATTCTGCTCGGAGGCCTTGACCTTCGCCGCCTCGGCTTTCGCTTCCGCGACTTTCACTGAAATAGATTGTTCGGATACCGCTTGATTGGGACGAAGCGCGACCCAGCGTTTGGCGGTGATATCCGCGAGCGCATACTTGGCACGCTCCGAATCCAGATCCGCCTTGGCCTGGGCATATTGGGCATCGAGCGCGGGTGCATTGATTTCTGCCAGGATATCGCCCTTCTTCACCTGTGCGCCGTAATCCTTGTACCACATCTTCACATAGCCGGAGACTTGTGCGTAGATCGGCGCCTCAAACCAGGCAGTAATATTGCCCGGAAGAGTGATCGTCTCGCTGGCCTCTGCCGGTTTTGGATGGACTACGGCCACCGTAGGCACCGCGTTTTCCAGCGTCTTCACCTGCAGTGCAGCGGCGTCGCTTTTGGTCTCATAGAGGCGATAGCCAACGTAGGAGAGAAAGAGGACGAGGGCGGACAGTGCAACGACTTTTCCGCTCAGACGTTGCATCATGCGGCACGCTCCTTCTGGCGAGGCATTCGCCTATTGTAAATCATGGCATACACGCAGGGCACGAAGAACAGCGTGAACAGCGTGGCGACGAGCAAACCGCCGATGACCGCACGGCCCAGCGGGGCATTGGTCGAATACCCTGTTGCCATCGGCACCATCCCGATGATCATGGCCGAGGCGGTCATGAGCACTGGTCGAAGACGCGTTTTCCCGGCTTCGATGGCGGCCAGGAGTGCATTGCCGTGTTCTTGAAGCCGTTCCCGCGCATAGGAGACCACGAGAATCGAATTTGCCGTTGCCGTTCCCATCGTCATGATGGCGCCCGTCAATGCCGGCTCAGACAGACGCGTATGGGTCAGGAACAACGCCCACGCGATGCCGGCCAGTGCGCCAGGTAATGCCGTAATGATAATAAAAGGATCGAGCCAGGATTGAAAGTTGACCACAATCAACAGATAGACCAGCACGATCGCGGCGAGCAGCCCAAAGATCAGCTCGAAATAGGCGTCGTGCATCAGCGAGGCCTGACCATGGATTTCGACCTCGGCGCTGCGGGGCTTCTCGTGTTCCATAGTTTTGGCGATCTTCTGGACGTCCGTCAACACGCCGCCGAGATCGCGCCCCTCCGCGGAGACATACACATTGAACAAGGGCATAATGTTCCCGTGCGTAATCACGCCCGGGGTCCCCTCCGCTGAGAAGTCGGCCAGGTTGCCAAGTAACTGGATATCGTCTTTCACAGCCTTGTCCGAGGAATCGATGGGGATCGTCTTAAGACTATTGAGGCTGTTGATCTGTGGTTGCGGAGTATAGACATTTATCAGGTTCTACATGCCTGTTGACTGATCGAGCCAATATATCTGATCGACCTGTTGTCTGTCGGCAGTCGTCATCAGTAAATTGTCGGCCATATCCTTCAGCGTTCTGTTGACACCCATTCCGAACGTCCGGTTGCCTTCGACCATGAGGGTCGGTGTGCGCATCGTCTGTTGGATCACGACGTCCACGGCGCCGGGGATCTCGCGAAACTTCCCGACCAATTTGCGCGCATACTCGTAGTTGGCATAGATGTCCGGTCCGTTGACCTGCACGTCGATCGGCGCCGGCGCGCCGAAGTTGAGAATTTTGGCGGTCAAATCGGATGGCTGAAACGTGAATTCGGTTCCCGGGTAACGCTCTGTCAAGCCCTTGCGCAGCGTGCGACGATAGTCCCACACCGGCGACTTTTCATTCTCCAACAGGATCGTCAAATCACAATCCTGGGACCCGATCGTCGGCGTGGGAATGAATGCAAGATTGTGCGGGCCGACCGGCAAGCCGCAATTGCTGACGATGTTTTCAACCTGCCCAGGAAGCAGCTCCTCGATGCTGTTGGAGACCAGTGTGGCCAGGCGCCCCGAGACTTCGATGCGTGTCCCGAGTGGCGCCCGCATATGCATCTGAATGACGCCCGACGGGATCTCAGGGAAGTAATCGCGTCCGAGAAAGAAAAAGAGACAGAGGGATGCCAGCGCAATCGCCAACGAAATTTTCACGAAGGTGCTGCGTCGGTCGATGACATATTCGAGCCGCTGACCATAGCCCTCGCGAAACTGATCGAAGCGACGCTCGAACCCCTTCTGAAAGCGGACAAAGGGGTTCCGCGAGGGAGAGCCACTGAACGGCCCATGAGGGTCATGCGGGTTGGACATCGTGACTCTTCATCATATATTTGGCCATCGTCGGCACCAGCGTGCGTGACAGGATGAAGGAGGCGAGCATCGCGATGATCACCGCCTCCGCCATGGGTTTGAACAGGTAGCCGGCAACGCCGCCGAGCTCGAAGAGCGGAATCCAGACGATCGCGATACAGAGCGTCGCCACGAGCGTCGGGACGATGATCTGGTTGGCGGCGTCGATAATAGCCTGCTCGAGCGGCTTGCCCATTTCAATGTGGCGATCGATGTTCTCGATCATCACCGTGGCATCGTCGACAAGAATGCCGACGGCCAACGCCAACCCGCCCAGGGTCATGACATTGATCGTCTCGTTGAGCCAATGCAGGCCGATGATCGCAGTGAGAATCGAGAGCGGAATCGAGGTCCAGACGATCAACGTGGCCCTCCAAGAGCCGATGAGCAACAGCACGATGAGGCCGACCAGCGCCCCGGCGAGCGCCATTTCATGTACGACGTCAAAAATGGAATCCTTGACGAAGGTCGAGGCATCGTCGAGAAGCCTGATCTGGACGCCCGGAGGAGAGACCTGCTCGGCGCGCGGAATCATCTTCTTGATTCCATCGACCACATCAAGGGTCGAAGCCTCGGTGCTCTTCATGGCGACGATGATCACGGTCTGTTTGCCCTTCACCAGTACGGCATTCTGCTGCACCCGGCCCATGAGCTGCACCGTGGCAACATCGCGCAAATAGACGAACGCATTGCCTTCCCGCTTGACCGGGATATCTCCAAAATCTGTGATTTTCATCGGCGAGGCGTTCGTCAGGACGATCCAGTCGGTCGACTTGATCTTGATGTCACCGGACGGAAGCACGAGGTATTGCTTCATGAGGACATTGTGAATATCAGTCGGCGTGAGGTGACGTGCGAGCAGTTTCTGCTGATCGAGGTTGACCATGACCTGCATGTCCTGGCCGCCGTAAGGGTGCGGAAGGACGATACCCGGCACGGTCACGAGCAGCGGCCGGATTCGCATGTAGGCCAGATTATAGAGCTCAGCAGGCGTCAGGTTGTCGGAGCTGATCTGGAGCATGGCCACCGGTATCGACGATGGCGCGAGACGCATCACCATGGGAGGCGAGATGTCCGGCGGCAGCGCTTTGACGACGTTTTGGGCAATGCCCACGATATCCGCTTCGGCTCTGGCCACGTCGACTCCATCCTGGAGAAAGATATTGGTGATACTGCTGCCGTAATAGGAATGACTATGGATATATTTGATGCCTTCGACCGTTGACGTGAGGAAGCGCTCGAACAAATAGGTGATGCGTCCTTCTACCTGCTGCGGCAGCAGGCCTGTGTAGATCCAGACTACGGACGTGACGGGAATCGTGATATTCGGAAAGACGTCGGTCGGCATGTGGAGGATCGTCTTGGTGCCCATGAGGACAATCAAGATGGACATGACGACAAAGGTATAGGGCCTGCGGAGGGCAATGAGGACGATCTGGTTCATAGGCGGCGCGAACTCCGGCCAGACAATCTGTAGTGTAGAGCAACGTGCTCCGGGGTAGCAAACAGCTTACCTGTCGTACGTGCCCCACCTTCTGTCAGGCCTCACCTGTCAGAATATATGCCATTTATCGTTGGGATATCGGATGGGGACCTCGGAATTTCTACTGGCCGGTACGCAAAGAAGAGAAGAGGCATTGCGCTTTCGCACAGTGAGGACTGTGCGGAATCTCACAGGTGCGAGGAGCCGATCATCGAGGAGACCCACGAAATGCAACGGGTGGGCGCATTTGCTCAGTCATGGAACCAAGAGATTACGTGGTATTGAATTTGCGTGGAATGATCGTGCATTGCGCTCATCAAGGCCTATTGTCTGACGAAGGGAGCAGCATCGTGGGAATGGGAATTCGGAAACTGGCCATAACAATGGTGCTCGTCTGTGGAGTCGCCAGCCTAGGAATGGGAGCCCCTGCTCGGGGCGAGACGCTGACGGTGGCAGCAGCCCAGAGCCTCAGGGCGCCGTTCCAAGAAATCTTGCGCATGTTTGAAAAGGAATACGGTGTGCCAGTGGAGGTGCGGTACGGCCCATCGCATACACTGCGGCGGCAGATCGAACAAGGGGCTCCAATCGATGTGTTTCTTTCCGAATCGTTGCAGGAAGTGGAAACGCTCCATCAGAAGGGACTCACGCTGCTGGGCGGGCCTCGCCAATATGCACAGACTTCCATGGTTGTGGTCATGTCCTCCGCCTCGGCTGCCACGTCGGTCTCATTTGGAGACGCATCGTTCCCGAGGAACTGGCGGGTGGCCCTCGTCGATCCCAAAGCGTCGAGTGTCGGAGTGATTTCCGTGAGGGCGCTCAAACAGATTGACCCCTTGGCACATCATCATGCGCGCCTGGTTCCGGCGCCCCATACCGACGAGGTTGTCCGCCTGGTCAGTGTGGGCGAAGCCGATTTGGGAATCGTGTACCGCGCCGACGCCATCAACAGCGGCCAAGTCCGTATCATCGATGAAGCGCCGTCCGGACGCTCCATTCCCGTCATATTCGGACAAGCGGTAGTCTCAACCTGCCGGCAGGACTCGCTCCAGGCCGCTGAGCAGTTCGTGAATTTTATGACGAGTCCCCGCATTCAGAAGCTGCTGCTCAAGTACGGCTTCGATGCGATGCCCCCCAAGGCCACAATGGGGTAACCGCTCGTACATTCATTACGAACGGTCGAACATTTGGTGCGCCAGTGCTGTCCGTCCTCATCCTGGGACTCTGGTCGGGCTGCGCGGCGCCGGATCAAGAGATCGACTTGGTCTCTTTCAATTCCGCGGTCGATCAGCGCCTCATCGCCCACTACTATCAACAAGAAGCATTCCGCCACCGACAACAGGCCGACGAGTTGGACGCTCGCGCTGATCTGTACGCGCGGATGTTTGGTCCCGATTCGGATTGGGTGTCAGGCACCCGGCTCCTGGCGCAATCCTACCGCCTTACCGCCGACGATCGCGAACGATTGGCGACAGAACATCTTGATGCGAGGCGGAATGGCCGGTCGTCCGCTTCGGCACTGCGACCACAGGCGTCGTCAGAAAGGACACCATGAAACGTTATGGCTGTTTCCTGATTGCGTGTCTGCTGCTTGCGCTTCAATCCGGTTGCGGGACGACCGTCCAGCCAGGCCAACGAGGGCTACGCTGGTATCCTTTCACCGAAGGTCTGACGACCACCACGTTGAAAAGCGGATTCTATTGGAGGGCACCGTGGAACGATGTCTTCACTTACGACATCCGTTGGCAAAGCTATGTGGAAGGCGTTGATGCGCTCAGTTCCGACGATTTGCTCGTCAAGCTGCGAGCCGCCATCATCATGCGACCCCTTCCCGATGAAGTCTACTTCCTTGCCCAGGAAATCGGGCCGGATTTTTATCCCCGAGTCGTGAAGCCCGAGCTGCTGGCCGCCGTGCGAAGCGTCGTGTCCAATTACGCGATGGTGAATGTG
>Ga0105245_10004211_pt1 | contig 12771 bp, 12 predicted proteins | sample KBSM54metaG_FD_81523 | JGI IMG/M metagenome (GOLD analysis project Ga0105245, IMG submission 81523) | Miscanthus rhizosphere microbial communities from Kellogg Biological Station, Michigan, USA - KBS M5-4 metaG | ecosystem: Host-associated > Plants > Roots > Rhizosphere > Soil | place... | reverse complement strand
CGCCACGCCGGCATGCCGAACGCGTCGGCGAGCTTGACGAAGTCGGGGTTCGTGAAGTCCGTGCCGAAGTGGCGGCCGAACTTCTTGTCCTGCTTCCAGACGATCGAGCCGAACTGGCGGTTCTCCCAGATCACGTTGACGATCGCGGTGCGCAGCCGCATGGCGGTCTCCAGCTCCTGCACGTTCATCAGGAACCCGCCGTCGCCGTTGACGGTCACCACCTTGCGGTCCGGGTGCACGAGCTTGGCGGCGATCGCCGTCGGCAACGCGATGCCCATGCCCGCCAGCCCGTTGGCGATGAACACCGTGTCGGGCTCGTGCGCGGGGAACATGCGCGCGATCCACAGCTTGTGCAGGCCCACGTCGGAGATGAGCATGTCGCGCCGGCCCAGCGCCTGGCGGATCTCCCACAGCGCGCGCGGCGGCTGCATGGGGAAGGCGTCGTCGTGGCGGCCGGCCTCGAAGCGGCCGAGCACGATGTCGTCCAGGCGCGAGCCGACGTGCGCGTGGCGGAGGTCGCGCAGCTCCTCCGTGAGGCGGGAGAGCACGTGGTACAGGTCGCCGACGAGCTCGACCTCGGTGAGGTAATGCGCGTCGACCTCCGACGGCGTCGTGTCGATGGCGACGATCGTCTTGTCCGCGCTCGGGTTCCAGTTGTCCGGCGCATGCTCCACGAGGTCGTACCCGACGGTGATCACGACGTCCGCCTCGTCGAACCCCGCCAGCCCGTAGTCGCGCGACTGCAGGCCGACCGTGCCGAGCGCGTGGGGGTCCTCGTAGTCGAGCGCGCCCTTGCCCATGAACGTCTCCGCCACGCCGATCCCCGTCGTGCGGGCGAACTCGCGCAGCGCCGGCGCCGCGCGGTTGCGCGCGACGCCGTTGCCGGCCAGCACGATCGGGTTGGCGGCCGCGCGGATCACCTCGGCGGCCCGCAGCAGCTCGCGGTCGCTCGGCTCCACGCGGCTCGAGCGGAGCGGCGCCGGCAGCGGCTCGCCGGTCACCTGCTCGCCCATGACGTCCTCGGGCAGCTCGATGTGCGTCGCGCCCGGCTTCTGCGCCTGGGCCACCTTGAACGCCTTGCGCACCACCTCGGGGATGATCTGCGATGCCGACAGGCGGGCGTTCCACTTCGTCACCGGGCGGAGCATGGAGACGACGTCGATGTGCTGGTGGGACTCCTTGTGCATCCGCTCGAGGTCGGCCTGGCCGGTGAGCGCGACGAGCGGCGCGTGGTCGAGGAAGGCGTCCGCCACGCCGGTGACGAGGTTCGTCGCGCCGGGCCCGAGGGTCCCCAGGCAGACCCCGGCGCGCTGCGTGAGGCGGCCGTACATGTCGGCCATGTAGGCCCCGCCCTGCTCATGGCGAACTGGGACGAAGGCGATGGACGAGCCGTCGAGGGACTCGTTGAGGTCCAGCGTCTCCTCGCCCGGGATCCCGAAGACGTACTTGACCCCCTCGGTCTCGAGGCACTCCACGAACAGATCCGACGCCTTGCGCTCCGCCACCAGGTCCCCCCAACGTCCGCAACTTCCCATCCGGCTCCGTGTCGGCACTACCGTGTTCCCCTCGCGGGCCGATAACCGGGCCGCAGTGCCGTCCTTCCCCATCATGACCTGGTTGTCCCGCGCCTTCGCCGCCGCGCTCGCGGCCGGCCTGCTCGCCGCCGCCCCCGCCGCGGGCGCGACGCGCTTCACGATCCGCGGGGCCGGCTACGGGCACGGGGTCGGCATGTCGCAGTACGGGGCGATGGGCATGGCGGCGCACGGGTGGGACTACCGCCAGATCCTCTCGCACTACTACAGCGGGACCGACCTCGGCGCGCTGAACGAGGACCGCGAGGTGCGCGTGCTGCTCCAGTCCGGGCGCCGCGTGGCGGCGTTCACCGGCGCCAACACGGGCGCCGGCCGCCTGCTCGATCCGGCGAAGACGTACACGGCGCGCGCCCGCCCGGACGGGCTGCTCTCGCTCCGGGGTCCGCGCGGGCGCGAGCTCGCCACCTCGATCGCGCCGCTCCGTGTCACGGGCCCGGGCCCCCTCGTCCTCTGGGGCACCGCGCTGAACGGCCGCGTCGACGGCGCCTACCGCGGAGCGCTCGAGGTGCGTCCGGCGCCCGGGGGCGTCAACGCGATCAACGCCGTCGGCCTCGAGGACTACGTGCAGGGTGTCGTGCCCACCGAGTCGCCCTCGACGTGGCCGATCGAGGCGCTCAAGGCCCAGGCCGTCGCGGCCCGCACCTATGCCGCGACCACCGGCAAGGGCGGCGACGGCTGGGACCAGTACCCGGACACCCGCTCGCAGGTCTACGGCGGCGTGTTCGCGGAGACGCCGTCGACGAACGAGGCGACGGCCGAGACGCGCGGGCAGCTCGTCACCTACGAGGGCACGCCGGTCGTGACGTTCTTCTTCTCCACGTCGGGCGGGCAGACGGAGAACGTGGAGAACACGCCGCTCGGCACGGAGCCGGAGCCGTGGCTGCGCTCCGTGGACGATCCCTACGACGACGTGTCGCCCAAGCACCGGTGGGGCCCGATCCGGATGACGTACAAGCAGGCCGGGGCGAAGCTGCGCGGGCTCGTGCTCGGGCGCTTCCGCGGCATCGACGTCGTCACCCGCGGCGCGTCGCCGCGGGTCATCTCGGCGGACGTGCTCGGCTCCAAGGGCACCACGCCGGTGAGCGGCGCCACGCTGCGCGCGCGGTTCGGGCTCTACGACACGTGGGCCTACTTCACCTCGATCGCCGCCGCGCCCGCGCCACCGCCCGACTCGGGGCCGTCCACCGGCGGCGCAGAGCCGACCGCGCACGCCGCCCGCCGGCCGGCCTTCGCGTCGCTGAAGGGCGCGGTGCATCCCGCGCGCCCGGGCTCGCCCGTGGTCGTCGAGCGCCGGGTCCGCGGCCGCTGGGCCTCCGCCGGGTGGACGCGCACGGGCGCCGCCGGCCGCTACCTGGCTCCCGTCCCGGCCGCCGGCGTGTACCGCGTCCGGTACCGCGGCGTGGCCGGGGCGCCGGTCCGGGTTCGAGCGCGATAGCTTCCCTGCGCGATGGCGCGCTATGGGGGACTGGAGACGGGCGGCACCTGGTGCGTGGCGGCGGTGGGCCGCGGCCCGGACGACCTCGACGCACTCGAGCGCTTCCCGACGACCACGCCGGGCGAGACGGTCGGGCGGTGTGCGGACTTCTTCAAGCGGAACGGGCCGATCGAGCGGCTCGGGATCGGCTCCTTCGGGCCGGTCGACGTGGATCCCGCCTCGCCGACGTGGGGCAACGTGACCACGACGCCGAAGCCGGGCTGGGCGCACACGCCGGTGGCCAAGCCGCTCGCGCAGGGTCTGGGCATCGGCGTCGTCTTCGACACGGACGTGAACGCGGCGGCGCTCGGCGAGTACCGCTGGGGCGCCGGGCAGGGCTCCGACCCGTTCGTGTACGTCACCGTCGGCACGGGGATCGGCGGCGGGGTCGTGTCCTCCGGGCGGCCGGTGCACGGGCTCATGCACCCGGAGCTCGGCCACGTCCGGATCCCGCACGACCTGCAGCGCGACCCGTACGGGGGCTCCTGCCCGTATCACGGCGACTGCTTCGAGGGCCTCGCCTGCGGGCCGGCCATCCAGCAGCGGTGGGGCGTGCCGGGCGGCGAGCTGCCCGACGACCATCCCGCGTGGGCGCTGGAGGCGGACTACCTGGCCAGCGGCATGGTCGCGCTCGCCTGCATCCTCTCGCCGCACAAGATCGTGCTGTCGGGCGGCGTCGGCCGCCGGCCGGGGATGCCGGAGGCGGTCGCGACGCGGCTCGAGGAGCTGCTGGCCGACTACATGCCGTCGCCCCAGATCGTCGCGCCCGTGCTCGGGGATCGCGCGGGCGTGCTCGGCGCGCTGGCGCTCGCGATGTCGACCGCCTACTCGGCGACGTAGACCCGCGCGAGCGTCTCGGCGACGCACACGGGCTTGTCGCCGCCCTCGCGCTCGAAGGTGAGCTCCGTGACGATCTGGGCGCCGCCCGGGACCTCCTCGAGCTCCTTGAGCTTCGCGTGGACGCGCACGCGCGTGCCGACGGGCAGCGGGGCGGGGAAGCGGACCCGGTTGAGCCCGTAGTTGAGGGTGAAGGCGAAGCCCTTGAGCTCGAAGATCTGGTCGGTCAGCGCGGGGGCCAGCGAGAGTGTCAGATAGCCGTGGGTGATCGTGCCGCCGAACGGCGTCCGGCGGGCGCGCTCCTGGTCGATGTGGATCCACTGGTGGTCCCCGGTGACGTCCGCGAAGGTGTTCACGTCCTTCTGCGTCACCTCGTGCCAGTCCGAGACGCCGAGGTCGTCGCCCTCGGCCTGCTTGAGCTCGTCGAGTCCCGTGATCGTCCGCATGGCGGCGGACCATAACCGGATCGAGGGCGCCGGGGCGCCTGTAGCCGCGCGCGCCGCCGCCCGTATCCTCCCTCGCCAGGTCGCCGCCGGGCTCGGCGGCGTCAGGGCCACCCGTATTCTCCCCCGCCATGTCGCCGCCGCTGCTGCTCGCCGACGCGCCGCACCTCCTCTACCGCGCGTTCTTCGCGCTGCCGGACAGCATCAAGGACGGCGACGGGCGGCCGGTCAACGCGCTGCTGGGCTCGGTCAACCAGCTCATGTGGTGCGTGGACCGCTACGCGCCGCGCGCCGTCGTGTGCTGCTTCGGGCAAGAGGCGGCCGACTACCGCACGGAGGCCTATCCCGCCTACCACGCGCATCGCCCGCCGATGCCGGACGCCCTGGCCGACCAGTGGGAGCGCGCGCCCGCGCTCTACGAGGCGCTCGGCTGGCTCGTGCTGTCGTCTCCCGAGTTCGAGGCGGACGACCTGCTCCACGCGCTCGCCTCCGCGGAGGCCGCCGCGGGCGGTCGTGCGCTGATCCTCACCGGCGATCGCGACCTCTTCCAGTGCGCGACCGACCGGATCACCGTGCTCCTCCAGCGGGCGCGCCAGGAGGGGCCGGACGAGATGGGCCCGGCCGAGGTCGAGGCCCGCTACGGGATCCCGCCCTCCGCGGTGCCGGACTTCATCGCCCTGCGCGGGGATCCGTCGGACGGGCTGCCGGGGGCGAAGGGGATCGGCGAGAAGACCGCCGCCGAGCTGCTGCGCCGGCACGGCAGCCTCGAGGCCGCCATCGCCGGGGCGATCCGCGAGCGCCCCGCCGTGCGCCGGGCGCTGCTCGACCAGGCCGACGAGCTGCTCGCCTTCAAGGACATCGCGACGCTGCGCGACGCGGACGTGGAGCGACCGCCCGACGCGCCGACCGACCGGGCCCGCGGGGCGGCCGCGGCGCGCGAGCTGGGCATGAACCGGCTGGCGGAGCGGCTGGAGGGCGAGGCGGGGTGAGGAGCCGGACCGGGCCGGGGACCCGGGCGGCCGTCAGGGCGTGAACTTGACCGTGATGACGTCGCCGTCCGCCATCACGTAGTCGCGCCCCTCCAGCCGGAGCGTCCCGCGCTCGCGCGCCCGGGCGTAGCCGCCGGCCTCGACGAGCGCCTCCCAGCCGATGACCTCCGCCCGCACGAACCCGCGCTGGATGTCGGAATGGATCTGGCCGGCCGCGTGCCAGGCGGTGAGGCCACGGCGCAGGTGCCAGCTCTGCGCCGGCTTGGCCTCCCCCGCGGTGAAGAAGGCGATCAGGTCGAGCAGGCCGAAGGCGCCGCGCACGACGCGGTCGAGCCCGGTCTCGCCCACGCCGAGCTCCTCGCGCATCACGGCGGCCTCGTCGTCGTCGAGCTCGGAGAGCTCCGCCTCGATGCGCGCCGACACGGCCACGGCCGCGGCGCCGGCGGCGGCCGCGCGGTCCGCCACCACGCCGGGGACGGCGGCGAGCGCGGCTGTGTCCTCGTCGACGTTGGCCACGTAGAGCACCGGCTTGCCCGTGAGCGGGAAGAGGTTGCGCATCGCCGCCGGAGCGGCGTCGGGCACGGGCACGCCGCGGGCCGGCTCGCCGCGCTGGAGGGCGTCGATCACGCTGCGCAGCCACGCCTCCTCGGCCACCGCGGTCTTGTCGCCGCTGCGGGCGTCGCGCACGAGCCGAGCGTGCCGGCGCTCCGCCTGCTCGAGGTCGGCGTAGATCAGCTCGGTCTCGATCGTCTCGATGTCGCCCGCGGGGTCCACGCGGCCCTCGGGATGGATCACGTTCTCGTCGCCGTGGGCGCGCACGACGTGGAGGAGCGCGTCCGTCTCGCGGATGTTCGCGAGGAACTGGTTGCCGAGCCCCTCGCCGCGGTGCGCGCCCGCCACGAGGCCGGCGATGTCGTGGAACTCGATCGTGTCCGGGACCACGGAGGAGGCGCCGACCGTCTCGGCGACGGCCTCGAGCCGCGGATCGCGCACGGGGACGACGGCCACGTTCGGCTCGATCGTCGTGAACGGGTAGTTCGCCGCCTCCGCGCCCGCCCGCGAGAGCGCGTTGAAGAGCGACGACTTGCCCGCGTTCGGCATCCCGACGATGCCCACCTTCATCATCGCGCGAGCGTCCCCAGCGCCGTCCCGAGCGCCGCGCCGGCGGCGACGTCGGAGGGGTAGTGGACGCCCAGGTAGAGCCGCGAGACGCCCATCGCCACCGCCGCCGCGTACAGCGGGGCGGGCGGCAGCAGCGGGCCGAACGCGCGCGCCGCCGCGAAGCTCGAGGTCGCGTGGGAGGAGGGGAAGGAGAGGCCCGTGGGCGTGGCCATCAGGTGCGGCAGGTCCTCGACCACCGGCCGGCGCCGCCCCACGGCGAGCTTGATCGACGTCGACGTCATGTACGCCGCGCCCACCACGACGGTCGCGCGCGTCCAGCGCCGGCGCCGCGCGACGTCGACCGTCGCACCGCCGAGCCCGAGCACCAGCCACACCGCGCCGTGCTCGCCGAGCCGCGAATAGCGCCGCACCCAGCGCACGGCGTCCGGCGTGCGCGCGAGCGCCCGCGTCCGCCGGTAGAGCGCGAGGTCGACGGCGTTCGCGCGAACCCGGAGCCGGTGCACCGCCGTCCTGGGCTCAGAAGCCGACGCGGTGCTCGTCGGATTCGACGCGCAGGTACACGACCTGCTCGAGGTCGAGGATCACGGCGCCGTCCGCGGCTTCCACCTCGTACCAGCGCTCGTCGCTCGCGCGGTTCAGTGCGTCGCGCAGCGCGCTGAGCTTGTCCTCGGTGATGCGCAGGGAGAGCACCTGCCCGCCATGGAACCCGACCGCCGCTCGTCTCGCCGTCATGCCCCGAGCGTAGTACACGCCCTCGCCACGGCCGCGCGTCCCCGGCGTCCGCGTCGGGACGCGGCGGCTACGCCGGCTGCACCAGCTCGGTGAGGACGCCGCCGGACGCCGCCGGGTGCAGGAACGCCACGCGGGAGCCGCGGATCCCAGCGCGCGGCGCCTCGTCGATCAGGCGCACGCCCGCCGCGCGCAGGGTGGCCAGGGTCGCCTCGATGTCGGTGACCTGGTAGGCGACGTGGTGCAGCCCGGGCCCGCGCTTCGCGAGGAAGCGGCCCACCGGCGTGTCCTCGCCGAGCGGGCGGAGCAGCTCGACGTGGTTCTCGCCCACGTCGAGGAGCACGGCCTCCACGCCCTGGGAGGGCACGGTCTCGCGGTGCGCGACGGCCATGCCGTAGGTGCCGCCGTGGAGGGTCACCGCCGCCTCCAGGTCGTCCACGGCCACGCCGATGTGGTCGATCCGGCCGAACACGGCGCGGGACAATACCCTCCGGCCGGTGCGCGTCGCGCTGATCGCCAACCGCGCCTCCGGCGGCGGCCTCGATCCCGCGCCGCTCGTGGCGGCGATGCGCGAGCGCGGGGCGGAGGTCGCCGTGTACGGCTGCGAGCCGCCCGACCTCGAGGCCGCCGGCGCCGGCGCACCCGACCGCGTCGCCGTCGCGGGCGGCGACGGCACGATCGGGCCGGTGGCCGAGCTCGCGGGTCGCCTCGGCGTCCCGCTCGGCGTCATCCCGACGGGCACCGCGAACGACTTCGCGCGCGCCTGCGACCTGCCCGAGGACCCGCGCGCGGCGGCCGCCCTGATCGTCGAGGGCACGCGGCTGCGGAGCCTCGAGCTCGGCCACCTGAGCGACGGGAGGCCGTTCGTCAACGTGGCGAGCGTCGGCCTGGCATCCGTGGCCGCGCGCCGCGCGCAGCCGCTCAAGCCGCGCCTCGGCCCGCTCGCCCACGGCGTCGGAGCCGCGCGCGCGGCGGCGACCGCGGCGCCGCTGCGCTGCTCCGTCCGCGCGGACGGCGACCGGGTCTTCGGGGGCGACGCGTGGCAGGTGATCGTCGCGGTGACCGGCGCCTTCGGGGGCGGCTCCGGCGTCGGGCGCGCGGATCCCGAGGACGGCGTCCTCGACGTCACCGTGCTACCCGCCGGCTCCCGGCTCGGCCTCGCGCGGCGGGCCTGGGGCCTGCGGCGCCACACGATCGCCGATCAGCGCGGCGTCCCGCACGCCCGCGGCCACGTGGTCGAGGTCGCCGTCCCGGCGGGCACGGAGTTCAACGCGGACGGGGAGCTGCGCGTGGGCGGGCTCGACCGCATCACGGTCGAGCCCGACGCCTACCGGCTCGTGGCCGGGCGCTGAGACCGCTCAGGCGCTCGCGGGCGGCGGGCCCGAGGCGACGACGCGCAGCTCCGCGCCGCGCCCGCGCTCCCCGGTCGCGTCGAGCGCCATGATCCGCTCGATGTCGGCGCGCTCGAGCACCTCGTTGCGCAGGAGCGCGTACGCGAGCGCGTCGAGCGTCTCGCGCCGCTCCAGGCAGAGGCGGAGCGCCGTCCGCAGCGCCTCGTCGGCGAGGTGCTGCTGCTCCTCGTCGCGCAGCTCGCGCGTGCGGTCGGACACCTCGCCGCCGTTGGCCGACACCTTGCGCGAGGTGATCGACGTGCCCATGGCGTACTCGTGCACCATCGCCCGGGAGATCTCGGCCACGCGGTGCAGGTCGTCCGCGGCGCCCGTGGTGATCGCCCCGAAGGCGACCTCCTCGGCGGCGCGGCCGCCCAGCAGCACGGTCATGTGGTCGATCAGCTCCTCGCGCGTCTTCAGGTAGCGGTCCTCGTCGGGCAGGTTCAGCGTGTAGCCGAGCGCCTTGCCGCGCGGGACGATCGAGATCTTGTGGGCGCGCACCGCGCCCGGGAGCAGCTCCGCGCACAGCGCGTGCCCGGCCTCGTGCCAGGCCACCACGCGGCGCTCGTGCTCGTTGAGCGCCCGGCGCGACTGCATGCCGGCCACCACGCGCTCGACCGCGGCGTCGAAGTCGCCGTGCGCGAGCCACGCGCGCCGTCCCCGCGCGGCGACGATCGCCGCCTCGTTGGCGATGTTGGCCAGGTCCGCGCCGGTGAGCCCGGAGGTCTGGCGCGCCACCACGGCCAGGTCGACGTCGGCGCCCAGCGGCTTGTCGCGGCAGTGCACGCGCAGGATCGCCTCGCGGCCGGCGACGTCGGGCGGGGAGACGAACACCTGGCGGTCGAAGCGGCCGGGGCGCAGGAGCGCGGGATCGAGCTTGTCGAGCAGGTTCGAAGCGGCGATGACCACCAGGTCGCCGGTGGAGGAGAACCCGTCCATCTCCACGAGCAGCTGGTTGAGCGTCTGCTCGCGCTCGGAGTTCTGATCGGACCCGCGCTGGCCGCCGACGGCGTCGATCTCGTCGATGAAGATGATCGCCGGCCGGTTGTTCCGGGCCTCTGCGAACAGGCGGCGGATGCGCGCGGCACCGAGGCCCGCGAACATCTCGACGAACGCGGCCGCCGACTGGGAGAAGAAGTGCGCGCCGGACTCGCCGGCCACCGCCTTGGCGAGCAGCGTCTTGCCCGTGCCGGGCGGCCCGTGCAGGAGGATGCCCTTCGGCACCTTGGCGCCGAGCTTGCGGAAGCGCTCCGGATCGCGCAGGAACTCCACGACGTCGGCGAGCTCCGCCTTGGCCTCGTCGGCGCCCGCGACGTCCTTCCAGCCGATCGAGGAGGCCGACGCCGGCTCGATCTGCTGCGGCTTCGTCCGCGGCATCAGGCGCATCGTGCGCCAGATGAAGAAGACCAGCAATCCCATGAACAGGATCGGCAGCCAGGTGACCACGTCGTTCTCGACCTGGTACCAGGCCACCGCTTCCATGCGCATGGCCCCAGTATCGCCACGCAGGGACTTGAGTCAGAAGGGGTGCAATACCGTCCATCCGTCCAGATGGACGCCATTCGCGTGAAGTCCCGGGCGCCTATGCCGCCGCGTGCTCGCCCTCCGCGCGCAGGATCTCGGCGAGCGCGGCGCGCCCGACCTCGAGCTGGCGCTCGTCCGGCTCGCGCGTGCCGACGAGGCGCTGGATCTCGAACCCGGGACGCTTGAGCGCGCGGGCCAGGGAGGAGCCGGCGTGGCGCTCCGACCACGCGAACACCTCCACGGCGGCCGCGGTGGAGGCCAGCGCGACCGCGCCGCCCGCCAGCGGCCCCGGGCGCTCGACCGCGCGGCGCAGCAGCAGCGTGCCGGCGAGGTTGGCGGCGAGCATCGGCGCGACGAGATGGGAGCCGCAGCGGTCGTGCTCCTTCGACGCGTCCGCGGCGTCCTCCGCGTCGGCCTCGTAGGCGCCGATCGCCTTGTGCTCGACGCCGTGGTACGCGGCGAGGTCGCCGCCGCGCAGCGCGAACAGCGCGGGCAGGACCGAGACGGCCGCCGCGGCGGCCTCCCCGCCGGCGCCGCGCACGTGGCGCCGCAGCAGCGTGCCACCCACCGACGCGCCGGCCGCCACGGCGAGCACGCCGGCGTCCTGGAAGGGCAGCCGGGCCTCCGGCAGCGCGCGCTTGACGAGCGGGATCACCACGAAGGCCTCCGCGAGCCGGGCGACGCCCCGCACACCGGGCACGGGGTCCACCGCGTGCAGGCGCGGCTTGCGGCCGGACGCGGCCTTGACGTCGCCGCCGCGCGTGCGCACGGCGGCCGCCCAGTGCGTCGGCCCGTGCACGAGCAGGCCGTTGCGGAGCGCCATCCCGCCCAGCCTGAGCTTCCCCTCCGGCGTCATCCCAGCAGCCTCCTCGGCAGGTCGGTGAAGAACCGGGCCGCGAGGCCCAGGTCGCGCACGTCGATCCGCTCGTCGGCGGAGTGCATGAGCGGCCACGTCTCGTACAGCGTCTGATGGCGCTGGGGGAAGAACCCGTAGGCCACGCAGTCCGGGAAGGCGGCCCGCCACCAGCGGGAGTCCGTGAACGCGGGCAGCACCCACGGGACCGCCTCCCCGTCAGGGTCCTCGGCCGCCACCCACTCGCGGATGGCGTCCATCAGCGGGCCCTCGCTCGCGGAGCGGTTGCCCACCACCTCCTCGAAGAACTCGACCTCCACCCCGTCGCGGCCGTCGAGCAGCTCCTCGACGCGGCGGCGGGCGATCTCGCTGCCCAGCCCCGGCGGCAGGCGGCAGTCCACCCGGACCTCGGCGCGCGACGGGATCACGTTGATCTTCTCCGAGGCGGTGATGACCGTCGGGGCGAACGTCGCCCCGAGCGTGGGCTCGACCATCGCGGCGAGCCGCGGATCGGCCCCGCGCACGTGCGCCACGGCGCCCTCGGGGTCCTCCGGGTCCTCGCCGATCGCCCGCAGGAAGGCCCCGGCCTCCTCCGTCACCTCGTACGCCACCCCGGCCGCGCCGAGCCGCTCCACGGCCGGGAGCAGGCGCAACAGGGCGTTGTCGGCCAGCGCCGGCACCGAGGCGTGACCGGCACGGCCGCGCGCCAGCAGGCTGAAGCGGAAGGTGCCCTTCTCGGCACAGCACACGCCGTAGAGCCGGCGGTCGCCGTAGGGCATCACCGCGCCGCCGCCCTCGTTGAGCAGCCAGTCCACGCGCGCGACGTCGGGGCGCTCCTCCGTCAGCCACTGGGCGCCGAAGCGGCCGCCCGTCTCCTCGTCGACGACGCAGAAGAGCTTGAGCTCGCCGCGGGCCGGGCGCCACCCGGCGCGCGCCAGCTGCGCGGCGGCCACCACCTCGGCGGCGGTCTGCGACTTCATGTCGATCGCGCCGCGGCCCCACAGGAAGCCGTCGTGGACGTCGCCGCACCACGGGTCGTGCGCCCACTCGGCGGCGTCGGCGAGCACCGTGTCGGCGTGCGAGAGGTAGCCGAGCGCCGGCCCGTCGGCGTCGCCGCGCAGGCGCGCGATGAGGTTGGGACGCGCGGCGTCCTCCGCGGCGAGCAGCTCGCACTCCAGTCCCGCGTCCTCCAGGTACGCCGCCAGCCACTCCTGCTGCTCGCGCTCGTTCCCCGGCGGGTTCACGGTGTGGAAGCGGATGAGCCTGGCGAGGACGTCGGCGGTCTCCGCTTCGAGGTCGGCCATGGCCGGGAGGTTAGTCCGCGTCGCGCACGAGGACGTGCGTGTCCCCGGCGCGCCGGCGTGCGCTCAGGGCAGCGGCGCCCCGGCGACCGCGGCCACCGCGCCGGCGGCGCCGCCGGCCAGCAGTACCGGGAGCGGTGAGCGGCCCGCGAGGAGCAGCGCGGCCGCCGCCCCGAGGACGGCGAGCTGCCAGACGGTCGAGAGCCCCGTGGCGAGCGGTACGGCGGCTCCCAGGATCGCGCCGACGGCGGCCGGGCCGGCGCCGTCGAGGAAGGCACGCGCGGCGGTGCTCGCGCGCAGCCGCCGGAACCCGTCGCCGCCGAGGGCGACGACGAGGAAGGAGGGGGCGAAGGCGATCGCGGCGGCCAGCAGCGCCCCGCCGAGCCCCGCGGCGGCGTAGCCGACGAGCGCGACCGTCTGCGTGACCGGGCCCGGCGTGAGCTGCCCGAAGGCGACCGCGCCGGTGAACTCGGCATCGGTCATCCAGCCGTGCGCGTCGACGGCGTCGCCGTGCAT
>Ga0105245_10004210_pt1 | contig 12772 bp, 12 predicted proteins | sample KBSM54metaG_FD_81523 | JGI IMG/M metagenome (GOLD analysis project Ga0105245, IMG submission 81523) | Miscanthus rhizosphere microbial communities from Kellogg Biological Station, Michigan, USA - KBS M5-4 metaG | ecosystem: Host-associated > Plants > Roots > Rhizosphere > Soil | place... | reverse complement strand
GGCTGGCCCGACAGCGCATTCACCGGGTTGTTGAGATTGAGCAGCAGCTTGCCCCATTGCACCGCACGGAGATCGGCATGCAGGTGCAGCGGCAGCCCAGCGCGCTCGAAGTCGGGCTGCAGCGCGCGCAGCGCGAGATCGTCCTGCGCCGCGAGCTCGCCGGTCGTGCCGCGGTGGTAGTGGCCGGGCTCGAGTTCGGCGATGTTGTAGGGCACCATGCCCGCGAGCACGCGCAGCGTCGGCGCGACTTGCTGCGCAGTGGCGACGTTCGACAAGCCGTTCTGCATCGAGACCACCGCCGTGCCCGACGGCAGCGCCGCACCGAGTTGGGCCGCGGCCTCGGCGGTGGCGCCGCTCTTCACCGCGAGCAGCACGAGGGCCGGCGCGACGCCGTCCGGCAACGTCTCGTGCAGCGAGAGATCGCTCGCGGCGACGACCTGGTGGCCGCCATCGAGGTCCGTCAACGTGAGCCCGTGCGTGCGCAGTGCCTGCAGCACGCGTGGCCGACCGACGAAGACCACCGGCACGCCCGCCGCCTGCAGGCAGCCCCCGAGGTAGCAGCCGATAGCGCCGGCCCCCATGACGAGCACCGGCCGCGCGCGTGGGCCACCATCATTCATGCGTCGTCACCGTCATACACCGGGCGATGCTAGCCGAGCGACCCGACGCGCGTGCCCGCGGGATGTATCGAAACACCCTAGGCGTGCCGCGCCCGGGGTCCGTCAGAATCCGACGCTGTTCACGGAGCACACCTGATGGAAAAGACGTGGCTGAAGCAGTACCCGGCGGGCGTGCCGGCCAACATCAATGTCGAGCAGTACAGCTCGCTGGTGGCCCTGCTCGACGAAAGCTTCAAGAAGTACGGCAATCGGATGGCGTACAAGTTCATGGGCAAGTCGATCAGCTTTGCGCAGGTGGACGAAGCCTCGCGCGCGCTGGCTGCCTATCTGCAGTCGCAAGGGCTCGACAAGGGCGACCGCGTCGCGGTGATGATGCCCAACGTGCCGCAGTACCCGGTCGCGGTGGCGGCGATCCTGAGGGCGGGCTACGTCGTCGTGAACGTGAATCCGCTGTACACGCCGCGCGAGCTCGAGCACCAGCTCAAGGATTCCGGCGCGAAGGTGATCATCATGGTCGAGAACTTCGCGACCACGCTGCAGCAGGTGCTGCCATCGGTGCCGACGAAGAAGGTCATCATCACCGCGCTCGGCGACATGCTCGGCTTTCCGAAGTCGCTGATGGTCAACTACGTCGTGCGCAAGGTGAAGAAGATGGTCCCGGCGTACGAACTGCCGGGGGCCGTGCGCTTCGGCGATGCGATCGCGCAGGGCCGCGGCAAGAGCTTCAAGCCGGCGACCGTCGGCCCGAACGACATCGCGGTGCTCCAATACACCGGCGGCACCACCGGCGTCAGCAAGGGCGCGGTGCTGCTGCATCGCAACCTCGTCGCGAACATCCTGCAGGCCGAGGCGTGGTATCAGCCGGCGCTGAAGAAGATCCCGGCCGGCCAGCAGGTCATCACGATCTGCGCGTTGCCGATCTATCACATCTTCGGCTTCAACACGAACATGATGCTCGCGATGCGCATGGGCGGCGCGAACATCCTGATCGCCAATCCGCGCGATCTGCCGTCGGTGTTCAAGGAGCTGCAGGGCGAGACCTTCCACAGCTTCCCGGCGGTGAACACGCTGTTCAACGCGATGGCGCATCACCCGGAGTTCAACAGCGTCGATTGGAGCGGGTTGGTGATCTCGGTCGGTGGCGGCATGGCGGTGCAGAGCGCGACCGCGAAGCTGTGGCTCGAGAAGACCGGCTGCCCGATCGTCGAGGGCTATGGGTTGTCGGAGACGTCGCCGTCGGCGACCTGCAACCCCGTCGACAGCACCGCGTACAGCGGCAACATCGGCCTGCCGATGCCCAACACCGAGCTGAAGCTGCTCGACGACGACGGCAACGAAGTGCCGCTGGGCACGCCGGGCGAGATCGCGATCAAGGGCCCGCAGGTGATGGCGGGCTACTGGCAGCGGCCCGACGAGACCGCGAAGGTGATGACGGCCGACGGCTTCTTCCGCAGCGGCGACATCGGCGTGGTCGACGAGCGCGGCTACTTCAAGATCGTGGACCGGAAGAAGGACATGATCCTGGTCAGCGGCTTCAACGTCTATCCGAACGAGGTCGAAGACGTGGTGACGCAGATGCCGGGCGTGCTCGAATGCGCGGCGGTCGGCATCGCCGACGCGAAAGCGGGCGAGGCGGTCAAGCTCGTGATCGTGCGCAGCAACCCTGCGGTGACCGAAGCCGACGTGCGCGCTTATTGCGAAGCGAACCTCACCGGGTACAAGCGGCCGAAGGTGGTCGAGTTCCGCACCGAGCTGCCGAAGACGAACGTCGGCAAGATCCTGCGGCGGGAATTGCGCGACAAGGCCTGACGGCCTGGCGTCGTCGGCCACCCCACCGCCGTGTGTTCCATCACGCCACCGGCCGCGCGCGCCCTGATACATTGCAGGTTGTAACGCAACCCCCCACGACGGTGGGGGCGCTGTCGTAATTGGGAAGTTCAGCACGTGATCTGGGGCAAGACTGAAGCGGGCCGTTTGGAAATGCAGTCGCGTTCGCTCGTCAAGGAACGCGCGCGGCGCAATCTGCTGTTGCTGATCGACGGCGTGAAAACCGACGAGATGCTGCTCGAGGGCCTGGCGGGCATCACCGCCGCGGACTTTCATGCGCTGCAGGAACTGGGGCTGATCGTGCCGGTGGGCGAGCCCACGTCGGGGCGTGCCAGCCGCTCGGCCTCGATCCAGCAGGCCGCTGCCGCGCCCGCCGCTCCTGCGGCGCCGCTCGACTACTCGCAGTTCACTGCGGCCCTGACGCAGATGATCTCCTCTGAACTCGGGCTGCGCGGCTTCGTGCTGACGCTGGCGGTCGAGAAAGCCTCGACGATCGAGGAGCTGCGCGCGGTCGCCGATCGCACGCTGGCGCAGATCGCCGAGCGCAAGGGCGAGGCACGCGCCGCTGCGGCCCGGCGGGTCCTGTTCGGCGGCTGAGCCGCGCACTCGTTACGAACCACGCTCATGGCGCAGCCGCTGGCCATCGTCAGCGCGATGCACGAGGAGTTGCGCGCCTTGCTGCCGCTCGTGGACGCGCCGCGCGTCGTGCGCATCGGCGGGCGCGAATTCCATTGCGCGCAGATGCACGGCCAGCCGGTCGTGCTCGCGCTCTCGGGCATCGGCAAGGTCGCAGCCGCGGCGACCGCGGTGCTGATGATGCAGACCTTCGATGCGCGCGCACTCGTCTTCACCGGGGTCGCCGGCGGCCTCGCACCCGGCGTGGAGGTGGGCGACGTGGTCGTTGCGCGGGAACTGCTGCACCACGACATGGACGCGTCGCCCCTGTTCCCTCGCTTCGAGGTGCCGCTCACCGGGCGCTCGCGCTTCGCGAGCGATGCGGCACTGGCCGATGCGCTCGTCGCTGCGGCTCTGCGTGCCGGCGCGCTTCGTGTGCATGAAGGCCTGATCGTCAGCGGTGACTCGTTCATCGCCAGTGCGGCGCAAAGCGCGGCCTTGCGGGCGCTGTTGCCCGACGCCCTGGCGGTGGAGATGGAAGGCGCGGCCGTCGCGCAGGTGTGTGCCGATTTCGGACGGCCGTTCGCGGTCGTGCGCACGATTTCCGATCGCGCGGACGATGCGGCCCACGTCGACTTCACCACCTTCATCGAGGAAACGGCAAGCGCCACGACGCGCGCGATCGTCGAAGGCCTGATGGTGCACACTCGGGCCGCATGACGAAGCTGCTGAGCTGGCTGTGGGGCGCACTGCGCACCGTGCTGCTCTTCCTTGCGTGGCTGTGGTTCTTTCTCGAGGAGTGGGGATGGCATCCGCTCGCCGCCTGGCTTGGCCGTTTCACGCGCTGGGCGCCCTGGGCACGGCTCGAAGCGCGCATCGCGCAGGCGCCTCCGCGCTGGGCGGTCACGCTGTTCCTGATTCCCGTCGTCGCCTTGTTTCCGGTCAAGATGCTGGCCTTGTGGCTGCTGCACACGGGCCACACGGTGCTGGGGATGGTGGCGATCCTCGGCGCGAAGCTCGTCGGCACCGCGATCGGCGGGCGGCTCTACGTGCTGACCGAACCGCAGCTGATGCAGATGCCGCGGTTCGCGCGCGTGATCACGTGGTGGCGCGAGACGCGCGTTCGGGTCCGGCAGGCGCTGGACGATCTGCTGCCGCGCCACGGGCTGCGCGCCTGGTGGCGGATGTGGCGCATGCGGCTGCGTGCGCTTTTCCATTGACGTGGCGCCGATGACGCCGCGCTTCCACATCGACGAGCCTCTGCGAGCCGATGCGCCGATGGCGCTGCCTGCCGGCGCGGCGCGCCATGCGCAGGTGCTCCGTCTGCAGCCGGGCGATGCGATCACGCTGTTCGATGGCAGCGGAAGCGAATGGGACGCGCGCATCACGCAGATCGCGCGCAGTGCGGTCCACGTGCAGATCGGCCCGCGCCGCGAGGTCGAGCGCGAGTTGCCGCTGCACGTGACGCTCGCGCTCGGCGTGCCTGCCAACGAACGCATGGACGCGCTGGTCGAGAAGGCGACCGAACTCGGCGTGGCCGCGATCCAGCCGCTGATGTGCGAACGCTCGGTCCTGCGGCTGGCCGGCGAGCGCGCGCAGAAGAAGGTCGCGCACTGGCAGGGCGTTGCGATTGCCGCATGCGAGCAGAGCGGGCGCACCCGGGTGCCGCAGATCGCGCCGGTGCAGCCGCTGGCGACGTGGTTGCCGAGCGCGGCCTCGCTCGCCTCGACACGCTGGCTGTTGAGCCTGCGGGATGCCGCGCGCATCGGCGCATCGCGCGGGAACGTGGCGGCGAGCATCATTGCCCTGAGCGGGCCCGAAGGTGGCTTGACCGCGGACGAAGAGGACGCCGCGCGCGCCGCCGGCTTCACGCCGATCTCGCTCGGGCCGCGCGTGCTGCGCGCCGACACCGCGCCGCTGGCGCTACTGGCTCATCTGGGCTTGAGTGCGCTGGATTGAGCTTGCGTCACGACGACCCCACGCCGAGAATCGGCCGTTCCACAACGGACGTTCGAGGCGACCGCGATGAGCTTGCTTGATTCGGTGATCGGTGCATTGGCGGGCGGGCAGGGCGGTCAAGTGCAGGGCGACCCCGGCAGTCCCGGCGGGCTCGGGGGTGCCAGCGCGCAAGGCGCGCTGCTGAACGCGGTGATCGCGATGCTCGCGAACGGCCAGCAACCCGGCGGTGCCGGCGTCGGCGGCCTCGGCGACCTGATCGGGCGCTTCACTCGAAGCGGCATGGGCGACGTGATCGCCTCGTGGATCGGTCGCGGCCAGAACGCGCCGATCTCCGGAGACCAGTTGTCGAACGTGCTGGGCTCCGATGTGATCGGGCAGCTCGCGCAGCAGCTCGGCCTGTCGCACGCCGAGGTCGCCGGCCAGCTCTCGCAGATCCTGCCGCAGGCGGTCGATCGGCTCACGCCGCATGGGGAGGCACCTGCGGACGGCTTGGGCGGGATGGACGACATCCTCGCGCAGCTCAGGCCGCGCTGATGACAGCCCCTCGGCGAACGGGTACGTTCGCCGATCTCCCAGGGGATGCGGCCCGGCTTGGTTGGGCCACGAAGGGGCCCCTGCGTGGCCCTTGCCCGGCGCTCGGCCCGCTGGCGATCAGCGTCGCGCGGAGCCGGCGACCAGGTCGAAGCGGAACAGGCGGCACTCCAGGGGGCCGTTCCACATCGGCACGCGGCGCGATTCCTTCAGGCGCATCGCGCTCGGCAGTTTCATGTCGGGGCTCAGCACCCATGCGGTCCAGCCGGCGGCGTGCTGCGTGTAGGCGCGCTTCCAGTGCGCGGCCAGACGCGGGAAGAAATCCTCGGGCGTGTCGCGATCCTGCGCGGAGGCGCGCGCGGCCTTGCCGCCGATCTCGATGCGCTGCCCGTATGGCGGATTGATCATCAGCGTACCGGGCAGATCCTCGGGCAGCGCAGGCGCAGGGCGTTCGAGTGCGTCGCCCCCGTGAAATTCGATCGCCGCCTCGACGCCCGCGCGCTGCGCATTGCGGCGCGCGAAATCGACCATGCGGAACGACACGTCGCTCGCCACGATCGGCACCGCACTCGCATGGATCCGCGCTTGCGCATGGCTGCGCAGGCGCTGCAGTTCGGCGCGCATGGTGTCGTTCGCGAACGGCAGCAAGCGCTCGAACGCGAAGCGGCGCTTCAGCCCCGGGGCGATGCCGCAGGCGATCTGCGCAGCTTCGATCGCGATCGTGCCGGAGCCGCAGCACGGGTCGTGCAGCGCGCCCCCTTCGGCGGGCGTGCCGCGCCAGCCGGCGGCGGCAAGCATCGCGGCGGCGAGGGTTTCCTTCAGCGGCGCGTCGCCCTTGTCCTCGCGCCAGCCGCGCTTGAACAGCGACTCGCCCGAGCTGTCGATGTAGACCGCCGCGGCGTTTTCGCCTGCGTGCAGCACCAGTTGCAGGTCGGGGTGCCGCGTGTCGACGCTCGGGCGCTCGCCGGTCGAATCGCGCAGCGCGTCGCAGACGGCGTCCTTGATGCGCAGCGCGGCGAAGTTGAGACTCTTCAGCGGGCTGCGCTGCGCGGTCGTGTCCACGCGCAGCGTGTGGCGCGGCGTGATCCACGCGTCCCAGTCGACCCGCCGCGCGAGCTCGTACAGGTCGTGCTCGTTGTGGTAGGGACCTTCGGCGACCTCGATCAGCACGCGCTGCGCGAGCCTGCTCTCGAGGTTCAGCGCCATCACCTCCTGAGGGTCGCCATCCAGCCCGACGCCGCCACGCATCTCGCGCACGACGGCTTTCGGCAGCACGCGCCGCACCTCGTCGGCGAGCAGCGCTTCGACACCGGCTGCGCAGGGCAGGAACAACGGAAGGGTCACGTCGACCTCTCGCCCGCGGAGGACCGCGGTCGGTCCCACGCAGGAACGCGGTTCGGCTTGGGAACGGCCCGGCGCTCGATCCGCATCGCGCTACATCGCCTTGCGCAACTGCGTCGGCGCGATCTTCAGCGCGTCCCGGTATTTCGCGACGGTGCGCCGCGCGACCTGGATGCCTTGCTCCTCGAGCATCTGCGAGATCTGGCTGTCGCTCAGGGGCTTGGCCGGGTCCTCGGACGCGACGATCTGCTTGATCAGCGCACGCACCGCCGTGCTCGATGCATTGCCGCCGGCCTCGGTGTTGAGCGACGAGCCGAAGAAGTACTTCAGCTCGAAGGTGCCGAACGGCGTCGCCATGTACTTCGCGGTCGTGACGCGCGAGATCGTCGATTCGTGCAGCCCGAGCTCGTCGGCGATCTCGCGCAGCACGAGCGGCTTCATGGCGATGGCACCATGGGTGAAGAAGTTCTTCTGCCGCTCGACGATCGCCTGCGAGACGCGTTGGATGGTGTCGAAGCGCTGCAGGATGTTCTTCATGAACCAGCGTGCTTCCTGCAGCCGCGCACTGAGGCCCGAGCCGTTGCTGGCGCTGCTCGCGCCGCGCTGCGAGCGGATCGCGCTGGCGTACAGGTCGTTGATGCGCAGCTTGGGCATCACGTCCGGGTTGAGCATGACCTTCCAGCCGCGGCCGGATTTCTGCACGATCACGTCGGGCACGATGATGTTCGCTTCGGCGCGCGCGAACTGGCGTGCCGGCTTCGGCTCCAGCGCCACGATCATCGCTTGCGCTTCGCGCAGCAGATCCTCGTCGGCACCGGTCATGGCCATCAGCTTCTTCAGGTCGCGCCGTGCGAGCAGATCGAGGTGCTGCTTGCAGATCATGATCGCGATCATCTGCGCCTCGCTGCGCGGCTTGGTCCGCAGCTGCAGCACCAGGCAGTCGCCGAGGTCGCGTGCGCCGACGCCGGTCGGCTCCATGCTTTGCAGGAAGCGCAGGCCGCAGCGCAGTCGCTCGATCAGCTCTTCGCGCTGTTCGTCATCGTTGCCGGCAAGTTGCGCGGCGATGTCCTCGAGGGCATCGGCGAGGTAGCCATCTTCGGTCAACGAATCGATCAGCACCATCACCGCGGCTGCATCCGCGGGGCTCAGGCGCAGGCCGGAGAGCTGCTCGCGCAGATGATCCTGCAGCGTCTGCACCGCGGTGTCGCGATCGGCACCTTCGAAGTCGTCGCTGTCGTTGTTGCTGCTGCTCTTGCCGGGCGTCTCGCGAATTCCGTCGAAGTCCTCGCGCTCGGTGCCGTTCTCCCAGTCGTCGCGCTCGGTGCCGCCGAAGTCGCCGGCGTCCAGCGGTGCGGTCTCCGAGTCACCGCCGCCTTCCGCGGCCGATTCGGTGGCGCGCTCGGTCTCGCGCTCGGCCACGCGCTCCGCAGGGCTGGTGCGCTCGGCCAGCGGCTCGAACGCCGGGCCGGCCTCATCATCGGTCTCGAGGAAGGGGTTGCTTTCCAGCATCTGCTCGACTTCCTGGTGGAGCTCGAGCGTGGAGAGTTGCAGCAGCCGGATCGACTGCTGCAACTGGGGCGTCAGCGCCAGGTGCTGCGACAGCCGGAACTGCAGGGTGGGTTTCACTTCAGACCTCGCATGAGGTCGCGCGGGACCGGCGCCGGGCCGCTCCCAAGCGAGCCAGCATCCCATGGGCCACGAAGGAGCCCCGTGTGGCCACGGGGGATCGGCCGGTGTACTCGACGGACGAGAAGCTCCATGACCTACATCCGGAAGTGCTCGCCGAGGTAGACCTTGCGCACGTCGGCGTTGTCCACGATCTCGGTCGGCGTGCCCTCGGCCAGCACACGCCCTTCGCTGATGATGTAGGCGCGGTCGCAGATGCCCAGCGTCTCGCGCACGTTGTGATCGGTGATCAGCACGCCGATGCCGCGGCTCTTGAGGAAGCCGATGATGCGCTGGATCTCGATCACCGCGATCGGATCGACGCCGGCGAACGGCTCGTCGAGCAGGATGAAGCGCGGTTGCGTGGCCAGTGCCCGCGCGATTTCGACGCGCCGACGCTCGCCGCCCGAAAGCGCCGGCGCGGGCGATGCGCGCAGTTTCTCGATCGAGAGATCGAGCAGCAGGCCGCCGAGCAATTCTTCGATCACCGTGGGCTTCAGCGGCTTGCCGGCTTCATCGATCTGCAACTCCAGGACCGCGCGGATGTTCTCCTCGACGGTGAGCTTGCGAAAGATCGAAGCCTCTTGCGGCAGGTACGACAGACCGAGGCGCGAACGCTGGTGGATCGGCATGCGCTCGACGCGCCGGCCGGAGATGTGGATCTCGCCCGCGTCGGCGCGCACGAGGCCGACGATCATGTAGAAGCTCGTCGTCTTGCCGGCACCGTTCGGTCCGAGCAGGCCGACGACTTCGCCGCTGCGCACCGACAGATGCACGTCTTTCACGACGGTCCGCGCGCCATAGGACTTGCGCAGTCCGCTGGCTTCGAGCCGATGTTCACTGGTGACGACTGCGCTCACTGCGGCCCCCACGGCGCTGCGCGCCTTTCCCCCAAGGGGAAGTTCGCTTGCTGGGGACGGCCCGGCGCGGCGCTCAACGCTTGTCTCCCGCCTTGGGCGGCGGCAGCGTCGGCGTCATCTTCAACGGACCGACGCTGGATGCCGCCGCGTCTGCGGCTTCGGCAGCGGCCTCGCTGCCTGCGTTGGGCGTGAGCACGGCGCGAACCCGGCCGCTCGGGTTGCCCGGTGTCGCCTCGGCGCCGCCCAGGACGGTCATCTTCTCGGTCGTCGCGTCGTAGGTGATGAGGTTGCCGCTGATCTCGTCGGCCGGGCTGGCGCCGCGCAGGCGCCGTACTTCGGCCTTGTTGATGAACTTGACGAAGTCGGTCTTGCCGTCGTACTCGATCCGCTCGGCCTCGCCTTCGATGTACTCGTTGACGCCGTCGCGCTTTTGGCGGAAGGTCGCTGCCGCGCCGGCCGTGCCGAAAGCCACCGCCGTGTAGTAGCCGCTCGGCAGCTGGCGAACCTCGACCTTGCTCGCGCGGATCAGCATCGTGCCCCGGCTGATCACGACATTGCCGCTGTAGACGACGACCTGCTTCTGCAGGTCGATCTGGCCGCTCTGATCGGCGGCGATGTTGATCTTCTGCAGCCGGTCCGCCCGTTCGGCCCGCGCAGGGGCCGCCCACCCCAGGGTCAGGGACAGGACCAGCACGGCCGCAGGGAGGGGAAAGGCTTTGGACATAGAGGCACGAAACTTGCAGGCCATTCTAGCCCACAGGATTTCGGCCTCGAAGGTTCAAAGCGGCTTGGCGAGCCGCTGGATCAGGTAATCCGCCACGACCAGCGAGCGGCCATTGCCGCCTGCGAGCGTGCCCGACGTGTAGTAGCGGCTGTGGATGCCGATCGCAGGGACGCCGTCGATCTTGTAGCCGTCGACCAGGGTTGCCGCACGCTTGATCTTGGCCTGGGTCGTGAACGAGGCGAAAGCCTCCATGAACTTGGTCGCGTCAAGGCCGTTCCTGGTCATGAAGGCGGCGATGTCGGCGGGCTTGTCCAGTGCCTGCCGCTCGTTGTGGATCGCGTAGAAGACCTTGCGGTGCATCGTCTCGACGGCGCCGAGCGCCTCCAGCGCGTAGTAGATGCGCTGGTGCGTGGTGAACGGCTCAGGCCGGAAGGCGACGGGTACGCGACTGAAGACGACCTGCTCGGGCAGCTTGCGCGCCCAGGCGTCGAGTTCGGGCTCGAACGCGGCGCAGTGCGGACAGCCGTACCAGAAGAAGTCGACCACCTCGATCTTGCCGGGAGGGACATTGATCGGAAGTGGCTGCGTCAGCCGCACGTACTGACGGCCTTCGACCGGCGCCCCCTGCGCCGACGCGGACGGCGCCAGCGGCACGAGACCGGCGGCGCCGATCAGCGTGGCGGCTGCGGACGAGAACTGTCGACGTTTCATGGTGGGCGGCCGGAGGCGGGCTTGGACGGAGTCGGATGGCACTGCAAAGTTCAGGCCGCTGCGCCACGAGCCTCAGCGCTGGACCCGCACCAGCGCGGCTTCGATGCCCGCGCCGTCGAGCTTTTCCTTCGCCGCATCGGCATCGGCGCGCTTGTCGAACGGGCCGACGCGCACCCGGTACACGGTGCGGCCGGATTGTTCGCGCTCGCTCAGCTTGCCTTCCATGCCGAGCATCGCGAGCTTGGCGCGTTGCGCTTCGGCATCCTCGGTCTTGCCATACGCACCCGCCTGGACGAAGTAGGTGAACGGATCGGGGCCGCCGGCGACGCCGGACGCGCCCGGCCTCGGTTCGCGTGCTGGCCTGTCGGCGAGGATCGCGGCCGGGTCGCGCGCGCTTGGCGGCGCGGACGCCGCCTTGCCCGCCGGGACAGCGGTGCTCGTCGCCGGGCTCGATGCCGGCCTGGTGGCGGGCAAGGTCGCGATCGGCGGAGGCATCGCGCCGCCGGCCTCGCTCGCCGGCTTCGCCGGATTCTTGCCGTACAGGGGGCTGTTCGGATCCCAGTTCTTGTTCTTCTCGGCCTCGGCCGCATCCTGCCCGGGCGTGCGCTGCGGCACCTTGTTGACGAACGGGACCGGCACCTTCGTAACGTACAGCGCCACGCCCAGCGCCAACGCCAGGCCGATCAGCAGGCCGATGATGAGTCCAATGACGAAGCCGCCGCGTTGGCCCGGCTTCTTGTTCTGCTGCTTCATGATGAAAGGTTCGTCCCCGGCGTGTCGTTGTCTCTCGTGTCTGGGTCTCTGTCCATGCGCTCCGGCGCGCCGACGCCGAGCACCCCGAGTGCATTTCGGATCACCTGTCTGGTCGCGACCAGCAACGCCACGCGTGCCCGCGCCAGGGCCGCATCATCGACCAGAAAGCGTTCGGCGCCGTAATAGCTGTGAAACGCGCCGGCCAGATCGCGCAGATAGAAGGTCAGATCGTGCGGCGCCAGGCTCGTCGCCGCCTCGGCGAGCATCGCCGGGTAGTCGGCGAGCTTGAGCATCAGCGCCGCCTCGCTCGGCGCGGTCAGGCGCGTGAGATCGGCTTGCGCCAGCGAAGCTTCATCGCCGCCGCTGGTGTCGATCCACTGGCGGATCACCGAGCAGATCCGCGCATGCGCGTATTGCACGTAGAAGACCGGGTTCTCGTCGTTCTTCTTCAGCGCCAGGTCGACGTCGAACGTGAATTCGCTGTCGGCCTTGCGGCTGAGCAGGAAGAAGCGCACCGCATCCTTGCTGGTCCAGTCGATCAGGTCGCGCAGGGTCACGTAGCTGCCGGCGCGCTTGGAGATCTTCACCTCCTCGCCGCCCTTCATCACCGTCACCATCTTGTGCAGCACATAGTCGGGATAGCCCGCCGGCACGCCCATCCCGGCGGCCTGAAGGCCGGCTCGCACCCGGGCGATCGTGCCGTGGTGATCGCCGCCCTGGATGTTGATCGCCTTGGCGTAGCCGCGCTCGTGCTTGTTCAGGTGGTAGGCCACGTCGGGCACGAAATAGGTGTACGTGCCGTCGGACTTGCGCATCACGCGGTCCTTGTCGTCGCCGTATTCGGTCGTGCGCAGCCAGAGCGCGCCGCCTTCTTCGTGGGTCTTGCCCGAGGCGATCAGGCGCTGGACGGCGTCGTCGACACGGCCCGACGAGTACAGGCTCGATTCGAGGAAGTAGTGATCGAAGCGCACCCCGAACGCCTGCAGATCCAGATCCTGCTCATGGCGCAGGTACGCCACCGCGAACTGGCGGATCGAGTCGAGATCCTCCGGATCGCCCGAGGCGGTATACGTGCGGTCGTCGGCCCGTACCGTCTTCTTCGCGAGGAAGTCGGCGGCGATGTCGGCGATGTACTCGCCGTTGTAGGCGGCCTCGGGCCAATCCGC
>Ga0105245_10004209_pt1 | contig 12774 bp, 13 predicted proteins | sample KBSM54metaG_FD_81523 | JGI IMG/M metagenome (GOLD analysis project Ga0105245, IMG submission 81523) | Miscanthus rhizosphere microbial communities from Kellogg Biological Station, Michigan, USA - KBS M5-4 metaG | ecosystem: Host-associated > Plants > Roots > Rhizosphere > Soil | place... | reverse complement strand
TTGGGTGGCTCCTGCGTTTTATATTCGCCGGCGGCGATCGTATCGGCGGCGGTTATGGTAGCTCCCGCGATTTTGAGCGAAGCCAGGCGTTCACATGGCAACTGCGCTAGAGCGGGCATGGCAGCCAGTACCGACAGCGAAAGAGTGAGTAGGCAACGCATGTCTATTGCAGCCCCAAGAGCGCCGCCGGATTCGTTTTGTCCATCGCATCCAGTTCCTTGTCGCTGATACCGGCCTTGCGCAGAATACCCAGAAACAGCTTCCAGCCATCGGTATGGACCGGATTAATAGCCTGCCCCAGATCGCTGGATAAAATCACGTGATCGGCTCCCACGCTGCGGATGACGTTGACGTAAGTCTCCACCGGGATCTTGCCATTCGGGTCCTGCGTCGGCAGAAGCGCGGCGCCGCACAGCTCAATGTAGGCGCCCATCTTCGCGGCCTCCTGCATTTCGGGAATCGTCATGTGCTGCGCCTTGGCCAGCGGATGCGTCACGATGATGTGGTTGATGCCCAGCTTTTTCGCCTCACGCACCAGCAGCAGATCTTCGGCAGCCGATGAATGCCCGGTGGCCAGAACGATATTCTCGCGGGCGATGATCTTGAGCACTTCCATCGTCTCCGGCAGCAGCTTGCCGTCGCGCTGGACCGACGCGAACGGGCGATTCTGCTTGGAAAAGGTTACGTCGTTTTCGGAGTCGAAAGTCGGCATCCACACCACGCGCAGCTTCTTGCCTTTGAATGCCGCCGCCTGCCGCACCGCCTCCGGATTCACGCCGCCCACCGCGCGATCGAGCGCAATGGCGCCGAAGATCTGGATACCGGGCACGATTTCGCTCACCAGGTAAGCCGCCTGCACCGTCGGGGCATAATGGTTTTTAAGCACGATGGCACGCATGCCCGCGGCCTTGGCGATGCGCGCGAGCTGCAGCACGTCGATACTGCGCGCCGAGCTATCCGGGTCGCCATGTGTATGCGTGTCGACGATGCCCTGCAATTGGGCGAACGACATCCCGGCCGAAACCAGCATCAGTAGCAGGCTCTTCATAAACTTTAGATTCCCTCCACCGCCAGCATCTGCGACTCGGCCGCACGGAGGCGCAAGTCCTTCAACGGCTGATACTCCGGATCGTCCAGGAACGCCTTCAACGCCTTCATATCGGGGAACTTCAACAGGACCACGCGGCTCGGCGCCCAATCGCCCTCAATGAGCTCCGCAGCGCCCCCGCGCGCCAGATATTCACCGCCATGTTTGTAAATCATTGGTGACACGCCCTGCCGATACTCCGCATACGCGGTCTGGTCCTTCACTTCGATATTGACGAATAAGTAAGCAGCCATAGACAAAAGAGTATACCGTCTCAAATAGTACTAAAGTACCGGGCCTGCTGAAGCTGCAATACGGTTAAAGCCCCCGGATTGCATGTTAATATCGAGGGGTAAGAGACGAAGAGAGGGAACTTGACCCTCCGAGTGACCGTCAGGCAGACATGTACAATGCGTTCTTTGGTTTTACCGAGAGCCCTTTTAATTTAAGTCCCGATCCTGCGTTCTTTTTTCGCAGTGAACAGCACGAAGAGGCGCTCGCCAACTTAGTGTACGGCGTGCAGGCGCGCAAAGGCTTCATCGTGCTCGCAGGCGAGGTGGGCACGGGCAAAACCACCATGCTCGAATGCCTGCGCGATTATCTGGAATCCCAATACATCGAGTTCGCCTTCCTGTTTAATTCGCGCGTCAATACCGAGCAGTTTTTCGAGATGATCGCCTACGATCTGAATTTGCCGTGCGCGCGCACCTCCAAGACCGAAGTGCTGTTCGCCTTGAACCAGCTTCTGGTGGAACAGGCGCAGCTAGGACGGACTGTTGTGCTGATCGTGGACGAGGCGCACAATCTCGAATGGGACGTGCTGGAGGAAATCCGCCTGCTGGGGAACCTGGAAAATCGCAACGGAAAACTGTTGCAGATCATCCTGGCCGGTCAGCCGGAGCTCGACCGCAAATTGGATGCGCCCAATCTTCGCCAATTAAAGCAGCGCATCGTGCTGCGCACCAATCTGCGCGCGTTTACGCTGCGCGATTCCGTGGAATATATGCAATCGCGTCTGGAGAAAGCCGGAATGCTCAACCAGACGGTGTTCCCCGACGAGTTGATGGCGGATATTCACCTGCGCGCGCAGGGCACGCCGCGCCTGATCAATGCGATCTGCGATAACCTGCTGCTCACGGCGTTTGCCGAGGAACAAAAGGTCTGCACCAAGACTATGCTCGACGAGATCTCGCAGGACCTGCGCCTGGAGTGGCCCGGTAGCCGCCGCCCGCGTTTCCGGGTGCAAGACGAAAGCCTCGAGCGCGCTCACTAGGGCGCAGGCTCTCGCGAACCGAGTAGAATAAAGGGTAGTGAGCCTCGAAAAGACGACGGATTCCGTCACCCCCCTTCCTCAGGACGAACTGGAAGCGTCTGGACCCCTAGCTCCGGCGCCTGTAGTTGACGCCGAAGTCCACGCGGAACACGAAGCCCCGAACGAATCGCTCGACGGGCCCCCGATCGAGCCGCCCCGCGGAGCCATCGCAGAGTGGGCTATCACCATCCTGCTGCTGCTGTTTCTGACCACCACTCTGGTGCAGGCGTACGTAATTCCCACCGGCTCCATGGAAGACACCCTGCTGATCGGCGACCACCTGCTGGTCGACAAAATGGCTTTTGCGCCCACCGGCGCGGTCAGTAAGCATATTCTGCCCTATAGCGATGTCAAGCGCGGCGACATCATCGTTTTTCGCTATCCCGTCGACATCACCATGACCTTCGTCAAGCGCGCCATGGGCATTCCCGGCGACCGCATCCGCATCGTCAACAAGCAGGTGTACCGCAACGGCGTCAAGCTCGACGAGCCGTATAAGGTTCACAAGTCCGATCAGATCGATGCCTACCGCGATAACTTTCCCAGCGAGCCCAATTCCATGGTCTATCCCGGCGCCATGGACATGCTGCAGAATCACGTGGTGAACGGCGAAGTGGTGGTTCCCCCCGGCACAGTTTTCGCCATGGGCGATAATCGCGACTCCTCGCTCGACAGCCGCTACTGGGGCTTCGTTCCGCGCGAGAACATCATCGGCAAGCCGCTGATCATTTACTGGTCTTACGATGCGCCCACTGACCAATTGCAGGACCCTGCCATCGGTATCGCGCATCTCAAGGACTTGGCTCTGAATTTCTTTCCCAAGACCCGCTGGCGCCGGACGTTCATGCTGGTTCACGGATATTACAAGAATTAGGACCGCATGAAAAAGTTTGCAGATTCGGCGCGCGATTTTGTCCATGAGTGGTCTCTGAACATTCTGATTCTGCTGTTCGGCACCACCACTTTGGTGCAGGCGTTTATCGTGCCAACCGGTTCGATGGAATCGACTGTCCTGATTGGCGATCATCTTTTAGTCGACAAGCTGTCGTACGCCCCGGCGGACCCAATCACCAAGCATCTGCTGCCCTACACCGAGCCCAAACGCGGCGATGTGATCGTATTCCGTTATCCCATGGACATCCGCCAGAACTTCGTCAAGCGCGTGATTGGCGTGCCGGGAGACCACATTCGCATCGTGGATAAGGTCGTGTATGTAAATGGCAAGGCGCTCACGGAGCCATACACGCAGCACATCGATCCACGCGTCGAACCCTATCGCGATAATTTTCCGTCCCAGCCTTTCGGTCCGGTGGCCGACCGGGCTCAGGAAATGCTTGCCAACCACGTTCAGAATGGCGAACTGGTGGTTCCGGCGGAGAACTATTTCGCCATGGGCGACAATCGTGAGAACTCGCTCGATAGCCGTTATTGGGGCTTCGTGCCGCGCGAGAATATCATTGGCAAGCCGCTGGTGATCTTCTGGTCCTATGACGCTCCGACTGAGGAATGGGCCGGCGATAGCGGGAGCCATTATCTGGACCTGGCGAAGAACTTTTTCACCAAGACACGATGGAACCGCACACTAAAGCTGGTGCGCGGAATTCCGATCGAGTAGCGTCGCACCCCATGTCTCATCAATATGGTCTGATTCTCGCGGGCGGCCGCGGCACGCGGTTTTGGCCGCGCAGCCGGCGCGACCGCTCCAAACAGGTCCTGAAGTTCTTCGGGGATCGCACTCTGATTCAGCAGACGGTCGACCGCTTGCGGCCGGTGCTGCCTCCTGAGCGCCTCTGGATTCTCACCAGCCCCCAACTGCGCGCGGAGATCGTGAAACAACTTCCCGAGGTTCCCAAGCGCCAGATTCTGGCCGAGCCGGCGCAGCGCAACACCGCTCCCGCGATCGGGCTCGCGGCGCACATCATGCAGTCGATCGATCCCAACGCCCTGATGGGAGTCTTTCCGGCGGACCATGTGATCGCCAAGCCACGCGAATACGTCCGCCTGCTGCGTCCCGCTTTCAAATCTGCCGCCGAAGGCAACATTGTGGTGCTCGGCATCCAACCGCGCTGGCCGGAGACTGGGTACGGTTATATCGAATTTCCGGAAGGCGCCGCGGCCGGCGAACGTAAGGCGGTTCGCGTGGTGAGCTTCCGCGAGAAACCGAACGCCGCGACTGCGGAACAATTTCTGGCGGCCGGGAATTTCTATTGGAACGCAGGCATGTTTTTCTGGAAGACTTCGGTATTGCTGGACGCCCTGCGGCGCTTCCTGCCCAAAACCGAACACCTGCTCGCCAGCCTGCCGCCGTTCACCAGCAGCAAATTTCCCGCCGCCCTCGCTGCGGCCTTTCCGCAGTGCGACAACATTTCGATCGACTACGCCGTGATGGAGCGTGCTCCCAACGTGACCGGCATCCCGGCGGGCGATTTTGGCTGGAACGACGTCGGCAGCTGGAACGCCGTCTATGAGCTGCAAAAGCGCGACGCGCAGGGTAACGCGCTCCTTTCGGATTCCATCATCGAATCGAGTAGCGGCAATTACGTCGACGCCCAAGGCAAGCTGGTGGCGCTACTGGGCGTCAAAGACCTGATCGTCGTCGATACGCCCGACGCCCTGCTGATCGCCGATCGCAGGCGGGCTCAGGAAGTCGGGGAGTTAGTCCGGCGTCTGGAAAAAACCGGCCGCGAGGAACTGCTTTAGCTTAGGCCGCCGCCGGCGGCTTCGCGTTCTTGAACACGCGCTTCAGTACTGAAATCGCGCGGTCCACTTCCTGCTCCGTGATGATATACGGTGGCAGCATGCGGAGCGTGTAATCGTGCGTGCAATTCAGCAGCACACCCTGCTCGATGCAATCCAGCACTAGTTGCTTGCCGGGGAGCTCGAGCTCCACGCCGATCATCAGCCCCCCGCCGCGTACTTCTTTGATGAACGAATGGCGTCGCGAAAGTTCCGTGAGTCGCATCCGGAAATAGCTGCCAACCTCCGAGATGTGCGGCAGCAGGCCGTCCAGAATATCGAAGAACTCCAGGCCTACGCGGCACACCAGCGGGCCACCGCCAAACGTCGTCCCGTGCTTGCCTTTACCGAGTCCCGCGGCGGCGCGCTCATTCGCGGCCACCACGCCTAATGCCAGTCCGCAGGCTACCGGTTTCGCCGCAGTCATGACGTCGGGCATCACCGCTGGATCAAGCAACTGGTAAGCGAAGTAAGTCCCGGTGCGCCCCACGCCACACTGGATCTCGTCGAAGATCAGGATCGCGTTATAACGGTCCGCCAGCTCGCGTGCTTTACGAATATAAGCCTCGGTCATCGGATAGATGCCGCCTTCGCCCTGCACCAGTTCGATAATAATTCCGGCAGTTCGATCGGAAACCACCTGTTCCAGCGCGGTGACGTCGTTGCGCGGGACGAAGTGTACTCCCGGCATCAGCGGTTCAAAATCGCGGCGGTAGCTTTCCTGCCCGGTCACCGACAGCGCGCCAACGGTGCGCCCATGGAAAGAGTTGTCCAGCGACACGATCTCAAATTTGTCGGGCGAGATGGCATGGCCGTGAGCCTTGGCCATCTTAAGCGCGGTCTCGTTGGCCTCCGCGCCGGAATTGCAGTAGAAAATCCGAGCCAGGCCGCTGGCGCGGGAGAGACGTTCGGCGAGTGGACCCGCGTACTCGTGGTAATAAAGATTGGAAGTGTGCAACAGGCGTCCGGCCTGCTCGCGAATCACTTTGGTGAGGCGCGGGTGCGCGTGTCCCAATGCATTGACGCCAATTCCCGCCAGCAAATCCAGATAGCGCTTACCGGAAGTATCGTAAAGGTAACAGCCCTTACCGCGTTGAAGCACCACCGGGTAGCGGGCGTAATTCTGGAGAAGATACTCCGTTTCTAGATCGACAATCGAGGGCGATAGTACGGCTTCCATCCACTTAGTATACCGAAAGTGCACGAAAAACCCCTATGCTACGATCAGTTCTGTGCCGGAATTCGATTCCTCCATTGCTGCTTTGATCGACCATACTTTATTGAAACCGGAAGCCACCGCCGCCGACATCCGCAAGGTGTGCGCGGAGGCGCGCCGCTACGGCTTCGCTAGCGTCTGCGTGAATCCTTACTGGGTTCGTTTGGTTGCGGAGGAGTTGGCCGGTTCATCGGTGAAAGTGTGCTCGGTGGTCGGCTTTCCGCTCGGTGCGAGCGCTACCGAGATAAAAGTTGCCGAAACTGCCGCGGCGATTCGCGACGGAGCGCAGGAAATCGACATGGTACTGAATATCGGCGAACTGCGGGGCGGGAATCACGACGCGGTGCGCGCCGATATCAAAGCGGTGGTCGAAGCCGCGCATTCCGGCGGAGCCATCGTCAAAGTGATTCTGGAAACCGCGCTGCTCGACGACCAGCAAAAAGTAGCAGGGTCGCTGCTTTCGAAAGAGGCCGGCGCCGATTTTGTGAAGACCTCCACCGGTTTTGGTCCCGGCGGCGCCACCGCCGCCGACGTAGCGTTGATGCGGCGCACAGTGGGACCGGCGATGGGCGTGAAAGCTTCCGGAGGCGTGCGCACTCTTGAAGATCTGAAAACGATGGCGGCGGCGGGCGCCAACCGCGTCGGCGCGAGCGCCAGCGTGAAGATCGTCGAGGCCACGGCGGCTTAGGCCTCCCACCGCATGGCGACTCCACGTAAGACCGGCGAAGCGTTCCGCGAACGCGCCGAGTTGCTCGACTTTCTGCTAGAAGTGTCGCGCATCACGGCCGAGACGCTAGATCTCGACCAGCTTCTCGCGAACGTGGCGCGCATCATCCAGGAAGTGGTGCACTACGACCTCTTCGCCATCCTGCTCTACAACGAGCGGAACCAGGGCCTGCGCATCCGTTACGCCATCGGCCACCGCGAAGAGATCGTGCGCAGCATGGTCATCGCGCTGGGCGAAGGCGTGGTGGGAGCTGCGGCGCTCAGCCGTGAACCGGTGTTGGTGGAAGACGTCCGCAACGAACCGCGCTATTTGGTTGCGCTGGATGCCGTCCAGAGCGAGCTCGCGGTGCCGATGATGGTGCGCGGCAAGCTGGTGGGCGTGATCGATGTGCAGTCGACGCGTCTGCGGGCGTTCAGCGATCAGGACCGCCGGCTTATGCGCCTGATCGCTTCCCGCGTAGCGGGGTCGATTGAAAACGCCAACCTGTACCGGCGCGTGCATCAGCAGAATCGGACATTTCGCGCGCTGGCGCAGCTCTCCCAGGAGTTCAGCTCGATTCTGGATCTGGACGAACTGCTGGGCAAGCTCGCCGCCTCGGTGCGAACTTTGATCAACTACGACGCCTTCAGCATCCTCCTTGTCGACGCGGAAAAGAAGTTGTTGCGCCACCGTTTCAGCGTTCGCTACGACAAGCGCGTCGATCTCGACAATATTGCGTTGGGCACCGGCATCACCGGCGCGGCTGCCGAATCGCGGCAAACCGTGCGCGTGATGAATACCACGCAAGATCCGCGCTATATCGCGTCGCAGCCCGACATTTATTCCGAAATGGCTGTCCCGCTGATCGTGCAGGACCGCGTGGTGGGCGTGCTGAACATGGAGAGCGAGCGCATCGGCAACTTCACCGAGGAACATCAACGGACGCTGGCGCTGCTGGCGCCGCAGATTGCGAGTTCCGTCGAAAACGCCCGCCTGTACGAAGAAATCGCCGGCCGCGAGCAGCGTATGGACCAGGACCTGAAAGCCGCGCGCAAGCTGCAAAAGGTCCTGCTGCCACGCGAGGCCGATATCCGCGGTTTGGACATCGCCATACGCTCGCGCCCCGCGCGTGAAATTTCAGGGGACGTTTACGAATTCTTTGAGCAAAGCGATGAGTACGCGGTGATCGCTTTCGGCGATGTGAGCGGCAAGGGCGCGGCGGCGGCACTCTATGGAGCGCTGATCAGCGGGCTGCTGCGCATTCTGACGCCGCGCCGCCGAAGCCCGGCGATGCTGATGCAGTCGCTGAACGAAGCACTGCTGGAGCGCAAGGTGGACGCAGTTTACGCGACACTTATGGTCCTGCTGTGGGAGCCGCGTGAGCACCGTATGACAATCTCGAACGCCGGCGCCGAGCCTTTGCTGATTTCGCGCGGCGGAGAGATTATTACGGCCAAGGCCGAGGGCGTTCCGATCGGGCTCCTGGAACATCAGACCTACGAAGAAGTGGTTTACCAAGCGGAATCCGGCGACACGTTGCTGCTGTTCTCCGATGGCGTCGAAGATCAATTGAACGGCGCAGAAGATCACTTCGGGCGGCCACGAGTTCAGCGGCTTTTAACCAAGTACGACAAGAAAACGCCGCGCGCGATTGTGGACCAGATTTTCAAGCAGTTGGATGATTTTCGCGATGGCGTCGCGCTCACCGACGACCAGACTCTGGTTGCAATGCAGGTGATCGGATAAAGAATGAATCAGTTTCACTACGGCGAGCATGCGCTGTATTGCGAGGGCGTCGCGCTGGCCGAGATCGCGGCGCGCGTGGGCACGCCGTGCTATGTGTATTCGGCCGCTGCGATCCTGGCGAACTTCCGCGCCTATAACCAGACCTTCGGCGCGATACCGCATACCATCTGTTACGCGGTGAAGGCGAATGGAAACCTGGCCGTGCTGCGGTTGCTGGCCGAGGCCGGTGCGGGGTTCGATATCGTTTCCGGCGGAGAGCTGTTTCGAGTTTTGCAGGCCGGCGGCGATCCGGCGAAGGTGGTATTTTCCGGCGTCGGCAAGACCGCGGCTGAGATCGACGAAGCGCTGGCGGCGGGCATCTTCAATTTCAATTGCGAATCGGAGCCGGAACTGGCGCTGATCGACGCTCTGGCGCACCGCCGCGGCGTGAAGGCCCGCGTGGCTCTGCGCGTCAATCCGGACGTCGAGACCGACACGCATCACTACATCTCTACCGGGAAACTGGCGCACAAATTTGGCGTCGATATTGCGGAAGCTGAAGGAATCTACGAGCGCGCAAGGAAGCACGAGAACCTGCTGCTCGAAGGAGTGAGCTGCCACATCGGATCGCTGCTGTTGGACAATGCCCCGCTTATGGAAGCTGTGGATCGCGTACTGGCTTTGATCGAGCGGCTGCGGGCCAAAGGTTTCGACATCCGCCACGCGGACCTGGGCGGCGGCCTGGGCGTCGCCTACAAACCGGATGAAGTCACGCCATCCATCGAGACTTTCGTTGCCGGCTTGAAGCAGCGCTTGGAAGGGCGCAACCTGCATGCGGTACTGGAACCGGGAAGATCGATCGTGGCGGCTGCCGGCGTCCTGCTGACCAAGACCTTATACCGCAAGAAGACCGGCGAGAAAGAATTTGTGATCGTAGACGCGGCGATGAACGATCTGATCCGGCCCGCGCTTTACGGCGCTTATCACGCCATCCTGCCGGTGCGCCAGAATAACAGTCGCCGAATTTGTGCCGACGTTGTTGGCCCGGTGTGCGAGACCGGCGACTTCCTGGCGCGTGACCGAGCTATGCCCGATGCCATGCCCGGCGACGTGCTGGCGATTTCGACGGCGGGCGCCTATGGGTTCGCGCAGGCCTCGACATACAACGCCCGCCGCCGCGCGGCCGAAGTGATGGTCGAGGGCGATCGATGGCGCGTGGTGCGGGCGCGCGAATCCTACGAAGACCTGATCCGCGGAGAAGAGATCTAACGGCTGATGGCCATGAATTCGATTGCCGCCGTGGCGTCGGTCGACGGCAAGCCTTCTATCTGTACCGCGGTACGCGGCGGGGGGTGAGCACGATCGAAGAATTCCCACTGGATGTTTTCGAGCGAAGAAGCGTTGGGCAGAGTGAGGGCGTAGGTGCCAGTCCAGAACACATCCTTAAAGGTGGCTCCCATAGGCGCCATGGTTTTGGCCAAACGCTGGTAGGCCAGGCGAAAATCGGAATCCTGGTCTCGGAATACGAGTTGCGTTGCCGTCAGCACTATTTTCGGTGAGTTGATTAGAACCACATCGTTTAGGGTCACGTCAAAGACAAGAACGCCGGTCCAGCGTGCGACTCCTTCGCAGAGCACCTGCGGCTTCAAGCCCAGCCGTTGCATCTGCACGAAGTTCGCGGCAGCCGAAGGGAACGCCATGGCCGCCGCCGAACGCGCCGCTTCTATACTATCGAGAGAACTCATAAAACAGGTGACGCGCAGGACGTCCGCTGCCTGCAGTCCGTGATTCTTCAAGGAAGTCTGCAGTTGCGCGATAGCGGCGGCTGGGGTTGTACCCTCCCTGGCCGGAACAAACGCGACCCCGCTTGGATTCACTACTTTCTTTTCCGACGACACGGCTTCGATCACCACTTGCGCTCCGGGCATCGGCAGGGCGCCCACCTGGATGGTGGTGACGGCGGGAAGCATCTGCTTCTTGTCGGTAAGATCTTCGGCGACGATATCCTTGACGCGGCGCAGGTCACCCGATCCCGCCACAAACGCACGCAACTTTAGGAAGGGAACGCCGTGGTTCAGACGGGCCAAGGCTTTCAGCGCATCGTGCACCTGCTGCGACAGGAGGCCCTTATCGGAAAGCGGTGACACCTGAAACGAAAGGCGGCCGGGCTCGGCGATGATGGCTTCGGGAGGCTCCGGGATCACTTCGAGGGTCTGCGGGCGCGGCTCCACATCCGGTTTCTTCTTCTTGGGCTTCTGGGCGAACAGGCTCACGGTGAGCGCGCCACATAGCAGTAGGATCAGAAATGGACGCATGGCCAATGGCAACCAGTCAGATTTTAGCACCGCCGCAGTCTGCTGGAATCATCCGCTACGGCGAGCGGCCGATTTGGGAGCGGACCGCGGCCGGGGCGGAGCGAATACGATCCCCGTCGGACGGCCATCCGCGTCGCCTTTCACGATGGGAGCCAGTATGTCACCCCGCTTATTCGTGCGCAGATAATCGGAAATCGCATGGGCGTAGAAGCGCAGAGCTTTTTGCGTGCGCGGCAGCTCGCGCGTGAACAGCGGATCCACCGATTCCAGATATTGCCACACCGGCTCCGGGTCCACACCGGGGATCTCGATCGAGGCGGGATACAGAGGAGTCTCGTCGATCACATCCAATTCGAGCGCCACTTTGCTGGTATCTTCGAGCGACTCGTAGTTGTAGTTCACGCTGCGAATCAAGCCGGATTCGAGCATGCGTTCGATGGCCTTGCGGACCGCGGCTTCGTCGATTTGATCGCCCTCGCGGAGGCCGGTGAGTATCTGGATGGAGCGCGCCGGGAAGCGCGTACCTTTGACTTGCAGTTTCTCGATGGTGACGATTTGCTGCGAAGGCGGCGTGGACTGGTCGGCTCCCGCGGGCTGCCCATAGCTCGAGCCTTGCCCGAAGGCGACCGGCCCCAAAATCGTGCTTGCTACAAGAGCAACGGTCAGTAGTCGCATCGGCGCCACGTAATTACGGGAGCGGGAGACGAGAATCGAACTCGCAACCAACAGCTTGGAATGCCGTCGGCCAGCAGATTCCATAGAGCTTATATCGCGCCTGAGTGGAATTCGACAGTCTGGAAACCACACAATACCTTCATCTTACCAAACGCGATTCCCTTAACAGCGTAATAACAGGGGTAAGCGGTTTTGCCCCGTTAGCCCTGTTTTGAGAAACCTTTACCTTTTGGAAGGCGCCACCGCTCCCGTCTCACGTTTCGGGCGCTCGAAATTACCAGAAATTGGCGGCCACGATCTTCGGCGAACTCGGCGTTCCCGAAATCACTTTTACGTGCAGCACGAGCTGAAGATTCTTCCCCTGCCAATCGCGCGGCGCTCCGTGAAGGGCTTCAGCAAGCAGATCCGCGTTCGTCACCAAGTCGGCTGCCGCGTCGGTGCCATATTGCGTTACCCCCGCCAGCTCCACCAGCATCGCGTGCGTATCCGGATGAAAGACGCGCGTGACGATCGCGTAATCTTCATTGGTGCGCCGGTCAGGTGGAAGATTCGGGAGCGCGAACGGTGTGGGCTGGCCCGAGTCCGTAATCATCACCGGATTGTGCGACGCATCGATGAAGTACCGCAGTTGACTGCTGATCTCCTTCCAGCGCGTGTAGGAGTAACCAATCAGAATCGCCGGCGACGTTCGCAGATCGTCAAAGGAGACATCATTCCCCACCCGCAGATGGTATGGATGACCCATCCTGGCTAGCATCGCCGACAACCTCGACGTTGCGATGAGATCGCCGCCTCCGACAAATTGATCTGTAAGGGAAACGAAATCGTCTACACGCGTAGCTGTCTTCGAGTCCGGCGGCCGATCCAGCCCGAATACGGGGACGAACGCGACGCATAAGGTGACCGGCGAAGTTCCCTTCAAAACCGGCGCCCAGAACTGATCGACCACCGTCACGGGCCGCGAATGCTGCCACCATATTGCCGCTGCCGCGACGCAAATCA
>Ga0105245_10004208_pt1 | contig 12780 bp, 12 predicted proteins | sample KBSM54metaG_FD_81523 | JGI IMG/M metagenome (GOLD analysis project Ga0105245, IMG submission 81523) | Miscanthus rhizosphere microbial communities from Kellogg Biological Station, Michigan, USA - KBS M5-4 metaG | ecosystem: Host-associated > Plants > Roots > Rhizosphere > Soil | place... | reverse complement strand
GCCTCGTTCACGAGGGTGTGCAGCTGGGGGTACTTCTCGAAGTGCGGGGGCTTGAAGTAGTCGGTCCACAGGACCCAGAGGTGGTGCTTGACCAGCTCGGAGCGCTGCTCCTTGATCAGGATCGCGCGGGTACGGAAGTCGGGGTCGTCGTTGTCGGCGACCTTGGCGATGATCGCCTTGACCGACTCCGCCTCGATGCGGGCCTGGGCCGGGTCGTACACGCCGCACGGAAGGTCGCAGTGGGCCGAGACGTCGACCGTGGGAGCCAACAGCTTCGCGAACATCGTGGTCCTCTCTGTTCAGGTGGAGGTGGGGGATTCCCCGGGGATTTCTGCCTCGCCTGGGACACTACTCCGCGTGCCGAGGCCCCTTGGAGCGGGTTCGTACCCGATCCGTCCCCGCGTTATCGGGGTCGCCCGCGTCCACCACGGGTCGATGCGGCCGACCCTCGAACCCGGTGACCGGCTTCTGGTCCGGTACGCCGCCCCGGTGTCGGCGGGGCGCCTGGTGCTGGCCCGGTTCCCGGACGGCACCCTCGCGGTGAAACGAGCGGTGGAGCAACGCCCGACCCGCACCGGCGACCCCGGCTGGTGGCTGCTGAGCGACAACCCCGACGCCGGTGTCGACTCCCGTCATCGCGGCGTGATCGCTGCTGCCGACGTGGTGGCCGTGGTCGTCGCCCGGATCTGGCCCCACCCCGCGGTCGGTCGGCGGCTGTGACCGGCATCGCCCGGCCGTGTCCATGAACGACCGCGGCGCGGGGTGCGCCGTACCCGCTGTGCCACAGTGACGGAGTGGCTGCCTCCGACGCACACCGGTTCGCCGGCGACCCCGTGTTCGACCTCCACGTCGGAGGGAAGATGGAGGTCCGGTCGCGGGTCGCGCTGCGCGACCGGGACGACCTCTCCCTGGCCTACACCCCGGGTGTCGCACGGGTGTGCGAGGCGATCGCCGCCGACCCGACGCTGACCCAGGAGTACACCTGGGTGCCCCACACCGTCGCCGTCGTCACCGACGGCACGGCGGTGCTCGGCCTCGGCGACATCGGGCCGGCCGCGGCGATGCCGGTGATGGAGGGCAAGGCGGTGCTGTTCAAGGAGTTCGGCGGCGTCGACGCGGTCCCGATCTGCCTGTCGACGACAGACGTCGAGGAGATCATCGCCACGGTCGCCAGGCTGGCGCCGAGCTTCGGCGGGATCAACCTCGAGGACATCTCCGCACCGCGGTGCTTCGAGATCGAGGCTCGCCTCAAGGCGATGCTCGACATCCCGGTCTTCCACGACGACCAGCACGGCACCGCCGTGGTCGCTCTCGCCGCGCTGACGAACGCGCTGATGCTGACCGGTCGTACGCCGGAGAGCACCCGCGTGGTCGTCTCGGGCGCCGGGGCAGCGGGTGTGGCCGTGGCCCGGATCCTCCTCAACGCCGGGGTGGGCGACATCGCGGTCGTCGACCGGCAAGGGGTGCTGAACTCCCGTCGTACCGACCTCACGCCGGTCAAGAAGGCCCTGGCCGTCGACACTGCAGACCGCCACGATCGGCACGGCTCGCTGGCCGACGTGATGGTGGGCGCCGACGTCTACCTCGGGGTCTCGGGCGGGACGGTGCCGGAGCAGGTCGTGGCCGCCATGGCCGACGATGCGATCGTCTTCGGGCTCGCGAACCCGACGCCCGAGGTTCCGGTCGAGATCGCCCACCGGCACGCCCGGATCGTCGCGACCGGGCGCTCCGACTATCCGAACCAGATCAACAACGTGCTGGCGTTCCCCGGGATCTTCCGTGGCGCCTTCGACGTGCACGCCACCGCGATCACCGAGGGCATGAAGCTGGCGGCCGCCGAAGCACTGGCCGGGCTCGTCGGCGACGACCTCGCCGACGACCGGATCGTGCCGTCACCGTTCGACCCACGAGTCGCGCCGACCGTGGCCACGGCCGTCGCGGCGGCGGCTCGGGCCGACGGAGTGGCCCGGCGCTGACCGCGGGCTTGCGCGACCTCCCTCCCCACGCGCCGCGCACTCGTCCGTCGCGCGTGGCTAGGGTCGGGACATGTTCGCCGTGTACGCCGAGAAGTTCAGCACCGACGACCCGCTGAGCGGGCTGGTGGTGGGGGAGCGGCCCGACCCCGAGGTGCCGGACGGGTGGACCACGGTCGAGGTGAGGTCGGCGTCGTTGAACCACCACGACCTCTGGTCGCTGCGCGGTGTCGGGCTGCGTGAGGAGGCGTTGCCGATGATCCTCGGCTGCGACGCCGCCGGCCTCGACGAGGACGGCAACGAGGTGCTCATCCATGCCGTGATCAGCGACCCGGCCTGGCGTGGGGACGAGACAGAGGACCCGCGCCGGTCCCTGCTCTCCGAGCGCTACCAGGGCACCTTCGCCGACCGGGTCGCCGTCCCGAGAGCCAACCTGGTGCCGAAGCCCCGATCGCTGTCGTTCGAGGAGGCGGCCTGCCTGCCCACGGCCTGGCTGACGGCGTACCGCATGCTGTTCGTGCAGGGCGGACTGAAGCCCGGCCAGTCCGTGCTCGTCCAGGGCGCTGGCGGTGGCGTCGCAACGGCCCTGATCACGCTGGCGCGGGCCGGTGGGCTACAGGTCTTCGCCACCAGCCGGGACCAGGCCAAGCGGGCTCGCGCGCTCGAGATCGGCGCCCACTCGACGTTCGAGAGCGGCGCACGGCTCCCCGACCGGGTCGACGCCGTGATGGAGACGGTGGGCGCGGCCACGTGGACGCACTCGTTGCGCTCGTTGCGCCCCGGCGGCACGCTCGTCATCAGCGGCGCGACCAGCGGCGCCCATCCGGACAGCACCGAGCTGAACCGGATCTTCTTCCTCCAGCTCCGGGTCGTGGGATCGACGATGGGCACCAGCTCCGAGCTCGGGCAGCTCGTGTCGTTCCTCGACGCCACCGGCACCAGGCCGCTGATCGACCGGATCCTGCCGATGACCGACGCGCGTGCCGGCTTCGACGCGATGAACGAGGGCGACGTGTTCGGCAAGATCGTGTTCACCCGCTGATGGCGACGCACCTGATCACCGGGGCCGGGTCGGGCATCGGCGCAGCGGTCGCCGACGCGTTGCGCGCCCGCGGTGACGACCTGGTGGTCCTGGCGCGCCACCAGGAACGAGCGGACACCCTGGCCGAGCGGTTCCCCGGTGCGGCGACGATCGTGGCCGACCTGGCCGACCCCGAGGCGGTCGACCGGCTCACCGGGCTGCCCGACCGGCTCGACTCGGTGCTGCACGTCGCCGGCGTCGTCGAGCTGTCACCGGTGGCCGAGCTGCGCGCCGACCATCTCCGCGAGCAGCTGGACGTGAACCTGGTCGCGCCGGCCCTCCTCACCCGCGCGTGCCTGCCCGCTCTCCGAGCCGCGCGCGGCATCGTCGTCTTCGTGAACTCCGGTGCCGGGCTGGCCGCCGGCGCCTCGTGGGCGGCGTACGCCGCGTCGAAGTTCGGACTGCGCGCGCTCGCGGACTCGCTGCGAGCCGAGGAGCTGGAGAACGGCGTGCGCGTGACGACGGTCTTCCCGTCGCGCACGTCGACGCCGATGCAGGAGAAGGTGCACGCGCAGGAGGGCCGAACCTACGACTCGTCGCTCTGGATCAGCCCGGAGACGGTGGCTGCGACCGTGCTCCACGTGCTCGACGTGCCGCGCGACGCGACCATCCCCGAGGTGACGGTGCGGCCGCTGGTGCCGTGGACACCGAGATAGGTGCAGCGGCGAGTCCTCCTCGGCGATGCCGTGGCGTTCGGTCGCCGGGGTGCGCTCATCGCTGCCGGGCGGCCCGCTCGCTGACTCCCGGGGGGACCGGGATCCCGCCCTTGCGCAGCGCGCGCTCGAGCAGGGGCCAGTCGGCCTGGGCTTCGAACCCCGGCAGCCAGTCTGCATTCAGCGGGAACTCCGAGCGCTCGATGCCGCCACTGGCGACGAGCGCCGAGATGAACGCCGCGTTGCGGACGACGTCCTCCTCGGACGGGTTCAACGCGACCGCGAGGAGGTGCTGGAGGAGCTCGGGATCCTTCTCCGCGAACATACGGAGCCCCATCGCCGCCACCTGGCGAACCCCTTCGTCCGGATCGCTGTCGAGCAGGCGGATCGCCTCGGCCTTGTACTCCGGCAGGTGGAAGTAGAACACCAGCGTGCGCACCGCGGCCTCGCGCAAGAAGTCGGTCTGCGAGGTGAGGTAGGGGACGACGCGATCGACCATCTCGCGGTGGCCGTACTTGCCGATGTCCACGAGCGCGCTGAACACCTCCTCGTCGTCCTCGTCGGCGAGGCCCTCCTCGATCGCCGCGACGCGCTCCGGGTCGGTCAGGGCCGGGGGGACGGCCTGGTCCGGGGGCATGCCGCGGCTCTTGGTCGGGCTGAAGATCAGCCGGTCGTCCATCTCGCGTCTGTCGCAGCGCGCCACGAACTCCCGTGCGCTCTCGGGATCGGCGCAGTAGCGCTCGAAGGTGGGCAGGTCGATCTCGAAGTACTCCTCGTAGTAGACGAGGCCGTGGGAGACCGGGACCGAGATGTAGTGCCTTCCGGACTCCTCCTCGACACCCACAGAGAACTGCTCTTCTCGACTCACCATGACGTCTGTGAACTTCATCGTGCTCCACCTGAAGCGAGCGGCGTCGCGTGTGGTCCCGGCCCGTCTGGTCCCCGACGTCGATCACCGATTGGTCGTCTGCCGCGGGCAGCCTAGTGCGGGGGAGCGCCAGGCCCTTCCTCGAGCGCACGCCCAGTCGACGGGCATCTCGCCGAGCTCCGGCCGTTCCGGCCCGGCTCCGCCGGCCCGGACGTGTCCGCCTGGCGAGCAGGCTCGCTGCGGCGTCGCTCCGGCCGTTCCGGCCCGGCTCCGCCGGGCCGGAACGTCCTCACTCGAGCACGAAGACACGGAGGCGGCGGCCGGCGATGCGGCCCCGGTACTTCAGGTAGCCGCCGTAGACCGCGGCCGAGCGGGCCAGCACCGCCTCGTGCTCCTCCGCGGTCGCCGGCCGGGCGACCGCCTCGAGCGTGACGCCACGGTGGCGCAGCGTCGCGCGCGGGTCCGACTCGAGGTTCAGCGCCCACGCCGGCGTGGACGGTTGCCCGAAGTTGGTGCCGAGGAGGGCGAGGGTGTCGTCGTACGGAACGGCGATCAGGTGCGACGTGCGCCGCAGCCCGGACTTCCGGCCGGTCGTGGTCACGTCGACCACCGGCAGACCGGCGAGCAGCTGGGGTGCGCTGGTCCTCCCGCCCGAGACGCGGCCGACCACGTCGTCGAGGTGGCGCAGGAGCTTGGAGAACAGCCACGCGCCCGGCCGGGTGGACGCGAAGGCCTGGATGCAGCGGTGCAGGAGGTTCGGACGACGGACGTGGTAGCCGAGGTCGGCGGCGAGACCCATGCGCCGACCCTAGGCGAGCATCAGTCCTCGGGATCGTCGAGGCGTGCCAGCCACGTGGCGAGCCGCTCCACGGCGGTCTCGAACTCCGGGTGGGTGTCGGTGAACTCCTGGAGGCGGTCTCCCAGCCAGGCCAGCGTGACCTCCTCGTCACCCCGCCGCTGCTGGAGCTCCTCGATCCCGCGGTCGGTGAAGTACATCGCTGCTGTGGCCCGCCGCGCCGTCAGTAGTCCTGGACGGTCCGGTCGGAGACGCTCGCGAACGCCGCCGCCATCAGCGACTTCTGCTCCTCGGCGTGCCGCTTCGCGGTGCCGACCGACGGGGACGACGACCGGGGCCGGGTCACGCACTCCACCGTCGCACCGATCTGGGGCCACACGTTGAGCGAGTAGTACGGCGCTGGGCCCATGTTGCCGGGCTCGTCCTGCACCCACCGCACCGTCTGCAGCCGGGGGTATCGGGCCAGCTCGGCCGATATCTCCTCGATCGGCGCGGGGTAGAGCTGCTCGACCCGGGCGATCGCGAACCGGCCGGCGTCCTCGAGCTTGGCTCGCTCGACCATCAGGTCCCACGTGATCCGGCCCGAGCAGATCAGCAGGGTGTCCACGGTCGCCGGGTCGGCGTCGTCCTCGGTGACGAACGGCCGGAACGTGCCGTTGGTGAAGTCGGACGGCTGCGACGCGGCCTCCTTGCGCTTCAGCATCGACTTCGGCGTGAACACCACCATCGGCCGGTGCTCCTCGCTCAGCGAGTGCTGACGCAGCGCGTGGAAGTAGGACGCGGGGGTCGACGGCTGCGCCACCACGAACGCGTCGTCGGCGGCCATGGTCAGCCACCGCTCGATCCGGGCCGAGGAGTGGTCGGGACCCTGCCCCTCGTATCCGTGGGGGAGCAGGAGCACGACACCGGACTGCTGGCGCCACTTGGTCTCGCCGGAGGTGATGAACTCGTCGATCACCGTCTGCGCACCGTTCACGAAGTCGCCGAACTGCGCTTCCCAGAGGACCAGAGCGTCGGGCCGGGCCACGGAGTAGCCGTACTCGAAGCCGAGGGCGGCGTACTCGGACAGCAGCGAGTCATAGATGTGGAACTGCGCCTGGTCTTCGGTGAGCGCGGTCAGCGGCGTCCACTCGTTGGCGTTGGTGCGGTCGATGATCGTGGCGAACCGCTGCACGAACGTGCCGCGCCGCGAGTCCTGGCCGGCCAACCGGACCGGGCGTCCGTCCATCAGCAGGGAGCCGATCGCCAGGATCTCGGCGGTTCCCCAGTCGATCGGGCCGTCGGTGATGGCGTTCGCCCGGCGCTGCAGCTGCGGCATCACCTTGGGATGGACCGTGAAGCCGTCGGGCGGTGTGACGTAGGCGTCGGCGATCCGCTTCATCACGTCGGGGGTGACCGCGGTCTCCGCCGTACCCACGGACTTCTCCGGGTAGTCGGGCACGGTCGTCCACTCGGTCGGCTGCGAGTCGGCCTCGCGCACCTCGGTGAACACCCGCTCCAGCTGCTGCTGGTAGTCCTTGAGGACCTGCTCGGCCTCCTCGATCGTGATGTCGCCACGACCGATCAGCGACTCGGTGTACAGCTTGCGGACGGAGCGCTTCTGCTCGATCAGGTCGTACATCAACGGCTGGGTGTACGACGGGTCGTCGCCCTCGTTGTGACCGCGGCGGCGGTAGCACACCAGGTCGATGACGACGTCCTTGTTGAACGCCTGGCGGTACTCGAACGCCAGTCGCGCCACCCGGATGCACGCCTCCGGGTCATCGCCGTTCACGTGGAAGATCGGTGCCTGCACCATCCGCGCGACATCGGTGCAGTACAGCGACGACCGCGAGGCGCCGGGCGACGTCGTGAAGCCCACCTGGTTGTTCACGACGAGGTGGATGGTGCCGCCCGTGCGGTAGCCGCGCAGCTGCGACAGGTTCAGCGTCTCGGCGACCACGCCCTGGCCCGCGAAGGCGGCATCGCCGTGGACCAGGAGCGGGAGCACGGGGTACTCGGCACCGCGGTCGAGCACGTCCTGCTTCGCCCGGGCGATGCCCTCGAGCACCGGGTCGACCGCCTCCAGGTGCGAGGGGTTCGCGGCGACGGACACCTTGATCTTGTCGCCGAGCCCCGAGACGAACTCGCCTTCGGCGCCGAGGTGGTACTTCACGTCGCCGGAGCCCTGGACCGTCCGCGGGTCGATGTTGCCCTCGAACTCGCGGAAGATCTGGGAGTACTTCTTGCCGACGATGTTGGCGAGCACGTTGAGCCGGCCGCGGTGGGCCATGCCGATCGTGACCTCGTCGAGCTCGACCTCGGCGGCCGCCTCGCAGATCTCGTCGATCACCGGGATCGTGGTCTCGGCGCCCTCGAGGCTGAACCGCTTCTGGCCGACGAACTTGGTCTGCAGGAACGTCTCGAAGGCCTCGGCCTGGTTGAGCTTGAGCAGGATCCGCAGCTGCTCCTCGCGGGGCGGCTTGGTGTGCGGCCGCTCGACGCGCTCCTGGAGCCACTTGCGCTGCTCGGGATCCATGATGTGCATGTACTCGATGCCGGTGGTGCGGCAGTAGGAGTCGCGCAGGATGCCGAGGATGTGGCGAAGCTTCATGAAGCGCCGGCCCTCGCCGCCGAACGAGCCGGTGGCGAACTCCCGGTCGAGGTCCCACAGGGTCAGGCCGTGCGACTCGACCTCGAGGTCGGGGTGGCTGCGCTGGCGGTACTCCAGCGGGTCGGTGTCGGCCATCAGGTGACCGCGCACGCGGTAGGCGTGGATCAGCTCCAGGATGCGGGCCTGCTTGGAGATCTCGTCGTCGTGGGACGTCGCGATGTCGTTGCTCCAGCGGATCGGCTCGTACGGGATCCGCAGGGCTCGGAAGATCTCGTCGTAGAACCCGCCGTCACCGAGCAGCAGCTGGTGGAGTCGCTTGAGGAAGTCGCCCGACTGCGCGCCCTGGATGACGCGGTGGTCGTACGTCGAGGTCAGCGTCATCACCTTGCTGATGGCGTTGCGGGCGATCGCCTCCTCGGAGGCACCCTGCCATTCCGGTGGGTACTCCATCGCGCCGACGCCGATGATCGCGCCCTGGCCGCGCATCAGCCTCGGCACCGAGTGGTTGGTCCCGATCGTGCCCGGGTTGGTCAGCGAGATCGTGGTGCCCTGGAAGTCCTCGACCGTGAGCTTGCCGTCGCGGGCCTTGCGCACGATGTCCTCATAGGCCGTCCAGAAGGCGGCGAAGTCCATCGTCTCGGCGCCCTTGATGTTGGGCACGAGGAGCTGGCGGGTGCCGTCCTTCTTCTGCATGTCGATCGCCAGCCCGAGGTTGATGTGGGCCGGGGTGATCTGGGTGGGCTTGCCGTCGATGACGTCGAAGCCGGCGTTCATCTCCGGCATCGCCTTGAGCGCCTTGACCAGGGCGTAGCCGATCAGGTGGGTGAACGACACCTTGCCGCCGCGGGCCCGCGACAGGTGGTTGTTGATCACGATGCGGTTGTCCCAGAGCAGCTTGACCGGCACCGACCGCACCGACGTCGCGGTCGGCACCGACAGCGAGTCGTCCATGTTCGCCACGGTGCGGGCGGGCGCGCCGCGCAGGATCGTGTACGTCGCCTGGTCGCTCACCGGCACCGGTGCGGGCGCCTTCTGCTCCTTCGGCACCGGCTTGTCGGTGCCCTTGGCCGGCTCCGTCGCGGCACTCTCCGGACGCGGGGTCGCCTGAGGGGCGGTCCGGCCCTCGGCGGCGGGTGCCTTCGCGGGCGCCGGGGTCGGGGACGCTACCGGCTTCTCGGGCGCCGCCGGCTTCTCGGGCGCCTCGACGGCCGCGCCGGCCCGGCCCGTGGCCGCCCGTGCGCTCGCGGCACCCTGGTCGGCACCCTGGTCGGCACCCTTGTCGGCACCCTTGTCGGCACCCTTGTCGGCACCGTTGCCGTTGGTCTTGAAGTACGCAGCCCAGCTCGGGTCCACGCTTCCCGGATCGCGTTGGAACTGCTCGTACATCTCCTCGACGAGCCACTCGTTGGCTCCGAAGTCGGAGGATGGTGCTGACGAGGCCGAGTCGGACGGGCTTGTCTGCTGCTGCGACACGAGTGTGTTTCGCCTCTTCCGGGACGTGCGCGTGGATGATCGGGGTTCGTCATCCAGGCTAGTCCCCCACGCACACAAATACCGAAGTACGGTGCTGCGCTGGTGCAAGGTGTATCCGATCACCACGACCGGTCGTTGTCAGGAGGTCCCGGAGCCCATCCGGGACACCGAGACGGCACCCCCCCGAACTGACCGGAAAGGACCCGAGGCTTGCCTCCCTCCCACACGCGTCCGACCAGATCCAGCTCCACCTCGCGGACGGCCGCCCTGGCGGCGCTCGTCGTACTGGCGCTCGCCGCCGGCGGGTGCAGCAGTAGCGACTCGTCCACACCCGAGACGGGGCCGACCCCCAGCGCGTCCGGCAACGACGGAGCCCGACCCGTGGCGACCAGGCTGGTGCTCGGGCGGGTGGCCGGCGACCTCCATCAGCCCAACAAGCGGATCTTCAAGAAGCACCGCAAGCAGGTGCTCGAGCGCGTCGGCCGGGCCGTGGACACCTGGATCGACGGGGGCTTCGTCGGCGTCAGCTATCCGCGGAGCGACTTCAAGTCGGCGTTCGCGGCATTCACCAAGCCCGCGAAGCACGACGCCAGGCAGCAGATGAAGCTGATGACCAACTGGAAGCTTCGCAAGAAGATCGACGGGGTCGACGTGAAGAAGCGGAAGGTGGCCGTCGACGTGCTGGCTCCGCACGGTCGTCCGGCGGGCGCCACCGCGCGGGTCGACCTGGTGTTCACCACCACCGGTCACACGCGGCAGAAGGTGACCGTCACGGGACGGCTGTTCCTCGGTCCGGACGACCACGGCTCGTGGCGGGTCTTCGGGTACGACGTCTCGAACGGAGGCAAGTGATGAAGCGCCGGATCCTGCGCGTGGCCAAGCTGGTGTCCCTGGGCGTCGTGCTCGCGGTGGTGACGCTGGCCCTGCCCGACGCCTCGCCCAAGTCGACCGAGCTCGCCCTGGTGAAGGTGCACCAGGGCGATGCGGCCAGCATCAACCAGAACGTGATCTCGATCCTCGCGGTCGGCTCCGACGCCCGGCCGGGGGAGAACTTCACCCACACCCGCGGCGATGCGCTGCAGCTGGTGACGATCAACACCAAGACGCACGCGGCGAGCATCATCGGCGTACCCCGCGACTCCTGGGTCGACATCCCCGGCCACGGCAACGACAAGATCAACGCGTCGCTGTACTACGGGGGCCCGGAGCTGTTGGGTCGCACGGTGGGCAACCTGATCGGGGTCCACCCGAGGTACGTCTTCGTGACGCGGTTCCAGTACCTCACCCAGATGGTGCACTGGCTCGGGGGTATCGATGTGCGCAACCCCTACGCGTTCAGCGACGTCTCGCTCAAGCCCAAGGGATTCAAGGCCGGCCGCATCCACCTGAGTGGGTACGACGCCGTGGCGTACTCCCGCATCCGGCACACGCTGCCGCGTGGGGACTTCGACCGCTCCGCCCACCAGGAGATCGTGCTCAAGGCGATCCAGGCCAAGGTGCGCGCCAACGCCGACCAGCCCGGCTTCATCGAGCACGGCGTCCTGGACGCGATGAGCCACATGTACACCAACCTGCCGCCGACCGAGCTCTTCCGCCTGGCCCAGGTGATGGCCCAGGTGGACCCGAGCAAGGTGCGGTCCTGCGTCGTCCAGGGCGGGATCGGCGTGTCGTCCGGCGGCGCGAGCATCGTGCTGCCGTACGTCGCTCAGGCCCGCGACATGGGCCGCCAGATCCGGAAGGACGGGACCCTCTCGCACTGCGGCTGAGCTCGCGACAGGTCGCGCCCGACGCCCGGCGGACGGCCCTGTCGTCGTCTGTCGCCGCACGTCGCTAGCCTCGGCCCATGGCGTACGACGAAGCGCTGGCCGCCCGCATCCGTGAGCACACGGCTGGCGAGCCGGTCGAGGAGAAGAAGATGTTCGGCGGTCTGGCGTTCCTGCTCGGCGGGCACATGGCCGTGGCCGCGAGCGGCCAGGGCGGGCTGATGGTCCGGGTCGAGCCGTCGGAGACGAATGCCCTCCTCGAGGAGCCTGGCGCCGCCCCGTTCGAGATGGGTGGCCGAGGTCCGATGGACGGCTGGCTCCGGGTCTCCGCCGACGCCGTGAGCGACGAGGGCGCGCTCGGCCGCTGGGTCGACCGCGGTCTCGCCTACGCACGCTCGCTCCCGCCCAAGTGATCCGGACGTGATCGAGCTCCGCAGCGACAACGCCGCCGGTGTTGCTCCCGAGATCCTCGCGGCGATCGAAGCGGCCAACACCGGCTCCGCTCTGGCCTACGGCGGCGACGAGCTCACCGCGCACGTCCAGGAGGTCGTCCGGTCGGTCTTCGAGCACCCCACCGCCCGCGCCTTCCCCGTGACGAGCGGCACCGCCGCGAACTCCCTGGCCCTGTCGGCGGCCACCCCGCCCTGGGGTGCCGTGCTCTGCCACGAGACCGCGCACATCATCACCGCGGAGGGCGGCGCGACGTCCCTGCTCAGCGGCGGCGCGGTGATGCAGGCTGTCGGCGGCGCCCACGCCCTGATCGAGCCGGCGCGGCTGCGCGCGGTGCTCGAGTCGGTCCGCTGGGGCGACCCGCACGAGAGCCAACCCAGCGTCCTGTCGCTGACCCTGCCCAGCGACCACGGGACGCTCTATCGGCCCGACGAGGTCGCGGCCCTGACCGCGATCGCACGTGAGTTCGGACTCCGGGTACACCTGGACGGCGCCCGCATCGCGAACGCCGTGGCGGCTCTCGGCTGCACGCCGGCCGACCTCACCTGGCGGGCCGGTGTCGATGTGCTCTCGCTCGGAGCGACCAAGAACGGCGCGCTCAGCGCGGAGGCGATCGTCGCCTTCGACGACCGGATCGCCGAGGAGCTCGTGTACCGGACCAAGCGGTCGGGCCACGTCACGAGCAAGCTGCGGTTCCAGTCGGCGCAGGTGGCGGCGTACCTCACCGACGGCCTGTGGCTGCGACTCGCGAGCAGCTCCAACCGGCGGATGGCCGAGCTCGTCGCCGAGCTCGAGCCTCTCGCGTCGTACGGCGTGCGGCTCGCCGAGCGGGTCGACGTGAACATGGCCTTCGTGGAGCTGCCGGCGGCCGCGATCGACGCCGCGACCGACGCCGGCGTGCTGTGCTACCGGATGAGCGAGACCAGCGTCCGGCTCGTGACCAGCTGGCAGACCACGGCGGATGACGTCACGAGGGCGGCCGCGACCTTCCGGGACGCCGTCGCCGCGGTCGCGACTTCGTAGTCCGCCGCACGGAGGCTCGGGTGCGATGGTGCGGCGGTCTCGCGCCAGCTGGGGGCGATCGTCACCGCGCCGCCACGGCTCCGCGGCGCATGATCCACCGCCACCGG
>Ga0105245_10004206_pt1 | contig 12780 bp, 12 predicted proteins | sample KBSM54metaG_FD_81523 | JGI IMG/M metagenome (GOLD analysis project Ga0105245, IMG submission 81523) | Miscanthus rhizosphere microbial communities from Kellogg Biological Station, Michigan, USA - KBS M5-4 metaG | ecosystem: Host-associated > Plants > Roots > Rhizosphere > Soil | place... | reverse complement strand
TCTCACCACCCCATCCCGCCAAGATCACGGCCAACACACTGACCGTTGTATTACCCGAGGGCAGCCAAGATGACATGCGTGCGCGCGTTATCCACGGGCTGCACCATGACCTGTTACGGCTGCCAGGCGAGGCACGGAGGCTACGGGCGAGATCCCAGCGCGGTTGGCTTCGGCGCGTCCGATGATCACCCCTGGGTGGTCCCGACCGGCGTCCACCCGGTGCCGCCCTCATCCTCCGTCGACGGTGCCCTTCCCGCCCGCCAGATCGCGTCTGCGGCAGCGGAATCGGCCGCTAGATCGGCTACCCGGCGGCGTACGGGTCGGGGTTGTCGTCGTCGCGCGGCGTGATATTCAGGAAACGCTCCGCGGCTGGTGACATACCGAACTCGTTGGCGAAGCTACGCGGCGGCTTCCGACGCGATTCCGACCGCCGGGTCGGTGCTGCAGGGGCGCAACGTCGTCGTCCGACCACGTCCAATGGCGGCGGCAATAAACACCGGGTTTCCCCCGAGCGTGCGTATCTCTACACGACATGCCGCGCCGAAAGTTGGCATTCTGCGCACGCTCGCGCAGGGTGACGGTGCGCGTCAGGCCGACAGCCGGGCGATGTCGAGTCCGAGCATCGGAAGCACGTCGTTGATGATGCGGTCAGCGTTGTCAGCCGGGCGCAGCGGAAGCAGCGTCACCCCGTCGGCGATGCCAAGCGTGTGAAGGTCTTCGATGTATCCGGCCAATCCTCGCGGCGTGCCGGCGTAGCGCAGTGCCGCACCGGAGGCCGACGACGTCTGCCTCAGTTGCTCCACAGCCCGCATCGCCGTACGGGCGTCGTGGTCGACGAGCACCTCGATGTCGACGAAGACCGTGCACCCGTGCCTACCTGCCTCCGCGCGTAGTCGCGCCGACTGACGCTGAGCATCTCGCAGATCGACGGCGCGAACTCGGGCGAAGCACTCCGGCAGCCGCACCCCACTGAGAGCAGACACTTGCGTGCGCGCTGCATGGTGTCGCAGGAAGACATGAAGCGGTCCGACAGGTCGGCGCATTCGAGTGGATGCGCAGGACCTGACTCGGCGGCGAGTGAGCTGGTCTGGCATATCTGCTCCTAGTACGAAACATGTTGAGGGTGAAGCTAATAGCGGGTGCCGTCACAGAAACGCGGGCGCCACGTCCTTGATGAAAAGCTCGAGGGACTTTCGCTTCTCTTCGTGCGGCAGGCTGTTGTCGCACCAGAAGCTGAACTCGTCCACACCGAGCTGCTGGTAGTACCGCAGCCGCTCGATGACTTCCTCGGGCGTGCCGATCATCGCGGTGCGGTGCAGCGACTCGAGCTCGAACTCGGGCCTGCCCTCGAACTTCGATTCCGGACTGGGTTCGAGGAACCCGTTCACCGGCGTGGTCTTGTTGCCGAACCAGGCATCGAAGGTCCGGTAGAACCGCGAGATCGCCTCGGCGGCCGGCCGCCACCCGTCTGCGTCATCGGCTGAATGCACGTGGGTGTGCCGCAGCACCATGATCTCCGGGCGGGGCACCTCCGGGTGGTTCGCCACAGCAGTGTCGAATTTGCGCTTGAGGTCGACGACTTCTTCGTCGCCCTTCATCAACGGCGTCACCATGACGTTGCATCCGGTGCGGACCGCGAAGTCGTGTGAGTCGGGATCACGCGCGGCGATCCACATCGGCGGGGTGGGCTGCTGAATCGGCTTCGGCACGCTGGTGGAGGTGGGGAACTGCCAGATCTCACCGTCGTGCGCATAGTCGCCCTGCCAAAGCTCACGCACCGCCGGCACCAGTTCGCGCAGGTACTTGCCGCCGTCGGAGGCGGGCAACCCGCCGGCCATCCGGTCGAATTCGAACTGGTAGGCGCCGCGCGCCAGTCCGACCTCCATCCGTCCGTTGCTGATCACGTCGAGCAACGCACACTCCCCGGCCACCCGGATCGGGTGCCAGAACGGGGCGATGATGGTGCCGGCCCCCAGCCGGATGGTGGAGGTCTGCCCGGCGAGGTACGCCAGCAGCGGCATCGGGCTGGGCGAAATGGTGTACTCCATGCTGTGGTGCTCACCGATCCACACCGTGCTGAAGCCGCCGGCCTCGGCCATCAGCGTCAGCTCGGTCAGGTCCTCGAAGAGCTGCCGGTGACTGACCTGGTCGTCCCAGCGTTCCATATGTACAAACAACGAAAATCTCACGACTTCTCCTCATCTCCTGGATTGCGTCTCGTCTGGGTCGGTTGCTCGCCGGCAGCATCCATCTCGTGCAAAGTCAGATCACCTGTGGCCCAATGGGTTCGGGGCACCTCCCGCACGATGACGCGGATGTGCTGGGACCGGGTATCGACGGTCCGCAGCACCGCTTCGTGCACCTCGTGCATCATGGCGCGGATCTGTTCCGGGGAGCGGCCCTCGGCGAGGGTGACCTCGATCAGTGGCACGACTAGCTCCGCATCACGAACGGGTCGGCCACCGGCTCCTCGCTGGTGTTGATCCAAACACTCTTGAGCCGGGTGTACTCCTTGATGGTCTCGGTGCCGTGCTCGACACCGACGCCGCTGCTCTTGAAGCCCTGCCGGGGCGACATCGGAGACATCGCCCGGTAGGTGTTCACCCAGATGGTGCCCGCCTCGAGCCGCGCCGCCATGCGGTGTGCCCGCGACAGGTTCGAGGTCCACACGCCGGCCGCCAGGCCGTACTCGGTGTCGTTCGCGAGCCGGACCACCTCCTCCTCGCTGTCGAACGGCATGATCGCGGCGACCGGGCCGAAGATCTCCTCGCGGACCACGCGCATGTCGTTGTCGACGTCGACGAGAACGGTGGGCTCGTAAAAGTAGCCGCCGAGGCCGGCGTCGGTCGGCCGGCCACCGGTCAGCACACGCGCCCCTTCGGTCCGGCCGAGGTCGACATACGCGGCCACCTTTTCGCGCTGGTCCTCGAACGCCAGCGGGCCAAGCTCGGTGGCCTCCTCGAGGGGATCACCGATGCGGATGCTGCGGGCCCGTTCCGTCACCCGCTCGAGCAGCTCGTCGTAGACCGCCCGATGGGCGAACACCCGGCTGCCGGCGATGCAGGTCTGGCCCGCGGCGGCGAAGATCCCCGCCACCACACCCATCGCGGCATTGGCGACGTTGGCGTCCTCGAACACGATGTTGGGTGATTTGCCGCCGAGCTCGAGGGTGCACCCGATGAACCGGCCGGCAGCTGAAGACGCGATGCGCGCCCCCGTGGCCGTGCTACCGGTGAACGAGATCTTGGCCAGCGCAGGATGATCCACGAGCGGTTGCCCGGCCTCGACGCCGAACCCGGTCACGATATTGACCGCCCCCGGCGGGAAGCCGGCCTCGATGACCAGCTCGGCGAGCCGAAGAACCGTCGCCGACGTGTACTCCGACGGCTTGATCACCACCGTGTTGCCGACGCAGAGGGCGGGGGCAAGCTTGCTCGTCGTCAGGGTCAGGGGCGAGTTCCATGGGGTGATCGCCCCCACCACGCCGAGCGGCTCGCGTGACGTGTAATTCAGCACCTTGCGGTCTGAGGTGGGAACGACGGCCCCGTGGATCTTGTCCGCCAGACCCGCGTAGTAGTAGTAATACTCCGGCAGTGTGTTCAACTGGCCGCGCATTTCGCGCAGCAGCTTGCCGTTGTCCTGGGATTCGGACCGGGCGAATTCCTCGGCGTGCTCGCCGATGAGGTCGCCGAGCCGACGCAGCAGGTGCCCACGGCGCGTCTGGCTGAGGTCACGCCAGCGTGGGTCCTCGAAGGTCGCCTGCGCCGAGTCGACGGCCGCGGACACGTCGGCGGCGTTGCCGCGAGCGGCGTGGTAGAGCACCTTGCGCGTGGCCGGGTTGGTGCTCTCGAAGTACTCGCCCGACGTCGGGGCGACCCACTCGCCGCCGATGAAGTGCTGCAGTTTCGTGTGGTCAGACATGTGTGTTCGCTCCGATGAAGGTGGACAGGCAATCGGCGAACTCCCGCGGCCGTTGGACGGGGAGCATGTGGCGTGCGCCCGGCACGATGACCGCTCGGCAGTCCGGCATCGCCTCGGCCAGCCGCCGGGTCATCGCCGGCGTGGACCCAGGATCGTGTTCACCGGTGACGGCCAGCGCCGGGACGGTGATCAACTCCAGCTCGGGTCCGATCTCGGCGTCCGCGGTGGCGAAGACGCTGTAGCAATTCAGGAAGCTGTCCCGGTCGTTTGCCAGCAGCGTGGCTTCCGTGCGGCGCACCTGTTCCCGGTCGACCTCGGTGCCGTCATACCACCGGCGCAGCGATGCCGCGGCACTCGCGGCGAAATCGCGCTCGGCGGTGCGCAGACGGTCCAGGACAGCCGCGCGCTCCTCGGCGGTGCGCCGGCATACCGAGCTGACCGAGGTGAGCGTCGCCACCAGTGCGGGCCGGTGCAGGGCAAGGTGCTGGGCCACCAGGGCGCCGAGCGAGAAACCGACAAGATGCGAGCCGGGCGGGATGTCGGCGGCGACTCCGTCGGCGAGCTCGGCAAGCGTGACGCCTGCGGGTGCGGGTGGACGCGCACCGTGGCCCGGCAGGTCGGGTGTCACCACGTCGGCGTCGTCGGCGAGTAGCGCGACCACCGGATCCCACATGGTGTGGTCGAGACCCACTCCATGCAGCAGCACGACCGTCGGTCTGGTCATATCACTGCTCGGTTGACAGCGGTGCCAGCCGCTGCTGGGGCCGGCCCTGCGCGGCGGCGGCGAGCGCCACCACGATCTCGTCGGGGTGCGGGGCGTCGGCGATGCGCACCTCCACCGTCTGGTGGTGGGACCGGATCGTGTAGTCGGTGATGTGCTTGAGCGGGATGTCGAAGAGCACGCCCGCGGGGCCGCGCTTCTCGACGGCCGGCAGCAGTGTGGTCGCGTTGGCCGCCTTGCGGAAGTGGTCACCGAACTTGAGGGTGTGGATCAGCCCCGAGCCGTGCTCGACCTCACCGTCGAGCCCGACGATGGCGGCCTTGCCGTACGCCTCGGCGGGAGCCTCGAGCGCCTCCAGCACCAGCGGGGTGAGCAGGGCGCCGACATCGGACGCGGTGGCGTCAATACCCGGCGCCAGGTCCTCGACGAAACCCTTTCCCGCCCAGGGGTTCTCGATCACGGCCGCGACGACGGCAACGCGGGCCGGAGGCGAGACCTCCCGGCCGCCCTCGGTCCGGATCTCCTCGACGATGGTCACGATTTTGCGTAGCTTCATCACAGAACACTCTCCAATGTCTTGGTGCTGATGGCGGGATCGGTCGAACGGTCCCCGATGCGGGGATGTGGCCGAGGGCCGGTCGACGCGGCTGCGACGATCACGACCTCGTTCCAGCGCGGTGCGTCGGGCACCCGCGTGGTGACGGTCTGGTAATGGCTGCGGGTCGCTGCCTGCGACTTGTGCCAGAGCGGAACGACGAGCGGCTCACCGGCCTCGGCGCGGGTGTCGGCGAAGCAGATGATGGACTCGCCCTCGAGGAACTCACGCATCAGGTTCCCGAAGTACGGGGTGTGGATCAGTGCCCCGCCGTGTTCGATCTCGCCGGCGCTGCCGACGATGGCCGCCTTGCCGAAGGCCTCGACGGCCTCCACCCCGCCGAGTGCGGCGATGAGCCGGTCGGTGAGCAGCCGGGCCAGCACCGGGGCGATGCGCGCGGCGTCGTCGGACAGGTCCTGCATCGGACCCGTGCCCACCCACGGGTTGCGCACCACGGCGGCGACGCTGGCCTGCCGTGCCGGGCGGGCCGGCTCTGCGCCCGCCTCGGTCACCACCACCTCGCGGTAGACGACCAGCTTGCGCAGCCCGATCCGGGCCTCCAAGTCGTTCTGTTGCATGCCACAGAGAGTAGACCGGTATGTCCAGCGGGTCAAGACACAGGACGCCCAGCGCTCATCGAAGCACATCTCCGAATCCTGAAAGAACTCTGTAAAGGCGCTGAAAACCCTTGTGAGCGAATTTTTTTGAGCGATCCACCGAACACCGGGGACGGTCGTGGGGCCCGGTGAGTAGAACTTGACTGCGGTCACCTTGACATCGATTTGTGGGGAGGGTTACATTCTGTTGTATACCAGTTTCAGAGGCCTTCGCCCCGTCAGCGGCGACCCCGGGGTGGTCTCCCGCCCCAACCAGAATTTGTCCGCGCATCGCAGCAGCCGGATACCAACCCAATCTCAAAGAAGGTGACCCAATGAGTACGGACGTTTCGCGCGCCTCCACGGGCGAACTTGCCTCCGACTTTCACTACCGCGACAAGATCGCGGCCGTCGAGCCCTACGGTGTCGACGCCATCCCCGACTCCGAGCGGCACGGCAAGCCGGTCTCCCAGTTCTTCATCTGGTTCGCCGCGGGCATGAATTTCCCCATCATGGTGCTCGGGTTCCTGGCGGTCAGCTACGGCCTGTCGTTGACTTCCTCGGTCACCGCCATCATCGCCGGCTCACTGCTCGGCTCGATCGTGATGGGCATCCTGTCCCGAATGGGCGGCCGGCTCGGCGTCGCCCAGCAGATTCAGGCCCGCGGCCCCCTGGGCTTCTTCGGCAACTTTCTCCCGGTCGCCTACGTCAACGTTTTTGCCGGCATCGGCTGGGCCGCGGTCACCGTGATCCTCGGCGGCCAGGCCCTGCAGGCCCTCGTTCCCGCCATTCCGTACTGGCTCGGCACGCTGGTCCTCGTCGTCCTGCAGCTCATCGTCGCCGTGTTCGGCTACAACATGATCCACTACCTCGAGCGGATTCTCGCGGTGGTCCTGTTTTTCGGCTTCCTGTTGATCACGGTGGTCTCGGTGAGCCGCGGATGGCAGGGTGGCTTCGCTACCAATCCTGGTGCGCCGTACTGGGTCGGTAACGCAGGCGGTTGGATCACCTTCGCGGGCTTCTTCCTGTCCTTCCTCATCGCCTGGTGGCCCTTCGCGTCGGACTACTCGCGCTACCTACCCGACGAGGACCACATCAACCGAGCAACGGGCTTTTGGACATTCGCCGGAAACTTCATCTCCCTGAGCTGGCTCGGGATCGCCGGTGCCCTGCTCGGAAGCTCCGCCGCATCGGGGGAAAGCCCCATCGACGCACTTTTCCGACTCACTGGCCCGTTCCACGTCGCGGCGCTGCTGGTCGTCCTGATCTCATCGTTCTCGCAGAACTTCCTCAACGTCTATGGGGGCGCCATCTCCGTCCAGACCCTGCGGATTCCCGTCAGCCGGCGCACCGCCGTCATCCTCATCTGTGCGGCGGCATACCTCATCAGCCTGTGGGCAGACGAAGGTTTCGAAGCAAAGTTCAAGACGTTCCTGTTCCTCGGCGCCTATCTCATCGCGCCCTTTGGAGCGGTTCTGTTGCTCGACTACGTGCTGGGGCACCGTCACGATCGGGCACGCATCGCTGAGCTCTACGATTCCCGGCGCATTCTGGAGTGGGGCTTCGTCGCCTGGCTGATCGGTGCGGCCGCGTCCATGCTCTTCTGGAACCTGTCGTTTTTCGTCGGGCCACTCGCCAAAGCCCACCCCGGGTGGGGCGACCTCTCCTACTTTGTCGGGTTCGGCGTCGCATGCCTCGCCTACATCGCCACCTACCGGCTGCCCCCTTTGTGGCACCGCAAGACCCCGGTCTTCCACGACGAACACAGCCTCTACGCCGCATCCATCCCGCCGGACCATCGGCCGCCAAGCAACTAGAGCCGGCCCGTCGCACGACCCGTGAGGCGAAGCTGGTCATCTATCGCGGCGCGGTCATGACCGAAGCGGGCGCACAACACAATGCCCGACCAGCCCGCAAACGTCACCGACCAGCTCCACGATGCGTACTGGCGGTCATCGCGGCGTCCAAGTTGTGGGCGATTGTGTAGGTCGATGTCGACAGTAGCCCTTTGTTGCATGCCACAGAACCGCAGGATTCTTCCTTGAGCAGGTCGAGACACGCGCCAGTGTGACGCCATCCTCGATCACGTCGAAGTTCCGGTCTGGACACCAAAAGTGCTTATAGAAAGCCTAATAGGCGTCTGAGCCGACGAGGTGGACACTGCCGGTATGCGTATCCAGACGATGAGTTGCCGCCCACACGTTGACACACGCTTGTGACGTCAGCTACATTCTGTTGTATACCAGTTGGGCGTCTGACGCTCACAGGACCCACCGATGCAAGGAGCACCATGTCCAGTGACCTCAGGACGGGCGCCGAGGCGCCGCCGACCCCAGATCAGTCCACGGAGACCACGCACCACCACCTGATCGGCAAGCTCGGATCCGTCTTCTGGACGTCGGTCAGCGTCTCGGCCATCTTCGTGGCTTGGGCGGTGCTGTTCACCGAGAACCTGAACAAGGTGACCACCGCGTCGCTCAACTGGGTTACCGGAAGTTTCGGCTGGCTCTACCTGCTGGTGACGCTGGGCATCCTCGTCTTCCTGATCTTCCTGGCATTCAGCCGATCCGGGAACATCCGGCTCGGCAAGGACACCGACCGGCCTGAGTTCAGCACCCTCACCTGGTTGGCGATGATCCTCAGCGCGGTGATGGGCATCGGCCTGGTGTCCTACGGCGTCGCGGAACCGATCTCGCACTTAGCAACCCCGCCCCACGGCCTGGCCGAGGCCGGCTCGCCGGAGGCGGCGGTGCGCGCGCTGCAGTACTCCTATTTCGATTGGGGTCTGCACGCCTGGGCAATCTTCGCCGTGTTCGGCCTGGCCATCGCGTATTCCACGTATCGCAAGGGGCGCCGCACGCTGGTCAGCCAGATGTTCGCGCCGCTGCTCGGCGACCGGGTCAACGGCCCCATCGGCAAGATCATCGACGTGCTTGCGGTGTTCGCCACGCTGTTCGGGACAACCACGTCGCTGGGCCTGGGCGCCCTGCAGATCAACAATGGGCTTGGCTCGCTGTTCGGCGTCCCGGTCAACAACGTCACGCAGGTTCTGATCATCGCCGCGACCACGGCGGTGTTCACGATGTCGGCGGTCACCGGCGTGAGCAAGGGCATCAAATTCCTCAGCCAGGCCAGCACCGCCATGGCGATTGCGCTGTTTGTGTTCATCCTCATCGTCGGCCCGGCGGTGTTTCTCGCCAATCTCTACATCGAGTCGCTCGGCATGTGGGCCACCGACTTCTTCCGAATGAGCCTGCAGGGCACCGCCTTTGGCGGCCTGGAGTGGATGCAGTGGTGGACCTACTTCATGATGGCCTGGTGGGTCTCCTGGGGTGCCTTCGTGGGCGTGTTCCTGGCCCGCATCTCCCGGGGCCGCACCATCCGCGGCTTCATCGTGGGTGTGCTGGTCGTCCCCAGCGTCGTGTTCTTCACCTGGTTCACCGTGTTCGGTGGCACCGCGATCCACGTCGACATGTTCGAGGGCGGCGACATCGCCAAGCAGACGGCCGCCGACATCAACAGCGCGTTCTTCGCCACCCTGGAGCACTTCCCGCTGGCCACCGTGACCTCCGCGGTCGCGATCATCCTCGTGTTCATGTTCTTCATCTCGGGCGCGGACGCCAATACCTACGTGCTGGGCATGATGACCTCCGGCGGTTCGCTGACCCCGCGCCGCTCGGTACTGATCCTGTGGGGTGTCCTGACCGGCGTCACCGCGGTGGTGCTGATGCTCGCCGGCGGCCTGAACGCCCTGCAAAACACCGTCATCGTGGCCTCACTACCCTTCCTGGTGATCATCGCCGGCCTGGCCGTGGCGTTCTGGAAGGACCTGGCGACCGATCTCCGTGCCGCGAAGGCCGGCGCCATCGCCACCGCTCCGATCGATGAACTGGCCGCCCAAAAATGAAAGGGGAACCACGCATGTCCAACAATGATGACCGTCGCGCCCGTATCCAGCAGGCTTGGGACGCGGCGTGGGACCGAGGCGAGGTCGATGTGCTCGACGAGCTGTTGAGTCCGGATTACCGCCGGATCGAAAGTGCCGGTGCGGAACACGGCTTGACGGAGTTCAAGGCATCGATCGTCGCTACCCGGTCGGCCTTCCCAGACCTACTCACAGTCATCGATGAGATCGTCGTGGAAGGCGATCGCGCCGCGGTCCGCTGGCACAGCACCGGAAACCACCAGCATCCCTTCCTCGGCGTGCCGGCCACCAAGCGTCAGGTCGCCGTCAGTGGCGCTACCTTCGCACGCTTCGAAAATGACCGCATCGTGGAGGAATTCGTCACCTGGGATCCCCGCGCACTGCTCACCGCGCTCGGCATCATCACCGTCGGGCAGGACCACTGACCGCCATGACAAGGAGCACACCGATGACCACGCCGACAGGGCCCGATCTCGACACAATGAAGCAAGTGAACAGACAGTTCATCACCGGAGTCACCGTCGTGACCACGATGGATGACGAGAAGCCGCGTGGCCTTGCGGTGAACGCGTTTTCGAGCGTATCCCTGGACCCGCCGACGGTCATGGTCGCGGTGCAGCGTACGTCGTCGACGCACGATTGCCTGTTCCGCGCGACGCATCTGGCGATCAACATTTTGTCCACCAACCAGCTCGACGTGGTGGGTGTGTTCGCGACCAAAGCCGACGACAAGTTCGCCGGCCTCGACTGGGAGCCGGGCCCGTTCGGCAGCCCGCTGCTCAAACGCAGCGGCGCGCAGATGGAAGTCGAGATCCGCGAACGTCTGCAGGCCAGCACCCACACCCTGTTCGTCTGCCGCGTCGTGCACGCCACGGTCAGCGACCGCCATCCCATGGTGTACAGCGCCGGTAAATTCTTCGACGGCGGCACCCTCACGCCGCTCGCATGACAGCACGCTGCGGCGACCTCGAAGGAGAAGCACGGTGAGAAGCAACAACGGCTCGGGCAACGGCTCGATCCAGGGCAGGCTGATCACGGAGATCCGACGTCGCATCATCGCCGGCGAGATCCAGCCCGGGATCAACATCTCCGAGCTGGCCCTGGCCGAAGAGTTCGGCGTCAGCCGCACACCAGTGCGCGAGACCTTCAAACAACTGCAAACCGAGGGCCTCATCGAGATCCGCCCGCGGGTCGGGACCTTCGTCACGACGCCGTCGCGGCGGGAGATCACCGAACTGTTCGAGATGAAGGAACTGCTCGAGGGTGCCGCCGCCAGACTGCTCGCCCAGCGCGGCCGGGTGCCCGAGATCGACCAGCTGGAGGAGAACCTGCGCCAGGCCGACCAAGCGGTCGCGCGCGACGATCGCGCTCGTTATGCAGAGCTCGTCCAGGAATTCCACGATCTGTTGATCAGCGGTGCCGACAACCACAAGCTCGAGGCGCACTACCGGATGCTGATGAACCAACTGGCCTACCCGCGTCTGGTCACCACCTCGCTCGGTCAGCCCGGCCGGCCACTGCAGTCCGACCGCGAGCACCACCACGTGCTCGAGCTGATCGTTGCCAAGGACGGCGACAGCGCCGAGCGGGTGATGCGAGAGCATGTCCGCGCCAGCCGGCAGGCACTGCTCGCCGGCCTCCAGTCCACGCTCTGACCGCACGAGCTACGAAGAAGTCAGGATTAGTTGATGACGAGCACCGTGTGCCGCCGACACGCCGGCAAGCGATAGGCGCCGCGCTGGGGCCGCGACACGCCTTCTACCAGCGGTCCGTGCTTACACAGCCACACCGAACACCACCGCCTCCGTGCGCGGCGAAGCGGTCTCTCTGCGCTTTGACCTGATGGACGCGCAGCGGCCCACCCATTACGTCTACGAGATCTACCAACGCCTTCTCCAACGTGGTGGTCAGCCATAGCGACGAGCTCCCGGCATGAACCGCCACCGCTTACCCCACCCATAGGAAGGACCGCCGATGTCGCCGACCATCGTGACCGTCAATCCCACCACCGGCGCCGAGCTGGCCACCTATCAGGCCATGACTCAAGCGGAGATCGATTCCGCGCTGGATGCCGCGGCGGCCGCACAGCGGGGATGGGCCGGTGAGGATTTCACGGCGCGCGCCGGGATCCTGCGCACCGCCGCGGCCCTACTGCGCGAGCGCGATGACGAGCTGGCACTGCTGATCACCCGCGAGATGGGCAAACCGCTGGCCGAAGCCCGGGCCGAGGTCCACAAGTGCGCGACCGGGCTGGAGTTCTACGCCGAGCACGCCCAGACCTTCCTGGCCGACGAGGTCTATGAGACGGCCGCGGACCGCAGCTGGGTGTCCTACGAACCGGTCGGGGTGGTGCTGGCGGTGATGCCGTGGAACTTCCCACTGTGGCAGGTATTTCGATTCGCCGCCCCGGCGTTGATGGCGGGCAACGCCGCGCTGCTCAAACACTCCCCCAACACCACTGGCGCCGCCCTCGCCTGCCAGCACATCCTGACCGCTGCCGGGCTGCCCGACGGGCTGTTCACTACGCTGCTGGTCGCCGAACCGCAGGTCCCGGCCGTCACTGAGCGGCTGATCGCCGACCCCCGGGTGGGGGCGGTCACCATCACCGGCAGCGAGCGCGCCGGCAGCGCGGTCGGCGCCATCGCCGGGCGTGAGATCAAGAAGTCGGTGCTGGAACTGGGTGGGTCGGACCCGTTCGTGGTGCTGGCCGACGCCGATCTGCCCCGGGTCGCCCACCTGGCGGTGCGCGGCCGGTTCCTCAATGCCGGGCAGAGCTGTATCTCCCCGAAGCGGTTCATCGTCGAGGCGGCGGTGGCCGAGGAGTTCACCCGGCTGGTGATCGACGAGACCCGCGCGCTGACCGTGGGTGACCCCGAAGCACCGGGCACCGACGTGGGCCCGATGGCCCGGCGCGACCTGCGCGACGGGGTGGCCGCTCAAGTCCGTGCCGCGGTCGCCGCCGGTGCCACCGTGCTGTGCGGCGGTGCGCCACGCGAAGATCTGGGCGGGTTCTTCTACCCGC
>Ga0105245_10004202_pt1 | contig 12786 bp, 12 predicted proteins | sample KBSM54metaG_FD_81523 | JGI IMG/M metagenome (GOLD analysis project Ga0105245, IMG submission 81523) | Miscanthus rhizosphere microbial communities from Kellogg Biological Station, Michigan, USA - KBS M5-4 metaG | ecosystem: Host-associated > Plants > Roots > Rhizosphere > Soil | place... | reverse complement strand
CGACAAAGTTTTCGAACCGCGCTGGTATGAAAGGTTGACTCAAACGTTCCTGCGGCCCTCTTTCGCGGCGGCGGCGGTGATCGCAGCGGCCATTCTGGTGCACGCGTTCGTGCGGCCTGTAAGTGCGCCGGCGAGTGCCCCTTCTCAAGCGATGGCGCAAGTGGACACCAGCGCCATCGAAGCTCGTGTCATCGCTGAAGTCACCGCGCGCCTGCAGGGCGAAATGGCAGCGGCCGTCAACACCGCCGTTACCAAGGCTGTCGCCGATACCGAAAAGCGCGACGATCAGCGCACTGCTCAACTTTTGTCCGCGAGTGACCGACGTTACTCCGACGCCGCGGATTTTCTCAACAAACAAGTAACTCGTATCTATGCCCTGAATACCGGGGCGGGAGTCCGCTAAATGAAGATCTTAAAGAATCACCCGACTGTTCTCCTTGCTGTGCCTTTCCTCCTCCTTGTGGTTGCCGCCTCAGCAATTGCAAGTGATGCGCCGCGCGTGCCCAGGACTACGCTTGCTGCCGCGGAAAAAAGTCTCGATAACCGCTTTGCCGGGTTATGGAGCGACAATCCGTTCATCATGCTGGGTCCCACGCGCGGCATTTATTTAGAAGGCTACGGCGCGGTGTTTACGGCGGAAGTGAATCTGGTGGCAGGGCCGCAGATCGGCATCCTGACGCCGTCAATGACCAAGCAAAGTATCGCCCAGCACCGGCAGAAAAAGATCGATCGCATTCCGGAGCTAAAGAAGGCCATGGAGAAGGCGCTGGCCGACACTGCCGCGTCGCCCGCAATGGCGGCTGTGCCGCCCGACGAGCAGATCGTGCTGGTGGCGTTCCTCTCGCATTTCCCCTGGGAGGACCTCGGCGGAATGCCGTCGCAAATCATGATGCAAGGGTCCAAGAAGAAATTGTTGGAAGCACAGAGCAAAGGCGGCGCGGCCCTCGAAGCCTCCATTCAAGCCGTACAGTACTAAGCGCCCATGCGGCTTGGCGAAATCCTGATCCAGAAGCACTTGATCACCGGTGAAGACCTGGATCGGGCGCTCGAATTACAGCGCGAGCGTGGCGATAAACTGGGCAAGATCCTGGTCGACCTCGGCTTCGTCGCGGCACGCGATGTGTTGACCGCGCTGTCCGAGCAGTTGCAAGTGCCGTTGCTCGTGATCGAAGGCCCGCCCGCCGTTTCGCCTGAGACCGAAACCCTTTCTCCTAAATTTCTGCGGCAGTTCCGTTGCCTTCCCATGAGGTTGCACGATCATACGGTCACGCTCGCCATGGCCGATCCACTAGATTTTGAAACCCGGTCTACCGTAGCTGCATGTACCGGACTGGCCGTGTTGCCAGGGCTCGCTGGCGAGCAGGAAATTCTCGACGCTATCGACCGCTACTACGGACAAACCGAGAAGAACGAAACCGAGCTGGCCACGCCGGTGGGCGAGGCCAACGAAGACCTGGAACAGCTCCGTGACATGGCCAGCGAAGCGCCGGTGATCCGCCTGGTGAACGCCATGGTCGCGCAGGCTGTCGAAAAGCGCGCAAGCGATATTCACATCGAGCCGTTCGAAAAAGAGTTCCGCATTCGCTATCGCATTGACGGAGTACTGGTGAGTCAGGACCCGCCGCCGCGCGAGTTGAAGGCCGCGATTATCTCGCGCGTCAAGCTGATGGCTCGCTTGAATATCGCCGAACGCCGCTTGCCGCAGGACGGACGCATCAAAGTCAAGACGCTGGGCCGCGAGGTCGATTTGCGCGTTTCCACTTTGCCCACTCTCTACGGCGAAAGCGTCGTGATGCGCCTGCTCGATCGCTCGGCCGGCGACTTCTATGACCTCGAACGCCTGGGTTTCGACCAGCACATGCTGTCGCGCATGGAGCACTACACTTCCCTCCCTCACGGTATCTTTCTGGTTACGGGTCCCACCGGCAGCGGCAAATCGACCACGCTCTATTCGGCGCTAAAGCGCATCAACCAGACCGACAAGAAAATCATTACCATCGAAGACCCGGTTGAATACCAGATGGACGGCATCAACCAGATCCACGTGAATACGCAGATCGGGCTGACCTTCGCGCAAGGTCTGCGCCACATCGTGCGCCAGGATCCCGACGTCATCATGGTGGGCGAAATCCGCGACCGCGAGACGGCAGACATCGCCATCCGCTCGGCGCTGACCGGCCACTTCGTTTACTCGACGCTGCACACCAATGACGCGCCCAGCGCCATCGCGCGCCTGACCGATATGGGCGTCGAGAACTACCTGATCACATCCTCGCTGGTCGCCGTGCTGGCGCAGCGCCTGGTGCGCGTGATTTGCTCGGAGTGCAAGGTTTCCGCCGGTACTGCGATCACCCCAGAAGGCGAGACGATTCCCGTTTTTCGCGGCACGGGTTGCGAGTCGTGCTTCAATACCGGATATCGCGGACGCCTCGGCATATTCGAGCTGATGGAATTGAATGAAGAGCTGCGCGCGTCCATCATGCGCAATGAGGATTCGGGCAAGATCACCGAAATCGCCCGCCGCCACGGCATGCAAAATCTCCGCGAGGACGGCTGGGCCAAAGTGCGCCGCGGCATGACGTCGGCCGAAGAAGTGATGCGCGTGACACAGGAATTATAGTTCGCTATGGCGACGGCATATTTTTTCAGGGCGGTGGCGGCGGACGGCAAGCTCCGAACCGGCACTCTTTCGGCCGACACCGATCGCCAGGTCGCCGCCGAACTGAAGCGCCAGGGCTTGATTCCCGTTTACGTCGGCCTGGAACAGAAGGCAGCATCGGCGCTCAAAATGCCCGTGCTCCAGCGCGGCAAGCGCAAAGACATTCTGTTCTTCACGCAGGAACTGGCGACGCTGCTCAATGCCGGCGTCCCGCTCGACCGCGGCCTGGCGATCACCGCGGAACTCACCGAACACGCGAATTTCCGCACGCTGGTGCTCGACATCGTCCGCCTGATAAAGGGCGGAAAATCGCTGGCGGACAGTCTGGCGTCGCATCCCACGTACTTCCCGGATCTCTACGTCAACATGGTGCGCGCTGGTGAAGCCTCCGGGTCGCTGGCCCAAATTTTCGATCGGCTAGCAGATTTCGAGCGTACCCGCGACGACTTGCGCAGCTACATCATCAGCTCGCTGATTTATCCCGGACTGCTGACCGTCGTGGGGCTGTCGTCCATCATCGTTCTGCTGGAATTCGTCGTCCCGCGCTTCGCGCAGATTTTTTCCGATCCGCGCATGACTATTCCTGTTCCCACGCAGATGCTGCTGGCCACCAGCGCCTATCTGCAAGCGTATGGACTGCCCGCCGCGCTGGTGCTGGCCGCGGCGATTTTCGGGCTGATCGCCTATATCCGCACTCCCGGCGGCGCGATGTGGTGGGACACCTTTCGCCTCCGCGTGCCGGTTCTCGGTGACGCGTTACGCAAGGCCGAGACCGCTCGTTTCGCGCGCGCCATGGGAACGCTTGTCGCGGCGAGCGTGCCGCTTGTGCAATCGATCGGCATCTCGCGCGGCATCCTGAATAACCGCCGTATCGCCGCATCGCTCGAACGCGTAATCACCGGCGTAAAGCGCGGCGAAGGCATCGCCGGGCCACTATCGAAAGCTGGCGAATTCCCGCCTTTGGCTGCGCATTTGCTAAGCGTCGGCGAGGAAACCGGCCATCTGGACGCCATGTTCATCCGCATGGCCGACATTTACGAAACCGAAACGCGCAGCGCCATCCGCCGCTTCACGTCGCTATTCGAACCGTTGATTATTCTAGTGATGGGCCTGCTGATCGGTACTTTGATCTTGAGCCTGATGCTGGCCATCACCAGCATCAATGACATTGCTGGCTAGAAGGAAACGTATGCGCAAAACCACTTGGAACACGACACGCCAACGCGGTATCACGCTGATTGAAATGCTGGTGGTGGTGACCATCATTGCGCTGTTCGCGGCGCTAGTGGGTCCGAAGCTATTCAGCAATGTGGATAAGGCCAAGCGCACCCAGGTGCGTGCGCAGATCAACTCGTTTATGACGGCACTGGGCTCTTACAAGCTCGATACCGGCAATTTCCCCACCACCGAAATGGGCCTTAACGCACTGCGCGTGAAGCCGGACGGCGTCGATCAGTGGGCCGGCCCATATCTGCCGCAGGACGCACCCACCGACGTTTGGGGCCATCCGTATCTCTACAAATTCCCCGGCGAACACGGTGACGAGCCCGACATCGTTTCGCTGGGCGCCGACGGGCAACCCGGCGGAGAAGGGAACGACGCAGACATTGTTAGCTGGAGCAACAAGTAAGCGACGCCGTTCGTCGCGTCGCGCGCGGTTGCGCAACTCCGGCGTCACGCTCATCGAACTCCTGATTGTGCTGACGCTGATCGCGCTCGTCACCGGAATCAGTTACCCCAGCGCCGCGGCGGGCGTCGAATCTCTGCGCCTGCGCTCGGTGTCGGACCAGGTGACGAACTTTCTCAATGCCGCCATCGATCGCGCCGGCCGCCGAGAGCAAGTGATCGAAGTCTGGATCGCTCCCAAAGACAACGTCCTGATCGCGCGCTCGCCGGATCTCGACTATTCGCGCCGCCTGGAGCTGCCCGAGGGGTATCGCATCCTCGCGGTTCTGCCGGCGGCCGAAGTGAATCCAGATCAGCCGCGCCGTTTTCTGATGTATCCGGGAGGCACCATCCCGCGCATCGGCGTTGAGATCGCAAACCGCGCCGGAAACAAGCGAATGGTCAGCGTCGACCCCTTCACCGAATTGACGCGCGCGGAAAAGGTGCCCTGATGCCGACTCGCCGCGCCGATCGTCAAGCCCGCGCTGCTAAACAATGTGGCTTCACGCTTCTCGAAGTACTGGTGGCGACCCTCATCATGGGCATTGCCGTCGCCGGCATTCTGAGCGGCATGGCTGGGGCATCGCGTAACGCCGCGCGGCTCACCGACTACGATCGGGCCACGCTCCTCGCGAAACAGAAGATGGACGAGCTGTTGATCGACCGCGCAGCACCCCGCAATCAGGACCTTGCCGCCGAGTTCGACCCCGCGCTCACCGGCGGCGTGCGTACCGGATGGCGCGCCCGCGTGACGCCGTTTGAAGCCACGCCAGGCGCGGGCGGCTCCCGCTGGGATCTCGACCGTATCGAGCTCGAAATCTGGTGGATCAGCGGTCCGGCGCGGCACAGTTTTTCGCTCGAAGGATTTCGCCGCAATATCCTGCGCGAAGGAGACCGGCGATTCTAATGCGCACTCGAGTCCGTCATCCATCGGAACGCGGCGTCACGCTGCTGGAGTTGATGATCGCGATCACCCTGGTGGCCGGACTCTCCACCGGCATGCTGATGGCGATGCGCACCAGCCTACAGACCTATGAGAAGACCGCCAAGCGCCTCGAATCCAATCGCCGCTTCGTAAAGACGCAGCAAATGCTCTCTGATCAAATCTCCGCCGTGATGCCGGTGCAAGGCGCGTGCCCGGGAGAGGCGGGGCAGACCGTCGGGATTCCATCTTTTCTCAGCGGCTCCGAAGACACGCTGCGCCTGGTGTCTAGCTATTCGATCGCCGAAGGCTCGCGCGGCTATCCGCAAATCGTCGAGTACCGTGTCATCCCCGAGCAACGCGGCAGCGTTCGATTGGTAGTCACGGAACGCCCCTACACCGGACCGCAGAGCACCACTCCGTATTGCGGCGGCGCTCCCCCACCGCCGGTTTCGTCCTACGAGCTTGGGACCCGGTCTGCCGTGCCATTGGGAGGTGCGCAGTCCGCAGAGCCAGCTTCAGGCGAATCTTACGTGTTGGCCGAACACCTCGCTTACTGCCGCTTCTCTTATCACGAGCCTTACGATCAGAATCGATTTATCGAAACCGCATGGCTGCCGCTGTGGGACAAGCCGTTGCTCCCGGCGGGAGTGCGTATTGAAATGCGGCCCCTTGTGCCGGACGCCAGAGGTCTCGCAGTTCTCGGCGTGACCGTTCCCATTCAAGTGAATCGCGATCCTCGGTTGGTTTATGTCGACGGATTCTAGGCGGCAATCCCGAGAAACGCGCGGCGGAGCGCTGCTAGCAGTGCTATGGCTCTCGGCTGGACTCGCGGCCATTGCGCTCTCCGTCTCTTCGAACGTTCGCTCCGAGACCGACCGCGTCTCCACATCCGGCGAGGGCCTGCGCGCATCTTACTTGGCTTCGGGAGCACTCGAGCGCGGCATTTTATGGGTCCAGTGGGGCTACTCGGGCCAGACCTTTTCCGCGCCCGATGGCTTGCCGCGCTTCTGGACTTACAATACCCGCCGCCTCACCATGCGTTTTCCCAGCGGCGACGCCCTGGTGGAGGTAATTCCCGAAACCTCCAAGCTCGATATCAACAGAGCGTCGCCGGAAGACCTCTATCGCGTCGTGTTCGCGGTCAGCGGCGATCCCACACTCGCCCAGCAGATTACCAACGGAATCGTCGACTGGCGAACGCCCTCTCCCGAGCCCACCGCCTTTGACCAGTATTATTTCAGCCTGGGTCCGACTTTTCGCGCCCGCCATGCGTCTCTTCTGGAGATTGAGGAATTATTGCGCGTGCGCGGTATGAGTCCCGAATTGTTCTATGGAAATTACACCACTGGAGCCGACGGGCGTCTGTACGCGCGCGGCGGGCTGCGCGATTGCCTTTCGGTCTGGGGATCGCTGGGTCCGTTCGACGTAAATACCGCCAGTCCCGCGCTGATGGAAGCCATGGGCGTGACGCCGGAGATGGCAGCGTCCCTCGTCGCGACCCGTCAGCAGCGTCCGTTTCAGAATCCGCAAGAACTGGCGGGTACTCTGCCGCCGCGCGTCGCCATGGGATCCGGATATTCGATCTATACGCTGCGCGCCAGCGCCCGCCTGCGCCGGCCGGATGGTTCGTATTCCGAAGTGGTGCGCACCGCTGCCGCTACCATAAAACTTTTCGATCCGCAAAAATCTCCTCAGTCCATGCACATCTTGCGCTGGTACGATAACGCCTGGTCACAAGCCGCGCTTCCGCCGTATCCGGGCATGACGGTTCGCGGCGGCAACGTTCCGGGGCAGCCGGGCTTTTCCGGAGACTCGCAGCCATGAGCCTGCTTCGCACGCTAATCCCCGACGGCCTGAAAAAATGGCTGGCGTTCGGGCATGGCGTCGGCATCGAAGTAGTGGGACCGCACGGCGGCGAATCGTTGCGCGTAACCGCGGTGCGCGTGCATCCCGGTGGTGCGCGCGTAGTGGGCACGCTCTCTTTCGAAGACGCGATGCATCATGCCGCCGGCGTGTGGGGCACCGAATATGCCGCCTTCGTGCGCAAGCACGGCTGCGCGCATGTCGTCGCGACCGTTCTGTTGCCGCGCCGCGAGGTGATGGTGCGGCATGTGGCGCTCCCCGGCGTCGCCGATAAAGACCTGCCTGCCGCCATCGAATTTCAACTCGACGGCCTGCATCCTTACCGCGAAGAGGACGTGGCGACCAGTTGGGTGCGGATCCCCGGCACTTCCTCGGTGCTAGTGGCGATCACGCGCCGCGCCGTGATCGAGCGCTTCGTAACGTTGTTCGGAGAAGCCGGAATTCAAGTAGGCGCGTTTACTTGCTCGGCCGCCGCGATCCATTCCGCGCTGCGTATGTTTCGCGAGGCGCCCTCGTCCCCCGGCCTGCTGGCCTACGAGCCGGCGGAATCGGGCGTCGAGATCTACGGCGAAAGCGCCAGCCGTCCCGTGTTCTCGGCCACGTTCGATGTTCCGCTGGAGCGCGCCGCGCCGATGGCGGCATCCGAGCTGCGTCTCGATGCGGACACCGCGCCGCATGGCCTGGATACTTTGTTGAACGCGTCCCCAGCACTTCCGTATGCTGCGGCGCTGGCTTCGGCGTGCCCTTTGATGGCCCTGCAGCTCAACTTGCTTCCGGCTGAATTGCGGCCATCCGGCGCGCGCTGGCTGTGGATTCCATCGGCCGCTTTGGGCGCCGCGGTTCTGCTGCTGGCAGTGGCGCTGGGACTCTTCCCGCGCTACGACACCAAGAACTATCTGGCCTCGCTGAACGCCGAAATCGCACGAGTGGCGCCGGTCGCTGCACGCTCGACGGCGCTTGACCGCCAGATCGAAACCGCTCGCCGCAACACTTCGCAACTGGATGCACTGCGCGCCCGTACCAAGAGCGACATGGATGTGCTGGCCGAGATGACCCGCATTCTGCCGCCGCCCGCCTGGCTTAATCTTCTCGAAATCACGCGCACACAAGTGACCTTGGCCGGGGAAACTCCTCAGGCTGCCCCGCTGCTGCAGGCTATCGACGCCTCGCCGCTGTTTCAAGGTTCGGAATTCGTGATGCCGCCCGCGCGCGTGGCGAAGGGCGAGGCGTTTCGCATTCGAACCAATCGGGAGGCCGGCCAATGAATCTGCGGCCTCGCGACCGGCGCGCCCTGGCCTGGCTGGTGGTATCCGCGCTGCTGGGATTGGTGATTCACTTCTGGCCTGCGAACGACAGCACGGCCGCGGTGGTGGCTCCCGTGGGAGATCCGGTGACGCTGGCGGAGACCCGCCTGGCTCGTCTGCGCGAAGCCGCGGCGACAGTGCCGGCGAAAGAGGGCGTGTTCAAGAAAGTATCGGCCGACCTTGCCACACGCGAAAAAGGAATCATTAAAGCCGACACCGCCGCGCAAGCTCAGGCGCAGGTGATCCAGATCATCCGCGGCTTGGGAGCGGCCGAGAATCCGCCCATCGAGATTCGCTCCACCGAGCTCACCCCGGTTCGTCCGTTCGGCAATTCCTACGGGGAAGCGAGCGTGGCGGTGCAGATCGAATGCCGCATCGATCAGCTCGTGAACCTGCTAGCAGCGTTGCAAGCCGAGCCTGAGCTGGTGGCCACCAGCGATCTGCGCGTGCTTTCCTCGAACGCCAAAGAGAAGACCGTGGCCGTGCGCCTCGCCGTTTCGGGCGTGGTGCCGCGCAACTTGGTGCCTGTAAAATCGACGACCTCAAAGAAGGCCGGAGGAGGCGCGTTTTGAATCGGCGACTCATATTGTTGAACCTGGCGCTGCTGGCTCTCGCCGGCGCCCTGGTCTGGACCCTGCGCGCGAATTGGATCGAGGCCAAGGCGCGCGAGCGTGCGGTGCTCCAGCGAAAGGTTGCGGCGAAAGCGGTGCTGGCTCCGCCGCCTCTGCCCGCGGTGAAAGCCGTGGCGCCCGCCGAGTATATCGATGTCGCAGGCAAGATGCTTTTTTCTCAAGACCGGAATCCCACTGTGGTAGTGGAACCTCCGAAGCCTGCGCCGGAGCCGGTCATGCCAGCGCTCCCCAACTATCACGGGCAGATGGCGTTTGACGAGCCGGTGATCTTGCTGAGCGCGTCGGCCAGCGCGGCCCAACGCAGTTATCATGCGGGCGACCAGGTGGGCGACTTCAAGCTGCTGAGCTTTGATCAAGACCGGGTCGCTTTCGAATGGAAGGGCAAGAACGTCGAGCGTAAGCTCGAGGAATTGCGGCCGAAGGAAACCACTACCCAGGCAGCCGCGCCAACCGGTGCGCAGGCAGGCGCGCAGTCTGCAAGGACCGCGGCTCCGGCGTCCGCGACGGCGGCTGCCACGCCCGTGCGCGCGGTAGCCTCGCTGGATCATCCGGCTCCGGTAGCGGCCGCTGCGCCGGTGAATAGCGCGAGTGCCTCCGCCACTCCGGCGCCTGCGAAGGCGGTGACATCGTTGGGCGGCACCGGCAACAACGCCAATGGAAGCACCGGCGATACCAGCGGCGATTCTACTTTCGGGCCGCTGTCGCCCAGCGGAGACCGTCCCTGCCTCCCTTCCGACAATTCACCCGTGGGCACGGTTCACTTGGGATTCATGAAGGTTCAGTCGGTGGGCATATTCGGCGCGTCGTGCAGTTGGACGGAAGTCAAATGAGAGTGAGTGAAATGAAAATGCGTTCTATCGTGACACGAGGAATTGCAGTTATGCAGGTGCTGCTGCTGGCCGCGAGCTCCGGAGGTGCCTTCGCGCAAGCTCCGCCACCGCCGGCCCCTGCTCCGGCTCAGGGCGCTCCCGCGCCCGCGCAAGCCGCTCCAGCTCAACCCGTTCCTGTGCAGCCTATACCGGCCCAAGCGACTCCGGCGGACGCCAATCCAGCCCAGGCCAATCCTGCCCAAGCCAATCCTGCCCAAGCCAATCCTGCCCAAGCCAATCCTGCCCAAGCCAATCCAGCCCAGGCCACACCGGCAGAAGCCACGTCAGAGCCCGCGCGAGTCCCCATAGGCAACCTGACGCTGACGAATGCTTCGCTGGTCGAAGTGATCAATCAACTGGCGCGTCAGCTAAAAATCAACTACATCCTCGACCCCGCGGTGAAGGGCAGCGTGGTGCTGAACACCTACGGCAGCACTGCCAACATGGATGCACGCGGATTGCTGGACCTGATCCTGCGCATCAATGGTGCGGCCATGATTAAAGAAGGCGAGGTCTACCGCATCCTGCCGTTAAAAGATGCTCCCAAGATGCCCCTGCGGCCGCAGGTAAACGCGCGCGATATCCCCGAAGATGACCAGATCATGCTGAATCTGGTGTTCCTCAAGTACGTGACGGTGGATGAGCTCACCAAAGTGCTGGGCGAGTTCGTGGGCGAGAACGCCACCATGTACTCCTACGCCCCGTCGAACCTGTTGTTTATCCTGGACAGCCGCCGCAACATGCGCCGGACCATGGAGCTGATTCAGTTGTTCGATAGCGATAGTTTCGCGAACCAGCGGGTACGCCTTTTCGACGTGAAGAACACCAAGCCCTCGGACCTGGTAAAGGATCTTGACGCTGTATTGAAGGCCGCATCGCTCGACGGCAAAAGCGCCACCGTTCGGTTTCTGCCGGTGGATCGTATCAATACGCTGATTGCGGTGGCTCCCAACCCAGGCGTTTTCGATACCGTTGAAGCCTGGCTGCGGCGGCTGGATGTTCCCGTCAAACTGAATCTCGGCGGCGGCAGCGAAAATCACGTTTACCGCTTGCGCTACGGGCGCGCGGAGTGTGTGGCCATCGCCTTGAACCAGTTGTATGGCTATGGCGGCGGCTACGGCGGCGGGTACGGCGGTGGCTATGGCGGGGGTTATGGTGGAGGCTACGGCGGCGGTTACCCGGGCGGCTATGGCGGCGGTTACGGGGGTGGCGGCCAATCCAACGGTTACGGATACGCCAATACTTATGCGGCCAGCGGGGCAGCAGCTGGGATGAATGGCAGCACCTACGGCGCCGGCAACAATTTCAACAATAACTTTGGCGGGATGGGAGCGTGCCCCGGCTCCATGTCAGGTGGATATGGCGGCGGCTATGGCGGCGGAGGTGGATACGGCTATCCGGTGTTTGGCGGCTATGCCGCTCAAGTACCCGCAACTGCTGCCGGCGCTGCTCCGGCACCATCGATTGTCGGCTCGGCCGCGCCCGCGCCACCGGCCCCGGGACAGACACCGGACGGCAAGGCGGCCGTCCGAGTGGTAGCCAACCCGCTCGACAACGCACTGATTATCCAAGCCACTCCGGAAGAATATCAGGAGGTTCTGCGCATCCTCAAGGACCTCGACGTCCCTCCCCGCCAGATTCTGCTCGAAGCGAAAATCTATTCCGTAGATCTCAGCGGATCATTCTCCGGAGGAGTTTCGGCCCAATTCCAGCGTCGGACCAATGCGGACCGGGGGTTGCTTGGCAACCTGTCCACCTCCGCCTCTGGCGTCGCCGGAGCTGCACTCCAGTTCGGCTTTCTGGTAGGCCAGAGCAAGCAGCTTCTGGCTTTCCTGAATCTATCCGAGAATCAAACCCGCACCACGATTCTTTCCGAACCCAGCCTGATCGCTACCGACAGTATTCCAGCCACGCTCAATGTCGGAACGCAAGTGCCCGTGCAGACTTCCAGCTCCACGACGGTGGCTGGATCGGCCACCGTCACCAGCAGCATCTCCGCCCAAAACACCGGCGTCACCCTGCAGGTAAATGCTCGCGTCAATCCCAGCGGCGTTGTCACCTTGGTCATCAACCAGGAGGTTAGCTCGCCGGGTGCGGGGGCCGGAACCCTGACGCCTTCCTTTAATCAACAGGTGGTGCAGACCCAAGTAACGGTACAGGATGGCGACACCATCGCCATCGGAGGCCTAATTAGCGATACCTCCATCAACGGTACTAGTGGGATACCGTACCTGTCGCGCTTGCCCGGAATCGGCCTGCTCTTCGGTAACAAGACCACCTCGCATGATCGCAGTGAGCTCATTATCTTCATGACTCCCCACGTGATTCTGGACGAAAGCGACCTTATTGAGGCCAGCAACGAACTGCGCGATCGGGTCAAAAAGCTCCAAAAATACGTTAAGCTGCTTTAATATCCGTGGCCCAGTAAAGTGCCTTTCCGGCTGTCAAAATCGCCGCTAAACCCCTAAAGGTCGCCATTCTCTGCGAAATACTACATTTTAGGGGCCGTAAGTAAGGCCAAACTGAACTACGGACTGGTACTTTTGCCTTGACGAATGCCATTCGTCAATGTTATCTATAGAGTCTGACTGCGTCCGAGGAATCCAAAGCAGTTGTTTGTTGTACATCAGGGCAGGGCGGTGTATTGCGCCGTCATTCCCGCGAGCACAGAACGAATAAAGAAGTAAAAAAGAAGTCCATCAAGATGAGCTGGAGTAAGACAGCAGTCGAGCGGAGATCAGCCAGAGTGAAGTGCGGCTGGGAAGCTCGGTTCCCGAGGTTCTTCAAAGCTAAGGGGATTGCAGATTGAGGCTCAGGTTGAACAAGAGAACTTCCATCAATTCAATTCCAACAATTCACAAGGAGAAGG
>Ga0105245_10004200_pt1 | contig 12788 bp, 11 predicted proteins | sample KBSM54metaG_FD_81523 | JGI IMG/M metagenome (GOLD analysis project Ga0105245, IMG submission 81523) | Miscanthus rhizosphere microbial communities from Kellogg Biological Station, Michigan, USA - KBS M5-4 metaG | ecosystem: Host-associated > Plants > Roots > Rhizosphere > Soil | place... | reverse complement strand
GAGGCGGTGCGCGGGGAAGGCCTGGTGAACACGGCGCCGAGCGGGGCGAACCGGATTCTCGTGGTGCGCCAGCCGGTCGGGGTCTGCGTGCTGGTGACGCCGTGGAACTTCCCGGCGGCGATGGCGACCCGCAAGATCGCCCCGGCGCTCGCCGCGGGGTGCACCGTGGTGCTCAAGCCGGCCGAGGACACGCCGTTGACTGCGCTGCTGCTCGCCCAGCTGCTCACCGACGCTGGAGTGCCTGCCGGTGTGGTCAATGTCGTGACCACCGACAAGCCAGGCCCGCTGGTCGAGGCGGCGCTGGCCGATGACCGGGTGCGGAAGCTCTCGTTCACCGGCTCGACCGGGGTGGGGCGCGTGCTGCTCAAGCAGGCCGCCGATCGCATCGTGAACGCCTCCATGGAGTTGGGCGGGAACGATCCGTACATCGTGCTCGACGACGCCGACCTCGACGCTGCTGTTGAGGGCGCGATGCTGGCGAAGATGCGCAACGGCGGCCAGGCGTGCACGGCCGCGAACCGTTTCCTCGTGCAGGAATCGGTTGCCGAGGAGTTCGGCAAGCGGCTGGCAGCGAAGATGGCCGCGCTCCGTGTCGGTGAGGGCACCGCTGAAGAGACGCAGCTCGGCCCGATGATCAACGCGCGCGCGGTCGCCGGCATCGCCGACAAGGTCGACCGCTCGGTGGCGGCCGGCGCGCGCGCGATCACCGGCGGCGAGACGCTCGATCGCCCGGGCTTCTTCTACCCGGCGACGGTCCTGGCCGACGTTCCGCGTGACTCCGCCGTCGCGACCGAAGAGGTGTTCGGCCCGGTCGCGCCGATCATCTCCGTCCGCGACGAGGACGACGCGCTCGCGATCGCCAACTCCTCGGAGATGGGCCTCACCGGCTACGTCTACTCCGGCGATCTCGCGCGTGGCCTTCGCGTCTGCGAACGTCTCGAGGTAGGCATGATCGGCCTGAACCGAGGCCTGGTCTCCGACCCGGCGGCACCGTTCGGTGGCGTCAAGCAGTCGGGTCTTGGGCGCGAGGGCGGTTACGAGGGTATCGACGAGTACCTCGAGACGACCTACGTCGCCACGAGCTGGTAACCGCCCCGGCAATTTCCGCCGAGTGGCTTGTTTGAGTCCGAGTGGCGGGTTGCAACCCACCACTCGGCACCAAACAAGCCACTCGGGCGCACGTCCACAGGCGATCGTGACTTTCCACAGACGTTGCAAATGAACGTTTGCGGCTAGGACCGCGCACGACACTCATACGATGTCAACGAAGGCGCATCCAGGGCAGGTTCGTATCGCCCGATCCTGCTGGATTGACGAGGGTGTGGCCGATGACTTCGAGGCAAGGTGCCGCGCGGTCGTCGCCTCGTGCGGTGGATCGGTACTTGCATCGGTCAGCGCTGGGCTGTTGCACAACATGTGGTTGCCGGATCTGCCAGACGAGGTCCACGTGGCAACCGTCGATGCCCGCCCGAGTAAGAGGCTGACTCGTCCGCAGCGCGTCCCAATCGTGGCCCATCGATGGCAAGGCGACGAACGTGACCTCACCGTGGTTCGCGGAATTCCCGTGACCACGCCGGCTAGGACCTGGCGCGCGCTCGCCACGATTCTGGACCTACCCAGCTTGGTGGCAGCGGGAGACAGCGTCTTGCGAATGGGCGGTTCGCTGGCAGAGCTTGAACGCGTCGTAGCCCGGACGCCCGATCGCAGACATATCCGCAAGGCACGTGCTGCGCTCGAGCTCCTCGACGGCCGCTCGGCGTCCCGACCGGAAAGCCACATGCGCGTCGCAGTGTCCGCGCCCGATCTTCCCCGCTTTCAGGTGAACCAGCCGGTCATGCGCAGCGGTGGTCGTGGCTGGCTGGCCACGCCAGATCTGTCCGATGTCGAGACGCGAATCGCGCTTGAGTACCAGGGCCTCGACCATGCAGAGCCGAAGCGGATGCGATCGGATCTGACCCGCGCTACGGACCTGCGTCGCGAAGGGTGGCTCGTCTTCCCATACGGCCCAGCGGAGGTGTTCGGCCGGCCATGGGAGATCGAACAGGAAGTCAGGGCGGCGGCGCGAGGTCGAGTGGCTTGTTAGACGTCCAGTGGTGGGTAACAACCCGCCACTCGACGTCTAACAAGCCACTCGGCGAGGAGGGGTGGAGCTGGTAACCGCCCCGGGCTCAGAGGGACGACGTGATGCGGTGCGCCCCCGCTACGAGCAGCGGCGCGAAGCGCTGACCGGGGGAGCGGCCCAGTCGTTCGATCGGCCCCGAGATCGAGATCGCCGCCAGCAGTTCGCCACCGCGCAACCCGCTGCGCACCGGGGCTGACACCGAGGCGACGCCCGCCTCGCGCTGCCCGATCGACTGCGCCCAGCCACGGCGTCGGACGTCGGCCAATAGCCGCGGCATGAACTCGGAGCCGGCGAGGAGGCCGCTCAGCTCGGCGGGATCCCCCCAAGCACAGATGACCTGGGCGGCTGACCCGGCAGTCAGCGGGAGCCGCGAGCCGATCGGGACGGTGGTGCGCAGGCCGGTGGCACGTTCGGCCACTGCAACACAGACCCGCTCGTTGCCGTCGCGGCGATACAGCTGCGCGCTCTCGCCGCACTCGTCGCGCACCCACGCCAGCACAGGCTGGGCTGCGGCGATCAGGGGGTCTGGAAGTGCGGCGGCGAGCTCGCCCACGCGCGGGCCGAGGACGAACATGCCGTCCAGGTCCCGTCCGATGAGACGATGGACCTCCAGCGCCACGGCGAGACGGTGTGCTGTGGCCCGGGGCAGTCCGGTCACCTCCACCAGCTCGGCGAGGGTGCGAGGCGCCTCGCCGACGGCGGCCAGGATGGCCACGCTCTTGTCGACCACGCCGATGCCACTGGTCGCACCCGGGCTGGTATCGTTTCCCATACAGCGATACTAGTGTCTCACTCTATGAGATTCAACCGGTTCAGCAGATTCAACATCAAGGGCGGGATGACAATGGGCAAGACGCTCGCAGAGAAGCTCTGGGACAGCCACGTCGTGCGCAGTGCGGCCGGCGAGCCAGACCTGCTCTACATCGACATGCACCTCGTGCACGAGGTCACGAGCCCGCAGGCCTTCGAGGGCCTGCGCCTGGCAGGACGCCCCGTGCATCGTCCGGATCTGACCCTGGCGACCGAGGATCACAACACGCCCACTGACTACACGCTGCCGCTGGTCGGCACCAGCTCGATCAAGGACGAGGTCAGCCGCACCCAGATCGAGGCACTGCGCGCGAACTGCGAGGAGTTCGGGGTCACCATCTACCCGATGGGCGACGCCGAGCAGGGCATCGTCCACGTCATCGGTCCGCAGCTCGGAATCACCCAGCCGGGCATGACGATCGTCTGCGGTGACTCGCACACGTCTACGCACGGTGCGTTCGGAGCTCTCGCTTTCGGCATCGGAACCAGCCAGGTCGAGCACGTCCTCGCCACGCAGACGCTGCCGATGGATCGCCCGAAGACGATGGCGGTCACCGTCAACGGCCCGCTGAGCCCCGGCGTGACTCCCAAGGACGTGATCCTCGCGGTGATCGCCAAGACCGGCACCGGGGGCGGCCAGGGCTACATGGTCGAGTACCGCGGCAGCACATTCGAGGCGATGACCATGGAGGGCCGGATGACGGTCTGCAACATGAGCATCGAGTGGGGAGCCCGCGCCGGGATGATCGCCCCGGACCAGACCACCTTCGACTACGTGAAGGGTCGCGACCACGCCCCGCGGGGCGCTGAGTGGGACGCGGCGGTCGAGTACTGGACGAGCCTGCGCACCGACGACGACGCCGAGTTCGACGCCGAGATCACCCTGGACGCAGCCGACATCACGCCGTTCGTCACGTGGGGCACCAATCCGGGGCAGGGTGCGCCGCTGGCCGACATCGTGCCCTTCCCGTCCGCCATCGATGACGCCTCTGAGCGGGCAGCGGCGGAGAAGGCACTCGAGTACATGGGCCTGACCGCGGGCACCCCGCTGCGCGAGATCGAGGTGCAGACCGTGTTCGTCGGGTCGTGCACGAACGGCCGTATCGAGGACCTGCGGGCGGCCGCGGACGTGATCAAGGGCCACAAGGTCGCCGACGGAGTGCGCATGCTCGTCGTCCCGGGCTCGGTCCGCGTCCGCAAGCAGGCCGAGGAGGAGGGCCTGGACAAGGTCTTCATCGAGGCCGGTGCCGACTGGCGTCAGGCCGGCTGTTCGATGTGCCTCGGTATGAACCCGGATCAGCTCGCACCGGGGGAGCGCAGCGCCTCGACCAGTAACCGCAACTTCGAGGGTCGCCAGGGCAAGGGTGGGCGCACCCACCTCGTCTCGCCGCTCGTCGCGGCCGCGACCGCGATCACCGGCCACCTGGCCTCTCCGGCAGATCTGTAGAAGGGGAAGACGATGGACAAGTTCACCGAGCACACCGGCACTGCGGTGCCGCTGCGGCGCAGCAACGTCGACACCGACCAGATCATCCCGGCCGTCTACCTGAAGCGGATCACCCGGACGGGCTTCGAGGACGGCCTGTTCAATGCCTGGCGCACCAACGAGCCCGACTTCGTGCTCAACCGGCCTGTCTACGACGGCGCCACGATCCTCGTCGCCGGGCCGGACTTCGGCACAGGCTCGTCGCGAGAACACGCCGTCTGGGCGCTGCACGACTACGGGTTCAAGGTCGTCATCTCCCCGCGCTTCGCCGACATCTTCCGCGGCAACTCGCTCAAGGCCGGCCTGCTCACCGTCGAACTCGCCGAGAAGATCGTCCAGCGACTGTGGGACGACATCGAGCAGGACCCGACCACTCAGGTGACCGTGGATCTCGTCGAGCGGCAGGTGCGCTGGAGCGGTGAGGTGCACGACTTCGACCTCGACGACTACAGCCGGTGGCGGCTCATGGAGGGCCTCGACGACATCGGTCTGACCCTGCGGCACACCGACGCAGTCGCTGCCTACGAGCAGGACCGCAAGCCCTGGCTGCCGACCTCGACAGCAAGCGTGGGCTAAGAATTCTCCTTGCTGGACAAGAAAGTCCTGCGACACATGGGTGATTGCATTGTTGTCGCCGTGCGAAAGTCGTAGCGTGCGGGCGGAGCGACCACCATTTGGTCGATAGATCAGTCCAGGAGGACCCGTGCCCAACAAGGCCCAGTTCGTCGAGGCACTCGCAGAGCGGCTCGACGGAGACAAGAAGCGTGCCGCGGCCGCACTCGACGCCGTCATCGACACCGTGTACGCGGCCGTCGCCAAGGGCGAGCGTGTTGCACTCACCGGCTTCGGCGTTTTCGAGAAGCGTGACCGCGCCGCCCGCACCGCTCGCAACCCAGCGACCGGCGCGACCGTCAAGGTCAAGAAGACGAGCGTGCCCGCGTTCCGCGCCGGCGCCGAGTTCAAGGCGATCACGAGCGGTGCCCGCAAGGTCGCCGCGCCCGCGAAGAAGGCTGCCGCTGCCGCCAAGGCTCCGGCTAAAAAGGCCGCTGCCGCGGTGAAGAAGGCGGCTCCGGCCAAGAAGGCGCCTGCGAAGAAGGCTCCGGCCAAGAAGGCTCCGGCCAAGAAGGCCCCCGCCAAGAAGGCCTGACGTCAGTCGTTTCGAAGGGCCGGTTGCCGTCAGGCGCCGGCCCTTCGGGCTGTCGCGGGGCGTGTTCTGCGAGAGCTACGGGGCGGAATAGTGATCAGCGGCGACCACGTCGCCGTCGACGAAGGAGAGCACCCAGAAGGCTCCCTTCTTCGTGTCTGCATCCACGACACCCGGTGCGAGTTGCTCGACCAGATCCGGGATCGTCAGCCCCTGGCTGGCAATGACCGTGCACGTGCCGGGCTTGGCGAGCGACAGCAAGGCAGTCTGGGTCGTCATGGGTGAGCGCTCGTAGGTCTCGTCCGAGAAGGCTGGGTCCACCTCGATGCCCAGATCCAGCGCGGCTGCCAGTGGCTCGACGGTCTGCACGCATCGCACCGGCACGCCGGAGTAGATCCGATCCGGTGCGAACGCAGCCAGCATGTCGCGGAGGCGACGAGCCTGGCGGCGACCATTCGGATCCAGTGGGCGAAGGTCGTCCGGGCCGTTCCACTCGCTGCGCTTGCCCGCTTTCGCATGGCGCACCAGCACGATCACGGCGTCCGGCTCGGGCATCGACGCGAAGTCCGTCAGCACGGCTCGGTCCACGTCGTACGTGAGCCTGCCGACTGCCTGGCCTAGCGGCAGCCAGGCGACATCGGACACCTCGAGGTTCGGGGTGAACTGCCCGCCGCGGTACTGCATCGCCCAGTACGTGACTCTTTTCGGCGCCTCACCGATGGAGTACCGCACCGTGCCGACTCGTCTGGAGACTGCGATGTCCGCGCCGATCTCCTCGCGGACCTCGCGCACGGCCGCAGTCAGCGCCGTCTCGCCCGGCTCCAACTTGCCCTTGGGCAGCGACCAGTCGTCGTAGCGCGGGCGGTGCACGAGTGCGACCTCGGTGACGCCATCGCTCGTACGACAGACGATTCCGCCTGCCGCCTCAACCGTTCCCGGCGACGTCATTGCCCGTCGCGGTCGGCCAGACGTCGCGCCAGGCCTTCCTGGTAGTCCACGCCACCGGCTGACCGCTCCCACGTGCCATCTGGCCCGAGCACCCAGGCGGCCGTGTCCGGGTCGAAGGCAAGGTCCAGCATCTCGCGCACCTCGTCGACGGCGACCGCATCCGACAGTTGGCACAGGACCTCGACCCGCCGATCGAGGTTGCGGTGCATGAGGTCCGCGGATCCGATCCAGTACTCCGGTGCGCCGTTGTTGCCGAAGTAGTAGACCCGCGAGTGCTCGAGGAACCGACCCAGGATCGAGCGGGTGTGGATGTTGTCCGATAGCCCTGGCACGCCGGACCTGATCGTGCAGAACGTCCGGACGAGCAGATCGATCTGCACGCCGGCGCGGGACGCCCGGTAAAGGGCGTCGATCATCTGCTCGTCGACGAGGTGGTTCGTCTTGAACTGGATGCGAGCCGGCCGCCCTGCCCGAGCGTGCTCGATCTCGCGGTCGATACGTACGATGAGGCCCTGTCGGACGCCGTTCGGTGCCACCAGCAGCGACCGGTACTCGGTCTGGCGTGAGTAGCCGGTCAGCACGTTGAAAAGGTCGGTGAGGTCCGCGCAGATGTCGGCGTCGGCGGTGAACAGGCCCAGGTCCTCGTAGATCCGGGCCGTCTTCGAGTGGTAGTTGCCGGTGCCGATGTGGGCGTAGCGGCGGATCTGGTTGCCCTCCTGGCGGACCACCAGCGCCGTCTTGCAGTGGGTTTTGAGCCCGACCACGCCGTAGACGACGTGGCAGCCGGCTCGTTCCAGCGCCCTGGCCCACTTGATGTTGGCCTGCTCGTCGAATCGAGCCTTGATCTCCACCAGCGCCACGACCTGCTTGCCGGCCTCGGCGGCGTCGATCAGCGCATCGACGATGGGGGAGTCGCCAGAGGTGCGGTACAGCGTCTGCTTGATCGCCAAGACGTTCGGGTCCGCAGCCGCCTGTTCGATGAACCGCTGCACGCTCGTGGCGAAGGACTCGTACGGGTGATGCACCAGGACATCGCCGTCGCGAAGGGTGGCAAAGACTGACTTCGGCTGCTCCCCGTCGACGAACCTGGGGTGTGTCGCCGGCACGAAGCGCCGCTCTTTCAGGGCCGGCCGGTCGATGTCGTAGACCTGCCAGAGCGCGCTGAGGTCCAGCAACCCAGGCACGTGCTGGACGTGCTGGACGTCGACATCGATCTCGCTGACAAGGAGTTCGACGACGGCGCTGTCGATGTCGTCGTTGACCTCCAAGCGCACTGCGGGGCCGAAGCGTCGCCGCATGAGCTCGCGCTCGAGAGCCTGGAGGAGGTCCTCGTCGCGGTCTTCCTCGACCTCGAAGTCTGCGTTGCGTGTGACGCGGAAGGCGTGGTGCTCCACCACCTCCATGCCCGGGAACAGGATCGGCAGGTAGGCAGCGATCAGGTCCTCGATCGGCAGGTACTCGGCCTCGACGGCGGACTGCGACACGACTACGAATCGAGGCACGTTGTTCGGCACCTTGACCCGGGCGAAGTGCTGAGCACCGCCGTCGGGATCGCGGACGAGGACGGCGAGGTTGAGGGAGAGCCCCGAGATGTAGGGAAACGGGTGAGCTGGGTCGACGGCCAGCGGTGTGAGCACCGGGAAGACCTTGGTACGGAAGTACTCGCCGAGGCGGGCACGCTCCTCTTCGTCCAGTGCGTCCCAGCGACGGATGTGAATGCCTTGGTCGGCGAGCTGGACCGCGATGACGTCGCGGAAGCAGCGTGCATGACGATCGACGAGAGCCGCGATCCGCGAGCTCAAGGATGCGAGGACCTCCCGCGGGCTGAGCCCGTCGGCGGAGGTGACGTCCAATCCCATGTCCGCTCGGCGCTTCAGCCCGGCCACGCGCACCATGTAGAACTCGTCGAGGTTGCTCGCAAAGATCGCCAAGAACTTCATTCGCTCGAGCAGCGGTTGGCTGGAGTCCTCGGCCAGGTTCAGGACACGTTCGTTGAACGCCAGCCACGAGAGTTCGCGGTTGCCGTAGCGGTCCGGCGGCAGGTCAGCCGCGGGGGAGACATCGGTCTCGAAGTCCTCGTCGGGGACGGTATCCGTCTCGACGGCCACCTCGCTCATGGCGACATCATGCCTGGCGAAGATGAACGAGGCATGTCCTCCTTCTGATCGCCTGCACCGATCACGGCCCGGGTCCGCGCACCGAAGCCCAGGTTTCCTGCGGCCTCGAGGTCCTCAGCAGTGTCGACGTCAGCGCGCAGGCTCGGGCCGGCCTTGATCTCATGGGCGCAGTTGCGGTGCCGCCCGGCTGAGCCAGCGCCGAACTGCGGGGAGAGATCCGTTCCGGGGGTCACGGCCAGCAAGGTCGTGCCGGTTCCGGGTGCGTCCGGGACAAAGCTGCGCCGGTGGTCGGCCGCCAACTGGAGCGTCGCGTCGAGCTCGGCGCTGCGCAGGGCGGGGAGATCTCCGACCATGGCTGCGATGCCGTCGTCCGGCCACCGTCGCGCGGCGTCCCGTGCGGCTTCGGCCAGGCCGTTGTTGAGCCCAGCCGTCTCCTGCACGAACACTGCGTCGGAGTCGAATACGCCCGGCTGATCAGTGACGACGACGACGCGGGCGACGCTCGCGGCCGCACGTGCCGCGCTGAGCGTGTCTGCCCGGATCGCTTCGACTACGCGGACGTGCTGGGCAGGGTCCAGCCCGGCCCCGAGCCGGCTCTTGGCAGCAGGCAGGGCCTTCAGCGGGATCAACACGGTCCAGCGCACCGGTCCACGCTAATGCCACGCGCAGCGCCCCGCAGATTCGATACGGTGCAGCGGCGAATCCGCGATACGGCAGACTGAGGCGGGAATGAGCGGCGAGAGAGTGCGGGGGTAGACGTGCCGGGAACGACCAAGCTGCGCAGGCCCTGGCACGGCGAAAAGCTGGGCCTGGCCTGGGCTGTCGTCATGGCTATTGCCTACATGCCGTTCTCGCTGTTGATCAAGAGCCGGTACCGGAATCTGAAGGACCTGCCCCAGACCTCGGGCGCGATCGTCGTCGTCAACCACGTCTCCCACGTGGACCCGTTCCTCGTGGCGAAGATGATCATCGATGGCGCCCGTCGCCCACGATTCCTCGCTAAGGACACCCTCTTCACCACGCCGATCGTCGGCTTTGCGATGAGCCGGATGGGCCACATCCCGGTCAAACGCGGCACGAGCGATGCCAGGCAGTCGCTCAAGGCGGCAGTCGACGCACTGCAGGCCGGGGGCCTGATCGTGCTGCACCCCGAGGGCACGGTGACCCGTGATCCAGAGGGTTGGCCGATGAATGGCAAGACGGGCGCCGCCCGGCTGGCCCTGCTCGCCCCCGAGATCCCGGTGATTCCGATTGCGCAATGGGGAGTTCAGCAACAGGTCGACCTCTATCAGAAGAAGATCAAACTCTTCCCGCGGCCGAGGCACGTGATGTCGGTGGGCGCCCCGATCGACCTGTCGGCCTTCGCCGGGCGGGGGTTGGACGACAAGACCTTGCACGAGGTCACGGACCTGATCATGCGGCGGCTGCGACACGACGTTGCTGAGCTGCGTGGGCTGCCTGAGCCGACGGGGGAGCTGTATCACTGGGTCCGTCCGGTGGACCTGCCGTCCGACGCGCTGCGCGAAGGCCCGCAGTGAGGTCACCCCGATGAGGATCGGCGTCCTCGGTGCCGGTTCCTGGGGCACGTCGTTTGCGAAGGTGCTCGTCGACTCCGGTAACGAGGTCGCCTTGTGGGCCCGGCGGCCCGAGCTGGCCGACGAGATCAACGAGACCCATCAGAACGCCCGGTACCTACCCGGGATCACCCTGCCCTCGGAATTGACGGCGACGCACGACACCGCTGCCGCCCTCGATGGCGCGGACGTCGTGGCCTTCGCGGTTCCGTCTCAGACGTTCCGCGAGAACCTCATCGCGTGGAAGCCGCTCCTGCCGCCCGACGCCACCCTCGTCAGCCTGATGAAAGGTGTTGAGCTCGGGACCACGAAGCGCATGAGCGAGGTGATCGCCGAGGTCACCGGAGCCCCCGCTGAGCGCATCGGGGTGGTCTCCGGCCCGAACCTGGCCATGGAGATCGCCCGGGAGCAGCCGACCGCGACGGTCATCGCCTGCGTGGATGAGAGCCGCGCCATCGCCTTGCAGGAGGCGTGCTCCGCTCCGTACGTGCGGCCGTACACGAACACCGACGTGATCGGCTGTGAGCTCGGCGGCGCGGTGAAGAACGTCATCGCCCTTGCCTGCGGCATCGCCCACGGAATGGGCTTCGGCGACAACACGCTGGCCACGATCATCACGCGCGGCCTTGCCGAAACCGGACGGTTGGGCATCGAACTCGGTGCCGATCCGCTGACGTTCGCGGGTCTGGCCGGGCTCGGTGATCTCGTGGCGACCTGCTCGTCGCCCCTTTCTCGCAACCGCACCTTCGGTCTGCGGCTCGGGCTGGGCGAATCGCTGGAACAGGCCCAAGAGGCAACGAACGGCCAGGTTGCCGAGGGTGTGAAGTCGTGCCGCTCGGTACTCGAATTGGCCCGTAACCACGGCATCGAGGTGCCGATCACCGAGGCCGTCGAAGCAGTGTGCTTCGGTGGGCTGACGCCGAAGGCGATGCTATCGCTGCTGATGGCACGCAGCGTGAAGAGTGAGGCTGGCTGATGGGTCGCATCCGGGTCGCCGTGGTCTACGGCGGGCGAAGTAGCGAACATGGGATCTCAGTCGTCTCGGCCGGCAGCGTCATCTCCGCGCTGGATCCGGAGCGGTACGAGGTGATCCCGGTCGGGATCACAAGCGAAGGCCGATGGGTCCTCACCGACGGTGATCCGGCCACCATGCGGATCACTGATCGCGCGGTGCCGCAGGTCGGTACGGGCGAGGGCGTGGTGCTCGCACCCGATCCGACGTCGGGTGGCCTTGTTGCCCGCGATGGCGGGTCCGCGTTGTCGGCCCTCGGTGCGGTGGACGTCGTCTTCCCGGTGCTGCACGGCAGGTTCGGGGAGGACGGAACGATCCAAGGGCTCTTCGAGATGGCCGGCGTCCCCTACGTCGGCCCCGGAGTTCTTGCCTCGGCAGCGGCGATGGACAAGCAGGTCACGAAGAAACTGCTCGCCGCGGAAGGGCTCGACGGTGGCAACTACGTCGTGGTCCGTCGCGGTGAGACGGTGCTGCACCGCGACATCGACCACCTCGGATTGCCGGTGTTCGTCAAGCCGGCAAGGGCAGGGTCCAGCCTCGGCATTTCGAAGGTCGACTCGTTTGATCAGCTCGCCGAGGCGCTGGACGAGGCCTTCCGGCACGACTCGAAGGTGCTGATCGAAGCAGCGGTGTCCGGCCGTGAGGTCGAGTGTGGAGTGCTGGAGGACGAGGACGGCAAGCCCGAGGCGAGCCTCCCAGCGGAGATTCGTCTGGTACGTGGCCACGACTGGTACGACTTCGAGGCCAAGTACCTCGACGACGCGTGCGAGTTCGACATCCCGCCGGACCTGCCGCCGCACGTCATCGAGGAGGTCCGTAGGTCTGCGTGCCGGGCATTCAACGCTCTCGAATGCTCCGGCCTCGCGCGCGTGGACTTCTTCGTGACACCGGATGAGCGCGTGCTGGTCAACGAGGTGAACACAATGCCCGGCTTCACCCCGATCTCGATGTTCCCGCAGATGTGGGCCGCGACCGGGGTCGACTACCCGACGTTGGTGGATCGTCTGATCCAGGCCGCTCTTCGTCGCGGGGCGGCATAGCGTCTCGTCTCGTCTCGTCCCAGCTCAGGCCGGGAGCGGGATCGGCGCGGCCGCGGCGGCGTTGCCCAGATGCGCGAGACCGAAGCGGTCCTCGAGGTAGCGCAGCGTGCTGTAGTGGGTCAGCCGGGTGCTGATCGTCTGCGGCTTGATCCCTGCACCGGCGATGATCGTCGCGATGTGGTTGTCGGCGCTCTTGTCGTCCTCGTCCCAGGTGATGATCAGCTGGCTGTCGTGAGTGCGTGCCCAGTTGAGGTACGGGTCGATGTTCTGCCGCAGCCAGGCATCGCCTTGGGCGACGGTGCCGTCATGCATGTCGTCCTGAAGGTCGGGCACGACGAACGACAGCGCAGGCAGCGTGCGGTAGTCGGTCGGGAAAGACGAGAACGGCACGGAGACCGTGCCATGAAGGTTCGTGAAATCCGTCCATGGTGCGTGCCGGCGCGCGTATCGCCCCTGTGCGCACACCTGACTCCCCGTGGTCGGGAGCCCTTCGGAGTAGCCGGTGAAGGTGAGGCCCGCGTCGATCAGCTGGGAG
>Ga0105245_10004198_pt1 | contig 12792 bp, 10 predicted proteins | sample KBSM54metaG_FD_81523 | JGI IMG/M metagenome (GOLD analysis project Ga0105245, IMG submission 81523) | Miscanthus rhizosphere microbial communities from Kellogg Biological Station, Michigan, USA - KBS M5-4 metaG | ecosystem: Host-associated > Plants > Roots > Rhizosphere > Soil | place... | reverse complement strand
GCGATCCGACGGCAAAGAAATCATCTTCAGCTTTCGGGGGACGATGATGTCGGTGGATGTGAACGGCAGCGGTGCCGGGTTTCAGATGGGCACCCCCAAGCAGTTGTTCACCTTCCCGGCCAACAACGGATGGGATGTAACCGGCGACGGCAAGCGCTTCATGATGATCGTTCCGCCGAGCCAAGGCATGCAAGCAGCGCCTACGCCTATCACCGTGGTGCTCAACTGGCAAGCGGATCTTAAAAAATAAGAGCCTCAATGGCGATGTCGCTTTGAAGGTTAGGCGCATGCCTGTTGGCCTCTAGCAGTTCCTCATCTGCCAGGTTCATCTTCTCCGGTGCGGCTCTTCCAGACCGTAAACCTTGAATTGGAGTTCACTCCGCCTCGTTTCACGGAATTCTTGGGTTCGTTTTGTCGTTGCGTCCTACGCGTCGGGCCTATCTTTGGAACAGCGTTTCCACATTGACTTCACTCTTGGCGCGCGGTACGATACCGGCGATGCAATCCTTACAAGGGGGAAGTGCGTTTTTATGAAAAAAGGATTTCTAGGCGCCGCGATTGCTTGCATTGGCGCCCTGGTTGCTGCGACGCCCTCCTGGGCTCATCATTCCTTCGCGGCCGAATACGATTCAAGTCAAGAGATCAGCCTTACGGGCAAGATCACTAAGGTGGAGTGGACTAATCCCCACATCTATATTCATATCGATGTTGTCGAGGGTGGCAAAGTCACTTCCTGGGCGCTCGAAGGGTATCCGCCGAATACACTCAAGCGGACCGGGTTTTCCCGAAACCTGCTGAAAGAAGGCGATACCATCACGATTACCGCCTATAAAGCAAAAGATGCCACCAACACCGGCGCGGGGCGCCAAGTGACGTTCCCGGATGGCACGAAGAAGTTCGCTGGACCGCTCGGAAACTAACCTGCTCCCAGCCGAGGTACCCATGACAAAACGGTTCGCGAGTTCTCTTACGATTGCAGCGGCGGTCACGCTTGCGTTGCTGGCCCTTGCTGCCCCCGGACAAAGCCAGGGAAAGGGCAAGGCCGCAGCTCCCAAGGGACCGACGGGCCCTGTCACCCATAAGCCCATCCCGCGCACTCCGGACGGCAAGCCGGATCTGAGCGGCACCTGGCAGGGCGGCGGCGTAAGTATAAACGGCGAAGCGGGCGCGCCCCCGCTGAATCCTCTGCCTCCGATCGACGCTCATCCCGTTAATCGCCAGCCCCTCACTTATAAGCCCGAGTTTGACGCGACTCGTAAAGCCAAGAATTACACCACGCTGGACGATCCGACGCTGTATTGCCTGCTGCCGGGCATACCTCGCATCGTCGGCATGCCAATGCCGATGGAGTTCATACAAACTCCGAAAGTTCTCGCGATTCTGTATGAATCTTTCCGGGCATGGCGCAGGATTCCGATCGGGAATGATCTCAAACACGCCGACGACATTACGCCCACCTGGATGGGCGACTCGGTCGCCAAATGGGAAGGCGACACGCTGGTGGTCGACACTATCGGCTTCAACGACAAGACTTGGATTGCCGGTACCGGCACGACGCACACCGAACAGATGCACGTCGTGGAGCGTTATACCCTCAACGACGACGGCAGCCTGAGCTGGGAAGCCAAAGTGGAAGATCCGGGTGCCTTGGCCGCGCCTTATGTGACTGGCGGCGTGCTGCGGGCTCCTATCGGTGTGCACGTCGAAGAGTACGAGTGCATCGAGAATAATCCCGATCCTACGCACATGAAGAAAGCGGTTGAGCTGGAATCCAAGGCCAAGGGGAAGCAGTAAATGCATGCCGGCACGCCCCTAGGGAATACGCTAGACTGGAGACGTGGCTCGCGGTTGGGAAAGTAAGTCGGTCCAGGAGCAGATAGCAGCGGCTCGGGTCCGCGAAGGCGACGCCAAGCCCCGGTTCACACCTGAACAGCTAGCGGTTGCCAAGAAGTGCGATTCCCTGTTGCTTCACCGCACGCGCGTCCTGCGCGATTTGGAAAAGTGCACTGACGACCGTTATCGTAAGACGCTAGCCGACGGCTTGGCTTACCTCGAAGCCGAACTGACCGTGCTGGGCTGGACCGCTTCCTAGCGCCTCTTCACCCCGAATAAAGACAGGTCGATCGAATCCGCCATCGCCTTGTATCCGGCGTCATTGGGATGCAGATTGTCGCGGATGTTGAACCCCGGCCGAAACTTGCGCGGATGCTCCGGATCCCGCGTGGCCAGATCGAAATCCACCATGCCATCGAGCATGCCCGTGGTCCGGATCCACTGATTGATGGCGGTGCGGATGACCTCCCCCGGCTCGCTGTAGTAGCCCGCGCCCTCATACGGCGTGAGGGTGCCGCCGATGACCTTGATGCCGCGCATGTGGGCTCGCGCGATCATCTGCTTGTAAATGGCGATGATTTCCTCGGCGGTGACCGGGGTAGCGCCGGCGCGCGAAGCCCCGCCGATATCATTGATCGCTTCCATGAAGACCAGGTACTTGATTCCCGGCTGGGCCAGCACGTCTCGCTCGAAGCGGGCCAGCACGCTGACGCCGGCTCCGTCGCCCAGGACTCGATTGCCGCCGATGCCCTCGTTGATCACGGCCAGACTCGTAACCCCGGCATCCTGCAACCTTCTGGCGAGGGCACTCGGCCACGAGGCGTTGGCGTCGATCGTGGATGTCGAGCCATCGGTGATGGAGTCGCCGAAAGCCACGATGAGTCCGGTATCCGCGGGCGCCAACACTTGGACGCCGGACAGGAAATACCAGGAGTTGGTGGTGCGGGCCGCCGTAAAATCGGCGAGACCCGTGAAATCGCCTTCGGACGAGATGTAGGTGGTGTGCAAGCCGGTCGCATGCTGCGTGGCTGGACCGGTGTCGCCGGGAAGATAGACGCTGACCACCAGATCGCCCACGGCGGATACAGACAGGTCTACCGGATCGCTGATCATGGAAGCGCCGGGTGGAATCGTCGCCGAGGGGAGGCCGCTAAACATCAGCTTGCGATCCGAGGCGGGAACGATGGCGGAATCGTGATCGCGCAGGGCGATGTGAGCGGATCCAATCCTCAGCGGAGCGGCTCCGAACGTGTTGGCCAGCTCCACGCGCACGCTGCGGCCGCCAATGCTGGTGTTCACCACCATCCGGATAGTCTGATTATTGAAGCTCCGGAGCGGCGCCGGCCCGGGTTTCGCGGGCGCGGCCGCCGGGGCTCCGCCTGCGACCGGTGTGGGCACAGGTTGGGCCGGGGCAGCCGGAATGTTGGTAGCGAGGGGCGCAGCGGCCCAGGTCGCTACCCAATGCTCCTGAGCCAGCGCGGAGCTGGCGAAAAGAAGCATCACAGCGGCCCCCATTCGGAGAATCTGTTTGTTCATGGTTCCCTTTCAATCCTAGTTGTGCAGTATATCCGAACTCGTTCCTTTGAGGGTCCAGACAGTCTTCCACGCCGTCTCCGTTGCAAAACGAGTCAACGTTTTACACCCCATCCACGTCTGAAGATTGCACAGGAGGAATCTGCATGCGACCTTACGGACGGATTATCCCGATTGGCGTCATTCTCACCGCCGCGTTGCTTCTTGTCGCAATACGAGCGAAGTCTCAAGCGCCTGCGGCCCGAGTTTGGGAATATAGTTCAGTCACCGGCGATCCCAAGACCTTCTTCAGGTCAACAAATGTTTTCGAGTCAAACGCTTACAAAGAGTCGGCGACGATCTGTTATGCGGCACCGGCGGGATGCCGGGACGAAGTAGTTACGATAACCGGCCCCAACGCACAGGGCCGCAACGCTGTGATGACAGCAGCCGCCAAACTGGGTGAGCAGGGCTGGGAACTCACGACTTCAACCGAGGTGAGTTCGAACGACCTAAGGGAGCAAGTCCTGTATTTCCGGCGCTCCAAGAGCGACTCCAAGTAACTTCGTCCAGCGCGCTTTGACGCGAGTGCAAAAATCCGGATTCAACGTGTTGATTAGTCCTCTCGAGTACTAGCGCGTTTCAGGGGCCAAACGGCTTCCACCTGCTCGCCGCGGCAAGCGTAAATTCTATCGTACAGATTCGTCGTAGGATCGCAATGGGGTGGGATAAATTCCAGTCGGGCGCCGAGGTTCGGTAATCCAGCGGATACGTCCACGTATCCGAATTCGTCTCCTCCCCAGCGGTAAGTGGATCCGGGTAAATCGACCGCTTCGGGACCATATGCACGATCGGTGGCGAAGGCTTTAAAGCCGGCGTCCACCGTGACGAAACCGGGATGGTTGGCACTGACCACGGTCGCCAGAACGGTGAGTGCATTCTGAAAATCCAGACCCTCGCGGCGATAGGCCAGGTCCATCAGCACGTACGATCCAGCTTGCAGCTCGGTGACCTCCGGAACCGCAGTATCGATTTCCCAAGTCCCGGTGCTGCCCCCGGTGACGATCTCCGTCGAAAGGCCGCGGCGCAGCATGATGCCGAGGGCGCGCGCAGCGATGCGAAACGTTTCCGTCGAGACCCGCTTACGCTCTTCGACGCCTCCGGCGTGCGATCCCAACACGGAGTACGCCTGTAACCCGCGCAGCTCCAGGTGGGCGGCTTGATCCACAGCCTCGGCGATTTCCGCGGCGTCCTCAGGAGAGCGAGCGCCCGTGCGGTGATCGCCCACATCCAGATCGACCAATACGTCGAGTTTCTTGCCGGATGCGCTTGCGGCTTGGTCGTACCACGCGACCTGCTGCAGGTGATCGACCACTACCATCGCCCCGATATTGACGATGCGCGCCATCTTCAGCGGATCGGCCACGGGCGACGTGAGCAGCAATCCAGGAATTCCTGCGCCGGCCATCAGCTCGGCTTCCGCGACTGTAGCCACGCATACGCCGATCGCGCCCGCCGCGACCTGGCCCTTGGCGATCTCCACGCACTTGTGTGCTTTCGCATGCGGACGCAAGGACTTGCCGGATTCCTTGATGCGGGCGGCCATGCGGGCCAGGTTGGCCTCGAACTTGTCCAGGTCCAGGAGGAGCGCTGGCGTGGGTAACTGCTGCTTGGTGAGCACGAGCCCATTATGCAAAATGCTATTCTCGGTTCGTTGAAACTTGTGCAGTTGGAGGTTCCGGCAGAGCCGGTGGTTGACGCCGTCGCTCTTCAGAATGAGCTCGAGCGGCAGATCCAGGGCGAAGTCCGCTTCGACACGATCACCCGCGCCCTCTATTCCACCGACGCCAGCGTCTACCTGATCCGGCCACTAGGCGTCGCAATTCCGAAGAATCGGGAGGATGTCATCCGCATCGTCCAGATCTGCGGGCGCATGCGATGCCCATTGACGATGCGCGGCGGCGGCACGTCGCAGGCAGGGCAGGCGATCGGCGAGGGGTTGCAAGTCGACATCTCGAAGTACTTCAACCGCGTACTCGAAGTCAATGCAGAAAAACGCTGGGTGCGCGTCGAACCCGGCGTGGTTCTGGATGAGCTGAACGCGCAGCTCGCACCGTTGGGCCTGCGCTTCGCGCCGGATATTTCGACGGCCAGCCGCGCGACCATCGGCGGCATGATGGCCAACAACTCGGCCGGCGCGCGCAGCGTGCTGTACGGCAAAACCATCGACCACGTACTGGAGCAGACCGTGGTGCTCGCCGATGGAAGCATCGCCGAGTTTCGCGAGATTCCGCGCACCGAAGTCCCGACGGGTGATTCGCTCGAAGCCAACTGTTACGAGACTGTCCTACGCTTGGCAGCCGAGTACGCAGACGAAATCGATCGCCGCTATCCCAAGGTGATTCGCCGCGTCGGCGGTTATAACTTGAATGAGTTTGTAGATCCCGCCAAACCGGTGAACTTAGCCAAAATGTTGGTCGGTTCCGAGGGAACGTTGGGCGTGGTGCTTGAGGCTAAGCTGCGCCTGGTCCCGCTACCGAAAGCCAAAGCGGTGATGGTGATCGAGTTCGCCGACCTTCTCGAAGCGCTGTCCGCCGCCCCGGTGATTGTGCGCCACGGCCCGTCGGCGGTCGAGGTGATGGATAAGTCGATTCTCGATAACACCCGGCAGAACGCGAATCTCGATCGCATCCGCAAATCATTTATAACGGGCGATCCCGCGGCCACGTTGTGCGTCGAGTTCTACGGCGATAAAAAAGAGGATCTGCCGCCGCGCCTCGTTAAGCTCGAAGAGGATCTCCGCGCGCGCAATCTCGGGTATCGTTATCACTCCGATACCGATCCCATCTCGCAGGCACGTATCTGGAGCTTGCGCGAGGCCGCGCTGGGCCTTTCCATGGCGATGAAGGAAGACGCCAAGTCGATTTCTTTCGTCGAAGACACTGCGGTCGCGCCCGAAAAGCTTAGCGAATACATCGGCCGGTTTTTGGAAATCGTTCGCGACCACGGAACCACGGCTGGAGTCTACGCGCACGCTTCCGTAGGGTGTCTGCATGTCCGGCCCGTCGTGAACATGAAAACCGAGGAGGGCGTCGCCAAATTCGAAAGCCTGGCCCAGGCCGTGGCCGATCTGGTGCTTGAATTCGGCGGAGCGCTGTCAGGCGAGCATGGCGATGGCCTGGTTCGCGGACCGTTCATGCGCCAGATGTTCGGTGACACGCTGTACGAAGCCTTCCGCGAGATCAAGCGAACGTTCGACCCGCACGGGATTTTCAATCCGGGCAAGATTGTCGATTCGCCGCCGCTGACGTCAAATCTTCGGCTCGGCGCTGGGTATAAGACCGCCAACCCAACTACATGGTTCGATTATTCAGATTACGGCGGCTTGGGCGGCGCGGTCGAGATGTGCAGCGGTCTCGGCGCGTGCCGCAAGAAACTGTCCGGGACCATGTGTCCGTCCTACATGGCGACGCGCGACGAAAAAGATTCCACCCGCGGCCGCGCGAACACGCTTCGGCTCGCCATGACGGGAAGGCTGGGAGAATCAGGGCTCGGCGACCAGGGTGTCTACGACGTATTGGACTTGTGCCTGGAGTGCCGCGCCTGCAAAGCAGAGTGTCCCGTTGGGGTGGATATGGCGCGCTTCAAGAGCGAATTCCTGGCGGATTATTGGACTCGCCACGGGACGTCGTTGCGCGCGCGAGCTTTGGGTGGAATCGCAGATGCGTCGGTATGGGGCTCGCGTTTCGCGCCCGTGTCGAACTGGGTCGCAGGGGCCGTCTCAAACATGATCGGGATCGACAGCAGGCGTAAGTTACCCGCCTGGAAGCGCCAAACGTTCGTGCGAAGGAGGGCGGGCTTGAGCCCGCGGGGGGCTTCCGCCCTGCAACAAGTCACGCTCTTTAACGACACCTTCACCAATCATTACGATCCCGATATCGGCATCGCAGCGGTCGAAGTGCTGGAGCATGGCGGATGCGCGGTAGACGTCGTTCGCCCCGGATGTTGCGGGCGGCCGCTCATCTCTCAGGGGCTGCTCGAAGGTGCGCGAGCACAGGCCGTGAAGATTGTCGACGGACTGTTCCCGATCGCCAGCCGCGGAGGCAAGATCCTGTTCCTGGAGCCGAGTTGCTTGTCCGCTCTGAAGGACGACCTTCCGTCGCTGCTGCGCGCCGAGCAGCAGACTAGGGCTCGTACCGTCGCCGCAGCTTGCATGCTCTTCGAAGAATTTGCTGCCGGCCTCGATTTGAAGTTGCGGGCCGGGCCGCAACGCGTTTTGCTCCACGGACACTGCCATCAGAAATCGATGGGACTGCTGGATGCATCGAAGTCTCTCCTTGCGCGGATCCCTGGTGCGACCGTTGTGGATCTGGACGCTGGCTGCTGCGGCATGGCCGGCTCCTTCGGCTATACGCGCGAGCATTACGATGTTTCGGTCGCCATCGCCAATCGTAAATTGCTTCCGGCGGTGAAGACGATGCAGGCGGGCGATGTGCTCGCCGCGCCGGGCACGTCCTGCCGCCACCAGGTCGCCGATCTCAGCGGCGCCATCGCGCAGCATCCCGCTGTTCTGATTCGCGGGTTGATGAACTCGTGAATTGAACTTGTGAACTGAAATAGAATGGTTCAACCCGTGCAAGTCTCCTCCAGCACTCGCCCCACGCACGTACGCCATATTGTCCTGGGGCTGACCGTCGCAGCGTACATGATCACGTACATGGATCGCCAAGTATTGGCGACCACGCGGCCCGCGATCATGGAGGAGCTGGGGATTTCGCTAGTCGCCATGGGCTGGGTGACATTCGCCTTTCGCATGGCGTACGCGTTATTCCAGGTCCCCGGCGGCTGGCTGGGAGACACCATCGGCGCACGCCGAGCGCTAACGATGGTCGTGAGCTGGTGGAGCGCGTTCACCGCGCTCACGGCACTCGCTTGGAGCGCCGCTTCGATGATCGTAATTCAGGTTTTTTTCGGATTGGGCGAAGCCGGTGCGTTTCCTATCGCCACGCGGTCACTATCGCGCTGGATGCGGCCGACGGAACGCGGCTTCGCGCAGGGGATCACCCATGCGGGATCGCGCTTGGGCGGGGCCATCACGCCTCCCATTGTGGCGCTCGCGATCGTGCCGTTCTTTGGATGGCGCGCGGCGTTTTATGCGTTCGGTGTTCTGGGTGTGGTGTGGTCAGCCGTTTGGTTCTACTACTATCGCGACACACCCGAGGAACATTCCGGCGTGAATGAGGCCGAGCGTGAGTTAATCGCCGGCGGTATCAAGCGTAAGAGTACGGGCAGAGTTCCCTGGAGCCAGATTCTTTCTCATGGGAACCTGTGGATCTTATCGGTGATGTACTTTTTCTATAACTACAACCTGAACGTGTATCAGGATTGGTTTCCGACCTACCTGCGCCAGTCCAAGGGCATGACGCTCGCGCAAATGGGAATCTATGCCAGCCTTCCCCTGATGGCCGGTGTGATCGGCGATCTGGCGGGTGGGTGGTTCTCCGACATCGTGCTCAAGCGCACGGGCAACGTGAACCTGGCGCGGCGCTGGGTGGCGATCGCGGGATTTCTGCTTTCAGCCGCGGCCACTGTTCCAGCCGTACTTGCGCACGATCCCAAAGTTTCCGTGGCGTGTTATTGCGTGGCGTTCTTCGGGTTGGAGTGGACGGTCGGCATTTCCTGGGCGGTGACGCTGGACATCGGCGGCGATTATGCCGGTTCAGTCTCCGCCGTCATGAACATGCTCGGTAATATCGGCGGCGCGGTTGCGGCTACCGTTGTTACCTATACCGCTGCCCGCTATGGCTGGAATGTGCCCTTCCTGATGACGGCCGGACTCTGCCTGATCGCCGCTGTGTTGTATTTGAAGATCGACGCCAGCCGGAAAGTGTTCGCCTAGTCGAGCCGCGAGCCGCCGTCCTGTGCGAATCAGCGGTTTCTCGACCAGGTAGTAGCTGAGTGTCGCCGCGGCGAACGAGGCGACCAGGTTCCACGGCCAGTGCCTCCACCATTGCAATGAAGGTTCCCAGCCGGGCGTCAGGAACAGTTCCTGCCATAGATACAGGCTGTAGGAAATCCTGCCGAGCCATGCCAACGGTTCCCAACCTAGAGCCCGACTGATCCACCAGTTCGGATGTACCAGCGTCCCCGCGAGGATAACTGGAATTAGCAAGGCTACGCCCACGCTGGTGGCTGGAGAATAGTAGCAGACACACAGGATCGCGATCGCAACAGCGCCAAGCCAGTAGGGCCAGCGGGTCTGGCGCGCGAAACTCTCACGTTCTGATGCGCCATCCAGAAGGAACGCGACCAAACAACCCCACAGCAAAGCGTCCAGGCGGAGATCGGTTCGAAAATGCGCCGGCACTTCCGGAAATAGCGTCGTTGACAACTGCGATTCGATCATGCGCCACAGACCGAAGCCCAGCGCCAGCCATGCAGCCATCGGCCGAGAACGGCGCGGCCCCAAAAGTGCCAGGAGTCCCGGCCAGATCAAGTAGAAGTGTTCTTCCACGGCCAGCGACCACAAATGGCCTGTGCCGAATCCAGTGAGGCGCGAGGGCACATAGTTGCGGAAGAAGAGCAGACTCGACACCACTTCGGTGGTCGATTTGAACAGTCCCGCCGCCGAATATACGGCTAAGAAAACGAAAACCGGCGGAAGGATGCGAAACGCCCTCCGCACGTAGAATTGCTGCAAATGGAAACTGCCGGTTGCGTTCCATTCTTCCAGCAGCAGGCGGGTGATCAGCAGGCCGCTCAGGCCAAAAAAAATGTCGACCCCAAACGCACCATAACGGGTGATATCGCCGGCGTAGCTGTCTTGACTAGCATAGAAGCCCTGGACAACATGGTGCGCCAGTACCAGCCCGATCGCCACGGCGCGCCAACCATCCAATAGCGCGATTCGCTTCACCGCCTTGGTAATCGGTGGAATCATTTCGGGAAAAGAGCCACCACTTGAACCTCATCGCGTCCGGGGTACCGGAGCGTGTGATTCTCGGGCAATTGATATAAGGCCAAATCGCCGAACAATGCTGCTGGAACGCGCTCCTCCAGATATCGTTTCGCACTGGATTTAGCCGGCACCACTACCCAGCGGATTCCGTACCGATGAAGGAACTCGTTGGCGTGGTCCGGAGACCATTCGCCGGCATAGAACGACGCTAGCTGCTTAAACTGATGTCCGTAGCTGATGCTGAAATTGTCTTGCGCGGCAAACCCGTGCATGGGAATTGTGGTCAACCAGGCCGACATCAATCCAGGTGCTAGAACCACTTCGTCGGAATTCGCATGTAATTGCAGCCACTGACGGAGTGCCTGTTCGCTTTCCGGGGCCACGCTGGAAATCAGCACATCTGGATCCGCCGAGCGGCCATCGCGCGCCAATTGGATGAGTGTTGTGGCCTGTGCTGCCGTGCATAACAGAATCCAAACGCAGCAGCAGGCTACCAGCGGACGGCGGTTGCGTTCCAGAAGTGTCCGAGCCTTCGGATCGGAGGCGCCGATGCGGACCAGCAGCATCGCGTTGATATAGGTGAAGCCGTCGAGTAAATGGAAAGGTGAAGGCGGATGCGCAAACAGCAGCACAACGGCAACCAGGCACCACGCTGCGAGAACCTCGTCCCTCGGTGTACGGGGACGAAACCTCAGCAAGACAGCGTAGATTGTCAGGAATGCCGGCATTCCCCACATGCGCAGAACCGAAGCAACATTCATCAACATGCCAGGGTCGGCGGCCGACATATCTCGCAGCCACCCAACGCGGGCCAGTTGAATGAGATAAGGACTGAGTCCAAGGATGCCGGCCGCTACCAGCAGCAGCGAGTGCCGGATGGCCCTGTTCCAATCCTTCGTTCGAAATGCTTCCAGACCGAATAGAAGACAACCTGTACCCGTGATCACCGCAAACTCGAAAGGATGAAAGAACGCGGATACAAAATTGAGGGCAGCGACCGCCCAGAGCCATCGCGTGCAGCCAGTTTCGATTCGTTTTGCCAGAAGGAGCACAGCCGCCAGCACGGCTGCGGTGCCGAAGGTGAGTGTTATGGAGTTAGACGATCCGCCGCGAACCAGCCCATCCGCCGTGGTGTAGGTGTACTCGATGAGTCCCAACGAGGACAGTCCGGGTGACGCGCCGATCGCTTTCGCAATCGTGTACCAAATGCTCAAAAAAGGAACCGAGCAAAAGATGACGGCGATCACCGCTATGCGCTGTCGTCCAGCAGGCACGAAGTATCGGAGCACGGCGATCAGTAATAGAGTGGCGCCCACGGTAGCGAGAAAATGCAGCGCGTAATAGTCGACGAGGACCGACCACGGCATGAAGTTACTCACGTGGCCCATCAGCGTGAGGATAGGCGTGAACAGTTCATCCGGCGTAATCCACGGTGCACTGAAGTTGGGTGGAAACCAAACGTGCTTGCCGGCCTGCATCGAGTTGAGGTACACCGTCATGTCGGTGTTCCGCAAAACATATTGCGGAACATAGCCCGGCGGAGGCGCGAGCGCGCCGGAGATCACCGCGGTATGGTTCAAGATAAAAAGAAAAGCGGCGATGGTCACCGAAGGAAGTATCCATCGGGACCACAGATGCCGGCTTCCGGTCATCCTTCACAAATCGACTGTTTTAGAGAGCGGCTTTAGGATCCACGACTTGGGCCGCTATTCGTGCCTTAGCGCCACCGTCGGATCCACCGCGACCGCCCTGCGTGTCGGAATCAGACTGGCGAGCACCGCTATAGCCACCAGGCCCAAGGAAACCTCGATGAACGTGGCCGGATCCGTCGCCGTCACCCCATACAATTCGTTGGCGAGAAAGCGCGTCAGCCCGAGCGCACCGGCTATTCCCAGAATCAGGCCGATGAACACCAGGATCAGGGCTTGTTTCACCACCAGCGCCATGACGCTGGAAGCTGTGGCGCCCAGGGCCATGCGAATGCCGATCTCCCGCGTGCGCTGTGTGACCGCGTACGCCATGACTCCGTAGATCCCTACCGCCGCCAGCACGGCTGCAATCGCTCCGAAAACCGATAGCAAGAGCATATAGACACGCTGCCCGCTGACCTGATCCTTCAAGTTCTGCTCCACCGTCTGGAGGTTTCCAGCGGGCTTGCTGGGATCTATTTCCGCTACGGCGCTGCGGACGGCGCCCGCGATGCCGTTCGGATTGCCTCCCGTCCGGAGGATAAAGTACATCGCCGAACGATAGTTCCACGAAGGACCCAGCCAACGTTGCGACTGTTGTACATGAGGAAGGTACACGATGGGTCCGGGCTGCTTTTGCGTCTGGTTCATACGCACGTCGCCGACCACGCCGATGATCTCGCGAGGTTGCTCGTTCGGAACAAAGTCGAAGGTAATACGCTGCCCGATGGGATTTTCGTTGGCCCACCAGCGCTGTGCCATCGTTTTGCTGATGATCACCACCAGCGGGGCGGATGCAGT
>Ga0105245_10004188_pt1 | contig 12815 bp, 12 predicted proteins | sample KBSM54metaG_FD_81523 | JGI IMG/M metagenome (GOLD analysis project Ga0105245, IMG submission 81523) | Miscanthus rhizosphere microbial communities from Kellogg Biological Station, Michigan, USA - KBS M5-4 metaG | ecosystem: Host-associated > Plants > Roots > Rhizosphere > Soil | place... | reverse complement strand
TCCTGGGTCACGCGAGGACGACGCTGGGTATGGACGCGCAGGCGCTCGGTCCGCTGCGCAAGGCGGTCTACCTGGACCCGGCAGCCGGGCACGCCCATTTCCTGCTGGGCGGCGCCCTCTCGCGCCTCGGGCAGCACGGACCCGCGGCTGTGTCCTACCGCGCGGCGGCCCGCGCGGTGCCGGCAGTGCCGCGGACGGTGCTTGACTCCTACCTGGGCGGGCGCTCCGCGCAGGACCTCGTCGACCTCTGCCTGCATCTCGCCCGCTCGGCCGTCGAGAGCGCGGCGGACGGTGCCATCGCAGCGGGCAGGACAGCGTCGTGAGCGGCTACGTGACGTTCATGATGGGCGGCCGGGAGATGGCCGGCCGGCTCCTCGAGGTACGAGAGGTCGTGCGCGCCGTCGGCGTCGAGCCGCTGGCCGGCAGCCGCGCGCCCGTGACCGGTCTGCTCATCCTGCGCGACCTCCCGCTGCCGGTCGTCGACCTGCGCACCGAGGCCGACGCGGGTGACGTGGGCGACGTGCTCGTCCTCGTGCCCGACGGCGGCGGCGCGCTGGGCCTTGCGGTCGATCACGTGCTCGCGGTGCTCGCGCCGGACGAGCTGTCGGCGATCGATGACGACCACGCGCGATCGGCGGCGCTGCCCGCCTACGTGCTCGAGGTGCGGCGCAACTCGGCCGGGCGGCCGGTCTTCGTCGTCAGCCTGCGCGCCCTGGCCGGCTTCGTCCCCGCCTGAGGGTCAGACGTAGCGCTCGAGGATCGACGACTCCGCGAGGCGGGAGAGGCCTTCGCGCACGTTGCGGGCCCGGGAGTCGCCGACGCCCTCGACGGCCTGCAGGTCGTCGATGCTGGCGGCGAGCAGCTTCTGCAGACTGCCGAAGTGCTCGACGAGCCGGTCGACGACCAGGCCCGGGAGCCGCGGCACGCGGGCCAGCAGGCGATAGCCGCGCGGGCTCACGGCGGCGTCGAGACCGTCGCCGCTGCCGTGGCCGAAGGCACGGGCGACGGCGGAGTGGTCGAGCAGCTCGAGCGCGTCGAGGGCATCGAGGTCGTCGAGCACGTTCTCGACCGTCCGGGCCCGGCGGCCAGTGGTGGCCGGCAGGTAGTCGCGGGCGATCAGCTCACGGTCAGGCTCGACGCCGGCGATGAGCTCGTCGAGCTGCAGCGTGAGCAGCCGTCCGTCGGTGCCCAGCTCGACGACGTAGCTCTCGATCTCGCCGGCGATCCGGCGCACCATCTCCAGGCGCTGGGCGACGGCGGAAACATCACGCACGGTGACCAGATCCTCGATCTCCAGCGCCGACAACGTGCCGGACACCTCGTCGAGTCGCAGTTTGTAGCGCTCGAGGGTGGCCAGCGCCTGGTTGGCCCGGGACAGGATCTGGGTCGAGTCCTCGAGCACGTAGCGCTGACCGGCCACGTAGATCGCGATGATGCTCATCGACTGGCTCACCGAGATGACAGCGAGATCGGTCTGCTTGTTGACCCGGTCGGCCGTGCGGTGCCGGGTGCCGGACTCATCGGTCGGGATCGCGGGATCGGGCACCAGCTGGACCGCCGCGCGCAGGATCTTGGTGCAGTCCTTGTCGACGACGATGGCGCCGTCCATCTTCGCGAGCTCGCGGAGCCGCGTCGAGCTGAACTCCACGTCGAGCACGAAACCGCCCGTGCACAGGCTTTCCACCATCTTGTCGTAGCCGAGCACGATCAAGGCGCCCGTGCCGCCGCGCAGGATGCGCTCGAGCCCGTCGCGCAAGGCAGTGCCGGGCGCGATCACGGCCAGTGTGGCGCGCAGCGGACCGTCGAGGCGCTCGGTGACTGCCACGTGCCTCTCCCCGACATATCGCTGCACAACCGGTGTGGTCGGGGACGAGTGTATCCGCGCGGCACGCTCACGCCCGATCGCCGTTCAGGTCACGAGACGGCAACAACTACATCGTGACGTGACCTTTCGCGCCGTTGACTGTCCCAGTCAGGGGTACGCGCTGGTGGTTGCGCTCACCGGCGCCGGCTCGCGAACGGGATGACCTCAGCACCAGGGAAGGCGACCCGCAGCGCGTGTCCGAGATCTGCCACCTCGATGGTCTGGATGCCCGGCGGCACCCGGCCCGGGTCGGGCGGCACCAGCGCGTGGGTGAAGCCGAGCCGGGCGGCCTCGGCGAGGCGGCGCGTCAGCGCAGTGACGCGCCTGATCTCACCGGCCAGGCCGACCTCGCCGATCGCGATGAGCCCGGTGGCGAGCGGGGAGTTCTGCGCGCCGCCGGCAAGTGCCAGGGCGACCGCGAGATCGGTCGCCGGCTCGGTCAGTCGAACGCCGCCGACGGTCGACGCGTAGACGTCGGCAGCACCGACGTTGACCTGGCAGCGTCGCTGCAGCACGGCGAGCACCATCGCGACGCGGCCCGAGTCGAGCCCACTGGTCGTGCGCCTCGGGTTGTTGAGCTGTGACGGGGCGAGCAGCGCCTGCACCTCGGCGACCAACGGTCGCTTGCCCTCAACGGTGACGGTGACACAGGTGCCGGGCACCGCCTCGACCTGCTGGGAGAGGAACAGCCCGCTGGGGTCGGCCAGCCCGGTGATGCCGTCGTCGGCGAGGTCGAAGCAGCCGACCTCGTCGGAGGGGCCGAAGCGGTTCTTCACCCCGCGCACCATGCGAAGCCGGGAGTGGCGGTCGCCTTCGAAGTGGAGCACCACGTCGACGATGTGCTCGAGCATGCGGGGTCCGGCGATGGAGCCGTCCTTGGTGACGTGGCCGACGAGCACCGTCGCGATGCCGCGTTCCTTGGCCACCCGGATCAGCGCCGCCGCGACCTCACGGATCTGGCTGACGTTGCCCGGTGACCCGTCGACCTCGGCGCTCGCGACGGTCTGCACGGAGTCGACGACGAGCAGGTCGGGCTTGACCTCGTCGATCTGGCCGAGGACCGCGGCCAGGTCGGTCTCGGCCGCGAGGAACAGGTCGTCGTGCAGCGCGCCGATGCGATCGGCGCGCAGCCGCACCTGGGCCGCGGACTCCTCAGCGGTGACATAGAGGGCCCGGCCGGACTCGGCGAACCGGGCGGCCACGTCGAGCAGCAATGTCGACTTGCCGACACCGGGCTCCCCCGCCAGCAGCACCACCGAGCCGGGGACCAGGCCGCCGCCGAGCACCCGGTCGAGCTCGCTCACGCCGGTCGGTCGCGACCGGGCCGCCTCGACGTCGACGTCGGCGATGGGCCGCGCCGGTGCACTCACGGGACCCGGCGTCGTCGTACGCACCGTGGGACTGCTCGCGTCGAGGACGGTGCCCCAGGCCTGGCACTCGCCGCACCGGCCGACCCACTTGCCCGCGGTCCACCCGCACTCGCTGCACCGGAACGCTGGGCGCTCGCGCGCAAGGGATTTGGCCATGTCCGCAACGTTAGGCGCGACCTCGGACAAAGGTCGTCAGGCGCGACCGAACGCCCGACGAGCGGGGTCAGGCGCGGCGGAAGGCCTCCTCGGCCATTCCTTCGCGGAAGAAGTCCTCGCCCAGGGCATTGACCAACGGCTCGACCTGGCTGGTCATCGAGCGGATCGCGCCGAGCTTGGTGTCGAGCAGCTCGCCGGTGAAGGTCTCGCCGATGGACAGCTCGTCCGCCGGCGTGCAGGGCGGCTCCGCGCCCATGAACACGTTGTGGGCGTCCAGCGGCTCGCGGTATCGGGCCAGCCACGTCGGAGTGTTCGTCGCGTAGTGCAGCGTCGCACCGTCCTTCGCGACCCGGCCGAACGCCGACGCGGTCCATCGCGAGACGCTGATGTGGTCGTCGTGACCGGTCATGCCGTCGGGGCCGAAGGTCAGCACGGTGTCGGGCTGCACCTCGGCCATCAGCTCGGCGACCCGGCCGGTCGCCTCGTCCTGGTCGGCAGCAGCGCAGCCACCGTCGGGATAGTCCAGCCAGTGGTGCTCGGTGACGCCGAGCACGGCGAGTGCGACCTCGAGCTCCTTCGTTCGTACGTCGGCCAGTGGCTTGCCGGAGGGCCAGCGCTCCTCGTCGGGTGAGCCCAGCTCGCCGCGGGTGGCCGTGACGCACACGACGCGCGACCCGTTTCGCACCGCGCGGGCCATCAGCCCGCCGCACAGGTAGGTCTCGTCGTCCGGGTGCGCCCAGACGGACAGGATCGTGCCAAGAGGATCAGCCATGCCGAGAAATTTATCCGGATGGCGACCCCGTCGCGCGACTTTCCCCCGGCGAGCGACCTTGTGGCCCCGACACGCCGGCGCGTCGGGGCCACAAGGTCACTCGCCGGGCCACAAGGTCGCTCGCCGGGCCTGAAGGTCACTCTCAGGGGCGTCGTTTCGCGGGTTTCGGGTCGGCGGGGTGCAGCGCGAAGCGGCTCCGCGAGGCGATGTGCCGCTCGCAGTGCACGACCAGCTCCGCGTAGGCCTTGGCCCCCATGAGCTCGGTCAGCTCCGCGCTGTTGGACACGTAGACGGGGTCGGCGGCGACGTGCGCCTCGGTGTTGCCGCTGCAGTACCAGTCCAGTTCGTGGCCCCCCGGGCCCCAGCCACGCCGGTCGTACTCCGCGATCGAGACCACCAGCACCTCGGTGTCGTCCGGGCGCTTCACGTGGTCATAGGTGCGCCGGATCGGCAGCTGCCAGCACACATCGGGCTTGGTCTCGATGAAGTGCCGGCCCGTTCGCAGGGCGAGCCCGTGCAGCGCGCAGCCCTCGCCGCCCTCGAAGCCGGGGCGGTTGGCGAAGACGCAGGCACCGTCGACGACGCGCGTCTTCCGCGCACCTTCCTCGTCCTTCTCCGTCCAGTTCTTCGGCTGGTAGTGCTGCCACGTCTCCGGCGTGAGCTCCTTGACGAACTTCTTGACGCGCTTCTCGTCGTCCTTGTCGGAGAAGTGCGCGCCGAGAGTGCAGCAGCCGACGCCTTGTGGCTGGTCGGCGTAGATGCCCTTGCAGCCGTTGCCGAAGATGCACGTCCAGTTCGACGTCAGCCAAGTGAGGTCGCAGCGGAACACCTGGTCGGCGTCCCCGGGATCGGGGAACTCGACCCAGGCGCGGGGAAAGTCGAGAGGAACTTCTGGCACGGCACCACCCTACGGTTTTCGCGCGCGGGGCACTGGGTGACACTCTGGCACCATGCGACTCGCGGTGCTCGACGTTGGCTCGAACACAGTGCACCTACTTGTCGTCGACGCCTACCGCGGAGCGCGGCCGTTGCCCGCCTACTCGCACAAGGCCGACCTGCACCTGTCTGAACACGTCACCGACGAGGGCAGCATCGACGAGAAGGGCGCCGACGCGCTGGTCGAGGCCGTGCGCGAAGCCCTGGTGGTGGCTGAGGACCAGGGCAGTGAGGACCTGATGGCCTTTGCCACGTCGGCGCTGCGCGAGGCACCGAACGGGCCGGCGGTGCTCGCGCGGGTGCAGGACGAGACGGGGGTCGACCTCGAGGTGCTGGCGGGGCAGGACGAGGCGCGGTTGACCTTTCTGGCGGTACGAAGGTGGTTCGGCTGGTCAGCGGGCCGGTTGCTGGTCATCGACATCGGCGGTGGCTCCCTCGAGATCGCGCTGGGCATCGACGAGGAACCCGACGTCACCGAGTCGCTGCCCCTGGGCGCCGGCCGGCTCACCCGCGACCGGTTGCCGGGCGACCCGCCCCGCAAGGACGACGTGAGGGCGTTGCGCAAGCACGTCCGCGCCGAGCTGGCGCGGGTGCTGCGTCCGTTCGGTGCACAGGGTTCGCCAGATGCGGCCGTGGCGACATCGAAGACGTTCAAGCAGCTCGCGCGCATCGCTGGTGCCGCGCCGGTGTCCGACGGCATCGATGTCGCCCGTACATTGCGCCGTGATGACCTCGCGAAGTGGCAGCCCAAGCTGGCCGAGATGACGGTCAAGGACCGCGCCCAGCTGCCGGGTGTCTCGATCGGCCGGGCGCCGCAGCTGCTCGCCGGTGCCATCGTCGCGGAGGCGGCGATGGACCTGTTCGAGGTCGAGACCCTTGCGGTGTGCCCGTGGGCGCTGCGCGAGGGTGTCATCCTGCGCCGGCTCGACTGGCTGTCGGGCAGCTGATGGCACGCGTCGTGAACGTGCCGCGGGCCAAGGTCGCGCTCTCCACCGCGTCCTGCTATCCCGAGACCTGCACGACGGCCTTCGAGATGGCATCCGACCTCGGCTTCGACGGCGTCGAAGTGATGGTGTGGACCGACCCGGTCAGCCAGGATCCCGAGGCACTGCGAGCCCTGTCCGACCAGTTCGGCATCCCGATCCTCGCGATCCACGCGCCCTGCCTGCTGCTCACCCAGCGGGTGTGGACGACGGATCCGTGGACCAAGCTGGAGCGAGCGCGCGACGCGGCCGAGGCCGTCGGCGCCGCCACCGTCGTCGTACACCCGCCGTTTCGCTGGCAACGGGAGTACGCGCGAGAGTTCGTGGCCGGTCTGGCGCGCATGCAGCAGGAGACCGCCGTGGTCTTCGCCGTCGAGAACATGTTCCCGTGGAAGGCCCGCAACCGCGAGGTCGCTGCGTACCTCCCGCACTGGGACCTGCTCGAGCTCGACGTCCCCGCCACCACGTTGGACCTGTCCCACACCGCGGTGTCCGGGTCGGACGCGCTGGTGACCCTCGAGGCGCTCGGCGACCGGCTGGCACATGTCCATCTCGCGGACGGTCTCGGCACGAACAAGGACGAGCATCTCGTGCCGGGGCGCGGCGGCCAGCCGTGCGGTGACGTTCTCGAGCGGCTGGCGCGGCGGGGCTACAGCGGCAGCGTGGTGCTCGAGATCAACACCCGCCGGGCGGTCAACCGCGACGAGCGCGAGGCCGACCTCGCCGAGGGCCTGGCGTTCGCCCGCTTCAACCTCGCATCGGCGTCCCCGTTATGACGGTGCAGAGACAGCTGTTCGACCACGTTGCCGCGGCCTACGACGCCCACCGGCCGGACTATCCGGGCGAGCTGTTCGACGCGCTGGAGTCGGCGCTCGGCCAGCCATTGCTGCGCGCCGAGGTGCTCGACGTCGGAGCGGGCACCGGCATCGCGACCCGCGCGTTGGCGGGCCGAGGTGCGAAGGTCGTCGCCGTCGACCCCGGTCCCGGAGTGCTGTCCGTGCTCCGCGCGCGCTCCACCTCGCGCGTACGCCCTGTTGTCGGTGACGGAAACGCCCTGCCGCTGCGCGATGCCGCGTTCGACCTGGTGACCTACGCGCAGAGCTGGCACTGGACCGACCCGGAGCGATCCGTGCCCGAGGCGGCCCGGGTCCTGCACGACCGTGGTGTCCTCGCCGTCTTCTGGAACCTGTTGATGGCAGACGGTTTTTCGTGGTGGGACCGCTTCGCGGGGTCGTGCGAGCGACTGAGCATGTCCTATGACCGGCGCACCCGCGACACCGACTGGGGCGCCGCGCTGGAGGCGTCCGGCCTCTTCCGCTGGGTGCGGCGCGTGGAGATCCCGTGGACCCGCGAGCTCTCGGTCGACGCGTTCGTCGCCGACTACAGCAGCCACTCCTACGTCGCCGACCTCTCGCCGGACGACCAGGCTCTGGTGCTGGGACAGCTGCGCGACGACCTGTCCGAGCTCTTCCCCGACGGGGTTGCCCAACTGCCCTATGTCACGCGCACCTGGGTGGCGCGCCGATGAGCACGCCCGCGCGGAGAGGTCCGGGCCGCCGTCCGGGGTCGGGGGACACTCGTGGCGAGATCCTCGACGCGGCCCGTCACGAGTTCGCGGAGAAGGGGTACGACGGCGCCAGCGTGCGGGGCATCGCGCGCGCGGCATCGGTCGACCCCGCTCTGGTGCATCACTTCTTCGGGTCGAAGCAGCAGGTCTTCGTGGCCGCCATGGCGTTGCCCGTCGACCCCGGTGACATGGTGCCCGACGTGCTCGCGGGCGACCCGGCGCAGCTCGGCGAGCGGTTCGCCCGGGTGTTCCTCGGCCTGTGGTCCAACCCCGAGTTCCGCGAGCCCATGCTCGGCTTGCTGCGGTCGGCGACCACGAGCGAGGAGGGCGCCGCGATGCTGCGGGAGTTCGTCGGAACCGCGTTGCTCGGTCGACTGGCGCAGAGCCTCGAGGGACCCGACGTCGCGCTGCGCATCTCCACCGCGGCCGCGCAGATGGTCGGCATCGTGATGCTGCGCTACGTCATCAAGATCCCGCCGCTGGCGGCCGCCACCGACGAGGAGATCGTCGCCCTGATCGCCCCGATCCTCCAGCGCTACTTCGTCCCCTGACCCGCCCCCGACATATTCAAAGTCGATCATGCACAACTTGGGAACTCGCGCATAACCGCAGGTCAAGCCACCGCAACTTCTTGTCGATCATGCAGCTCTTGGAACGCCGATCGCCGGGACCAAGGGCTAGCGCGTGCGGCCATATCGCGCGACCATTTCGACCATGAGCCAGGACGCGGCGACAACGACCTTCTCCGGCAATGACATTGCGGTGGGGCGCAGCCCATTTCCCCCGATAGCCGACTACGCGTTCCTGTCCGACTGCGAGGTGAACTGTCTCGTCGCGCCGAGCGGCGCGGTCGAGTGGATGTGCCTGCCGCGCCCCGACTCCCCGAGCGTCTTCAGCACGATGCTCGACCGCGGGGCCGGCTCGTTCCGCATCGGCCCGTACGACGAGATGGTCCCCGCCGCGCGCCGCTACATGCCGGGCAGCCTGATGGTCGAGACGACATGGCAGACCCGCACCGGCTGGTTGATCGTCCGCGACGCGTTGTGCATGGGCCCGTGGCACAACGTCGACGAGCGGTCTCGTACGCATCGTCGGTCGCCGACCGATTTCGACGCCGAGCACTGCCTGCTGCGGCAGGTGCGGTGCGTCAGCGGCTCGGTCGACCTGTCGATGACCTGCGAACCGGCCTTCGACTACGGGCGGCGCGCACCGACGTGGACGTACGAAGGTGACGGCTACGGCGAGGTCCTGGCGACGGCGGACGACTGTGACGTCAGGCTCCGCCTCACGACCGACCTGCGGCCCGGCATCGAGGGCACGGGGCTGCACGCGCGTACCCGCATGGTCGAAGGCGACGTCCACTTCGTCGCACTCTCCTGGTCTCCCTTGCCGCCGCCTCGAACCCTCGACGAGGCTTCGGAGCGACTGCGCCGCACCTCGGAGTACTGGCGACAGTGGATCACCCTGGGCGAGTTCCCCGACCACCCGTGGCGCAGCTATCTCCAGCGCAGTGCCTTGACTCTCAAGGGCCTGACCTACGCGCCGACCGGTGCGTTGCTGGCGGCGGCAACGACGTCGTTGCCCGAGACACCGCAAGGCGAACGCAACTGGGACTATCGCTATGCGTGGGTGCGGGACTCGACGTTCGCGCTGTGGGGCCTCTACACCCTCGGTTTCGACCGTGAGGCCAACGACTTCTTCTACTTCGTGGCCGACGGGTGCCGCGACGGGCACGACCTTCAGGTGATGTACGGCGTGGGTGGCGAGCGCGAGTTGTTTGAGGAGTCCTTGCCCCACCTGACCGGCTACGAAGGCGCGTTCCCCGTCCGGATCGGCAACGGTGCCTTCGACCAGCAGCAGCACGACGTCTGGGGTGCCGTGCTCGACTCGGTCTACCTTCATGCCCGCTCGCGTGAGCAGCTGCCCGAGTCGCTCTGGCCCATCCTCAAGCGCCAGGTCGAGCAGGCCGCCGAACACTGGGACAAGCCGGACCGCGGCATCTGGGAGGTGCGGGGCGAACCTCAGCACTTCGTCTCGAGCAAGCTGATGTGCTGGGTGGCGCTCGACCGTGGCGCGCGGCTGGCGCGGATGCACGACGAGCCGCAGTACGCCGGCAAGTGGCAGGCACTGGCGGACGAGATCCACCGCGACATCTGCGAGAACGGGGTCGACGACAGGGGTGTCTTCATCCAGCGGTACGGAGACGTCCCCGCGCTGGATGCATCACTGCTCCTGCTGCCGCTGATGCGGTTCCTGCCGCCCGACGACCCGCGCATCCGCGCGACCGTGCTCGCGATCGCCGACGAGCTGACCGTCGACGGCCTCGTGCTGCGCTATCGCGTTCAGGAGACCGACGACGGGCTCTCCGGTGAGGAGGGCAGTTTCACGATCTGCTCCTTCTGGCTGGTGTCGGCGTTGGTCGAGATCGGCGAGGTCGACCGGGCCCGGCAGCTGTGCGAACGGCTGCTCGCCTACGCCAGCCCGCTCGAGCTCTACGCCGAGGAGATCGACCCCTACAGCGGTCGGCACCTGGGCAACTTCCCGCAGGCGTTCACACACCTGGCCCTGATCAACGCCGTCGTGCACGTCATCCGCGCCGAGCAGCATCCGACCGTCAGCGAGTTCCGCCCCGCCCACGAGGTCAGCTTCGACAGCTAACCCACCCCTCGCATCTTCTCCAAGTCGATCATGCAGGACTTGGGAGCGACCTCCTCGAGCGCCCGCTCCCGAATCGATCATGCAGGACTTGGGAGCGAGCCACGCTCAGTTGACCCACTTCCACGAGCGTTCGCGACGTGGCTCAGCCGTTGCCTGGCGTTCTCACGCTCCAACGCCTGCATGATCGACTTTCTCGAAGCGCGCGATGGTCGCAATCTCCCAAGTCCTGCATGATCGACTTGGAGGGGAGGGGAGGGCGAGGGTCGGTGGGGGAGTTGACGGCGGGGAGGGCGGCAGCGCACAATTCAACATGTGATGAATAGTGCCATCGCCGTGGCCGGGCTCCGTGTGCTGCGCGGCGGCCGCACGGTGCTCGACGAGCTCTCCTTCGAGGTGCCGCGCGGCAGCGTTACCGGCCTGCTCGGACCCAGCGGTTGCGGCAAGACCACCCTGATGCGCGCCATTGTCGGCGTGCAGATAGTCGCCGGTGGCGACGTCCAGGTCCTCGGCCGCCCGGCCGGCACCGCGCCGCTGCGCTCCCTCGTCGGCTACGTCACCCAGGCGCCGTCGGTCTACGCCGACCTCACCGTCGGCGAGAACCTGCGCTATTTCGCAACCGTTCTCGGCGCGCCGCCGGGCGACGTGGACCGCGTGGTGGGCGAGGTGGACCTCGAGGAGTACGTCGACTCCTTGACCGCCTCGTTGTCGGGAGGTCAGCGCGCTCGCGTCTCACTTGCTGCCGCGCTGCTCGGCACACCCGAGCTGCTCGTGCTCGACGAGCCGACCGTGGGCCTCGACCCCGTGCTGCGTCGCGACCTCTGGCGGATGTTTCACGACCTCGCCGACAATGGCGTGACCCTGCTGATCAGCAGCCATGTCATGGACGAGGCCGTGCGTTGCGACCGCCTGCTGCTGATGCGAGACGGTGCTCTGCTCGCCGAGGACACACCCGAGGAGCTGCTCCGGCAGACCGGCACGAAGGACATCGAGGCCGCGTTCCTCGCCCTCGTGGAACGGCGCGCGACCGAGGGGTCGTCATGAGCATCCGCTGCACCCTCGCCACCGCGCGGCGCGTGCTGTCCCAGCTGCGGCACGACCCGCGCACCATCGGCCTGCTGATCGTCGTGCCGTGCGTGCTGATGGCGTTGCTGGCCTGGGTGTTCAAGGGCACGCAGACGTTCGACGAGATCGGCGCACCGCTGCTCGGCATCTTCCCCTTCGTGGTGATGTTCCTCGTCACCTCTGTCGCAACCCTGCGCGAGCGAACGTCGGGCACGCTCGAGCGACTGCTCTCGATGCCGATCGGCAAGCTCGACTTCCTGCTCGGCTATGCGCTGGCCTTCGGTGGCCTGGCCATAGTCCAGGCTTGCGTCGCCAGCGGTCTCGCACTGTTCGCCCTCGGCCTCGACGTGGCCGGACCGACCTGGCTGCTGGTGAGCGTCGCTGTTCTGGACGCGATCCTCGGCATGGCTCTCGGCCTGTTCGTCAGCGCGTTCGCCGCGACCGAGTTCCAGGCCGTCCAGTTCCTGCCGGCCGTTGTGCTTCCTCAGTTTCTGCTCTGCGGGCTGCTCGTGCCGCGCGACGAGATGACCGACTTCCTGTACGCGCTCTCCAGCGTTCTGCCGCTCTCGTACGCGGTCGACGCCATGCGCGCGGTGACGACGTCGGCCACGGTGCAGAGCGACACGTGGCGCGACCTCGGCATCGTCGTGGGCGCGATCGTGCTCGCCCTGGCGTTAGGTGCCGCCACCCTGCGCCGCCGCACCGAGTGAGGCGTACGTCGACGACCTCGTGCCTCCCGTCAGTGGAAGCGGCGACGCGCACTCGCAAAGTCGTCCGAGGGGGATTCCTCTGCATCCTGCGCGGTCAGCGGCTTGGCGATGTCCTCGAGCGATCGCTGTGCCGCATCGACGCCGAGGACCAGCTCGACCAGGCCGGCAGCGATCATCAGCCCCGCGCCGACGTAGTAGCCGTGCACGACCGCCGACCGGCCGGACTCGATGAGACCTCCGAAGTAGACCGGTCCGACGATGCCGCCCAGCCCCGTGCCGATGGCGTAGAAGAACGCGATCGCCATCGCGCGCGTCTCCATCGGGAAGATCTCGCTGACCGTCAGGTAGGCAGCACTGGCGCCGGCGGACGCGAAGAAGAACACGACGCACCACATGGCGGTCAGCGTCGTGGCCGACAGCGAGCCGTTGTTGAACAGCACCCCGGTCAGGATCAACAGGAGGCCGGACAGCACGTAGGAAAGCGTGATCATGACCCGCCGCCCGAGGGTGTCGAAGAACTTGCCCAGCAGCAGCGGGCCGAGGAAGTTGCCGATGGCCAGCGGGATCAGGAACCACGGTGCCGTCGAGTCCGACACCTTGAGGATCTTGGTGAGTACGAGGGCATAGGTGAAGAAGACTGCGTTGTAGAGGAACGCCTGCCCGACGAACAGCGACAAGCCCAGCAGCGACCGGCGGGGATAGACGCGCAGCATGGTCCGGGCGATCTCGCCGATGCC
>Ga0105245_10004185_pt1 | contig 12817 bp, 11 predicted proteins | sample KBSM54metaG_FD_81523 | JGI IMG/M metagenome (GOLD analysis project Ga0105245, IMG submission 81523) | Miscanthus rhizosphere microbial communities from Kellogg Biological Station, Michigan, USA - KBS M5-4 metaG | ecosystem: Host-associated > Plants > Roots > Rhizosphere > Soil | place... | reverse complement strand
GTTCGTCACCGCGTGCTGCGGCATGGAGTTCATGTCGGTCGCGGCGCCGAAGTACGACATCGCGCGATTCGGCGCGGAGTTCCCGCGGTTCTCGCCGCGCCAGAGCGACCTCTTGATGATCGTGGGCACGATCACCGAGAAGCAGGGCCCGGCGTTGAAGCGCGTGTACGACCAGATGGCGGAGCCCAAGTGGGTCATCGCGTTTGGCGTGTGCGCGTCGACCGGCGGGTTCTACCAGAACTATCACGCGATGCCGGGCGCCGATCAGGTCATCCCCGTCGATGTCTACATCCCCGGCTGTCCGCCGCGTCCCGAGCAGGTGCTCGACGCGCTGATGATGCTGATGGATCGGATCCAGGACGGCCGCGGTCACAGCCAGCTCCGCCTCAAGCGCGAGTCGATCATCGCGAAGCAGACCGAAGCCGAGGAGTAGCCCATGTCGAAGAAGGTTCTCGACGCTCTGACCGCCGCCCACCCCGGCGCTGTCGTGCGCACCGCCTCGCCGCACGGAGACGACACCGCGTGGATCAAGCGCGACGAGCTCGTGAAGGTCGCGACGTTCCTGCGCGACGACCCGAACATGCTGTTCGACGCGCCGGTGTTCTGCACCTGCATCGACTGGCTCGACTGGAAGCCGGTCGGCCGCCCGGTTGCCGAGCATTGGGACGAGAGCAAGCCGCGGTTCACCGTCGCGTATCAGCTGCGCTCGACGAAGCACAAGCACCGCATCCGGCTCGAGATCGAGTTGCCCGAGGCCGATCCGCGCTGCCCGTCGCTCGCCGATATGTGGCCGGCGTTCAACTGGCAGGAGCGCGAGACGTTCGACATGTACGGGATCCGCTTCGAAGGTCACCCGGACCTGCGCCGGATCTTCCTCTACGAGGAGTTCGTCGGCTATCCGCTTCGCAAGGACTACCCGAAGGAGAAGCGGCAGCCGCTCGTGCGCCGCGACGACCTCCCGATCAATCCGATCAAGGCCCCGCACGCTGGGGAGCACAAGTAATGGCGGACGCACAGACGCTCAAGCAGCTCGTCCTCGGTCGTAAGGACGTGCAGGACCTCTCGGATACCGAGCAGGATCTCCCGCCGGATCTCATGACCGTCAACATGGGCCCGTCGCACCCCGCGATGCACGGCACCGTGCGGATCGTGCTCACGGTCGACGGCGAGAAGATCGTGAAGGGCGACGTCCAGCCCGGCTATCTCCACCGCTGCTTCGAGAAGGAATCGGAGCACGCCACGTACACCCAGGTGTTCCCGTACACGGATCGCCTCAACTACGTGTCGCCGATGATCAACAACTGCGGCTGGGCGATGGTCGCCGAGAAGCTGATGGGCCTCACCGGCAAGCTGCCGCGCCGCGCCGAGTACGTGCGCGTGATCGTCAGCGAGATGTCGCGGATTACCGACCACCTCACGTGCGTCGGCGCCTCGGCGATGGAGCTCGGCGCGTTCACGCCGTTCCTCTATCTGCTCAAGTGCCGCGAGTGGCTGTACGAGCTGCTCGAGAAGGTCTCGGGCGCGCGCCTGACCCACAGCTACGTCCGGATCGGCGGCGTGTCGAAGGACCTGCCCGAAGGGTTCGGCCCCGAGCTGACCGCGTGCCTCGACAAGATCGCCAGCGTGATGGTCGAGTGCGAGACGCTGCTCAACAACAACAAGATCTTCCGCGATCGCATGGCCGGCATCGGCGCGATCTCGAAGGAGGACGCGATCAAGACCGGCTGCGTCGGTCCGATCGCGCGCTCGGCGGGCGTCGACTACGACGTGCGCCGCGACTATCCGTACTCGATCTATCCCGAGCTCGAGTTCGACGTGCCGCTCGGCACGACGGGCGATTGCTACGATCGTTACCTGGTCCGGCTCGAGGAGCTGAAGCAGTGCATCCGGATCCTCCGGCAGTGCCTGGTCCAGATTCCCGACGGCCCCGTGATGTCGGACGATCATCGCGTCGCGCTGCCCGCGAAGCAGGCGACGTACAACACGATCGAGTCGATGATCAGGCACTTCAAGCACATCATGGATGGTGTGCGCGTACCGGCCGGCGAGACCTACGCGTTCCTCGAGGGCGGTAACGGAGAGCTCGGCTTCTTCGTCGTCAGCGACGGCACCGGTCGCCCGTACAAGGCGTACGTGCGGTCGCCTTCGTTCGTGCATCTCTCGACGGCAGAGATGCTGTTCAAGAATCACTTCATCGCTGACGTCGTGCCGATCTTCGGCATGATCAACATGATCGGCGGAGAGTGCGACAAGTGAGCGAATCAGTAACTCTTACGATCGACGGCCAGAGCATCACCGTTCCGAAGGGCACGAACGTGCTCGAGGCCGCGAAGCTGCTCGGCAACGACATCTCCGCGTTCTGCTACCACCCGGGACTCCCGATCGTCGCGCAGTGCCGCCAGTGCCTGGTGTCGGTCGAGAAGAACCCGAAGCTCCAGCCGAGCTGCCAGCAGGTCTGCGGCGAGGGCATGGTCGTTCACACGACCGACCCGCAGTCGACGCTCGCGCGCAAGCAGCAGCTCGAGTTCACGCTCGTCAACCACCCGATCGATTGCCCGATCTGCGACAAGGCGGGCGAGTGCACGCTGCAGAAGCTGTACTTCGATCACGACAACGCGGATTCGCGGGTCGATACGAACAAGGTGCACAAGGCGAAGGTCGTCGACCTCGGCCCGCACATCGTCCTCGATCAAGAGCGCTGCATCCTGTGCTCGCGCTGCATCCGCACGTGCGACGTCGTCGCTGGCCAGCACCAGCTCGAGTTCGCGAATCGCGGTGACCACGAGGTCCTGACGACCGCGCCGGGCGAGCAGCTCGACAACGCGTACTCGCTGAACACCGTCGATGTCTGCCCGGTCGGTGCGCTGACCGCGAAGGACTTCCGGTTCACGATGCGCGCGTGGGAGCTCGAGGCCACGCCGAGCGTGTGCAACGGCTGCGCGACCGGCTGCAACATCGAGATCCAGCACAAGAACGAGCGCGCTTGGCGCCTCGTGCCGCGGCTCAACGCCGAGGTCAACCAGTACTGGATGTGCGACGAAGGTCGCTTCACCTATCACGGGTTGCGCGAAGAGCGCCTCGCGTCGGCGATCGTCGAAGGTCTGCCGGCGAGCTGGGACAAGGCGGTCCAGGTCGCCGCGAAGCGGCTCGGCGTGTTCCTGAAGGACGCGTCGCAGATCGGCATCGTGCTCTCGGCGCTGTGCTCGAACGAGGACAACTACGCGCTCGCAAAGCTCGCGAAGGCGTGGGGCGTCGGTCACGTCTACATCGCCGGCAAGCCGCCGGTGCCGGCGCGCGCGGATGGCAAGCTCCGCGTTGCCGACGTCAACCCGAACACCGCGGGCGTGAAGGCGATCGCCGAGGCGTTCGGCTTCACCGCGATCCCGACGTACGAGCTCGATCGCGGCCTGCCCGAGAACCTCCGCGCGCTCGTCATGCTCGGCGATGTCGTGCCGGGTCTCGACGCGCAGAAGCTCAAGGAGCTCGAGGTCATTTCGCTGTCCGCGCACGAGCGCGGCCCGGTGCCGAGCGCGCGCGTCGCACTGCCGATCGCGGCGTGGGCCGAGACCGGTGGCACGACGACGAACAACAAGGGACACGTCCAGCGCATGCACGCGGCGTTTGCACCTCCGGGTGCGGCGCTCGCCGGCTGGGATGCGGTCGTTCGCCTCGCGGCTGCGACCGGTCAGAAGCTCGCGTGGAGCCACGCGCGCGACGTGTTCAAGGACATGACCCAGACGGTCGCCGCGTGGAAGGACCTCACGTGGCAACGCGACGTGCGGCCGCTCGCGCTGCGGTTCGCGGGGAGCCGAGGCTGATGAACAAGCTCGTCATTCTCCTATGCCTGATCCTCGCTGCATGCGGCGGCGGTGATCCCGCGTCGGTCGTGCCCGCAGATTGCGGCCCGAACGCCGACAAGCTGCCGTCGTTGAACGTCGGCGACATGGGCTTCGGTCGGTCGTCGGTCGTCGTCCGCGCCGGCGACCTCGTGAAGATCACGACCGGCGACAACGCGGTCCAACCCGGTCATCGCTACACCGACAAGACCGTGTCGGCGCCCGCGCTCGCGGTCCCGTCGGGCGCGAAGTGCTTCAAGTTCGGCGCGAACGGCGAATACGGTCTCCATGTCGCGAACGACGACGCGACGGTCTACGTCCGCTCGTCGATCAGCGAGACGATCTTCGGGATCCTCGACTTCCCCGCGCTCAAGTGGGCGTTCTTGATCCTCGTGCTCGTGATGCCGCTCGCGTCGCTGCTGACGTGGGCCGAGCGCCGCCAGAGCGCGATGATGCAGGACCGGCTCGGTCCGAACCGCGCGAACATCGGCCCGATCAAGCTAAAGGGCATCCTCCACTTCGTCGCCGACGCCTTGAAGATGATCTTCAAGGAGGACTTCATCCCCGCGAACGTCCACAAGGGCCTGTTCGCGCTCGCGCCGCTGATCGCGATCGCCCCCGTGCTGATCGCGTTCTGCATCATCCCGTTCGGCCCGACCGTCTATCCGCACGTCGTCACCCAGGTGATGCCGACGACGCCGGATCAAGCGCAGCTCGCGGACTCGATCCGCATGCAGATCTTCTCGAGCGACTTCGGGTTGATCTTCTACTTCGCGGTGCTCACGCTCGCGAACTACGGCGGCACGATCGCCGGCTGGGCGTCCTACAACAAGTGGGCGCTGCTCGGCGGTCTGCGCAGCTCGTCGCAGATGATGTCGTACGAAGTGTCGATGGGCCTGTCGCTCGTCGGCGCATTTTTGATCTGCGGCACGCTCGAGCCCGGCGCGATCGTCGCGAACGGCGCGTCGGAGACGATGTCGGCGGCGAACCCGCTCAACTGGCTCTGGCTGTGGCAGCCGGTCGGCCTCGTCCTGTTCTTCACCGCGGCGATCGCGGAGACCAAGCGCGCGCCGTTCGACATCCCGGAAGGCGAGCCCGAGATCATCGGCTACTTCGTCGAGTACTCCGGCATGCGCTGGGGCATCTTCTTCCTCGCCGAGTTCATCGAGGTCGTGTTCATCGCGGCCGTCGTCACCACCGTGTTCTTCGGTGGCTGGCAGGTGCCGTTCCTCGAGGCCGATGGCTTCCACGCCTTCGGTGGTTGGGCGCCACTCCCGCACGGCATCGTCGCGCTGCTCCAGTTCAGCTCGTTCGGCCTCAAGGTCGTCCTGCTGTGCTGGTTCCAGCTGATGGTCCGCTGGACGCTGCCGCGGTTCCGCGCTGATCAGCTGATGAACCTCGGCTGGAAGGTGCTGCTGCCGACGTCGCTCGCGTGGATCATGTTCACCGCGCTGATCAAACTGATCTTCATGGCCTAGGAGCCGTTATGTCCGCCGCCCACGAACCTGCCGAAGAAGTCTCCGGTCCGAAGATCGTCGCCGAGCACACCACGAGCGCGGGCAAGACCGTGCGCTCGGTCCAGGTCGTGCGACCGACCGATGCCGACACCTCATTCCTCGTGGCCGGAGCGAAGGGCTTCGGCGTCACGTTGAAGCACTTCGCGAAGAACCTGTTCCTCCCGCTGCGTGGCAAAGCTGCGCGCGCGAAGGCGGGAGCGCCCGGTGATCTCTCGTGGATCAACGAGATCGAGACCGTTCAGTATCCCGAAGAGAAGGTCACGTATCCGGAACGGTTCCGCGGCCTGCATCGCCTCACGCTGCGCGATGACGGCGCGGTGCGCTGCGTCGCGTGCATGTGTTGCCCGACCGTGTGTCCGGCGCACTGCATCACGATCGTTCCTGAAGAGTCGGATTCGAAGGGGATCGAAAAGCGCCCCGCGATCTTCGAGATCGACGAGCTGCGCTGTGTCGTGTGCGGACTCTGCGTCGAAGCATGTCCCTGCGATGCGATTCGCATGGACACGGGAATTCACGCAGGTCCGGTCGAGGATCGTGGCGATGCGATCGAGACGAAGGAATCGATGCTGAACCGCGGCGTCAAGTCAATCGCGAAGCAGGGCGGCGCCGGTCCGAACTGGCGCGATAAGTAAATCGCGCGCTTCGCGCATTGTGATCTCGTCAGCTTTTTTCCCGTTGACGGATTCGATCTCGATCTCTAGTTTAGAAATCGAGCACGGGCTTTTCGATGCGATACCCGGGGCGAATCAATCTCCTATATTTCTATCCAGGGATCTGCCTCTGATTCGGGAGTGCACGCCCGCTCGTCGGGAAGCCCGATGAATTACCGCGGAGCCCACCTACTGAATCGTAGGGGATAGATACGTCCCACGGTCGAACAGTCGTGCTCGTTATGGGCCGGAACAGTTAAGAAACTGTTCCGGCCCTCTGTTTTTCGGCAGGCAGCGGTAGCGTTAGGAATGCAGCGGTTTCTCATCGCATCTGTTGTTGTCGCGATGGCGGGCTGCCACGAGCAAGCGAGCGACACCACCCAGTCGTTCGCTCCCGCGCGGCCGCTCGTCACCGACGCTCTCCCCTATCAAGTCGCACGCGCCGACGTTCGCGGCTGGCACGTCCATAACGGGTGGTGCATTCGGCGGGTGTGGCCCACGACGGACGAGTTTGTCGTCTGCGATCAGCTCCATCCGTACATGAATCTCCACACGCCGCCGATGTACGCGATGGCGAAGTACGATCCGAACGGCAAGTCGATCGCGTACGCGACGTTCACGCCGGTGCCGTGCCGGATGAACGGGCAGTGCGACCGGATCTACGGCCGTACGGTCTACGCGTCAGAGCACGAGTTCGTGGACCACTTCAACGGGCTCTACGATCACCTCGCCAATCGCGGCCGTGCGGAGAAGCCGGAGCTCGTCGGGCTACCGCCGATGCAGGAGCGGATGTGGACCGCGCTCGCGGCCGAGCTCGATCGCCGGTTCGGTCAACCGACGTGGCACGAGCCGCACGATTACGGCGCGACGTGGGCGACGCCGACCTCGACGATCGGGTTGTTCGTCGGCGGCAGCGGCAAGTGGATCGTCGAGACCCACGAGCTGCGCGCTACGGCGTTGTCTTCGCAGTCGGACTGACGGCGCCGCTGATTATCGCGTTCGCGGTCTTGAACAAGATCCGGCCGACGCCACCGCCGCCACCACCGCCGTTGCCATCGCCCATCGTGAAGTCATCGCCGGCAGTCGACGCGGTGCCCGCGAACGCGCCGTCGCCACCCTTCGCGCTGTAGCCGCCTTGCGCCGCGCCGCCGCTCGCGACCGAAGCGCCGTGCGCACCGTCGCCGCCGGGATTGCCATGCGCGCCAGGTCCGTTCGGGTCGCCGGTGTTGCCCTGACCTGCACCACCGCCGCCGCCGCCGCCGTTCGCCGCGACGACGCCATTGACCGTGACCGTCCCGCCTTGCAGCACGATCGAGCCGCCGGCACCACCACCGCCGCCCGCGCCCCAGTTCGTATGGTCCGCGCTGCAGTTCGAGCCGCCATCACCACCACCGCCGCCCGCGAACACGCCGCCCGAGATCGTGATCAGGCCCGGCGTGCTGAGCTGGATCGCGCCGCCACCTGCACCACCACCGCCGCCGGTTTGCGTGCCGCACGTCAGCACCGCGGCGTTGCCACCGCCGGCGCCGCCTTTGAGGTTCGTGATCGTGTCGGTGCCCTGCGTGCCGCCGCCGGGGCCGCCGGCGACGTTCGGCGACATCGGCGGACCGCCGGACGAGTTGCCGCCCTTCTTGCCGTCGGTGCCAAAGCCTGCGCCACCGCCGCCGGAGTCGTAGTAGATGCCCTGGTTACCACCGGCACCGCCGGCTCCCGGACCGGTCTGCGCCGCCGCGCCCGCAGGACCAGGCGTTCCGCCCGCCGCGCCGCCGTCGAGGGTTCCGAGCACGGTGATGTTGTCGCTGCCGACAACGACGAACGCGTGAGTGCCGCGCACCGTGACCTGCGCGCTCGCCGCGACAGTCATCGCGCGAACGTGGAGCACCGCGAGATCCGGGCCGGTGCCTTGCGGCCATTGATCGAACGTGACGCCGCTCGGCAACGGCGATCCGATCGTCAACGCATCGGTATCGATCGTGACCGCGCCGCTGATCGTGAGATCGGCAGTGCCTGCTGCTTGGCCGCCCGTCGGAACATGAAGCGGAACGAAATTCGAATTCGAGCCCGAGCCCGAGCCCGAGCCCGAGCCCGAGCCCGATCCGGATCCGGATCCATCGGATCCCGATCCCATCATCATCCCGTCACTCGGCGTCGCGCCGCCGTCACCGCCGTTACTGTTATTGGCTGGCGTGAAGCCGCAGCCGACGAACATCACTACAACGAGTCGTCGCACGGCCCGATCATACGGTGCCGCCTCATCCAACGCGATGTAGGTCTAGTCCCCGCACCACCCACCTGGAGCCTTCGGACAACCTTGCAGTGCGAGGACATCCATCGTCAGCGCAACGCCGATGTGGATCAGCACACCACCCCAGATCGACCGCGTCCGGAGCGCGAGGGTGCCGAGGATCAAACCCGCGCCGATCGCGCCGAGCGTCTCGGGCAGCGGCTTGCCGTAGTGGATCATGCAGTACGGCACGATCATCACGAACACCGCGTTCGCGCCCATCACCTTGCGCAGGCCCTGGAGGATGAAGCCGCGGAAGAAGAACTCGAGCGCGACGAACTGCGCCGAATAGAGTCCTTCCCACGTCCACAGATCGAAGCGCGAGCGATTCGCGAGGCGATAGAACGGATACGTGTGGCGGAACGCGGGCGTCGTCGACGCGTAGAGCACCGCTGGAAGCACGAGCGCGAACAGGAACACGTAGATCCAGAGATGGCGGAAGAACCCGTCGAACCGGATGTGAACGTCGCGCAGCCGATAGCCGGGCCACGCGAGGATGAACATCACCGGCATCACGACGTAACCGAGGACGCGCCAGCCCGACCACCACGCGAAGCCCGCGAGCTCGTGGTAGTAGCGCAGCGGGCTCTGCACGCCCCACGCGCCCGGCCATGCGACCGCGCCGATCTTGTAGTGCTGCCACGGCGTGACCGGGAACAGGTGCTCGAAGTACGTGCGATCGCCGATGTACTCCTGCAGCGTCAGCGACACCGCGACGAGCACCATCACGCCGAGCACGCGCCACGAGAACGTGCCGGCCTCCGCCGGGGTGCGCACGGTCTCGGCGTCGATCTTCGGCCATTGCCCGAACGTGACGTCCCACAGCCACGTGCGGAACGGGCGCGAGCGAAACACGAGGAACAGATCGAGCGCGACGACGCACGCCATCGCGATATGCGAACGGTTCTTCGAAAGATCGTCGAGCTTCGAGATCCCGTAGAGGATCGCGGCGGCGATCCACACGGCGGCGAGGATGCGCGCGAGGTAGCGGATCGGCACGCGAGCATGCGGCGGCGAGTGCGCGATCTGCGCGTGCGGCAACTCGCTGGCCTCGGCAGCGGCGATCATGGCGTCGGCGACTGCCGCGCCATTCGCGCGATCGTCGTCGGACGCATCGGCCGGTTCGCGCGGAGCATCCGCGGCTGCGGGCTCCGCGTCGTCGGTCACTTGCGCGCGCCGATCCAGTCCGCAGCGCGGCGCAGGCGACGGCGCGTGATCTCTTTGCCGAGCACGACCATCGTCTCCCACAGTGGCGGCGACGCCTTGCGGCCGGTGACCGCGAGACGGAGCAGCGGATAGCCCTGCTTGAGCGTCCACTTCTGGGCCTCGAGCCACTTCGCACCGACGTCCTCGAGCATCTCCTTCGTCCAACCGTCGCGCGCTTCGAACGCCTCGACGAATGCGAGGATCGCTTTCTTGAGATCTCCGTTCGCGACGCCCTCGACCTTGAACTGATCGGCGACCGGCGTGAGATCGAGATCGCCCGAGAAGAAGAACTCGGTGAGTGGAATCACGTCGTCGAGCTTCTTCATGCGGTTGCGCACGAGCGGAACGAGCTGCTTGAAGTACTCGCGATTGAGCCGCCAGCCGATCAATTGATCCGCGAGCTCGTCGTCGGAGAGCTTGTGGACGTATTGCTCGTTGAAGTGCGCGAGCTTCGCGAGATCGAACACCGGCCCGCCGAGCGACACGCGGTCCCAGCTGAACACCTCGATCATCTCCGCCAGCGAGAACAGCTCTCGGTCATTGCCGAACGACCAGCCCATCGTCGCGAGGAAGTTGAGCAGCGCCGGCGGGAGATAGCCCGAGTCCCGGTAATAGAAGATCGAGACCGGGTTCTTGCGCTTCGAGATCTTCGTCTTGTCCTTGTCCGCATTGCGGAGCAACGGCATGTGGAAGAACTTCGGCGGCTCCCAGCCGAACGCGCGATAGGTCAGCACGTGTTTCGGCGTCGAGGACATCCACTCCTCGGCGCGGATCACGTGACTGATCTCCATCAGGTGATCGTCGATCACGTTCGCGAGGTGATACGTGGGCAGGCCGTCCGACTTCAGCAGCACCTGGTCGTCGATGTCGCGGACGTCGCGCGACTGCTCGCCCTCGCGCAGCTCGTCCTTCCACGTCACCGTGCCCTCGAGCGGCACCGCGAGACGCACGACGAACGACTCGCCATTCGCGGCACGCGCGTCGGAGTCCGCCGCGGGAATGCGCCGACACAGGCGGTCGTAACCGGTCTTCTTCTCCAGCTCCTGCTGGATCTTCATCTTCGCGAGCCGCTCGGGCGTGCAGAAGCAGCGATAGCCGCCACCGCTCGCGAGGAGCTTTGCCGCGTGCTCTTGATAGATCGCCGCGCGCTCGCTCTGCCGATATGGGGCATGCGGCCCACCGACATCGGGGCCTTCGTCCCACGACAGCCCGAGCCAGTGGAGCGCGTCGAAGATCATCTGCTCGGAGTCCGCACGCGCGCGGTTCTGATCGGTGTCCTCGATCCGCAGCACGAATTTGCCACCCTGCTGCTTGGCAAAGACGTAGTTGAAGAGCGCGATCCAGGCAGTGCCTACGTGAGGATCGCCGGTGGGTGATGGTGCAATTCGCACACGCACGGGCGCCATAGCGCTGCCTTTTAACACGCCGTGGTAACGTCAGGAAGCAATGGGACCGATGACGGTCAACGGCAACGTCGTCGACGTGCAAAGCCACTGGACGGCAGACGGCTCGAGCATCGTCACGGATGCGACGGTCCAAACTCCCGACGGCCCGGTCGTCGTCCAGCAGCTCGGCGGTCACGCCGACGGCCTCGGCCAGCGGGTCTACGACGGCGAAGAGCTGCTCGAGCTCGGCATGACGGTCACCGTGATCGCGCATCCCGACTACGACCTCTCGAACGTCCTCCACAACGTCGTCGACAGCGTGAAGGTCACGGCCGATCCGGCCGGGTTCGTGCGCACCGGGCCGACGAAGGCCGGCAACTACCTGTACTGGGAGTCGGGCTGCGTGTTCCTGACCGTCGACAGCGACGGCACGAAAGAAGTCGCCGGCGACGCCGAGTTCCCGGTCATCGATCAGTGCATCGCGACGTGGAACGATGACACGACGAGCTGCTCGTACTTGAAGGTGATGGACGCGGGCAAGGCGTCCGTCGAGGTCAACGGCAAGGACTACACGAACGTCCTCAAGTTCCGCGATACGTCGTGGTGTCGCCCGGCGACCGCCGATGCGCCTGCGAAGTGCTACTCGGACGCGTCTGCGGGTATCACGACCGCGACGTATGTCGACGACGGCGGCAAGCGCGACGGCGCGATCGTCGACGCGGATATCGAGATCAACGGCAAGAACTTCTCGATCGCGGTCAACGGAGTCACGCTCGGCACGAGCGGCTGCAACGCCGAGCTCGCGAACACGTTGACCCACGAGCTCGGCCACCTCCATGGCCTCGAGCACACCTGCCTCGCCTCGGGCGATCCGCAGCGCGTCGATGGCAGCGGCAACCCGGTCCCGAGCTGCTCGGCGACGTCGGACCCGAAGATCACAGAAGCGACGATGTACCCGTTCCAGGACTGCGGCGAGACCAAGAAGGAAACGCTGGAAGCCGACGATATCGCGGGGATCTGTGCGGTCTATCCGACCGCGAAGGACCCGCATACCTGCTCGGCGGTGAACGCCGGCTCGAGCGGCTGCAACACGACCGGGGACCCGTTCGGCCCGATCGCGTTGCTCGGCCTGGTCGCCCTGGTCGGACTAACCAAAACTCGACGCCCGCGCTAGCCCAGGTATCCTGTTCGAGATGAGTGGTGCGACGTGTCCCGCCTGCGGGGTGGCGGTCGTTCCGGGCTACGTGAAGTGCCCGAAGTGTCACCGGCCGTTGCCGCGATTCCATCGCAACTCGGTCTCGCCCGTCGGCGGCACGGCCGTCGAGACGCCCGCGTCGAAGGCGTCGCCGATGCTCGCGCTGCTCGCCGCGCTCGTCGTCGGCGGCGGCATCATCTGGTTCTTCGTCAGTCGCAAGCACAACGAGAGCGCCGCGGCACCTGCGCCCGTGATCCAACCGAATCCAAGCGCGGTCGCGGCGCCGCCGCCGGTCGCAGCACCATCGGTGACCGCACCGACACCTGCACCGATCCAGCCGGAAGTGCACCCCGAGACCGTCGCGAAGAGCCTCGAGATCGATCTGAAGAAGCAGCGGCTGTGGTCGACGGTGAGCGTCGTCGGCGATCACGTCGACGTGCGGTCGAGCTCGTGCAACGAAGGCGCGATGAAGACGACGATCCAACCCACGCTCGCCTCGTTCCATGCGGCCGGCTTGACCAAGCTGCGCTGCCTGGAGCAGAGTGGCGCCGTCGTCTTTTCACGTGACCTCTGATTCTCCACCTCCCGCGAAGCCGCACCGCCTGATCCTACCGTTGGGGATGCGCGTGCTGGTCCAGCTCGTCCGCGATGACGACCGCACGGACGCGGGGCTGTACCTGCCCGCCGGCGCGAAAGAGGCCCAGGACGAGGCGCACTACGGCCAGGTGATCGAGGTCGCGCGCG
>Ga0105245_10004183_pt1 | contig 12820 bp, 10 predicted proteins | sample KBSM54metaG_FD_81523 | JGI IMG/M metagenome (GOLD analysis project Ga0105245, IMG submission 81523) | Miscanthus rhizosphere microbial communities from Kellogg Biological Station, Michigan, USA - KBS M5-4 metaG | ecosystem: Host-associated > Plants > Roots > Rhizosphere > Soil | place... | reverse complement strand
CGGCAGATCGACTCGCACATGGAGGAGATCGAGCACCAGGCGCTCCACGACAGCCTCACCGGCTTGCCGAACCGGGTGCTGTTCCAGGACCGGATCGAGCTTGCGCTCGCGAACGCGAGGCGCAGCGGCGGGCGCGCGGCGGTGCTCCTGCTCGACCTCGACGGGTTCAAGGAGATAAACGACGCCCTCGGACATGCGAGCGGGGACGAGCTGCTCCGCGAGCTCGCCGTTCGCCTGCGCGGCACGCTCCGCGACACGGACACGATCGCGCGGCTCGGCGGCGACGAGTTCGGCGTCGTCATGCCCGCGGACGACGCCGACGATGTCCGCGAGACCGCGAGGCGGATCCACGAGGCCGTCGAGGAGCCGTTCGAGCTCGGCGGGCTCTCCCTCGACGTGAAGACGTCGATCGGGGGCGTGCTGTTCCCGGACGACGCCACGGACTCCGACACCCTTGTGCGGTTCGCCGACGCGGCGATGTACGCCGCGAAGCGGAACCGAAGCCGGATCGAGCTCTACAACCCGTCCGCCGACGTCTCCACGCGCGAGTCCCTCACGCTCGGGAGCGAGCTCCGCCGCGCGCTCGACACGGGCGGCATCGTGGCCCACTACCAGCCCAAGGTCGAGGTCTCGAGCGGGCGCATCGTGGGCGCCGAGGCGCTGGTCCGCTGGGAGCATCCCGAGCGCGGCATCGTCCTGCCCGCCCAGTTCCTGCCCGTCGTCGCAAAGGCGGGCCTGATGGGCTCGCTGACGACGCTCGTGCTGCGTCACGCCGCGGCGGAGGCGGCCGGCTGGGCCAGGGACGGCCTCGGGCTCGGCATCGCGGTCAACGTCGACGTCGAGGCGCTGCTCGACCCGTCGTTCCCGCGGCGGGTGGCCGAGATCCTCGACGAGACGCAGCTCGCGCCCGAGCTGCTCACGATCGAGCTGACCGAGACCTCGTTGATGGCCGATCCGGTGCGCGCCGGCCACGTCGCGCGCGAGCTGTCGGCGGTCGGCGTGCGTCTCTCGATCGACGACTTCGGCACCGGCTACTCGTCGCTCGGCTACCTCACCGCGCTGCCGCTGGCGGAGCTCAAGATCGACCGGTCGTTCGTCGGGCGGATGACGCAGAGCACGATGGACCTGGCGATCGTGCGGGCGATCCTCGACCTGGGGTCGAGCCTCGAGCTCTCCGTCGTCGCCGAGGGCATCGAGTCGATGGAGACGCGCGAGATGCTCGAGCAGCTCGGCTGCACGCTCGCGCAGGGATACGAGTTCGGCAGCCCGATGTCGGCCGCGCGGCTCGGGGCCTTCCTGCGGAGCCTCCGCGAGGTCGACTACCTCATGCTCACTGCATAGAGCCCGGAAAGTCGAGGCGCGAGACCTCGAGGTCGAGGTCGTGTTCCACGCGGCGCATCACCTCGTCGCTGATCTCCCCGGTGTTTCGCAGCTCGACCACCGCGCGCCGCTCCGCCTCGATGAGCTCACGGCGGAGCTTCTGGTACTTCAGCGAGCGCTTCTCGATCTTCCCGTCGCCGTCGGGGTCGATCCGCGCGGAGAAGCGGTCGATCCGGAAGCGGTACGCGCCCCGGATCCGCTCCGCAGTGTCCTCGAGCACCCAGTCCTCGCGAACCAGCTCGTCGAGCCGGGCCAGCGCAGCCTCGGCAGCGCGGACACGCGCAATCGCGTCCTCGGCCTCGGCGCCGCCGTCGTCGGCCTCGAGCCGCAGCGCGCGAATCACGGCCGGCAGGGACAGCCCCTGGACGACGAGAGTCGCGAGCACGACGCAGAACGCGAGGAACACGATCAGGTCGCGATCCGGGAACGGATCGCCCGCGTCGGTAGTCAGAGGAACCAGGAGCGCCGCTGCGATCGTCACGGCGCCGCGCATCCCGTTCCACGAGATGAACGCGGGATACGTCCACGGCGGATACGGATCGCGCTCGCGCACGCGGCGGAAGAGCACGCGCGGGACGTACGTCACCGCGAAGACGCCGACGATCCGGAGCACGATCACCGCCAGCACGATCGCGGTCGCGTCGACGATCAGCGTCGACACTCCGCGCCCCGAGAGCGAGTCGAGGATCGGCCGCAGCTGGAGCCCGACGAGCCCGAACAGGAGGACATTGAGCAGGAACGTGAAGATGTCCCAGAACGCGCGGCCCTCCAAACGTGTCTCCACGGTCGTCAGCTCGGGCGTGTACCAGCCCATGTAGACGCCCGCGGTGACGACGGCCAGCACCCCCGAGACGTCGAGCGCCGACGCGGGCAGGAACGCGAAGTAGCCGGTGAGGAACGCGATCGTCACCTCGAGCGGCGGATTGTCGAGCGCCCGGCGCACGCGACGGATCGCGTATCCCACGGCCAGGCCGACCGCGATCCCGCCGACGATCGTGACGAGCAGGTCCCAGCCGGCCGACCAGATCGAGAACGCGCCGGTGACCGAGGCGAGGAGCGCGGTCCGCAGGAGCACGAGCGCGGTGCCGTCGTTCAGGAGGCTCTCGCCCTCGACGATGTCGATCAGCCTGCGCGGGACTCCGAGGCGCCTCCCGATCGCGGTCGCCGCGATGGGGTCTGTCGGCGAGACGACCGCGCCGAGGACGAAGGACTCGGCCCAGCCGATCCCGGCCGCCTCGTGGACGACCACGGCCACGCCGACCGTGGTCGCGCCGACGACTCCCACGGCGAGGAGCGAGATCGGCCGCAGGTTCTGCCGCAGCTCGCGCAGCCCCGTGAAGTAGGCATAGACGTAGAGGAGGGGCGGCAGGATCCCGACGAGGACGAGCTGCGGCGGCATCGTGACCGTCGGCACGCCCGGCGCGAAGCCGAGCAGCAGGCCGCCGAGCACGAGCAGGATCGGATAGGGGATCCGGAGCGGCCCCGCGAGGATCAACAGACCGGCTGCGCAGACGAGGAGCGCCAGGAGCTGCAGCTGTTCTGCTGCGCCGAACTCGAGGATCACCGCGACACCGTATGCGGTCCGCGACTCACGACCATGGCTCCTCTGGCGCCCATGCCGGCGCGGAGATTTCCGATCGAGCCTCTAGTGGCCGTTGTGCGAGAAGTGCATGTAGTCCTTCGTCGCACCCGTCCAACTGCCGCCCCAGCCCCAGCCGATCGAGCGGAACGCGGCGATCACGGCCGGCGTGACCATCCCCTTCCGCAGCCGGGAGCGGTCGAGGTATCGCGCGCGGGTCGGGTCCCGCGTCTGGCCGCAGCCGACGTACGGGTTCTCGGCCGGGTTCAGGTCGACCGCGAGGCCGTAGGCGTGGTTCGACCACGTGCCCGTCCCAGAGCCGCCCGTGCACGGTGACGGAACGGCCTGGCGGCACTCGAACGAGCCGGTCACGTCGCCGTCGGCAGGTCTGGCTCCACGCGGCCCGTACATGTCGCCGAGCTGCAGGTGTCGGATCGGGAAGTGAAGTGCATAGAGCCGCCGGAACACCGTCGCGAGCGGCGCGGCGGCCGAGCGGTTCACCACCAGTTGCCCGACGTGGGCACGCCCGTCGAAGCCCCAGTGCCGCACGGTGAGGAGCCGGAGCTGCGACAGCGGGACCGGGCACCCGCGCTCCCAGAAGCCGCTCGCAAGGGTCGCCTGGAGCGGTGGAGGCAGCGCCCTGATCGACGGCTCCTGGGGATGGAGCGCGACGACGAGGAGCGGCAGGGCGAGGAGCCGGAGCACGATGCCTGCACCAAGCGTGGCGACAGGGTGTCCCCGCCGTCAAGTGACCGCGGATCCCTCGTACGAGGCGGTTGGGACGACCCGGCGGGCGGGTAGGCATCCCGCATGGACACCACGATCGCATTCGTGCGCCCGGCCGCCGGCGGCGGCGCGGAGATCGTCGTCAACTTCGGGCTGCTCTCCGGGCGCGAGGCGACCCTCGCCGAGGTCGACCGCCTGGCGCGACGCCTGTGCGACGTGATGCCGGAGGTTCGCGTGCACGCAATCCGCACCCACGACATGGGGCGCGACGCGGAGGCGGTCGTCCACCAGGTGGTCGTCGAGGCCGGCCCGGCGAGCGCAGAAGCGGAGCGGCTCCGGGCGATCAGCGAGGAATGGGCGACGGACTGCGCCGAGGAGCGGTCGCTCGACCCGCTCGGAATCTGAGGCTCTGCACGGCGACGCGCTCCGGCGGCGCCCGTCAGCGATCGGTCGAGTCGAAGCAGAAGCGCGCGGCGTCGTACTGCTCGCGGGGGATGCCCCGCGGCATCGCGACGGCCTCCGCGAGCGCCACGTCCGTGACGACGTCTCCCCGCAGCGCGACCATCCGCCCGACTCGGCCCTCGGCCGCGAGATCCGCCGCGTGGATGCCGAACCGGGTCGCCAGCACGCGGTCGCGGGCGGTCGGCACGCCGCCGCGCTGGATGTGGCCGAGCACGGTGACCCGAGCCTCGAAGCCCGTCAGCTCCTCGAGCCGCGCCGCCACGATCGTCGAGACCCCGCCGAGCCGCGCGAACCCGAACGCGTCGAGCGGCGCCACGACGCTCGTCCCCGTGGGCGGGTCGATGCCCTCCGCCACGACCACGACGGAGTAGCGGTGCCCGCGCTCGGCGCGGCCTCGGATCACGGCGGCGATGTTCTCGAGGTCGTACGGCTCCTCGGGGACGAGAACCGCATCCGCCCCCGCCGCGATCGCCGCGTGGGTGGCGATCCACCCCTGGGTCCGGCCCATCACCTCCACGACCATCACGCGGTCGTGTGACTCGGCGGTGGTCGTGATCCGGTCGATCGCCTCGGTCGCGGTCTGCACCGCGGTGTCGAACCCGATCGTGAAGTCGGTCCCTCCGATGTCGTTGTCGATCGACTTCGGGACACCGACGATCGGGACTCCCTCGTCGACGAGCCGCGCTGCCGTGCGCAGCGTGCCGTCGCCGCCGATCACCACGAGGGCGTCGAGGCCCTCACGATCGAGCGTCGCCGCGACCGAGGGGCCACCCTCGCCGTGGACGTACGGGTCGCGGCGCGAGGTGCCGAGCACCGTGCCGCCGCGCTGGAGCAACCCCCGGACCGCGTCCCGGTCGAGCGGGCGGGTCCGGCCTTCCATCAGGCCGTCCCAGCCGTCGAGGATCCCGACCACCTCGGCCTGGTGGCCGCGCTGCGCGCGCGCCACGAGCCCACGCAGCGCCGCGTTGAGGCCGGGGCAGTCGCCGCCCCCCGTGAGAACCCCGAGCCGACTCACCGGGCCATCCTAGGGCGGAGCCGGATCGCAGGCCAGCGCAGGATGGGGACGACCGCAGCGGCTCCGTAGTGATCGCGCTCCGAATGGGGGTTTCCGCGGATGAGCGGCGTCGCGCGCTGCGTCACGCTCGAAGCGATAGGTCGTCGTCTTCCGGGACGGTGCGATGTCTCCAACGCAGGGAGCCGAGATTGCCCGCGTGAGCCCTCGAGCCAGGGCGCGGACGCCGGCGCGTTCGACGTTCCAGGCCTGGCGGGAGCCACTCGGGCTCGTGTTCGGCGCCGCGGCTCTCCTGCTCGCGGCTCATGCCGCGATCGACTCGTGGCTCGCACCCGAGGCCGGGACCGGCGCGAGCGAGCATCTGCTTCGGCTCACGGCAACCGTGGCGATCCTCGCGGCGGCGGTCGTCCTCTACGCGAGGCTGCCGGCGGGCGGGCGCGCAGCCCTCTCGGCCGCGGTCGGTCTCGTCGCCCTGGTGGGTGCCTTCCTCGCGATCGCGGATGCCCGTGCCGTGGGCGCTCGCGACGAGGACTGGTCGGGGTTCCTCCTCCTTCCGGTCGGGATAGTCCTCCTCGGCCTCTCGGGCCGGCAGCTCTGGCGCTCGCGCAAGCAGGGCGGCCGCCGTCATCTGCGTCGAGCCGGGATCGCGCTCGCGGCGCTCCTCGGCGCATACTGGCTGCTCGTCCCGGTCGGCATCGCGATCGTCGCGACCCACCGGCCGCGCGCCGACGTCGCACCGGCGGATCTCGGGCGGCCGTACGACCAGGTCACGTTGAAGACGAAGGATGGCCTCTCGCTCGCCGCCTGGTACGTCCCTTCGCGGAACGGCGCGGCCGTCGTCCTCTATCCCTCCCGGCAGGGGGCGGCCGAGCACGCTCGGATGCTCGCAAGTCACGGCTACGGCGTCCTCCTCGTCGACGCGCGCGGCTACGACGGAAGCCAGGGAGACCCGAACCTCTTCGGCTGGGAGGGTGCGACGGACGTCGACGCGGCGGTTGCCTGGCTCGGCAGGCGACCCGAGGTGGTGGGCGGCCGGATCGGCGGCATGGGGTTCTCCGTCGGCGGTGAGGTGATGCTGGAGGCCGCCGCGTCGAACGACGCCCTGCGAGCCGTGGTCTCCGAAGGAGCAGGCGTGCGCTCGGTTCGCGAGCACCTGCTGCGCGGGCCGAAGGGCTGGTTCTCGCTGCCCGAAGCCGCCGCGCAGACCGCCGCGGTGGCCGTCATGAGCGGGAGCGCTCCCCCACCGTCGCTCGGCGACGTCGTCTCGAGGATCACGCCACGCCCGCTCCTCTTGATCTACGCCGGCCGAGGCGGAGGCGGCGAGGAGCTGACCCCCGACTACTACCGAGCCGCCTCCCAGCCGAAGTCGCTCTGGCGAATCGACGAGGCGCGCCACGTCGGTGGCTACGAGGCGCGACCGAGGGAGTACGAGGCCCGGGTCGTCGAGCTCTTCGACCAGGCCCTGCTCGGGAAGGCCGGGTGATTCCGGCGTCCGCGTGCGCGAGCATCGAGCTCTACTGGCTTCCGCTGGGAGCCGGAGGCCACTCGGTCCGTGTGAACGGAGCGTTGTTCGAGGCCCTCGCGGCAGCGCTCGGCCGGCGTGATCGCTGCGACCTCTATCACGCCGCGCTCCAGGTGGACGGCGCCGAGGGCCGATTCGTCGTCGAGCAGGCGCCTGCGCGCGCGAACGGCCGGGCGCGCGGCGTCGTGGCAGTCGGCCCCGTCGGAGCACGTGCGGCCGGACGCTTCCGCCTGTTCCGGTACGAGATCCGTCGCTGGCGCGGCGGCACGATCGCCGACGCCGCCGAGGCCGTCGAGAGCCCCGTGCCGCTCAGCAGGGAGCTGAGCACGGCCGAGCGGCTGCTCGCCCTGGTGCCCAGCGTCCCTCTGCCCGTCTGGGGTCGCGACGAGCTCGGTCTCGGCGAGATGTGGAACTCGAACTCCGTGGTCTCCTGGCTCCTCGCCCGCAGCGGAATCGACGTCGAGGCGATCCCCCTCCCACGCGGCGGGCGGGCGCCCGGCTGGCGGGCCGGCGCCTTGGCCGCACGGGCCGACATCCCGGTCTACGGCTTTTCGCACGGAGCCTGCGGCTGATGACGGACGTGCCGACAGGCCATGCGACGGAAGCTCCAGGCCGAATGGTGCGCCTCGTCGCCACGGTGGCTGCGGCTCTGGCGGTGGTCGTCCCCGCCGGGGCGACGACAGCGCCCGAGCTGCCGCTCCAGCAGTGCACGATCACGGGCGGGATCGCGGCTCTGTGCGGACGTTTCGACGTCCCCGAGAACCGCGCGCGCCCGGGCGGACGGAGCATCTCGCTCCGCGTCGCCGTGATCCCCGCCCGCGACCGGCCGCGGGCGCGCGACCCTCTCGTCTACCTCGCAGGAGGGCCGGGCGGGTCGGCCGTCGACGCCATCGCCGCGATGCTGCCCGCGTTGGGAGGGATCAACCTCCACCGCGACGTCGTGCTCGTCGACCAGCGCGGCACCGGCGGATCGAAGCACCTCGTGTGCCCCCGGCCGGGCAAGCTCGCACCGACCGAGGCCGCCGTGACCGGCTACGTCCGGAGCTGCCTCGCCTCCCTTGCCGCCGATCCGAGGCAGTACACGACGATCCCGGCGATGGACGACCTCGCCGCGGTCGTCCGGGCGCTCGGCTACACGAAGGTGAACCTCTACGGCGGGTCGTACGGCGCGACCGCGGCGCAGTACTTCCTGGCGCAGCATCCGAAGCTCGTGCGCACCGCGATCCTCGACGGCGCGACGCTGCTCGACATCCCGATCTTCGAGCGGCTGGCCCCGAACGGCGAGCGTGCGCTCCGGAGGATCCTGCAGAGCTGCGCGACGAGCGCGCGTTGCGCAAGGGCGTATCCACGCGCCCGTCACGAGGCGTTCGAGATGATCGCCCGGCTCCGTCGCACTCCGGTGCGGGTGCAGGGCACCCTGATCGACGCCCCGACCGCCGCCGGCCTTCTGCAGCTCCTGAGCCTGACGCCGGGCGGGGCCGCGGAGATCCCCTGGATCGCGCACAGCGCGGTCGGTGGCGACTGGCGACCGCTGGCGGTGGAGCTGGACCGTGCCGGAGCGACCGCCGACGAAGCGAGCCGGAACGTGATGTACATGTCGATCGTCTGCAACGAGCCGTGGGCACGGTGGCGACCCGGCCGCGTCGCCGTCGCGGCGAGGGGCACGTTCCTCGCCGAGCGGGCGGTCGTCGACGCCCGCATGGTGGCCGCCGGTTGCAAGGGCGTCCCGAAGATCGCCCAGCCCGCGTGGTCGCGCGCGCGTGTCCGCTCGTCCGCGCCCGTCCTCTTCGTGGTGGGCGGGAATGACCCGCAAGACCCGCTCTCGCACGTGACGCGCGCGAGCCGCGAGCTTCCGAACAGCCGCACGATCGTCGTGCCCGGGGCGGGTCACGGCGCGGTGCAACTCGGGTGCCTGCCTCGCCTCGCGCGGGCGTTTGTCGAGCGAGGAACAGCCCGCGGCCTCGACACGCGCTGCGCCGGCGCCTACGAGCCACCGGAGTTCGTGGTTCCCTGACGGCGCGGCCCCGTAGGTGGACTCATCACGGAGCCGCTTGGAAAGATGTCCGCGTGGACCAGTCGACCGTCCAGCTCGACCGCCTGCGGGTGCTCGTGGACGCAGGCATCGCCCTCAGCTCCGAGCTGTCCCTCGACGCGGTGCTCCGGCGCCTGACGGAGACCGCCGCGAGCCTCACGGGGGCGCGGTACGCGGCCCTGGGCGTGATCGACCCGTCGGGCCAGGGGCTGGAGCGGTTCGTGACGACGGGCGTCGATGCCGAGACCTACGCCGCGATCGGCGACCTCCCGCGGGGTCGGGGGCTGCTCGGCGTGCTGATCCACGAGGCGGAGATTGTGCGCCTGCACGACATCGCCGACGACCCACGATCGGTGGGGTTCCCGCCGCACCACCCGCCGATGCACACCTTTCTCGGCGTTCCCATCCTGCTGCGCGGTGTCGCCTACGGGAACCTCTACCTCACCGAGAAGCACGGGGGTGTCGACTTCACCGAGGAGGACGAGGAGCTGACCCAGCTGCTCGCTGCCCAGGCGGCCGTCGCGATCGAGAACGCGCGGCTGTACGAGTCGTCGACGCGATGGCTCCGCCAGCTGGAGTCGCTGAACGAGATCGGCACCGCGCTCGCCTCCGAGATCGAGCTCGAGCCGCTGCTCGGCCTCGTCGCCCGCCGGCTACGCGAGCTCGTGCGGGCGCGACTGGTGCTGATCGCGCTTCCGCAAGGCGGTGCGATGACGGTGGCCGCAGCCGAAGGGGACGAGACGCAGGGGATCGCCGGGGCGCGGCTCGAGCTTGGAGGCTCGAAGGCCGGTCGTGTCCTCCAGCGTGGGCGCAGCGAGCGCGTCGACTCCGTCCTCGACGACCCGGAGGTCGACCAGCTTGCGGCGAGGCAGCTCGGCGTCCGCTCTGCCCTGTACGTGCCGCTGATCGCCCGCGGCCGGGCGATCGGGGTCCTGATCGCGCACGACAGGGAGGGCTCCAGCCCGGCGTTCAGCGACGACGACCTCCGGCTGGCGGAGAGCCTCGCCGATCGCGCAGCCGTGGCCGTCGACCTGTCCGAGCGAGTCGGTCGCGACGCCCTCGCGCGCGTCGTCAAGGCCCAGGAGCTCGAGCGCAAGCGCCTCGCGCGCGAGCTGCACGACGAGACAGGGCAGGCGCTGACCTCGATCCTGCTCGGTCTGAAGCCGCTCGAGCAGAGCGCGAGAACCGACGAGGAGCGCGCCGCGATGGCGTCGCTTCGCGAGCTCGTCGTCTCGACGCTTCGGGACGTGCGCCGTCTCGCGGTCGAGCTCCGACCGTCCGCGCTGGACGACTTCGGGCTGGCCACGGCGGTGGAGCGACTCGCCGACACGTTCCGCGACTCCACCGGGATGCGGGTCGACGTCGAGACTCAACTGGGCGAGGTCCGCCTCCCGCCCGAGGTCGAGACGGCGCTCTACCGCATCGTGCAGGAGGCCCTGGCGAATATCGTCAAGCACGCCGAGGCGACCCATGTGAGCATCCTCCTGACACGCAAGGAATTTTCGGTCGCCGCCGTCGTCGAGGACGACGGCAAGGGCTTCGACGAGACCGACACCGGAGACAACGTCCTCGGGATCGTCGGTATGCGCGAGCGCGTGGGCCTCGTCGGCGGGCGCCTCGCGATCGAGTCGGGCAGCGGATCCGGCACGACGGTCGCGGCCGAGGTGCCGATCCCATGAGCATTCGCGTCCTCGTCGTCGACGATCACGCGATCGTCCGTTCCGGGCTTCGTCGCGTCCTCGACGCCGAGCCGGACATCGAGACGGTCTCCGAGGCCGAGAACGCCGATCGTGCTGTCTTCGAGGCGATGGAGCACAAGCCCGACATCGTCCTCATGGACGTCGTGATGCCCGGGAAGAGCGGCATCGAGGGCCTGCCGGCGCTGCTGCAGGCGGTTCCGACGGTGCAGGTGCTGATCCTCTCGATGCAAGACGACCCGCGGTACGTCCGCGAGGCGTTCGAGGCAGGCGCGAGCGGATACGTGCTCAAGGAGGCGGCGGACACCGAGGTGATCACGGCCGTGCGCGCCGTCGCGGCCGGCGAGCGGTACGTCCACCCCGCCCTCGGCGCGCGTCTCCTGGCAGCCGAGGTGGAGGAGCGCAAGCGGGCGGAGGCGGACCCTCTGTCGGAGCGCGAGCGCGAGGTCCTGCGGCTCCTGGCGCTCGGCCACACGAACCAGGAGATCGCGAAGCTGCTCTACATCTCGGTGCGCACCGCCGAGACGCACCGCGCGCACATCATGCAGAAGCTTCGACTCTCGAGCCGTGCGGAGCTCGTCCGCTACGCGCTCGCGGAGGGACTGCTCGAGGAGACGTGACCCGCCCCGCCGCGGCCCCGACCGGAAGGGGGCGCGGCCGTCGAGACCACGCCCCCTCCGTTCCTTTCAGGGCACGAACACGACCCTCGCGGGAACCCGGCCCGCCTCGACGTCCTCGATCGAGTCGTTGACGGTCTCCAGCGACCGGACCTCGGTGATCACCCTGGTCAGGCCGGCGGCGTGGAGCTCGAAGACCTCTCGAAGATCAACCCGGGTGCCGACGATCGAGCCGACCACCGTGATCCCGTTCAGCACCGTCTCGAAGATCGGGAGCTCGATCGTGTTGTCCGCGGGAAGCCCCACGAAGACGAGCGTCCCGCCCCGGCGGAGCGACCGGTACGCCTGCTCGAAAGCGCTCGGCGACACGGCCAGCGAGATCGCCTGGTCGACGCCGCCGAGGCGCTGGATCGCCTCAGCCGGATCCTCCTTCGAGGCGTTCACCGTGAACTCGGCGCCGAGCTCCTTCGCGAGGGCGAGCTTGTCTTCCTGAAGGTCGACGGCGACGACCCGCCCACCGGCGATCCGCGCGTACTGGAGCGCGAGGTGACCGAGCCCTCCGACGCCGAAGATCGCGACGAGGTCCGACGGCCGCGTGCCGGCGACCTTGACCGCCTTGTACGTCGTCACCCCGGCGCACGTCAGCGGCGCGGCATCGACGGGGTCGATGCCCGGCGGCACCTTCACGACGTATCGCCCGTACGCCTTGACGTACTCGGCGAAGCCGCCGTCCATCGAGTAGCCGGTGTTCTTCTGCTCGAGACAGAGGGTCTCCCAGCCCGAGACGCAGTAGTCGCATGTCCCGCACCCGTATCCGAGCCACGGCATCGCGACCCTGTCGCCCAGAGCTACCTCGGTCACCCCCGACCCGATCTCCTCCACGATCCCGATGCCCTCGTGGCCCGGGATGAACGGCGGCGACGGCTTGACGGGCCAGTCACCGTGGGCCGCGTGGATGTCCGTGTGGCAGAGGCCCGAGGTCTCCATGCGGACGACGATCTCCCCCGTGCCCGCCGTGGGCTTCGGCACCTCCTTCATCACGAGTGGTTTCGTGAAGTCGTCGACCACCGCCGCCCTCATGGTGGCCACCCCCGGCGGCGCGGGCGACAGCGTGGGTGCTTCGGTCGTTGCCATCGAAGCCTCCTTCCGGTTGCGTCTGATCCGAGCCTCGCGCGGATCCGCGCCGCGCGAATCGGTGCGGCCACCGATCGGCCGTGGAAGAACTACGGATCGAGGGCGCCCCGAGGGGCTACCAGGTCTTCGCGCGGGCGAGTCGCTCCGGTCGCCGTACGCGCACCCTGGCGTCGACCACGACGCAGCCCTTCGGCTGCGCGATCACGGGGTTCAGGTCGAGCTCGGCAACGGCGGGGTGCTCCTCGCCGAGGCGCCCGAGGCGGTGGAGGAGGTCGCGAAGCGCGCCGCCGTCAGCGGCCGGCTTGCCGCGGAAGCCGGCGACGAGCCTTCCCGTCTTTCCCTCGTGCACCAGCTCAATAGCGTCCTGGTCGGTCAGCGGCGCGATGCGGAAGCCGGCCTCGCCGATCAGTTCGGCGAGGACGCCTCCGGGGCCGAAGGCGACGAGCGGGCCGAACACGGGGTCCTGGACCATTCCCGCGAGGAGCTCGGCGCTCCCGGCAACCATCGGCTGGACGAGCACCGGGGCGCCGATGCGCTCGACCGCAGCCCTGACCGCCTGGTCGTCGCCGAGGTCGAGCTCGAGGCCGCCGATATCGGTCTTGTGGGCGCCCGCGAGGGCCGTCTTCACGACGACCGGGTAGCCGAGCGCGCCGGCTGCG
>Ga0105245_10004182_pt1 | contig 12820 bp, 10 predicted proteins | sample KBSM54metaG_FD_81523 | JGI IMG/M metagenome (GOLD analysis project Ga0105245, IMG submission 81523) | Miscanthus rhizosphere microbial communities from Kellogg Biological Station, Michigan, USA - KBS M5-4 metaG | ecosystem: Host-associated > Plants > Roots > Rhizosphere > Soil | place... | reverse complement strand
GGCGATACCATGTGACACCCGCGCGGGCGTAGCTCAATGGCAGAGCAAGAGCCTTCCAAGCTCAAGACGGGAGTTCGATTCTCCTCGCCCGCTCCTGGACGCATTCATGCACAGCTCCAAAAAGCCCGCCCACGTGGCAGAAGCTACGATCAGGCCTGAAGGAGGTGAGTGCGAACGGGTGCGCGCAGTTACTGGCTGGAGATCACGACGGGCGATCTCAACGGCGAACGCGTGGAGGGACCGGGCTTTGCGAGCGTCCCCGCCGCTCTGAACTAGCTGCGAAACCTGTGCGCGCAGATTGACTCGCGAGAGCTCAGGCGAGCCTGCTGGGCTGACATTCTGTACTTCCAGATCGTGCTCCCGAAGGGTGTGCGGTCTGGCGGTGCGCAGCGCCCACGCGCGCGGCGAGCGCCGTCCGAAGCTGACGGCGCGACGTGATGTCGAGCTTCATGAAGACCTTCCTCAGATGCCACTCAACGGTCCGGCTGCTCAGGTACAGCGTCCCGGCGATTTCGCGATTCGAGAGGCCGCCGCGTGCCAGTTGCGCGATCTGCTCCTCTTGTTCCGTCAACTGGTCGCGAGTCGAAGGCTCGCGGTGACGCACGTGTTCGCCGGTGGCAGCAAGTTCGCGCTGCGCGCGACCGGCGAACGCCTCCATCCCCACGTCAGCGAAGATCTCGTGCGCCGCGCGGAGTTCTTCGCGTGCCTCGACGCGGCGTCCTTCCCGGCGCAACCATTCTCCGTAGAGGAGATGCGTGCGACCGAGATCGGGGCGCAGACCCGTCTTCCCGTACGATTCCACGGCCTCGCGGTAGAGACGGTCAGCGATGCAGCCCTCACTGAGAAGCGCTCGTGATCGGGCGCGGACGCCGACCGCCCAGTTCGTGCGAGACGCGGTCATCGTCGCGAGGAACCGATCCAACGCCTCCCGAGCCGCCTCGGTTTCTTCCATTCGTGTCGCTGCTTCGATCAACTCGGGGAGGGCCCAAATCTGTGGATACAGATGAATGTCGCTCTCGGTGACGGAGCGGGCCGCGGCGAGAGCCTTGTCGTAGCGGGCCAGTCCGTTGTAGAGGACAGCCGCTGCCCACTGGGCATCCCGCACGACAAGACCCTGTCCACGAGCCTCGGCGTACTCGATCGCAGCGGCGATCGACGCCGAGGCGATCGCCTCGTTGCCTTCGAGCGCCAGGATTCTCAAATTCCCAAACGGGGCGATGGCGCTGCCTGTCGCCGATGCCACGTTCTCGCTCTCGGCGATGAGCAGCCGGGCGCCAATGAGGTCTCCATTCAACGCCCTGTCTTTCGCCAAACCGCTGAGAAACGACGGCAGTTCGGCGAGCGCGCCGGCCTTGCGGAGGATCTCGAGGCCGCGTTCGTGGAGTGCAGTCTTGGCGTCTGAATCCCACGTCGAGTTGGCGGCAGTCGCCGCCGTCCATCCCCACCGAATGACATCGTCGTCGGGCAGATGTGCAAGCAGCGCCGTTGCACGCTCGAAGACGGGTGTTGCATCGGCGAGCCCGTGGATGTACATCCGCGCGAGTCCTTCGAGGTAGAGGGTCTTGGCGTCTTCAGGCCCCTTGGGAGCGAGATGTCCGATTGCACGACAGATCTCGAGCAGCACGCCCTCTTCGCCCAGGTACCCGGCATGAAAGGCTGCCCCGTACGCCGTGAGGTATGCGTCCCGGGCAAGCTCCAGGTCGACCGGTTCGAGTTGCCGCGCCGCGTTAAGGAGCAGTCGCGGAGCATGGCGATCGGTAACCACCGCTGCTAGGTGCCCGCGCAGAAGTAGCGCGCGAGCGCGCCCGGGCCCGTCGAGCTCGGACGATTCTGCGATCGTCAGCAGCTCGTCGGCGGCTTGGAGTCGGCCCGCGGTCAGGCATGCCTGCGCGGCGGCCAACGCGCGCTGCGCTCTCCGATTCGGTTCGGGCGTGAGTTCGAAGGCCCGTTGGAGGAACGCGGCCGCCGCGGTGGCGCCGCCGCGCGCCTGGGCCCGTCCCGCTGACTGCTCGAGTTCGTCTGCGATGTCATCGTCGGGTACGGGAGTGGCCCGGGAGCGGTGCCACGCACGGCGATCCGGATCACGCTTCTGGTCGGTTGCTTCGGCAAGGGCAGTGTGGACGAGTTGACGATCCGCGCGATCCGCGCTGTGGTAGGCGACTGAGCGGGCGAGCGGGTGCACGAACTCCACCCGTGCATCCAATCTGATCAGCCCCGTGTCGACGGCGGGGGAGAGATCAGCCACGCCGATTCCAAGTATCTCGGCGGCTCGGCTGAGGACGACGAGGTCGCCCTGTGGCTCGGCTGCCGCGAGCAGGACGCCTAACCGCGTATCTGCGTCGAGCGGGTGGAGGCGCTGTGCGTACGCCCGTTCGATCTTGCCTGTCACACCGCTGCTTGCCGTCCCGCTGCTGCTCGCCGGCATCCCGAATCCGCCCGCGAAGTCGACGACGTTGGCGGCTCGTCCCAGTTCGATCAAGGCCAGCGGGTTGCCGTGGCTCTCAATGATGACCTGCTGGCAAACCGCGGCGTCGATTGGCCCCTGCACATGGCTCAGCAGTAGGGAGCGCGCATCCTCGTCACCGAGCCCGTTGATGGCGAACTCCGAGGTTCCGGCGAACATGTGATCCCCAATGCCGGCTCGCGCCACCCCGACGAGCGCGACGCGCTCGGCGAGCAGGCGACGTGCGACGAATACCACCACCTGGGCAGATGCAGCGTCAAGCCAGTGCGCGTCGTCGACGACGCATAGCAGCGGCTGTCTCTCGGCTGCCTCGGCCAACAAGGTCAACGTCGCAAGCGCGACCAGAAAACGGTCGGGCGGATCGCCTGCGCGGAGGCCGAAGACGGTGCTCAGGGCGTCTCGTTGCGGGGCGGGCAGTTCGCCAACGTACTGGAGGATCGGCGCGCACAGCTGATGCAGGCCGCTGTAGGCAAGCTCCATCTCGGACTCGATGCCGACGGTGCGGGCGACCCGCCAACCCTCAGCCGCAGCCACCAAGAACTCGAGGAGTGCCGTCTTGCCGACTCCCGCCTCTCCCCGGAGCACCACGGCTCGGCTGCGACCTTCGCGCGCGTCGTTCAGCACCGCTTCGAGGAACTCGCACTCAGCACGACGCCCAACGAGGGTCATCGCTGCCTTCCCGTCCGATTTCGACCTGCACCGAACTTATACCTTCGGGCGGTGCCGCCGGCAGTCGGTTCTCCAAACCTCGCCGAATTCGGTCAGACGCCCGCCGCCGTTCGCCGTTCTTCGGCATGACCGATTCCAGGCGGCTCCGGGAGGAGATTCCCAACTTCGCGTAGACCTTGCGCGTTCACGGGTCGTGTTACCGGCCGACCAGGCAGTCGACCAGGGCGGAGACAGGCGGGATCCCGGTTCCGGGAGAGACGGCCTTGGTCGCGTTCGGTGTCCTCGCGTCGCGGGGCCATTACCCGATCGTCGTGTGGTCCCCGTCGCGGCGGCCGCCGCGATCGTCGGCGACAACCTCGGGTTCTGGTTGATCGGCCGTCGCGGCGGCCAGGCACTGGTCGCACGGCACCCATGGGTCGAACGCCGGATCCAGAAGGTGCTTCCTCAGACCGAGAGGCTGATTACCCGCTATGGAGGACGCGCCGTGTTCTTCGGCCGATTCGTGTCGGTCCTGCGCGAGACGATCGCGTGGGTCGCGGGACTCGCCGGCATGTCGTGGCCGCGGTTCCTGTTATGGAACGCATTAGGTGGGATCTGCTGGTCTGCTGGGGTTGGCTTGCTGGCCTATTTCGGCGGCAAGGCCCTCGCCGACGCGGTCACTCGCGACGGTCTCTACGCGGGCGCCTCAGTCGCAGCGCTTGCGGTCCTGCTCGGGGTGTGGATCAGGCTCGCTGGCCCCTTCGCGCAGCGCAGTGGTCGCCCGTCCGGGAGATGAAGAGGGTTACAGCGCCGCGTGCCAAGACTCGGCGTGATCCCTGCCTGCCGTTCTACACACCGACTCCGGCCGGCGAGCGCGCCGGTCAGCACCGCATTGAGGAATTCGCACGCCGACCGCCGTCCACGAGCTTTGCGCCAACTTGACCCCCTCGCGCTCTCCGCGACTCTCTACGGCCACCCGGAGCGTTGAAACTTCCTTATGCCAACACCTCGTCTGCGCTCGTGGGCTCGTTCTGCGACTGGTGATTGAGTGCGCGGCGGACCCTGGCCGACGCGCTGTAGATCCGTCGCACCTGCATGATCTCGCCGAGCGGCCTGTGCTCGGCCGTGACGCGCCACTGGTTGAACGCAAGTGCGTCTGCCTGCTCGAGATTGGCGGACGCCGAGATGGCCTGGCGAGGGATGTGGATCCGTCCAACCGTGACGAAGGGAGAGAGCCGCTCCGGCCATTCGACGGTCGCGTCGTTGACCGGCATCGCTTCGATGTCGGTACACAGCTGGACCTGGAGGTCGAAATCGAACGCTCGCGCCTGCAGTTCGTCCACGATCGCCGGACCGAACACGTCCGGTCCGGACCGGACGTCGAGTTCGCGGTGGATGGCGTGCTCGACGCCGTCTCCAACGGGGGTGACCCGCAGCTTCGCGACATAGTCGCCGTGACGCACGGCGGCCATCGTCCAGTACGTGGTCAGCAGTGGATTCCGAACCGGCGTCTGCGCCGCTTTCACGAAGGCGAACATCTCTTCCCATGCCCAGTCCGACTGCTCGAATGTGCCCTTGCCGGTGAGCAGATCGGTCAGAAGCTCGCGGAACCCCGCCTTGCCTCGCGCGAGGTACTTGGCGGAGTCGTTGCCGACCTCCTGGAGGACGACGTAGTGCCTCGCGGTGTTGGCGACGAAGGTCGGGTTGTTCTTCAGCACGAGATCGAACGTGCTCGACTCCGGCTCTTCGTCGACCAGCTTGGTTCCGGGGACGTCAAAGATCTTGATCGCAAAGCCGAGAACCGGCCCAAGCGCCGCATCGGGGCCCAGATGATTGTTGGCGCTCGAGAACCGAATCACCGCGCCGTGGCGGCCCGGCGCGGCGTAGATGCCCTGGGCGTACGGCTGAGGGACGTCGGCGAAGATCTCGAGCTCTGCCTTCACCACCCCCAGTGTCTTTGCGTGGGCGCCGCGCACGGCGCGTCCGGTCCCCTCCCTTGTAGGCGATTCACGAACAGCCTTCTCCCAGAAGTCGATGATCCGAACCATGTACTCCTCGATGTTCGGATCGATGGTTTCGATCTCTGGCGAGTAGCGAACGAAATCGGGTGGCATTGGTCAGCCCTCCTTAGAGCTCGATATGGCGCTCCCACTGCCACACCTGCGGCGTGTCCGGGTAGGCGCGCTCGACGAAGCCGCTGATGAACCGACGCAGCTCGATGAGAGCGCCGTTGCTCGTGTCATCGTCGAAGAAGAGGTCAGTCTCTTCGCCCGTGAGCGGCACGAACGGCACGTAGGGTGGCGACGCCCAGAATGTGAAGTAGAAGTAGACCATCGCGCCGATGCTGCCCGTGTTGGGCAGATACCGGTGCAATGTCGCGTTGTCCAAGGCGGTGTCCGGCCGGGGGACCGTGGCGTCCTGCAGGACGGGAGGGAAGTTTGCAACGAACGTGAGCGCCGGGTTCGCGCTCCCGTACAGGCGAGAGCTGCCATGGGCGACGATGCGGTAGACGATGCTGTGGAGAACGCGCTTCAGAGCGCCCTTGGAATCGACGAGTGGCAGGCCGCGCACGTTGCCGTCGTCTGGGGAAGCGGACGCGGCAATCCAGCGCTGGACCTCGAGGTCGTTCGCCACGTCGTCATCGGTCGCGTAGGCGTGGTCGATGTAGGTCTGCACGTAGCGGCCGGTCGCCTCCCAGATCTCGAGCAGGTCGCGGGCGATCGGGAACTGATCCCACGGCGCATCGACGCTGAAGTCGGCATGGGTAAGGCCAAACCGTTCCAGCGTCGTCGTTGGATCGTCGTCGAAGAACTCGCGACTGTCGGCGTAGAGATCGACGAGCTCGAGGAGCTGCGGAGCCGTGGCGATCGACGTCGGCGGGATGCCGGGCAGGGCGTCCCAACCCAGCAACAGCAGGTCGTCGAACGGGATGACGAAGCTCGACTGCGGCTCGAGCAGCCGGTAGACCGGATTCTTCGGCGAGAGGTTCTCGAACATCGTCATCACCATCGCCGCAGTGACAAGGTGGTACTGGTAGACATGGCCGAGCCAGATGCCGAAAACGGTGACGCCAACCTTGGCCGCCTGCAGGGCGTAGACCCACGCGGAGGCGGTCGTCCTCGAGTCGTCGCGGCCGAAGATCGTGGGTTCGTTGTCACCACCGGCGACGCGGATCAGTTCGGGCGTCATCGCCTTGGTCGTCGCGTCCTGCACCATTACGACGACGCTGCTCGGCGTGAAGCGGGTGGTGCCGGCGACACGCTGCGGTTCGAGCGTCTCGTAGATCCGCAGGTCGATCACGTACAGCGTCCCGGCTTCCGCAGCCGCATCCAGCGCCGGCGTCCAGGCGTCGCCGAAGAGCGACTGCCACTGATCGGCGTCGCGCACCTTCTGGGGCAGCAGCAGGTTGTAGGCGCGGCCGTAGGTGGCGATCATCGGCCAGAAGGCCTCGGTGGCCTTCTCGGGCTGCGTCACATCCACCGTCGCCGCCCACTCGTCCAGAAGGGGCGCGCCCAGCGACTGGACGTCGGGAAACGTGGTCCAAGAGATCGACCACTGCCGCGGGTCGTCGAGCGCGAGCGTGGTGAGCTCACCACCGGGCGTCGCCATGCTCTCGGTTTGAGACGTGATGCTCTCGACGATCGTCGGGATGATCTCGAGCGTGTTGCGCTTCAACAATGCGCGCAGACGCTCGAGCTGCGCCGCCTCCTTGGCATCGAGCGCGACATTCCCCAAGAGGAAGTCGCGCGCGCGGGCGGTTTTGCCGCCGATCGTGTATGTCTTGGAGAGACCCTCGAGCGCCTGTTCGCGCTGCTTGAAGCGGATACCGAGCTTGAACAGCGTGTTTAGCATCCCCGCCGTGTCGATGGGAAAGGCGGGGACGTTCTCGAGGCCGAGCTCGCGCGCGGGTAGCTTGGGAAGCTGGAGGCGGGGCGTCCGGGCGCCAGATTCGGTGTCTACTGCTGCTCTCGTCGCCATCTCGTGTCTCCTCGTCCGGTGTGTCGCGTGTTCCTTTCGCGAAGTTGTGACGCTCATCCGGACCGTCGTTGGGCCAGATCTCCGATCCATCTCAACGCCGACAGAGACGGCATAAAGAAGTACTCACCGCCGCGCAGGACGTTGAACGTCGGGATGCCGTGAATGCGGCGCCTGACGGGTTCGGCCGGGATGGTGAACGTCGCCCCGTCCTCCTGGAGGCCGACGTTCGGATCGCGCTCGTCGCCGAGGCTCATGAAGTTGCCGTTGTTGATCCACTCCTGCTGGAGGAACTCCATCGTGGCCATTGCCTTGGCGCTCAGGAAGATGAAGTGAATTCCGCGGGGGGTCAGGTCGTCACGCTCCGAGACGGCGTTCGGGTCGTAGGGCGCTCCGTAGGTCGTGCTGCGCCGAATGATCCGGTGCACCTTCACGTCGGTGAGAAGCGCCAGCTTGGTGTCGCGGGGGTTCATCCGGCGCATGTGCGACCCGAATGGCACCTGCTGTCCGTCCAGATCGGCGCCGTACGTGAAGTCGTCGTTTCGCAGCGGGTCTGCGCCGAGCTCCGGGTCGTCGTTTGTCGGTGCGAGCGTGAGCGGTGCGCCGCTACGCCAGCGCCCCACCAGCTTGGCGGCGAGCAGCTCGCGCTCGGCGTCTGTGGTTGCGTGCGCTTGCAGGAAGCGATTGAACGCGCCGACTCGCGACTGATATTTGCGCAAGCCGACGTACGTGCCGTTTCGTCCCAGCACGTCCGGCTGGGGCGCGGGGAGGGGAACGCCGGCCTCACCGGGGTAGCCGAGGATGAGCTCGCCGGCCTTGATCGGTGCTCCCTGCCCGGGCAACGGGTCGACGCCGCTGCCCGCGATGGCGGGCTGGCCGATCGAATCCCGGTACCCGAGCGGGTTCAGGTCGCCCGGCTGCGCGCCGAAGTCCTCCGTGGTCAGGACGCTGAGGCCGGGCTGCCCGTCGTAGTGCCGTCGGGCCGAGTCCATTGCCTGTCGCCATGTCTCTTCCGAGTTGCTGAAGACGGTCACTGCGATGTGGACGAGTCCGCTGCCGAACGGCGCGTCCCAGTGCTTCGGGTCGTTCTCGCCGCGGTCGAGAAGCTGGTCGGCGCGTGCCGCCATCCCCACCCGAAACGCCTCGGGGAAGCTCCGCAGCGAGTCCTCCGGCAGGCCGAGCGCGACCAGTCCGGGATACGTGATCGCGACCGCGATCCACGCCTCGGATCCTTGCCACCAGTCGGCGGCGGATTCCACATGTGGCGCGATGCGTTGGAGGAACGTGCGACCTGCCGAGGCGTCGGCGACGTGCACCATCACGTGAGTGCCGTAGTACGGCTCGGGGCGGTAGCGCAGAACCGTTGCCTGGATGTCGTCAAGCTGGATGCCGACGTCTCCACGCGGCAGGGCGCCGCCGACGCGATCGATGAGTGCCATGGCGTGTCCTCCGAGATGAGCCGGTTTGCCGGGACGGCCTGAGAGGAGGGGGCCCGCAGGCTGTCCCGGCCGGACGGGCTAGTCGCCCACCTTGTCCAGAAACTCGTCCACCGCCTTGCCGATGTGCCTCAGCCGCCGCGTCTCTGCAACCGTCAGGTCATTGGCCACGTACCAGCCTTCCGCGGTCACCTGGTGCTTCGCCAGGTAGTCCTTCGCCTCCGGGCTGCGGATACCGGGCCAGCCCTCCCAGGCGGAGTCGATGATGTCCAGGAAGTCCGGGATCTTCGACGCGAAGTCGTCGATATACGCGTCCCAGTCGCCGTCGTAGGCGGTGGCGAAGAGCATGCGCGTGTCGTTGTCCAGGAACACGAAGCGCATGTCGTGGACGGTGCCCACGTCGTCCGCGCGCTGGAGGTTCCCGCCGAAGAGCCGCAGAAACGTGCGCAGCCGGTCGGCCCCGCCGGGGGCGAACGGGACGATGAGCGTCAGCTCCGAGACCTTGCCCAAACGGCTCCCCATGCGCCCGGCGCTTTCGATGGGGGGCGGCGGCTCCTCCGACGCCTGCGCGCGAATCTCGGAAAGGACGTTCTCCAGCGCCTTCTTGCCGACCTCGGGCGCATCGGCGAACAGCTCGCGCAGCTGCTCGATCTTCTGTGCATACTCCGCTTCGTGTGCGGGTCGCCCGGCGGTCTGGACGTCGGTTGCCATGTCTGTCGTCTCCTTCGGTCGTTCGTGTGTGGCGTTGACGCGCATGAGCCTCGCGTTTCGGGCGGCCCGGTCGCGCCCGTGCAGACCCTGGTGCATCGCGGGGCGATCACGGGTCGTGCACGTGAGGCCCGTGGCGAAGCTCGTGGGAGTGCTGACGGACCGGAGCGCGTCCGTCGCATCGCAGCCCATCGGTCGCCCGGCCGTCCACCACGGCGCCTGTCGTGATGTCGAACCGGGAGCCGTGGCACTGACACATGACCGTTCTGCCGGCCAGCAGGCCGCCGGAGAGCGGGCACGGCTCGCCACCGCAGTGCAGAGGTCGTCGAACGCGTAGAGCCGGCCGTCGACACGCGCAATCGAGATGCGCGTCTTGCGGTCGCCCGATAAATGCGACTGCCCAGTTCGCCACGACGGACGCGCGGTTCTTGAATCCGGTCAGGAAGGCCAGGTGGACCACGAGCCATGCCACCCATGCGACGAGCCTCCCACCCGAATGCGCCCTATGGTCGCTACCGCCCGGAAGCGCGAGATGGTTGCCATGGTGCCGACAGCGCGATATCGAAAGTGTTCCGGGGGCTTGCCGTGCAATCCGCGGACGATGGTTCGCGCGGCGTGGCGGCCGCTCTGCATGCCGACCTCGGCAAGCCCGGGCGGGCCGTCAAGCGCCATAAGGTCACCCACGACGAACACCTCCGGGTGCCCCGGCAGTGAGCAATCCGGCTGCACCTCGACCCGGCCCGAGCGATCGACTGCGGCATTCGTGCGCTCGGCGAGATCCGGCCGAGCGGTGAGCCCTGCACGCCCACCGCCCAGATCTTCGCGCGACCTTCGATGCGATCGGCTTCGACGTCGAGGCCGGTTGCGTCGACGCCGACGACGCGCGTGCCGAGGCGCACCTCGACCCCGAGCCTCTCGAGGTCTCGCCGCGCGCGCCGGCACAGGGGCTCGGGGAAGCTCGGAAGCACCGTGTCGAGCACGTCCAGAAGGATGATCCGGCCGATGCCGGGTCAAAGCTGCGGAAGGTGTGTGCCAGTGCGCGGCGTGACAGTTCTGCAAGCTGGCCGGCCAGATCGACGCCGGTTGGGCCGGCGCCGACGAACCGCGAACGTCAGCCACGGCTTGCGCGCGCCCGCGTCGGGCTCACGCTCGGCGAGCTCGAAGGCGCCGAAGATCCGCCCGCGCAGCTCGAGGGCGTCGTCGACTGTCTTCATGCCCGGTGCGTAGCGGGCGTACTCGTCGTGCCCGAAGCACGACTGTGACGCGCCGGTTGCGACGATCAGGCTGTCGTACGAAAACGTCGTCCGACGCCCGACGGTGGCGATCGTCACCTCCCGGGCGGCCGCGTCGACGTCGACGACCTCGCCGAGGACGACACGTGCGTTTTGCTGGTGTCGCACCACGTCCCGGATCGACGGCGCGATGTCGCCCTCGGAGAGCACTCCCGTGGGGACCTGGTACGGCAGCGGCTGGAAGAGGTGGTGGTTGGTGCGATCCACCACCACCTCGACCGGCGCGCGTCGCAACGCCTTGGTCGCGAAAAGGCCCGCGAATCCGCAGCCGTTGATGACGACGCGGTGCATGCTCAGCACCCACCGGCACGGCTGTTGCGGCCCACGCGCGCGCGTTCGCGATGTATTCCTCGTAGGTCGATGCGCTCAACCCGGCCGACCGGTGACGCGCCCGCCTGGGCCAAACCACGCACCCGATCCACGTCCCATCCTGCTTGCGGCGCCGGTGACGACGGCCACCTTGTTCTTGACGTCCATCGTTGCGCCTTGCGTTGTGGTGTCGCGCGGGGTGCTCATGGGTGTTCGGGGATTGCGTCCGAGACGGTCGCGCGCCGTGGCGTTACGGCCACGGGGCTGGGAGGCGGCTGGCCGGCTCGGTCGGGGCCGAAGGCGAAGCCAGCAACCGCCCCGACCGCGGCGAACGCTGCCGCAGCGAGCAGGACGTCGTTGAGACCGCTGGCGGTGCCGGCGTGGGCGGCGTGCCCGACGGCGGTGCGCGCCGCGGCGGGGACCCTGCTGGGTACGCGGGTACCCGCGCCGGACGCGACGGCGGCGGCCACTCGGTGGATGGCGCCGGGAGGGACGGGCGCCCCCGCCAGGTCGTGCGCAGTGGCAGATGTGACCCGCGAGGCGTAGAGCGCGCCGAAGACCGCCACGCCGGTCGCTGTGCCGACCTGGCGCAGTGTGTTCGTGAGGCCTGCGGCCATCCCCGCACGGGCCGGCTCCACCGCCGAGAGCGCCGCCGATGCCAGCGCGGTAGAGGTGATGCCCAAGCCGATCCCGGCCAAGATGAGACCGGGCAGCAGCGTCAGCCAGGTGGTACTGGCGGTGAGGTGAGCCATCGCCGCCAGTCCAGCGGCGGCCGCCATCATGGCAACTCCCAGCAGCATCCGCATCGCCACCTTCCCGATCAGCCGGCCGGTGAGAAGGGCGACCGCGAAGGACACGAGGGATAACGGCAGGAACCGTAAACCGCCCTGGATCGGGGAGTATCGGAGCGTGTTCTGCAGGAACAGGGACAGGCAGGTGATCGTGCCGATAACCGTCGCCGAGATGGCGAACGCCACGAATCCTGTCGCGGCAAAGCTGCGCCGCCGGAAGAGGCGCAGGTCGGCCATGGGGGCGGCGGAAACGCGCAGCTCGTACGTCACGAACGCGGCGAAGGACACCGCGGCGATCGCGAACAGTGCCGTGATCTCCGGGCTCGCCCAGCCAAGCGCGTTGCCGCGGATCAGCGCGAACATCAGCGCGGTGAGGGCGGCGATGATCAGGGCCGTCCCCAGCCAGTCAGCCCGGCCCCCGGCCGGGTCGCGGGATTCGCGCAACCGGACGACTCCGGCGACGAACGCCGCCACGCCGATCGGCAGGTTGATGAAGAAGATGTACCGCCAGCCCAGCGTGTCGGTCAGTACCCCGCCCACGAGCGGCCCGACGGCGCTGGCCCCGCCGATCGTGGCGCCAAAGGCGCCCAAGGCCCGGGCCAGCGCCGCGCCGGAGAATTCGGCGCGCAGCAGCGGCGTGGCGGTGGCAAACAGCACCGCGCCGCCGACTCCTTGCAGCGCCCGGAACAACTCGAGCTCGAGTGGGGTCATCGCAAGTGCACACGCCAGCGACCCGCCGGTGAAGATGACCAGTCCGACCAGAAACAGCCGCCGCCGGCCCAACCGGTCTCCCAGCGTGGCCGCCGGCAGCAGCAGCACGGCCAGTACCAGGGCATAGGCGGCGCTCACCCACTGCAGGTCCGGCTAGCTCGCTCGCAGATCCCGCTGAATCGATGGGAGCGCGACGCTCACGACCGTGATGTCCAGCAGCAACATGAACGCCGCCGTGCACACCAGCAGCAGCGTCCACCACTGCCGCGATGACGTCCCCGGGACTTCAACCGTCTCCTTCGACGTGTCGGTGAGATGCATCGGTACTCCTGATGAGTTCGAGCCGCCGGCCTAGTACGGGTGCTCCGGGATGACCTCCGACCTCTTCGTGTCGAGTCGCAGCTCGCCCGGAGCGTCGCCGGGAACGGCTGGGCGGTGCGGCATCACAGGATTGAAGCGTTCGAAGCTCGCCACTGGCACCTCCCT
>Ga0105245_10004180_pt1 | contig 12821 bp, 9 predicted proteins | sample KBSM54metaG_FD_81523 | JGI IMG/M metagenome (GOLD analysis project Ga0105245, IMG submission 81523) | Miscanthus rhizosphere microbial communities from Kellogg Biological Station, Michigan, USA - KBS M5-4 metaG | ecosystem: Host-associated > Plants > Roots > Rhizosphere > Soil | place: Michigan... | reverse complement strand
TCGATCTCTTGGGAACCCGTGACCGACCGCATAACGTCGTTGTTGCGCGACTGACCGGAAGCAAAAACCTCCTCTAGCTTGGCTGCTCGAGCAAAGTGCGGCCACGAAGGGACGAGAGCCTCGGCTAACTCGGCCATCACCACAAATCGACAGAATCGTTCACCGGTGTCGCCCGCATCTATATACGACGTATCTACGATGTTCTTGGTTTGGACCATGTCAACAACCGCTAAGTCATTGAAAACGCTGGTGACCCCTACGAGAATCGAACTCGTGTTTTCGCCGTGAGAGGGCGACGTCCTAACCGCTAGACGAAGGGGCCGTATGAGCGGAGCGGCGCATCTACGGTGAGGGCGCGCCACCGTCAAGATGGGGCGCCCTCATACTCGGTAACAGCGTCTCCGGATCGAGCCGTTTGACGTCGGTTTGCCCGGTCAGCGCCATGGCCACCGCCATCTCATGGCGCAGCAGATCAAGCATCCGGGCCACACCGGCACCGCCCTGCGCGGCGAGCGCATAGGCCCAGGCGCGGCCAAGCAGCACGCCCTTTGCTCCCAACGCCATCGCCCGGAGTATATCGATCCCGGAACGGATGCCGCCGTCCATCAGCACATCAGCCCGGCCAGCGACCGCTTTCACCACGGCGGGGAGCGCCGAAATCGTCGAAGGCGCCCCGTCCAGCTGGCGGCCGCCATGGTTGGAGACGATGATCGCCGCCGCACCCGCATCACAGGCAGCGACCGCGTCCATGGGATCGAGCACGCCCTTGATCACCAGCCGGCCGCTCCAGTGCTGGCGGATCCAGTCGAGATCGGCCCAGGTGATCGACGGGTCGAAATTGCGCGAGACCCAGCGCGTGAACTGAGCAAGGCCGGCGCCATCCGGCATCAAGGGCGCGAAATTGCCGAGCGTGTGGGGGCCGCCGCGCACGCCTACGTCCCACGCCCAGGCGGGATGGGTGATGATCTGGCCGAAGCGACGGAGCCGTGCGCCCGCGCCCTGGGCGCCGGTGAGGCTCGAGCGGACGTCGCGGTAGCGCGCACTGTGGACGATCAGGTCGACCGTCAGCACCAATGTCTCGACCCCCAGTGCGGTGATCCGTGCAAGCATCTCCTTCAGGAAACCGCGATCGCGGATCATGTAGAGCTGGAACAGGAAAACCTGGTTCACGCCGGCAGCGACCTCCTCCATGCCGCAACAGGACGAGGCCGAGAGGATGAACGGAATACCCGCATCCTCGGCCGCTCGCGCCGCCTGCACCTCGCCGCGCCTCGCATACATGCCGGCAAGCCCGATCGGCGCGAGCGCGACCGGCATTGCGGCGGGGCGGCCGAACAGGGTGGTCGAGAGGTCGATCTGCGAGACGTCGCGCATCACCTGCTGGCGAAGCTTCAGCCGCTGCAGATCAGCGACATTCGCCCGCATCGTCGATTCCGAATAGGAGCCGCCATCGATATAGTCGAACAGGAACGACGGCAGCCGCGCCTTCGCCAGGAGGCGGAAATCATCGATGCAGGCCGGTGTCACGCGCGCAGACTAGCGGACCCTTAGCGGCTTGTCGCGGTCGCGATCGCGCCGGGCCGGCTCTCGAACGTCAGCGTCGCAGCGTCGTCGCGGATCAGCGCCTTGCCGTCGAAGCGATAGACCTCGATGTCGCGAGGCATCGCGCATTGCAGGAACACGATCTTCGCATTGCTGCTGAAGATCGCACCCTGGCACCAGCCGCCGCTATGCGCCTCCGCGACGGGCGTGATCGTCATGCCCTTGACGCTATAGATTTTGAGCAGCCCGAATTCGCTATAGCCTGGCGACCCCGGCGCGGCGGCGGAGCCATTGGCGACCACGACCGCCATATATTTTCCGTCCGGTGACAAGGTCAGATGCTCGGGCGTGAGGCCAGCATCGATTGTCGTGACAGCCCGGGTTTTGAGGTCGACGGCAGTGATGGTGCCGATGCGCGGGCCGGTGGTTTTCGGCGCATCGGCCGGCTGCACGCGCCCGCCGAGATTGGTGTTATACGCAAAGCGCCCGTCAGGGCTGTAGGCGACGCCATAAGGCTGCACGCCGACCTTCACGCTGGTGCCGATCGTCACGGCCTTGCCGGCAACCGACAGCCCGACGAGCTCCCCCGCATTCTGCGCAACCGCGAGCGCGGTCTTGCCCGATGGGGCGAAATCGACATCGGTCGGGCGGCTTTTGGCCGGGAGCTGCACCTTGCCTTCAGCGGTCAGATGTTTGCCGGCAATCGAGAAGATCGAGATGCTGTCATCGCCCGTGCTGGCAACAAGCGCGAGCGTGCCGGCGCGGTTGATCGACACCCCGCTCGCACCCGGCCCAGCCTGGATCGTTTGCAGGAGCCGGGGCGCTTTCGGATCGTGAAGGTCGATGACGGAGAGCGTGTCGTTGAGTTGGAGCTCACCTGCCGCGTTGAGCCGCTGCGCCGCCGTCACCAGCGCAAAACCACCATCCCGCGAGACCGCCACCGAAGCGGGCGGGCCGATCATGCTCGCCGGTACCTGAACCGTCCCGATCGTCCGGGGCGGGTAGCTACGCAGGTCGATCGTGGCGACGGTGTCGGGGGTGCGGGTGGTCGCCGCCTCGCCGGGGCGGAGCTGCTTGCCGTCGTTTGCGGAGACGGCGATCTGGGCAGAGGCCGATATCGGGATGAGTGTCCCAATGGCGGCGAGCATCAGGCTGTGCTTCATCATGGGGCCTCTCCATCGAGATATTGGGCTTCTGCAGAACCCTATAGGATATAGCATGTCACGAGACCGGAGCTCGCGCAACACGGCCTTACGGCGAAATCACCCGACTTGTCAGAGACAAAGCATCCGTTAAAAATCTATTAAACCCAGTATGTTATGCGGGGGCTGATCCTGCCCCAGGCTGTCAATCCGTTATATTACCTAGGTACATACCCCGCATTGGCCAAACTGCCCTGTTGCACCATATTCAAGGCTTGGGAGCTGCCATGAAAATCGTGCCTCGGATTACCGCCAGCGCTTTCGCCGAAGATTTTGCCCCGGTTGACCGTCCGGGTGCCCTGCACCGACAGGAGACCCGCCTCTGCACGGTCTATCTGTTTGCCGCGGCCAGCACCGAAACGGATGAGGGGCTCTGCCGGGTCAAGAATATCTCTGACCAGGGCATGATGGTAATCACCGGGCTCGATGTGACCGTAGGCGAGCAGATCTCGATCACCCTGTCTGACGCGATCACGCTGTCGGCGGAAATCATATGGGCTGATGCGGGCCGGATCGGGCTCCAGTTCAGCCGGCCCATCGACAGTGCAAGCATACTCGACGCGTTGACCGAGAAAGGCTCGCGCACGCATCGACCCCCGCGTCTCGTAATCGGCCTTGTCGGCACCGCGGTGACCGATGAGGGTATTCAGCCGATCCGGGCGCTCGACATCTCGCAAACCGGGATGAAGATCGCGTTCGACGGCAGCCTGGAGCCGGGGGCACGGATCAAGATTGTGCTCGAAAACGGGCTCACGCAGCGCGGCGTGGTGAAATGGTCGAAGAACCAGGTTGCCGGGCTGCGCTTCCTCAAGCCCATTCCCCATGAGATGGTCGATAGCGTCGCCAAGCTGAACCGCGTCAAGCCGGCCGCCTCGGGCAGGGTTCCGGTCCCGCAGGCGCATCGTGAGCCGGCGAGACTGAATCCGCAGCCATTCTCGGTACGGCTGGACTAAGCCAGCCTCCCGCCGGTCAGGCGGCCGCCCGCCGCCGTTCCGCCATCTCGACATTGAGCATCTCGGCCAGCAGGAACGCGAGCTCAAGGCTCTGCCCGGCATTCAACCGCGGATCGCAATGCGTGTGATAGCGGTCCGCAAGCGACTGCTCGGTCACATCGACAGCGCCGCCGGTGCATTCCGTCACATTCTGCCCGGTCATCTCGGCATGGATGCCGCCCGCGATCGAACCCTCGGCACGGTGGACGGCGAAGAAGCCGCGCACTTCGGCCAGGATGCGGTCGAACGGCCGCGTCTTGTAGCCATTGGCCGCCTTGATGACGTTGCCGTGCATCGGATCGCAGCTCCACACCACCGGATGCCCCTCGCGCAGCACCGCGCGCACGAGCTTGGGCAGGCCGGCCTCGATCTTGTCATGGCCATAGCGGGTGATCAGCGTCATGCGCCCGGGCACGCGCGCCGGGTTGAGCGTGTCGAGCATGCGCAGCAGGGCATCGGGCTCGAGGCTCGGCCCGCATTTCATGCCGATCGGGTTGCCGATGCCGCGCAGATATTCGACGTGCGCGCTGCCCTCGAAGCGGGTGCGGTCGCCAATCCACAGGAAATGCGCGCTGGTGTCGTACCAGTCGCCGGTCAGGCTGTCCTGCCGGGTCAGCGCCTGCTCATAGCGGAGCAGCAGCGCCTCATGGCTGGTGTAGAAATGCGTCTCGGCGAGCTGCGGCACTGTCTCCGGGTTGATCCCGCAGGCCGCCATGAACTCGAGCGCCTCGCCGATCCGATCAGCGGTCTCGGAGAATTTCTTCGCCCAGGGGCTGCGGCCCATGAAATCGTGCGTCCAGCGGTGCACCTGCGCCAGGTTCGCGTAACCGCCGCCGGCGAAGGCGCGCAGCAGGTTGAGCGTCGCCGCTGACTGGCTGTAGGCGCGGATCATCCGCTGCGGATCCGGCGCGCGGCCGGCGGCGGTGAAATCGATATCGTTGACGATGTCGCCGCGATAGGCGGGGAGCTCGACGCCGCCCTGAACCTCGGTATCGGCCGAACGCGGCTTGGCGAACTGGCCCGCCATACGGCCGAGCTTCACCACCGGCAGCTTCGAGGCGTAGGTCAGGACGACCGCCATCTGCAGGATAACGCGGAAGGTGTCGCGGATATTGTTGGCGCTATGCTCGGCAAAGCTCTCGGCACAGTCGCCGCCCTGGAGCAGAAAGGCCTTGCCCTCGACGACCTTCGCCAGATCAGCGGTGAGATTGCGCGCTTCGCCGGCAAAGACGAGCGGCGGGAAACTGGCGAGCGTATCCGTCGCGGCGTCGAGCGCAGCTGCGTCCGGATAGGTCGGGAGCTGGCGGGCTTCTGCCTGAGTCCAGCTGTCGGGGGCCCATTTGGCGGCCATGATCATTGAGTCCAGTGATGAGTGAGGGCGGTTTCCTTGCGCGAAATTGGCTCTTTGCGCAATCAAGGAAAAGTTTATGCCGTCCCGACGGAGGCTGGCTCTTTTACTCCCCTCCCGCTTGCGGGAGGGGTCGGGGGAGGGCCTGTCGTAGGTAAGCGCTTGAGGGCAGGCCCTCCCCTAACCCCTCCCGCGAGCGGGAGGGGGACAAGAAGTGCAGCCGCACGCTTATTGAATTACCGCTACGGGCCTGCGCCGGGCGGCGATCAGGCCCCAATCCAATTCCCATGAAAGCCCGGCGGCACGTGGTGGGGGATACGGATGCTCGCCACCGGTTCCCCGGCAAAGGCCTGCGCATCGAGGATCACCAGATCGGTCGTCTCGTGGGGAAGATCGACCACCAGCCCGATCAGCCAACCCTCATCCTCACCCGCGTCGGCCGATGCAGGCACGAACACGAACTCGCCCGGATAGCGACCCTCGCCGAACTGATGCACCTCACGCCCGCCGGTCTCGAGATCATGCTTGAGCAGGAAGGTCTCGCCGATAAAGGCATGGCTGTGGACGGGCAGGGCGATCGTATAGGCATAGCGATAAGGCTGGCCGAAGCGGCGCTCGTCGGGGCGGGGGAATTCCTGCGGCGTTGCGTCGATCGTGCGGCGATCGACGGCGCCGGTCGCCGGGTCGATCGTCCAGCGCTCAAGCCCGCGCGACGATGCGTCGGGACCGGACAGGCTCTCGGCGAACATCGTGTCATAGACGACAGCGTCCATCACCACCCGCCCATCCGGCAGGTCGAAGGCATTGGCGACGTGGAAGATGTAGCAGGGATCGACATTGATCCAGACAGTCTCGCTGCCTTTGGCCTTGCGCGGCAGCAGTCCGATGCGCGGCTGATGGTCGGCGTTCCACCGATAGGGGAAGCTGTGGCCGCCAATCAGAGCCTTCATCGAGAAGGTCACGGGCAGATCGAGCACCACCACATAGCGTGCCGTGATCGCGCAATCATGGATCGAGGGGCCATGCTTCACCGCGATCGGCTCCTCGCGGACCACCCGTCCTTCGGGCGACAGGACCACATGGCGGACGGTATCGGAGTCGGTCGCTTCATAGGCGATGGCGTGGTGCTCGCCGGTCAGCGGATCGAGATGGGGGTGGGCGGTGAAGCTGCCCATCAGCGTATCGTCGAAGGGGTTATAGGTCTGCTCGTCGAGCGTATCGGAAAGCTCGACTGGATAGCTGCCCGCCTCGACCAGGGCGAAGGTGCGGCCAGCGAGCCCGATGACATTGGTGTTGACCGTGTCGAAGCTGCCATGGCGCGGGCCGGGGGCAGGCGGTTCGCCACGCGCCTTGCCGACTTCGTTCGAACGGATCCAGCGATTGCGATACCAGAGCGCCTTGCCGTCCTTCACTGCCACGCCGTGGACCATGCCGTCGCCGGTGAACCAATGATAGCCGGCGGGGTCCGGCGCGACCGGGTTCGGGCCGATGCGCAGATAGCGGCCATCCAGCGCTGCAGGGATGGCGCCGGTGACGGGCAGGTCCTCGAGCGTCAGTTCCTCGGTCATCGGCTTGTGGATGCCGGTGAGGAAGGGGTGCTCGACATCATGGGGCATCCGGCTGCGATTGAAATCGGCGACGACCTCGATGCCCTTCATCACGGTGCCGCGGATCGCATTTTCGATCGTGCTTGCCATTCCGGCCTCCAGCTCTAAGTTGACGATGTTCACATTAAGACTCGAAGGTAACAGTGTCAACATCCGAATCCGGACTTGAGAAAAAAAGCTATCACCATGGCGATCTGCGCACGGCGCTGATCGAAGCCGGGCTGACTCTGCTTGAGACGCGCGCGGCGGACGATCTCGGCCTGCGCGAGGTCGCGCGGGCGGTCGGGGTGAGCCCGACCGCGATCTATCGCCACTTCCCCGACAAGCGCGCGCTGATGGTGGCGCTGGCGGGGGAAGGGCTGGCCCGGCTGGCGGTCGCGCAGCGTGCCGCATCCGAGGCGGCGGGCGGTGGCGTTGCCGGGTTCAGCGCGACGGGTGCGGCCTATGTGCGGTTCGCGCGCGCCAATCCGGCCCTGTTCCGGCTGATCTTCGCCAATTCCGGGAAAGGCGATCTGCTCGCCGACCAGCCCGAAGACGAGGCGTTCGCCTTCCTGCGCGCCAATGCGACAGCGCTGGCGAAAGAGGTGGGCGGCGATGCGCAGATCGTCGCGCTCCAGGCCTGGGCGATCGCGCACGGCCTCGCGATGCTGATGCTCGATGGCCAGGTGCAGGTGGATGATGCGATGATCGACCGGGTGGTGGATGCCGGGGTGATCGGGAAATAAAGCGCCCAGCGGTTACGGCTCCGAGCCTCATGGGAGCGACCGGGGGCCCAGTCTAGCGACTGAGCTGTCCAGCACCGGGGAGACCATTGGCTTCGTCGGGGCCTTTAGGAGCAACCTGCCCAGCGGAAGGCGGCGGGCCGGCCGATGACAGGTTTGCGAGCATCGCGTCGAGCGGGCCCGCTTCGGGCAGGATATAGACTACGCCATTCGCCGGCTTGAACAGCGGCAGCACGACTCGCTCGTAGAAGTTGGCTGGCACGTTGATGCAGCCATAGGAGATACGGTTGTCGGTGATCGTCGCGCTTGCCAGCCGCGCGAGGCGGCGCTCCTTCGGGTTGGTGGTGACCACGCGGTGGAGCGAGATCGCTGCGTCATAGTCCACCCATAATATGTCGCGCGGGCCGAGATCGCGGCCGAGGCTTGCCTCGAAGCGGCCGGCGGGCGTGATCCGCATGGCCGGGGTGATATCCGCCAGCCTGAGGGTCCCGATGCCGGGCGGCGAGATGTCGCCCCGGGCGACGCCGAGCAACGCCGGAGCGCTGCCATGGACCACGCCATGCGCGTCGAACGCGAACACCCGGGCGGCGATCTTGTCCACGATGATGAAGGCCCGGCCATGGGCATCGCTCGAGGCGACCACCCAGTCGGCGAGGCGGCGCGTATCGGCTGACGCGGTCCGGCCGGCGAAGTGCGCGGTCGCCGGGGCGGATGCCGGCGCGCCGGCACTCGCCTGATGCGCAAGCGCCAGCGCCGCGATCGGCGCGAGCCGGCCGATATGGACCGCAAACCCCCGCGCCACGATCAGTTGCGATCCTGCTTGGGCGCGTAAGGCGCGCGCGGGAGTGGCTGGATGAACGGGCCTGCCGGGGTCGGCGCCACGACCGCGGGGGCCGGCGGGACCTCGACCAGGGGCTGGGTCGACTGGAGCTGGCCGCCCGGCAGGCGCACGCCGCCATTGACCAGAGCGAGGCTGTAAGGGGCGGGTGCGACGATCGCCGCGCCCCCGATCGGCGTCTCGCCAACCGGCGTGCCGCTGATCGGCACGGGCGTGGCCCCGGGCGTGGATCCAGTGCCGGGCGGCGTATCGACCGGAGGAACCACGACAGGTGGCACATCGACCGGGGGAATGACGACCGGCGGGACATCCACCGGCGGAACGACGACTGGTGCAGCGCTGATCACGCCGGTCGTCCGGAAAGTAGAGACGCAGCATGAACCCGCCAGCGCATATTGGCCCGCATTGGCGCCGGCCAGACTATAGCCGGTATAGGTGATGCCAATCCCGCTTCCTTCGCCGGCGCTGTCGAAATTGGCGACTGCGTTCGGGCCCGCAACCAAAGTCACGCCGACCGGCGCGCCCGAAGCGGCGGTTGTGTTGAAGCCGTTGAGTGTCGTCGCGGTCGATCCATCGGCGGTTTTGGCACCCTTGGGGAAGACAAGCATGTGCGCGATGATCGCTGCGCCCAGGCTGAGCGTGAAGTGGTTCGAGAAGTCGCTCGGCAGGGCATAGGAGACCGGATTGTAGTTGATGTTCACCAGCGCGTTCGGCCCGGTCACGGTGACCGGCGGGGTCAGCGGCGCGAAGGTCAGCGTGCCGCCGGCAACGCCCGGTCCGGTGCCGCCCGCGCCGGCGATCATCAGCAGGCCCGCCTGAAGCCCGAGGCTCTGGGACGGGATCGTGCTGCCCCGCGTCAGAGTCATGGCGCCCGCGATCAGGATATTGAGCCCGGCACACAGCGCGATATTGCCGTCAGTGGTCGTCATTGCCGCCGATACGTTCACATTATGCCCGGCGTTGAGCAGCACGCTGCCGTTTGTGGTGGTGATCGCCGCGTTGACGTTCACGTCGCGCCCGCAACAGGCGACGACATTGCCGTTGGTCGCGGTGATCGCGGCGTTGATGTTGACGTCGCGGACCGCGTTCATCCGGAGCGTCGTGGTGCTCGGCGATGCCGTCCAGGCGATTGCGTCGTTGACGTTGATGTCGCCATTGCCCGGCGACGAGGTGCCGAGGCTGGTCACCGGCGGCGTGCCGGGTGTCGTCACGTCGGGGCCAGGCAGGGTCGAGATCGTCACGCTGTTGGTCACCAGCAAGGCCGAGAGCGTTGCGCCCGAGATATTGCCGCCCGCGCCGATCGTGAAATCCTGGGGATCGATCAGCCAGGTGCCGGTCACGCCGCCAGGCGCCGCGGTGCTGATCTTCGAGCTGTCGGCGATGTTCACACGTGCCGCCGAGGTCTCGATGAAGCCGCCATCGCCACCGGTCGGTGCGCCGGCGTCAAGCGTGCCGCTCTGGTTGATCGTGCCGCTGGCCATGTCGCCCATCAGGCGGATCGTGCCGCCGCGGTTCTGAAGCGTGTGCGCCTCGATCACGCCGCTATTGTTGACGACGGTGTGGAGCAGCTGGCCCGCCGCCTGAGCGGTCAGCAGGACATTGCCGCCATCGGCGCGGATCATGCCGCCATTGCGGACCAAAGCGTTGACCGCGCCGGCATCGACCGCGACGCTGAGCAGGCCGTCGCCGGCGACATCGAGCGTCAGCGCATTGCCGGCAGAGAGCGCCACGGTGCCGAAGCGCGCCGAGATCAGCCCCTCATTGCTGACCGTCGCGCCTAGCAGCGCGACATAGCCGCCGTCATGCGCGGTGATCGTCCCCTGGTTGAGCACCGCGCCGCCGCCACTCCCGGCAAAGCTGTAGCGGCCGGCCATGAAGTCGGCGTTTGAGATGCCGCGTGTCGAGGCGACGAGACCGCCGACACTGACCTGGGCGCCCTTGCCGAACATCACCCCATTGGGGTTGACCAGGAAGACCTTGCCGTTGCTGGTCAGGCTGCCGAGGATCACCGAGCCCTCATTGCCGGTCACCCGGTTGAGCGCGACAGCATTGCTGTTCGGCTGGACGAACTGGACGAACTTGCCCTGGCCGATGTTGAAGCTGTCCCAGTTGAGCGCGGTTGCCTGGCTTGCCTGGACGATCGTCACCTTGTTGGTGGTGTTGATGATCCGCGCGCTGCCGCCGACGACGCTGCCGCCGGTCGGCAGATCCTGCGCCTGCGCAGCGCCGGCAAAGGCGAGCGACCCGGCGATACCGAACAGCGCGAGGCGGCTGAAGCTGGGAAGGGCGGTGGTGCCGGAGAGGCGGCGAGTGGTGCTGGTCATGATGTCGATCCTCGAATTCGGGTCAGGCGCGCGCGGGAAGCGGCGGCGCCTCAGAAGAGCTTGACGATCTGGAACCAGAAGCGGCCGGCCCGGTCGGGTTGCGAGGTCACCGGCTGGCTGCCGAGCCGCGTCGCATAGGTCGCGCTGATCAGGATCCGCTCAGGCCCCGCCCAGCTCAATCCGCCGCCAATGCCGCTGCGATGCGCGCTGTTCGATCCGGTGAACCAGGGCGTATGCGCATAATCGACCTCGCCGAAATCGACGAAACCAAAGACCTGGAACTGGCCAGGCACGCCTTTCGGGCTGAGCCGCAAACGCGCCTCGGCGGTGGCGATATAGCCCTGGTCGCCATAAGCCTCTCCCTCGGGATAAGCGCGCACGCCATATGCGCCGCCCAGCTCCATTTTCTCCGAGCTGTCGAGATTGTTGAAGGCCATCTGCCCGCGCACCGCGCCGTAGAGCGACAAGGGCCCGGCGACATGCTGGAGGCGCGCAAGGCTGAACAGGATCTTGCTGAAGCGGCCATTGCTGTGCGCGGTGATGTCGTCGACCGCGCGTTCGACCGGGCTCTTGATGTTCAGATTGCCGATGCTCCAGCCGACCGACGCGGTGGTCGCGCCGCCGGCACGGTCGCGCCAGTCGGCATTGAGGCCGAGCGTGACGACCCGGCTGCGCCGATCGGATTCGCTCGCGGTGAGATCGACATCGTCGACGAACCTCTTCGCGTCGAACGCGGCGACCGCATAGAGATTGGTGCTGCGCGAGCGGATCAGCGGATAGCTGGCGAAAGCGCTGATGATATCGGCCTTGCCATGGGCATCGAGCGCCTCGAATTCATGGCTCAGATCGTAGCGGAAATGCGCATAGGCCACGCCGATAGTAAGGTTGCCGATCGGCACCTGATAGGCGGCGCGGCCATAAGCGAGGCCCTCGGTTGAGGCCAGGATGCGCAGCGAAACCATGTCGCCGAGTCCGGTCGGGTCATTGAGGTTGACCGACCCGCCGAAGCGATAGGTGCCGGTATAGCGGTTGCCGGCATTGTCGGCCTCGATGCTGCCGGTGATGCGCGGCGATGGCTCGAGATCGACCAGCAGATCCGTGGTGCCGACCTCGGTGCCCGGCGCGAGGGTCGAGTGGACCCTTACGCCCGGAATGTCGGACAGCAGCAACAACCGGCGCTCGAGCGGCGCGTTGGTGACCACATCATTCCTGTCGAGCCCGGCCAGGACGCCATTCGCGACGCGCGGCGACAGGTTGCTGTGGTTCTGCACGCCGACCTTACCGTAACGCCCCTCGATCACTGCGATGGTGACGACGCCGTCCTTGATGTCCTGTTCGGGGAGATAGGCCTGGGCGAGGAAATAGCCGCGGCTGTTGTAATAAGCCGAGATCCGGCCTGCGATACCGCGAAGGTCGCGCAGGCTGAGCGAGGTGCCGGGGGTGAAGCCGCCGGCCGCGATCAGCACCGGTTCGGAAAACAGCGTCGTGCCGGTGATATGGAGCGCGTTGACCTGGATCGGGACGCCGACAGGGCCGCTATCTGGTGCCGGTGCGTGCGGCGCGAGCTGAAGGTCGGGGGCCGGTTTGGGCGCCACGGGGGCGGGAGGAATCTGCTGAATCTGGGCGCCCGGCATGACGATTTGCCCGTTTGCGCCCTGGCCTGACGCCAGCAATGCGGCCGTCACGATGATATTTGTTCTCACTGAACACCCTCGCAAGAAAAGCCGCGGACTTGGTACGCCGGCCGCCGCTCGCAGCGAGCAGAGGCAGCCAGTCAGTGCCGGTCCAGCGAGGTTGCTCCTCCTCCGGTAGCGGACGCAGTGAAGATCGTAAGCCGATCAGTTAATATGGCTTACCTGGTACATACCAGTAAGTACTCTAAAAGTTCCGTCAAAAATAAATTTAAATAATTGTGTAATTTTTAACCAAAAAATACATAGGAGCTAGCTCCAAAATTGGTGAATGCGCAAGAGTATCGTGCATAGAAATGCGATACTACCTGAGTATTGATTGATTAGTACCATAGCTATATATGTAAAAATGCGTAGTACCCAGGTGAGGCTTATGTTCGAGTGCGCCGCGCGAGCGCTGTAGCCGAAACAGCGGCATGGCCACCTCTCCCCCGCTTGCGGGGAGGGACCAGGGGTGGGCGCCCGGCCAAGGCACCCGCATCGCTTGAGGAAAGCGCGAGTCCCTTAGTCCCCTCCTGTAAACGGGGGAGGAAGACGTCGTCCGCCGGCCGCTTC
>Ga0105245_10004179_pt1 | contig 12823 bp, 10 predicted proteins | sample KBSM54metaG_FD_81523 | JGI IMG/M metagenome (GOLD analysis project Ga0105245, IMG submission 81523) | Miscanthus rhizosphere microbial communities from Kellogg Biological Station, Michigan, USA - KBS M5-4 metaG | ecosystem: Host-associated > Plants > Roots > Rhizosphere > Soil | place... | reverse complement strand
TGGCCAGCGTCATGGCCTGAGTGTGGGCGGCGGCCTGCCATTTTATGTGGTGGGCAAAGATATAGATAAAAACGAGGTATATGTCACGACCAAGCTGGATGACGGCCGCCTGTGGCACCGCGACCTAAAGCTTACGAGTCTGTACTGGATTAACGGTGCACCGGAGGCGGACAAAACGTATGAGGTGCGTACTCGTTACCGCGCCCCGTTAGTTAACTGTACCGTTGGGCTTGAGAGTGAAACAGCCACGGTGCAACTTGCTGAAGACATTCGGGCTATAACGCCTGGTCAGTCGGCCGTACTATATGACGGCAACCGCGTAGTCGGTGGCGGCATTGTTATCTAATCCTTGGGTCTAGCATTCGCTACTAATTAACATCTACAGGTACTCGATGATGAGGCACTGGAGCTGGATTAATGGGCTGAAAGTCAGAAATAGTGACCGTCTTATCCGGCTGCGTCTGTATGAGATAGTAGCCAACTACTCGCTTGGTAGTCTTATCAAATGCCAGAACTGTTTCAACGGCAGTTTGCTGCAACGGACCAAGGGTGAGTGCGTCCTTTTTAGCGCCGCCGCTGGTTCCTTCGGTCATCATATATGAACCAGTATCTTCATTGGTCTCTTTAGGGGATACAAACGTATGGGTGTGACCGACAATGGTAAATGGTACATCACCGGCATCCGCAGTAGGCTGAGCCATCCCAGGCTCGTGTGCCACTAAAACGTCTGGACGTTTGATTTGGGCAGCCCTAGCGATTACGCCCGCTACCTCAGTAACGGTTTCAGCGCCTCTAGGATGTATTGGGATGCCAACTTGGCTCTCATTAGGATCAGATGTACCCATCACTTTTAAACCTGCAAGGTCGGTGAGCTTACCAAGATTTAGAACGGTGATGCCATGTTTTGTGGCAAAGTCTCCAATAGCCGGTGAATCATGATTGCCAAGGGCAACTACAACCGGAGCAGTAAATGCATCCGCTTCAGCGCTCACGCATTCTTCTTCGGCCCGTGTTCCGCTCATAGTCATGTCGCCGCTGTCAATGACTCCACCTACTTTGAATGCCTTTGCAATAGCGCCATGCACGCGGTCCATGCCGATATTGCAGTGATTATCCGAGATGCTTAAGATGTATGTCAGGTTGTCGTGATCAGGCGGTGTTTCTTGAAACTTTTCAGCAAAGGTTTGGTTAAAGTTTGTAGTCACCTGATCGTAGTACGCATCATCAGCTTTGATAAAATCTTTTAGCCGGCTACCACCTTCGTCGACCAGTAGCTCTAGAAGTGCACCGTGGATGGTGAAGCCCTGTAGAGGGGTGCCATCCAAGATATGATCAATAGTCTGGTTGGGGGCTTCGTTGCTTTGTCCATTTGTGTCTCCGCATGCAGCGGCCATTAGCATCGAGGCTACAATAAATCCACTGCAGAGTCGGGTCCACGAGCGGGAAGGCCTATCGATGCCGTTAAGCAGCGTAACACGCTGTTCTTCAGTGACGTTTTCTAGATTGTTAATGGTTTGTAAGGCGTCAGCGTAAACCTGTTGCCTGCGGCGTTTTTGCTGCATTGTAAGACCAAATAGGCCAAGACCTGCTGCACCAAACTCTGCAGCGCCCTCAATACTGTTATGTATAATGCGGGTAGTTACGGTGTGAACTGCCTCTTTTTCAATATGCTTAGGGTCTGCCAAAAGCTGTTCGTATTGGGACGCCATAGTGCCTGCATTACTAAGAGCGGTCTGATTGGCGGGGATGGGAATGTCCTTTATGGTTATTTTGAAGCCGCCCATCTCCCAACCGGTTGGTCTTTCGGCACTGCCCAGCGGGCCAAGGTCAACAGTGAGGTGCGGGTCGGCTGTAAATCGGACATCTGCATCGTGCGGGCCAATTTTAATGCCGGTGGGTGTCTCTGCACTGTATACCGCCCCCGCAAGACCGCCACAAGTTAGTGTTAGTGCACCGACAGCTATAAGACGGCCAAAACCGTGCCCTTGTTCTGTGTCGATTGTGCTGATTTCTGGAGAATGCGTCTCGGGGGCCATGAGTGACAGCAAGTATACCAGACGTTTGCAAATAATGAAAAGATAATTGAATATAACTGCCTGAAAAGGCAAAAGGGCCATATAACTGGCCCCCTTTTTTTTTGGATGTTGAACGCTTTACTTGTGCAGTTGCTGGTACTGGTCTAGAAGCATGACATTGTTTGTTTGGTAGCCAAAGCTTGAGCTTGTCCCATCGTTGTAATGAGTCTTAAAAATGCTCCGTACTTGTATGTCGCTCTTATTGAGGAGTGTCGTCCCTTCAGTCATAGGAGCGCCAGCGCTAGCCGAATAAGCAACAAACAGTATGCTGTCGCCTGGCTGCAAAGCGTCTACGGACGCAGTCCGGCTTTCATCGTAAATTGAGGCATCAGGTGCAAGTGTAAGCGTACGTGTGCCAAACGAGTCGGCTTTGCTGCCGGTAGATTTTACGGTAATGCTGCCATGATTTGCGACAACTACCGTAGCGGGAAGCAAGGTATAGTTGAACCGTTGTGATGCTGCTGCAGGATGGCCGGTATTCGTAAAGCCGGCTTCAGGGAATTTTGCTGCATAGAAATCAACTACAGCGTTATACTCGCAGTCCCCAAGCAAGTCTTGCTGTAGGTCTTGGGCAGAAATATGTGGCCGACCGGTAATTTTAAATTTGATATTGTGCAGGTCGTCATTCTCATTTATTCCGGGCAGCACGCTACCTCGGCATGAAGATAGGTCGACCGAAAAGACAGATGCATCTTCTTTTACTGGCACCGTACCGCCAAACCAGTTGCTTAATGCGTAGGCACCTACACTGCTGGTAGCTACTATTGCCACCACCGCCGCGGCACCCGGAACGGTACGTAAGGATTTAAGTAGTTTCATAGGAAATATCTCCGTTTTAAGAAAATCAAACCGTTTTTTTGACACACGACGTTGTTTTGCCCGGATGGCATTACGAAGTGCCCGCTCGGTAAAGTCCGAGGCTAATGGCCGGATTGAGCCGTTATCTTTGTGTCCACCCGCATGTATGTAACTCATGAGAGCACCTCCCTTAACTGTTTTTTGGCACGAGCCATCCACCCCTTGACCGAACCTATGCTAGTGCCCATGCTGCTCGCAATCTCGCTGTAGCTTTTACCTTGCCAGTAGTGCATTGAAACAACGGTACGATAGTGCATGGGCAGTTTATCGACTGCTTCGTGCAGCTCGCGGTACAGAGCAAATTGCTCGCCATCTGGCAGGTTACCAATAATTCTATCCAGCTCGTCTTCATCCATTCGTACATCTTGCCGTTTGCGCAAGTGCATTAATGCAAGATTTGTGGCTATTTTATAGAGCCAGGTACTGAACCGGAACTTAGGATCATACGCATCAAGGTGCACAAACGCCTCCACAAATGCATCAAGAGCAATATCTTCCGCTGCGTCTTCGTCATGTGTAATTTTGAAACAATGATGATACAAACCTTCTTTGTAACGGTCGATGAGCGCCGCGTAAGCTTCCTCGTCGCCGTCCAGTATCTGAGCAATCAGCTCTTGTTCGTTCTGTTTCATATCTAGGTATATGCTGTTCGACAGCAAAAGGTTACAGTTTTTTGTGTAATCTTGATTGTAAGATAATTTTGCTGCAACAGTTGCGCAAAAACCGAAACGCTCGTGCTAAAATAAGTGGCATATGCTTGATAAGTTGAAGGGCCTTAAAGATCTTAAGGATACGGCACTGAGTCGCGTTCAGGCGGCAAAGGGTGCGCCAGCTGATTCAACGCGCTATTTAGTGGCGTTGGATATTGGCACTGAGTATGTAAAGGCACTTGTCGGTCGGGTGGCTGAGGGCGAGATTGAGATCATTGGTGTTGGTCGCGCTCACCAGGGCTTAAGCGATATGCAGGCAGGTGCCGTAGCCGATATTGGTGCCGTGGTAGAAAACTGCGATAAGGCGCTGAATGATGCCGAAAAACAGGCGGGCGTGAGTGCTCGCGGCGCCATAATTGGCATTGCCGGCGAGCTGGTGAAGGGCACGACAACTACTGTACGTGTGGCTCGCAAACAACCCAACAAAGCACTCGACCTAGTTGAAATAGAGGGCATTATTAAGCTAGTACAGCAGCGTGCTGAAGCCAAAGCCAAGCAGCAGCTAACGCTGGAGCTAGGCGGCAAAAATATTGATGTACGTTTAGTAAACAGTGCATTGGTGGGTATAGAAATCGATGGCTATCAGGTAACAAATCCTATCGGTTTTCAGGGACGTGATGTGGTGGTACAGCTCTATACAGCTTTCGCACCGCTGGTGCACATTGGTGCCCTGGAGCGCGTTGCTGAGCAGCTGGACCTGGATCTGTTAGCTGTAGCTGCTGAGCCATTTGCGGTGGCTCGCAGTGTAATTGGCGACGATCAAAGCAATACCATGAGCGCAGTACTGATGGACGTTGGTGGTGGCACTACTGATATTGCCGTTATTAATGATGGCGGTGTGCAGGGCACGAAGATGTTTGGCATTGGTGGTCGTGCATACACCCGCGGGGTTGAGCGTGACTTAAACGTTGATTTTGAACTAGCCGAAAAGCTCAAGCTGCATATGGACGGCGAGCGTATTTCTTCCAAACAGAAGGCCGTGGTCGAGAAAGCACTCAAAAAAACACTGGATGTTTGGATCAGCGGTGTCGAGCTGGGCTTAGGTGAATTTACTAAGCTGGATCACCTGCCGCACAAAATTTTACTCTGTGGAGGTGGCTCTAGCCTAGATATGCTCATGGATCGCCTGCACGACAGTGATTGGTATACCCGCCTGCCGTTTACCCGCAAGCCGGTGGTGCAGCATATACACCCTGAACAAGTCGTAGGTATAAAAGATCTAACCGGTGATGTCCAAGATCACACTCTTATTACAGCTATGGGGCTACTCAGAGTTGGACTAGATACGGTACAATATAACGGTACCGGCGGTAACACCGTCAAAGAGAAAATAGATAGGATTTTGCACGTCTAAAGCAAACTACATAATGGGTAACAATTCGCACCTAGGCTCTAAAGAGTAAACATGGCTAAACTACAATCGCTGAATGGCACCACTGGCAAAGAAACAATTTATGTCGACGTTGACGACGAAATTACGGCTATTATTGATAAAGTCCAGGACGCCAAAGGCAAAGTAATCGCCTTGGTGCTCCCCAAGCGTGCGCCGGTGCTGCAGAGCATCGTGAATATGAAGTTGCTGAAGCGTAGCGCCGAAACAGCAGATAAAAACTTAGTACTTATTACGACTGAAGCAGGACTAATGCCACTAGCAGGCACGGTTGGGCTTCATGTGGCCAGCACGCCAACCAGCAAGCCTAGTATACCTGGTGCACCGGCACTCCCCAGCGATGAGCCCGAAGATGCCGATGAGCCACTGAAGATTGTTGATGGCAACACTAGCGAAGATTCTGCCGACTTCGATGCCGGCGCAGCTGCCAGCAAGAGTATCGGCGAGCTGGCTACTGCCAGGGCTGCATCTCAGATCGACGAACCGGATATCGACGAGTCTATTGATATGAGCGACGCCGATGATGGGTTGGTGCCAGACGGTGACGTACCGGTGTCAAAACCTAAAAAAGACAAGAAGCTAAAAGTGCCGAACTTCGATAGCTTCCGTAAGAAGATCGCATTTGGCATTTTGGGCTTAGCGGTTTTGATTGTGGCCTGGATCTATGCCTTTATGATTGCGCCGAAAGCCACTATTGCTATTCACACCGACACCAGCACGGTTACTACTAATTTGAATCTAACTCTGGATACTACCGCCAAAGCGCTTGATGCTGGTAACAACATTGTGCCGGCCTCGCAGCAAAGCCAGCAAAAGACCGCAACCCAGCAGGTCCCAGCTACGGGCCAACAGAATAATGGCGCCAAGGCAACGGGTAGCGTGCAATTAACTGCACAGAAATGTGGTGGAAATCCATTTGATACACCAAGCGCTGTAGCTACCGGAACAAGCCTTTCTGCTGCGGGACATACGTATGTACTACAAGATACGGTAAGTTTTCATGGCACAGGTAGCAGTGGGGGCTGCTATACCTATGCAGGTGGTAGTGCTGATATAACGGCGCTCAAGGGTGGAGCAGATTATAATACATCGGGTTCGGCGAACTTTACAGTAACTGGTCGCAGTGATGTTACAGGCACGGGGTCAGTAAACGGTGGCACCGACAATATAACTAAAATTGTTACCCAAAGCGACATAGATGGCGCTACTAGCAAGATCACCTCCAGTGACAGCAGTAGCGTAAAGGCGCAGCTGATATCTAATGCACAATCAAAAGGTTTGATACCGGTACCCAGCTCTTTCCAGACGGGTACGCCGCAGGTTACTACCAGTGCTAAAGCCGGCGATACGGCCGACAACGTCACTGTCACGGCTGTTACGAACTATACAATGTTTGCGGTGCAGAAATCAGATATCCAGAAATTGGTCGACGCCAATGTTAATGGTCAGATTGATAAGGGCAAACAGGTAATTTTGGATGATGGTGTTGCCAATGCCGTCTTTAACGAGGCAAATCCCCCAACCGATACCAGTGCAGTCGTGTCTGTTGAGGCCAAGTCAGTAGCAGGGCCGGAGCTGAACCTTGCTAATCTTAAAAAGCAGCTGGTTGGCAAGAAGAGCGGTGATATTAAGAACTACCTAAAGCAAACGCCCGGCGTTACCAGTGTAGATGTAAAATACAGTCCGTTCTGGGTTAGTGTAGTGCCAAAGAACACCAGTAAAACCACCATTAGTATAATAAAAGCAGGGAACTAACCCGGCGCGCTCCCTATAAGAAGTATGGCTGCGCAGGAATATATACTGGCACTCGATTATGGCGATAAGCGAGTTGGTGTAGCGATTGCACACTATATTGCCCGGTTGCCGCGGCCGCTGACTACGTTGCCAAATTCCGATACATTACAAGCTGACATTCAAAAGTTAGTGGCGCATGAAAAAGTAATGCGGGTTGTGGTAGGCTTGCCGCGCGGTATGGATGGCGGCTATACAGCTCAAACCAAGGTGGCCGAATCTTTTGCTAAAAACTTGCAGGCGACTTTACAGGTACCGGTGATGCTGACAGACGAAACGCTGACGAGTGTTGATGCTGAAAGCGTGCTAAATGGGCAGAACTATCAAAAGGGCGATGTTGACGCTATGGCCGCAACATTTATACTGGAACGATATCTGGCCGATCATCCGGCAAAGGAGGTGCGATAGTGTACAAAGTAGGAGCGAAACGCCGGTATTCATGGGTACGGCGGGTTAGTATCGCCATTGGTGTGTTGGTGCTGATTGTGGTGCTGGCTACCGCTGCGATCTGGCGGTTTTATGAGCAAAATCTGCGGCCGGTAAGCACGCATGGCTCGCCGCAGTCAATTACGATTGATTCTGGTGCAAGCCCGACACAGATTGCGAACCTGCTGCATAATCATGGTATTATTCGCAGCGCCTGGACATTTGAAACCTATGTGCGCCACGAAGGAGTGGGCAGTGACTTGCAGGCAGGCACCTATTCGCTGAGCCCTACGCAGAGCGTTGCAGATATCGTTGCTCAACTGTCACACGGGAAAGTAACCACGCGGCTGATCACAATTTTGCCGGGGCAACGGCTGGACCAGATCAAGCAGGCACTGATCAATGATGGTTTTAATGAAGCTGATGTAACTGCTGCGCTGCAGCCGGGTAATTATGAAAATAATGCCGCGTTAGTCGATAAGCCTGTTGGCAACAGTCTGGAGGGGTACTTATACCCTGATTCGTTCCAACGCACCGATGCTACCAATGCGGCAACTATCGTTCAGGAGTCAATTACCGAGACGCAAAAGCACCTGACTCCGGATGTACGAGCAGCGTTTGCCAAGGAAGGCTTGAGCACTTATCAGGGGATTATACTTGCTTCGATTGTCGAAAAGGAAGTGTCAACTCAGACCGATCGCAATCAGGTAGCGCAAGTGTTTTTGAAACGTTTGCAGCTAGGCATGATGCTGGGCAGTGACGTAACGGCTTTGTATGGCTCACGGCTAGCCGGACACATAGGGTCGCTCAGCTATGATTCACCCTACAACACGCTCATTCATACTGGTTTGCCGCCGGCACCAATCAGTAATGTGGATGCTAGCGCGCTCCAAGCAGTGGCGCATCCGGCTAGTACCGGCTGGCTATTTTTTGTGACTGGTGATGATGGTGTGACCCACTTTTCTAATACTTTACAAGAGCATCAGGCGCTGACGGTGCAGTATTGCCATAAGCTTTGCAGCAGCAATTAAACAGAGTGCCAGGCCGATGATAATAACAGGGGTAGAACAGATGTACAGGCTTGCAGCTGGGCCTACAAATTGCTACCATTAGTAGTGTAACAATCTGATTACTGCCATAAGGTTAAGGTCTTGTTGTTACGCTTTTGCAGCAACTACCATAGAGTACAATCGGTTACCGTACCGAGCATATCATTTAAGTAAAACGGCAAAAGTTTGGAGTCTGAAAGCTTTTTAAGAAGCATTTAGAACCAGGAGCTATAGTATTAGTACCACAACCACCGGGTCAGCAACGGCCCGCTTGATAAATCAGCGGCGCTTGCGACTAAGCAAGCTCGTTCAGAAGTCTTTTCGGCGCAAAGTAGTACGAAAGCGTTTTATTCGTTACAGCTTAGTAGCGGCAAATGTTGTGGTGCTTGGTGTAGTAATAGCATTTGTTGTAGCAAACTCCCATAAGAATCAGACAGGTGCTGTTGGCGTGTTGGCTGATACTAACGCTGCGGCAGCTAAGCCGGTCGACGGCTTAACCGCTTACGATATTGCTGCTAATGTAGCCCGTATAGCCAACCTGCCCGAAAGCACCCCTATAGCCAACCAGGCCCAAAGCGCACATGTGGCGGTAGCCGTGAGTGCCAGCGATACTAACATTGTGGCCAAACCACAAATTGTGGCTACGGCGCTCAAAAGCCGGGAAGATATAAAGACGTATACTGCGCAGCCTGGTGATAGCGTGAGCTCGATAGCACAAAAGTTTGATGTGACCAGCGATAGTATTAAGTGGTCAAATGGTCGGCGGTCTGATAGCGTTACGCTTGGCAGCAGGCTGGCTATTCCGCCAATCAATGGCGTTGTCTATACCGTGAAAGCCGGCGACACGATACAAAGCCTCGCCACGACATATAAAGCAAATGTTGATCAGATTACCGCAGCAAATGACGCTGAAATTGCGGGCATATATCCTGGCGAACAGATTCTGATCCCAGGCGGTCAAATCCAGGCGGTGGCCGCCGTGTCGTCGTATAACGTGTACGGCGGATCGTTTACTCCGCTGTATGGTTCCAGTGCCGGCAGCTACTGTGCTAAGTGGGTTGGCCGCTATCCATGTCTGTATGGTAACAATGGGTATGATTACGGATGGTGTACTTGGTACGTCGCGTCACGTATCTCAATGCCAAGCAACTGGGGAAATGCCAGCACCTGGGCATACTACGCCAGTCAAAGCGGCTGGACGGTCAGCAAGACTCCCCGGGTAGGTGCAATCGTACAGACGGCTAGAGGCGACCACGTCGGCTATGTTGAGCAGGCTTCTGCTGACGGTTCGCAGATTATTTACAGCGATATGAACGGCCTTGCCGGATGGGGAAATGTGGGCATTAGTGGCTGGAGCCCGGCCAGTCTCTTTGAAGGCCGGTACTCGGATGTCATGTATCTGTATCATTAGAACATAATTCCGAGCTTTCTCAATATATATCTGCTATAATAGCACTATGAAATTTATCGACCACGTAACAATTGCGGTAAAAGCAGGCGACGGCGGCAATGGCCGGATGAGCTTTCGGCATGAAAAATATGTCGACAAGGGCGGTCCGGACGGCGGCGACGGCGGCAATGGTGGCGACATCGTGTTTGTGGCTTCACGCAATCAGAATACGCTGGTTAGTTTTCGCTACCACCGTGAGCTGCTAGCAGAATCAGGCGGCGATGGCGACAAAGTACGCAAGCATGGTAAAAACGGCAAGGATTTGTTGGTTGAAGTGCCGGTAGGTACTATGGTTACCAACGAAGAAGGTTTATTACTCGCGGATCTGACCGAAGATGGTCAGCAAGCTATTGTAGCCGAAGGCGGCCGCGGTGGTTTTGGCAACGCCCATTTCATTAGCAGTGTACGTCAGGCGCCCAAATTCGCCGAAAAGGGTGAAGTGGGCGAAGAAGCTGAACTTACTCTAGAACTTAAGCTGATTGCCGATGTTGGCCTGGTGGGCCTACCTAATGCCGGTAAGTCTACGCTACTCAGTGTAGTCAGTAATGCTCGTCCAGAAATCGCCGATTATCCGTTTACGACTCTAACGCCAAACCTGGGCGTAGTTGATGTGAATCATGAGCGCAGCTTACTGTTTGCCGATATCCCCGGTCTGATCGAAGGCGCGGCCATGGGCAAGGGTTTAGGCGATGAGTTCCTACGCCATGTAGAACGCACTGCGGCACTACTCCACCTAGTAGATGTTACTAGCAGTGATGTGGTGGCCGATTATCAAACGATCCAGAATGAGCTTAAGACTTATCGCTCTAACCTAGCTAAAAAACAGCAGATCGTGGTACTTAGCAAAATTGACCTTGTATTACCTGAAGAGCTGGCTGAAAAACAGGCATTGCTAAAAGCTGTGTTGCCGAAAGGCATTCAGTTATTTGCAATTTCTTCCCAGGCGCACGAAAATCTTCAGCTACTGCTCTATGCAGTGACTGCTATGGTAGATGCCGAGCGTGCGCTCCAGGCTGTTGAAGCGCCTGAGGAAAAAGCGGTGCCGATACTACGCCTGAAAGATCAAAGCACTTGGCGTGTCAGTCATGAGGGCAACATATTTACCGTCAGTGGCAACAAGATTGAGCGTTTCGCGGTCCGTACTGATTTTACTAACGAAGAGGCTTTGCGCCGTCTGCGCGTCATTATGCGCAAACAAGGCATCATGCATGAACTTGGCAAGCAGGGTGCAAAGCAGGGCAGCACTATTCGCATTGCCGGTGGCAGCTTCGGGTATTAGTAAAGATTAACGCTAGCCTAAGTGAGCTGAGCAAATATGGCTTCAAGTCCTGAATGTAGCGCCCGTGCTGATTTTTTTGTACATCCAGACTATCGTCGTTTGGGCCAATACCGTGTTGAAAAGGCGGTAGACTTATTCGAAGCTGCACTACGCGAAAGAATTGACAAATCGCCACTGCCCATTCTGATACATGGGCCTGAAGCGACACGGCGCGGTGATTTTTGGGATCTTTTTCCAGATGATCAAAGGTTTATGTCTGAAGCAGACCGAGGCTATCTAAATGATGACGGTGGCGTGATACCACGCTTCAACGAGCTGTTTATTACTGAAGGGGTAGGCGGGGGAACGGTGCATGGGAGTTACTTGGAGGCATGTGTCCGGGAATTTAGAAGCAGCATTAAGATTTTAGGGGAAACTGGCTTACTCCACGTTCCTGAGCCTGATCTGGTGGCATGTTCTAATGACCTCCTTGAACCTAGAACGGTTAAATATGGTATTGTACTGTGTACCGCAAACAATAGAGAAGATCTGCCGCCTGAATTTGATTTTCCGGGCAAGCACTATGCGGATGATGCTCAATTATTCTTTACTAGCTAGCAAAAACTAACCACCTGCGTAGGTCTTATCGTTGATGTAATCTGTCAGTAAATGGCAAGAGACTTAGCTTAGGTGGTACACTGGGGCGTATGACGCAGAGTTTTTTCTGGTACGACTTGGAGACATCGGGGATTAGTCCGCGCTCGGCGCGCATTATGCAATTTGCCGGCCAGCGGACCGATATGGATCTGAACCCGGTGGGCGAGCCGGTGAATTTGCTTATCAAACTCAGCGAAGATATTCTGCCTGATCCGGATGCAGTGCTCATCACGGGTATTACGCCGCAGGCTACCCTGCAGGATGGCCTAACTGAAGTCGAGTTTTTGCAAGAATTCCAAAAAGAAGTTGCTACGCCTGGTACAATTTTTGTTGGCTATAACACGGTGCGATTCGATGATGAATTTATGCGCTTTTTGCACTACCGTAATTTTTATGATGCTTACGAATGGGAATGGTTGGACGGTAAGAGCCGCTGGGACCTGCTGGATGTAGTGCGCATGACCCGCGCGCTGCGCCCGGATGGTATTAATTGGCCGATGACCGATGACGGCAAACCTACTAACCGCCTGGAGTTGATTACAAAACTAAATGGCCTTGATCACGAGCATGCGCATGATGCACTGAATGACGTGCTGGCCAGCATTGCTGTAGCTAAGCTCATCCGCGAAAAGCAGCCCAAGCTGTTTGACTACTTGCTCAATCTGCGTGATAAGAAGGCTGTTAAGAAATTCTTGGAAGCTAATCCAACGTTTGTCTATAGCAGCGGCAAATACGCCAACGAGACTGAAAAGACGGCCGTGGCGCACGTACTCTATACCGATGACAGCAAGGGTATATTGGTATACGATTTGCGGCACGATCCAAGCCAATTTGCAGGGTTGTCCCCAGAGGAGCTTGCTGAACGCTGGGCCTACACAAAAGATCCTGAAGCGCCAACGCGGTTGCCGGTAAAAACGATGAAACTGAATCGCTGTCCGGCACTTTCTCCGGCCGGTTTGATTTCGGATAAGGGTGTGCAGGAACGTTTGCATGTTACGCCAGAGCTTATTAATGCCAACCTGGCCAAACTGAAGGCGGCTCCAGGGCTGGTAGCAAACATTATAAAGGCACGCGATTTGTTCGATGAAGATCGCGCTGAACATTGGAAGGGCGAAGTGTCTGAGGCAGAAGCAGGGCTCTATGACGGCGGCTTCTTTAG
>Ga0105245_10004178_pt1 | contig 12823 bp, 13 predicted proteins | sample KBSM54metaG_FD_81523 | JGI IMG/M metagenome (GOLD analysis project Ga0105245, IMG submission 81523) | Miscanthus rhizosphere microbial communities from Kellogg Biological Station, Michigan, USA - KBS M5-4 metaG | ecosystem: Host-associated > Plants > Roots > Rhizosphere > Soil | place... | reverse complement strand
GGGCCGATTCTGTGCAATTCGGCGGGATAGGTTTTGGTGACTTCAATCCCTTGAAAGTTCACGCGGTAGTTATTTCCCGCGATGGATACGATGCGGCCTTCCCCCCAGCCGAATGCGGTATTGATTTGCACGGTGTCGCCGACTTTGAAGCCGTTGGCGTCAGGCTGACTGGCGGTGCGGGCGGCGGCTTGGGCTTCCTGCGGCGTTTGCACGTGGCAAGTGGCGAGCAGCGCCATGAGCTTTTGACGAGTGGTTTGAACGCGTTGGGCGGGCTGTCCGCCGGCATAGATTTGCGCCTCGCAAGCATCGGCATTGCAGGAGAGCACTTTGAGGATCTGCGTGGGTGCGCATTGATACATCGCGCCGATTTGGAGCGCGGGCGTTTGGGCTAGCGCGGCGGTGGCGGCGAACACAGAAGCGATGAATAGAATATTGGGTTTCATAGTACTGGTTCAGTTGCTTCCAAACTGCGTCCGATGATAACATGCGGCATCGGCACGACTGTGAGCTACCCCCTGTCATTCAGCAGTGCGCAGCCGGAAGAGAGAAACCGTCATGGCTCCGCGAGATTCTCTAATGGCGCGAGACTCTGACTTCGGCGCGTTGGGCGAAACGCCGGAGGAACGGCGGGAGCTGGACTATCTGTTCAGCCTCACCTATGAGGAACTGCGCCGGCTGGCGTCGAGCGTGCGGCGCGGGGATCCCAGCAACACTCTGAATACGACGGCTCTGGTGAATGAGGCGTGGCTGAAGCTGGCGCATTCGCCGCGGTTTGGGTCGACATCGGTGCTGCATTTCAAACGCATTGCGGCGCGCGCGATGCGGCAACTGTTGATCGAGGCGGCGCGGCGGCGGACGGCGGATAAGCGCGGGGGCGGGGTGGTGGCGATCACGCTCGACGAATGCGCGGGGGAATTGGCGGCGGGCGACCGGGAACTACTGGCGCTGGACGAGGCGCTGGAAGAACTGGCGCGGCTGAATACGCGGCAGGCCATGATGGTGGAGGCGCGGTTCTTCGGAGGGCTGGATATGGCGGAGACGGCGGCTCTGCTGGAGATTTCCGAAGCTACGGTGCTGCGCGACTGGCGGGCGGCGAAGGCGTGGCTGGCGCAGCAGGTTCGGGAGCAACATGGATAGCGCGCGCTGGGAGCGAATCCAAACGGTGTTTCATGAGGCGGCGGAGCATCCCGCGGAGGAGCGGGTGGCGTTTCTGGCCACCGCTTGTGGGGGCGACGAATTGTTGGCGGCGGAAGTGCTGGCGATGCTAGACGAAGACGCGCGCGGGGCTTCGCTGCTGGATCACGAAGTGGGGGAAATTGCGGGGCGCATCGCGGGCGGGGAAGGCGTGCCGGCGGCGCTGCGGCAGATTGGGGCGTACCGGGTCCTCAAGATGCTGGGCGAAGGCGGGATGGGCGTGGTGTACCTGGCGCAACGCGAAGACCTGGGGAGTCTGGCGGCGATTAAGATTTTGCGCGATGCGTGGATGTCGCCGGCGCGGCGGGCGCGGTTTGAGAGTGAACGGCGCACGCTGGCGCAGTTGAATCATCCGTCGATTGCGCGGCTGTACGATGCGGATACTTTGCGGGACGGGACTCCGTTCTTCGTGATGGAGTATGTGGAGGGCGTTCCTATCACGGACTATTGCCGGGCACACGCGTGCAGTATTCGCGAGAAGCTGCGGCTGTTTCGTGCGGTGTGCGAGGCGGTCCACTATGCGCACCGGCATGCGATTATTCATCGCGATTTGAAACCGTCGAACATATTGGTCAAGCCGGATGGCAGCGTGCGGCTGGTGGATTTTGGGATCGCCAAGCAGATGGATCAGACGGGCGGTCCGATGAACGTGGAGCATACGCGGACGGGGCTGCGCATGATGACGCCGGCGTATGCGGCTCCGGAGCAGATTCGCGGACATGGAGTCGGGATTCACACTGACGTTTATTCGCTGGGCGTTATTCTTTATGAGCTGCTGGCGGGGCGGCTACCGTTCGATCCCGCGGAATTGACTGCGAGCGAGATGGAGACGCTGATTGTGGCGGGCGAGGCGCAGAAGCCGGCGGCGGGAGCGGATCTGGATGTGTTGTGTTTGACGGCGATGCACCGGGATGCGGAGCGGCGCTATGGATCGGTGGAGGCGCTGATCCGGGATGTGGATCATTATTTAGAGGGCGAACCGCTGGACGCGCGGCCGGATGCGGTGGGTTACCGGTTAGGCAAGTTCGTGGCGCGGAACCGGAGTGTAGTGCTGGCGGCGGCGGCGGCGTTGGTGCTGGTGGCGGCGTTGGTGATTGTGTTCACGGTGCGGCTGGCAAGTGCGCGCAATGCGGCGCTGGCGCAGACGGCGCGCACGCAGCGCATTCAAAGGTTCATGCTGAATTTGTTCGATGGCGGCGATAAGGCGGCGGGGCCGGCGCAGGATCTACGAGTGGTTACGCTGATCGACCATGGCGTGCAAGAGGCACGATCGCTGAACGCGGAGCCCGCGGTGCAGGCCGATTTATACGAGACGCTGGGCGGGCTTTACGAGAAGCTGGGGAAATTCGAGCAGGCGGATGCGCTGTTGCGGTCGGCGCTGGATCGTCGCACCGCGTTGTTTGGGGCGAATGCCGCGGGTGTTGCGGAAAGCACGGTGGAGCTGGGGTTGCTGCGCGTGGATCAGGCGAAGTTGGAGGAGGCTGAGCGATTGGTTCGCGAGGGGCTCGACAAGGCGAAGAGATTGCGTCCGCCAGATGATGCAGCGGTGGCCAAAGCGACGGTAGCGTTGGGCGAGGTGCTGGAGGCGCGCGGCGCATATGCGCTGGCGATCACGGTACTGGAGGAAGCTGTCAAGCTGCAATCCGCGCAGGGGGCGGCGACGCCGGAGCTGGCGGCCAGCATCGTTGAGCTGGCGAACAATCATTATTATGCGGGTCACTATGACGTTTCGGACTCTCTAAATCAGCGCGCCTTGGCGATGCACCGGCAGTTGAATGGCGAGCGGCATCCGCTGGTGGCGGAGGATCTGATCAATCTGGGAGCGGCTCAGTACGATCGCGGCCATTATGGCGAGGCTGAGCGATTTGACCGGCAGGCGTTGGACATCACTGAAGGTTTTTATGGAAGCGATCATCCGGAGACTGCGGCGAAGCTGACGCTGCTGGCGCGGGCGCTGATCAAACAAGACCGCGATGAGCAGGCCGTGCCGCTGCTGGAGCGGGCGCTCGCGATTCGCGAGAGGGTTTACGGCGCGGTGCATCCGCAGGTGGCTTCGACGGTGAATGAACTAGGGACGATGGCGCTGAAGCGCGGGAAGCTTGATGAGGCTGAAACGGATTTCCGGCGCATGATCGACATTTATAAAGCTGTCTATCACGACCAGCATTACTTGATTGGGATCGCGGTGTCGAATTTGGCGAGCGTGGAGATGGAGCGAAAACAGTTCGCGCGGGCGGAGCAGTTGTACCGGGAGGCGGTGCGGCGGTTCACGGAGACGCAGTCGGCCGAACATTTGAATACGGGGATCGCGAAGATCAAGTTAGGGCGGGCACTGGTGCGGCAACTGCGTTATCAGGAAGCGGAGGGCGAGACGCTGGCGGGGTATCGCATCTTGAGCAAGCAGGCGAGTCCGTCGGTGAGTTGGTTGAAGAACGCGCGCAAGGACCTGGCGTCGATTTATGAGGCGCTGCATCAACCGGAGAAGGTGAAACAATTTCAGACGGAGATCGCGGCGCAGCCGGCGCTCGCGGCGGCGCGATAGGGAAGCGGCCGGGTCATGTTAAAATGACGAGGAATAGACCTGCCTGAGCTTTTCCCCGGTCGTCTAATGGTAGGACAGCGGCCTTTGGAGCCGTGAATCGTGGTTCGAATCCATGCCGGGGAGCCACTACTTCGTTTTCAAAGTTATGGGCCCATTTTGTTGACAGCATCGCTGAGCACAGACAACCGCCCTTATCCCAAACATTCTTGAAGTTATTTAGTTGTTACGAGATTCTCCAGTCGCAACGGAGAACTCAGAACTTCCTTGCCGAATACGCAACTCAAGCCGCCCGATGCAAGCGCCGTCGCTTCCAGAGGCTATCACTGCATCCATGCAGGAGGCGACGGGTGGCGGAACAGAAGTATCGACCCTAGTACGAAGTCAAGAGTCGTGGGCGAAGATCCGCCAGAAAGTTGAAGCGAAGTGGAAGGTGTTCAGCTTGGCCAAGAACGTGGGCGGCGTTGTCTCTCTCGGCACCCCAAGCTGGACCCCCCCTGTCAACAAATGCGCCCTGTCAACTGGAGAAAGTGGAGAGAAATAGCCGGATCTGCGGTCCATCGGACGTTTCTGATACCGCCGAGTTGGTGGACCGGAAGTTCTCTAGCTCCTTAGCGCGCCCGGCATGCGGAAGCGAAACCGTTTTCGGTGCGACGGATCACAGCATTTGTAGGGTCGCGACTATGGCCAGTCGTCTTTATCACAGCTTCTGAAGAGCGTCCTCAACCAAGGGCGCGCTGAAATATTGAATCGATAGCGCGTTCCGGTGCGGCGATGAATCGGGCCAGAACCTGCACCCTCCGGGCCGCAGAAGACGAAGAGTTGGCGATTGATACGGTCGTTTGGCAGCCATTAACAATGCTGAAGTTTGTGAGAGTGAGCTTGTTGCCTTGGAGGCTGTAACTGTCACAGACAAATGTGACACCGTTGTTGTATGCCCCAAAAAGTCGGCCGATCGCTATCGGAGGCGATAGTATCCCGAATCCCAGCGTTGACTCCGCCCTTTCGGGCACCAAGGAAAAGCCTCACGTTTCTATCGAATAAGCGATCGTCGTGCTCCAAATAGAGTTCCCTTAGCGGACCGCCTCCCACGGTCGTCACCAACGCCCTTCCGAAGCCACCCTTCTCCTCAAAAGATTTTTGGGGATTGCAGGGGAGTGTCGCCGTCCCGATTCGCGTGGCCTGGAAGCGACCAAGCGTGCCGAAGATGCCAGCGATGTCTCTTGATAATCACAGACGAAATCCCCAGGGGCATTCCACACCCGGATGACACCCAGCGTATTCATAATGCCTCCCACGAAATAAGGGCAGCGCGTGAGGCAATGACGAAGGCATACAACCGGCTAATTGAATTTCTTAATACCGGGAATATACCAGACGATTTGAAGCGAAGTCTATGGGGCCGACGTTAACAGCCGACCCCAAGCTCGCTACTTCGCAAGATCTTCCGGGATCGTGCCATTGTCCAGAAAATCAGTCAGTCTCGATTGAGCGCGGGAAAAGCGTTCCTTAGCGCGAGTCAGTTGCTGCGAGATGGAGTATATGCGCTGGACTCCATCCGGGTGAGGTAGGGCACCTGGGATATCTTGGAGTAGCTGCCTGTGAATCGCAACAATGTCCTCAAGTCGGACAATGGCATCTAAATGGTCCTGACGTAGGAGGCTATGAACGTTTCGACGGCCCACACCGGACTTCGGAACCTTTAGCTCAGCAGAGCAACCCACACACGTTGGGACATCGCACTGATACAATTCCGTTTCACGTCCGCAATAAGAACACCGAACCACACTACTTCACTCCGGTCAAAACATAGTTGGCTGCCTTGTAGGCCCCTCACCGGTTAGACTGCCGAAGACGGTTTTAGAGTTCGTGGGATACGGGTTCGATGCGCGCGAAGGGTCAGCCGCTCCGCTTCAGATCATCCGGCACGATTGCACGACTCATATAGTCGCTTAACCGGTTGTGGGCCCTCATCAAGTCGATTCGAGCCTGAGAGACCTCCCGCGAGACATTGTGAATCCGCTGGGTTCCGTCCGGCTGAGGAAGGCCGCTCCGAGCTTCCCTAGTGACGGCATCGAACGCCTGAATAGCCGCCCTTGCTCTGTCAGTTGCTGCCTGGAAATCTTCGTGCAAAACATGCAAGACTCGATCCCCCGACGGCGGTTTGCGCTGAGCCTCTCGCGCATCCGCGCAATTAACGCAAACAGGCACTCCGCTATCGTAAAGCTCAGTGTCCGCTTTGCAGAATTTGCACTCTGCCATGGCGACAATCTACTCCGCTGGCGTAAGAGAGTCAAGTACTATCCAGGCTGTATACCAAATATTCGTGAAACTCTTTTTTACACAACTGACTCCATTCCTGGGACATTGGAGCGGAGGAAAATACTCTCCCGCATCGAGGTTTCAACATCGCAGCCGTACCCGTCGAAGAATGGGATCTGGTGGAAGGTGCTGAAGCCTGTTAGGAGGCTATGGTGCGACTACGAAACGACTATACCGTTGCGGTTGTTTGGATAGCTCTCGTTAGCTTGGTAATTGTGGCGGAGTGGTTTAAGATCCCGCTAGGGTGAGCTACAAGGTAAAAAAGATGGCTCGGGTCGGAGGTTCGGAGTCACCTTGGGGCGGCTGGAAAACCGTGCAGTGGTTGTCCAGTCGTCGGAGGGGGATCCGCCGGTGTCAGGGTCGGGGAGGTCCGCTGGCTAGTCAAATGAAGTCCGCTGCAAAAACGTTTCATTGGAACCGCCGGTAGGCTATTGATACGGCGAGGACCATCTCCGAAAGTGAAAAGGAAAACCCTCCCGGACTCCGGGTGAGCCAGGGAGGGCGGAGTACGGACGCAATCAGAGAAGACTAACGAGTCGTCTGCTTCTCCCGCTCAGATTGACCCTTTTCCTGATGTTGCTGATAGTTGGGGTCATTCTGCCGATTCTGCGGGTCGTTTGGGTTCTGACCCTGCTTCTTCGGCTCTTGGTTCTGCTGATTGTGTTGTTGACCGTGCTTTTGTTCTTGGTTTTTGGTGTTCATTTCTGAACTCCTTTCCACTTAGTAGACGTTGCGTGCTGGCTAAACATCACACAAAAAATCATGCCAAAAACATCGATGCAGAAATAGCGTACAGCGTCCGAAAGGTGCCGCAATCCTGAATCCGCTCAAAACAACTCCCTCCCGCGTGCAGGCAGGAGGGAGCTGGAAGGCAACGGACGTGTAAGAGAGTATTAGCGTTTCGTCGGTTGGCCTCCCGTAACGTTGGACCTATTGTATGTGCGGTTGCTGTATCCGTACTATTATGTTGCTCACGCCGATGGGTTGAGCGTTCACCGGATAACGCTTATCTGGCGCAGTCGGGGCCGATTACGTCGCCAGCTCATTTGGCTTTTCGCTCGCATTTGAATAGTGTCTGGACGAATCTCAGATGCGCTGGTGTCACAAAAACCTGCAGGTCATCGTCAGTTGATTCGTGCGTTCAGGCGCTCTTCTTCTAGGAGAGCGTCGGCGACCTCTTTAAACTCTTCGGTCGAAAGCTGGCCAAGAGTCTCGAATAGATGATCGTCGAACTCGCCCATCTTCAGCCGCTCCATGAAGAACTCAGAATTCCAATGCTCCATCATAAGAATCCTCCGCCTGTTAGATTCCCGTTACGCGAAGGAATAGCGAGGAAAGATTACCGTGATCATTTTATGCACATCGGTAAACTTTCGCTGAGCAACCGGCTTCAATTCTTCTCCTGGTTCTTATGCTTCTTGTGTCCCTTGTCCTTACCCTTACCAACATCTTCAGCCCGATCCTTCCCTTTGTCACGATCGGATGAAGCCGCTGGTGTACCTGCCGGAGCGTCGCTATGCGTCGCACCCGGCGTCGCGCCGCCCGGAATATGACTGTCCCCTGGCACCGATCCGCCGTGTCCTTTGCCCTGAGCGTAAGCGGCGTTGACCAGGGCAATTAGGGTGAAACTTGCAACGAGGCAAATCCTTCTCATGTTCTTACCTCCCTATTAGGGCCGACACAACCAACAATTAGACCGTTACGCGCGGAAGAATGGATCGTTCCTACAGCGAAGATTGGGATTGCGTAGAGTCTAGCGGAGAAGGGCCGATGACGGGTGCCAGAGCGGCCCACTTGTCACTCGCAGTCTTGTTTCTTTGCCCCGGTAAGACTAGGGACAAGTCGTGCTGACCATTGAAAGGTTGCTCACCCGGAGGTGTTCGCTTTCCTCAACCTTTCCGGATTTGACTTTTTCTTTCTTTTCTTCCATCGGAGTGCCAGTTACAGTCACCTTGTGCCCCAAATGAGCCTTTAGGTTTACCTCTGAGCCAGCTTTGAGACCATAGGTCTTTCCGTCAGCATCCTTGATAGAGAATTCGTTCTTCTCATCGCCTTGCGCAAGGCATCCTGTCACGTTGACCGTCGATCCCGCCGCCTTCTTATCTTGCGCTCCAGCCGGGGCGACAAGAAAAAGGGCGGCATTTACTACCATACTCATCATCAACATTTTCGTTCTCATTCTCTACCTCCACGAAGAGAGACTCTTCCATCTGGTAGATGCTTGGCGAAAGAAAAACTGTTCCCGTTATTTGCGCCCGTTGTTCGTCGACATTTGTTTCAAGAACTGAATATGATGAACTAAACCACGCATCGAATCAATCATCCGCATCTCAAGTCGTGACCCGTAATTATATGGCAGGGAAACATTTCACCTCCCATCGAGATCCAACTATCGAGTCCTGACCGCACAGCAGGCTCATAGGCTGCAGGGCACACTGGCGGCGAAAAAGATTCTTCGCCCACCATCGCTACTTTACCTTCAGGCTGCCGGCGGAGACTTCGAACTCATACTTCGCGGGCTCGGTGTAGGAGAACACGCTCGCTATGGTGGGAGTCTTCCCGCCGACGTTGACGCGAAACTCACAGCGACAGATGCACCCAGACCGTAAAGTGGTGGAGGCGCGAGGGAACCCGGGCATTAAGAGCAGTCAAGCCGCTCAGCCGCTTCGCTTCAGATCTTGCGGCACGATCCCGCGACTCAAATAGTCATTGAGGCGGGTATTCGACCGCCCCATTGCTTTCCGCGCGACGATCAGCTTGCGGGAGGCATCTTGGATACAGTGCGTTCCATCCGGGTGAGGTAGGCCGCTCGGATACTGATTCAGCACCTCGTTGAACGCCCTCAAGGCTGCGTTAGCTCGCGCAGTTGCCTCAACGCTTTCCTGAATCAAGAGCCGTTGAACCTGCTCCGCTGCTGGTGGTTCACGCTCGGCCTTGCGCGCATCCCAGCACTCAGGGCAGATGGGTACATCACCACCCTCGTACATCTCGGTTTCAGTTTTGCAGTATACGCACTGGGCCATAACAAAATGCCTCCGTATGGACCGTACGCCCGTTAGAGTCCCTTAGGGGCCTAAGAGTTTCGTCCCAGCGCTTCTTCTTCAGGGTCGCTTCGCAGCCATGTGCGCTGTGGGGTTGATGGTTCTCGAATGGTATAGCGAACGACCTCGGGTTCGCCCACATCGCGATGCAATCAGCTAAATCACGGCATCGTGACTGCGGGGGCGGAGTCGCTCGGTTTCAATGATGGGAGCGGCGTTAACTTGGATTGGGGGCATTTCAGCTCTACTCGATCAATAACAGATCACGCAGGCAGCCCTGTTACGCCCCGGACTCCAGAGTTTGTCGCCGGGCTTTGCAGCTGGACCTGAAATTTGCACCTCGCGAGGGTGGTAATGCCATCCGTTAATTATCGAGCCATGCGAGCGCCTTTTAGGTTGTCCGCCACGTTGGAATGGTTCACGCAATCGATCGCCTGCCAATACTCAGAAGCCCAGGTCCGCAACCACCCCGGCGTGATCGGAGGCATGGAGGCCCGTCCAGCCAACACGATCGACGGAGTTGATCGCTAAACCACGCTCGAAGATGAAGTCGATTCGCTCGAATGGTCCCTCGGGATGGGCCGCTAGTGGGTCCTCGACGTACAGCGGCCAAGTGAAACCTGGATTTCCGTGGTTTGCTGCTGGCCAAGTATCCGTAAGGCCCGATGCCAGCATGACGCTAATCGACAGCGTCTGTTCGGGAGGCGTATGTGTGGCATTTGAATTGAAATCACCAGCGATAACCAAGTGCGGTGTGCCGCTAAAGAGCGTGGCGAGTTCCGTAGCCTGTGCCGCCTGCAAGAGACTGACCTGGGGTTGGCCGGCTACGGTGCTCTCCAGGTGGGTGTCGACGAACGTGAACGTCTTGCCACCGACTGTCACATCTGCCGCTATCCAGCCCTCTGGAATTGGGATATTGCCGAGGGGGCTAGGAATGATTAGTTCCGCACTGTAAGTGCCCTTGCGGACATTAGCGATGCTAAGGACACCATCGTTTCGCGCCAGTACAACGTTCCGATCAAGAAATCCCAACCAAACGCCGCTGCTCATTGGCAGTGCGATGCTGGTAAGTGGTTGTATCGCCACGACCGAATAGTCCTGGCCCAGCCCCGCGAGATCATCAAGTAAGAGTTGCAACTGATCAAACAGGGGTGTCTGTTGAACGGGGCTTTGCCCCGTGCTCCAAAGGGTCGACTCTTGAAGCGACACCATGTGCGGTTTGGCTGTGGCGATCTCTTGTGCAAGAATCGCCGCGCGACCGGCGAAGTTGCCTTGCAGGATCTCCTCGTAGGTGAGGTCGATGCCGACGGTTGGGGTGGCGGTATTGAGATAGGCCAGCGCGAATCCGAGATCCGTTCCGGCGTCCATATTTTGGGTCATCACGGTAACCGTTGGGTTCCCCTGTTCTGCCCGCATCGCGCACGTCCCAATGAGCACCAGGCTGGAGTAGACCCACAAATTATATGCAGCGAAGCGCATAGTTCCTCCTTACGGGCGGTCAGTATACGAGATGCGAATGTGGTCGTACAGTGTTTCACTCAAACTCCAACATTGCCATGAACTGGACGCGTTGCCGCGACGCGGCTTCAGGGTGCTGACGCATACGACTGACCTCGGTAAAGGCGAGTTCGGCGCCAAAGTGACGCCCATGATGACTATGGATATGTGACGTATCAGGGCCCGCATCTTTTGCGAAGTATGTCGCGACGGTTTGCTTATATCGCTACGTGTAGTTTTTGCACTGCGCATAGGACACTTTTAGTACTACATCCTAAGTGAATCCTCAGCCTATCCGAATATACTTGCCCCGATGGCAGTCAGGAGAATGTCTCGTGACTACGCGGGGATCCGCATCCACGGCGATGACCGATGTAGCTAGCGACTACACCTCGGGCAGCGCCGTTCACCACTCACCCAAGCGCGCGTTTCGACATTGGCCGCGTCGCTTCACAAGCAAGAACAAGCTTTCAAACAAAACGACAAAAGAAAAGGGGAAATGTAAAATGCCGACTTCTTTTTCCTATTGGCGTGTCTATTGCGGGTTGCTGTTGTGCGCGGCCTTGAGCACAGGCGCGAATCTGCAGAACTCAGGACTTCAGCTCCTGCAAACCATTCCTGTACCAAACTGGACTCTAGGTAAGGCCAGCACGGATCTTTTCGGGTTTAACCCGGTAACGCGGATCATGTATCTAGCCGACCGAACAAACCATGCGATCACCGTGATCGACACCCACACCAATAGTGTGGTGGGGCAAATGCCCTTGGCTCCGACCACCGTAGTGAATCAACCGCTCATCGCTATCGACTTACAGCAACTCGTCGTCTCTGATGGCGTCAACTCGGTTCTCGTTTGGGACTTACGGACACCGCTCGGGACAGCGCCAACAATTTACCCGGTACCCAACGTGCCTGATGGGATGGATTATGACACCATCAACCAGACCGTCTACGTGGTCAACGATAATGCACCTTACAATCTGACGGGGATCAGTCTGACGAAAAACATGATCGTGAGTCAGACACCAATTCCTTTCAGCGCTGACTTGATCAAGTTCAACCCACGGGATGGCAAGATCTATATCGCCATGGAAGATGCCGACCATAACAACGCATCAGCCGGAATCGCGGTTTTCGATCCCGCAACCAATACCATGTCGGCGCCGGCGATGTACAAGGTAGGCTCAATCTGCCCGGGTCACGGAATTGACATCGATCCGATCTCAAATGTTGCAGTGATGGGGTGCTTTCAAGGGACTTCGAACGGCAATCTGGGTGTTGACTTGGCCACAGGGAAATTCATCCAATTCACTGACGTGGGGGGAACGGATTCCATCGTGTTCAACCCGAATCTGCGGCGGTTTTACTCCGGATCCGGCCTTAATACTGCCACCACCAGCGGTTGCCCCGCAACACTTTCCGGGCCTCCTTTCGGTTCGTTGGTTCCGGTTGTGGGCGTCTTCGACGCACAACACCCGACAAAATCCGCACCGGCAAGAATCGATGGCGTTGCCTGCACCGGGCGGGGGAACCACATTGCCGGGGTCGATCCAATCACTGGAGATGTCTACGTTCCAGTCTCGCAATTTCCAGCCGATCCCACCAGCAACACCACGGGTATCGCCGGCATTCTGGTGTTTCACGACACCACCCGCCCGGCGCAAGATTCCGGGGGCGGGTCCGCGACTATGTTGAGCGGCGGCGGAGCCGCGTCCGGTACAGTGCGCACAAGATCAGATGGTGGCCGGCGTACGCTTCTCACCGCGACGATCACAGGCGTCGCGGGCACATCCGCATCTCTCACTGTGCCTACGACTGTGGCAAATGAGCTGGTCCATTGCACCGTAACAACCAATTCCGCCAGCGCAACGTGTAATGACTTCCTGCTGGGAGACCCGCTCATCGGCAGTATCATGACACTTGCAGTCGATCAAACCGCTGTGGCTCGCGGCACTATCTGCGGCGGCAAAGGCAACTCATGCCACGCCGATTCGGGCTCGGGAGACGACGATTAGGAGCGGCAAGGCGGTGTCCGATAATGGTGGACATCGGGCAACTGATGCTGCGAGGCGTGAGAAGCCTACCCGGCGACGTTCGGTTCTTTTGAACGGTTGCGTTGTATCTCAGCTACGCCAGCTTTTTTCGCTTCGTTGAAGGACCGATGGAGGGTGCCCGCGACCGCCCCGACGGTTTTGGAGGCTCCTTCAACCCTGGCGGTAAAACCGTCTGC
>Ga0105245_10004177_pt1 | contig 12827 bp, 9 predicted proteins | sample KBSM54metaG_FD_81523 | JGI IMG/M metagenome (GOLD analysis project Ga0105245, IMG submission 81523) | Miscanthus rhizosphere microbial communities from Kellogg Biological Station, Michigan, USA - KBS M5-4 metaG | ecosystem: Host-associated > Plants > Roots > Rhizosphere > Soil | place: Michigan... | reverse complement strand
TCAGACCGAGTTCGGCGACTGGGTGAAGTGCTTTCTCGTCTTCGGCGGTGGGCAGCGCCTGCTGGACGTGAAATGGCTCCAGACCACTGCCCCGGACAATCAGCGGGGCCCTCAGACGGAGCAGGAGTTCACCGCGGACTTGGATGGCTTCTTTGGGCGCTTCGCCAAAGACGGCGGCTTTGCGGGAGCCGCGCTCGTGGCCCGGCGTGGTCAAGTGATCTTCGAAAAGGCGTATGGCGAGGCCAGCCGCGAGCCGCCCATCCCCAATCAAGTGAGCACGCGTTTCAACATCGCCTCGGTCGACAAGATCTTCACGGCGACGATCGTGTTCGAGCTGATCGAAGAGCACAAGCTCGCGCTGAGCGGCAAGCTTTGCGACTATCTGCCGAACTATCCACTGAAAGAGGCGTGTCCGATCACGATCGATCAGCTGCTCACGCACACGAGCGGCCTGGCGGACGTGATCAATCCGCGGCTCATCCTGGCGATCGATCGCTTCAAGACGCCCCAAGATTACATCGACACGTTCGGGAAAGACCCGCTGACCTTCGCGCCCGGGAAGCGCTGGGCATACAGCAATTACGGCTACGCCGTGCTCGGTCGTATCGTCGAGGTGATCGAAGGCAAGCCGTTTCCCGAGGTGATGGCCAAGCGCATCTACGAGAAGGCCAACATGAAGGATTCGACGCGCCTCGCGAGTGCGGTCACCGCTCCGGACGTGGCCATCCCGTACGCTTCCACCTTGCCCGCTGGGGGTGGCAAGCTCGCCACCGGACCCGAACGAGATGCGCGCCGATTTCTGCCGCTTCCCGCGCCGTTTTGCTGCAGTTTCACGACCGTTCGGGACTTGTTCAACTTCTCACAGGCGCTCATCGCTGGCCGCCTCGTGTCTCGGCAGTCACTCGAGCTGATGGTCAAAACCAACCGAGCCGGCCCGGGTGACCTCGTCGAACACTACGGTTATGGAGTCATGACCGACCTCGTCCACGGTGTGCCGTTCTTCGGGCATGATGGCGGTTTGTGGGGCGTCAACGCCGTGATGCGCATGACTCCCGATAACGACGTCGTCATCGTCGTGTCGAACGTGTCACCTGGCGCCGCACAACGCGCGGCCATGCGCGCAGAAGACCAATTGGCCCGGCTACCCAAGAATGCCGAGCACCAACCGAGCCCGCCAGTGGCACCGACCGAAGTCGGTTTGCGCTAGGACCGGCTCCACGCTCGCAAGCGTTGGCGAAGGCCTCGCGCGGGCTGCGCGGGAGCAAAGCTTCGTTGCGTTTGTAGTCGGTAATTTTCGAGCTGAGGATCGGAGAGTGTGAGGTTGTTGTAGTGGAAATACTTCAAGCCGCCGAGGAGTGCCTTGCTGCTCAGTATTTGCGAGGCCTCGTGCGTCGAGTGTTCGCCCGCCAAGATGCCGCGGATCTGGGAGGTTGCAGTGGGTGACAGCGGTTGTGCTCGCGCGAGCATGAAGTTGAAATGCTCGCTATTCCAAGTGTTCGACTGATGGATCTCGTAGATATAGAGCTGCGGGGCGACGAGTGGATAGACGCGGGCGTGCTCGATGACAGCGTTCATGAAGAAGCTGTCTTCCATTCTCGGTAACGCTCGGTAACGCACGGACGTGCCGAGTGCCGCCTTTCTGCAGAGGAGAGTGCCCTCCCACAACCGCATGTTGGAGAGGTACGCCTTGCCGGACGCCACGTCGAAGAACAGCAGGTGAGTCAACACCGAGGCGTCTTGGTGGTTGTCGAGCGCGCCGGCAACTTGAAGGCGGATGCGGTCTTCGTGATACCAATCATCGTCGTCCCATTGGCAGAAGTACTCGCCGTTGCAACGTTCGATGGAGATGTTTCGCAAGTGCCCAAGCGTTCGAGCGGGATCCTTTTCCAGCGAAATGGGCACGATTTTGGCGTCGTCGGCGTAACGCTCGAGTACGGCTTTCGTCTCCGCGTCGTCCGAACGGTGGACCACGACGAGCTCACGCGGCTCATAGGTTTGACCCAAGAAACAGGTGATGGCGCGCGCAAGATGACGCGGTTTGTTGCGCGTCAAGCACAGGCAGGAAACGAGGGGTAGGCTAGGCATGGCTGTGGTGCGCGTGAACGCGCAGCGAATCGCTGCTGAATTTTAGTCAGCAGAGCGACTCGTTTCAAGGGATTCCTGTGCTGGCGATCGGTGTGCGCGCACTGGCAGTCACTCGTCTGTCACGGCGAATGTGAACGCGCGCTTCATCTTCGTGAGCACGCGCGTGACGAGCGAATGCGCGCATCGTGAGTCGTGATCCGGCGCTTGCCAAGAAGCGCTGCTCGGCGCATAGTCCTCCCACATTGGGAGTCGGGTTGCGCTTTCGTGGTGCAGTATGACGGGCGGTTCACAAAGAGTCGTGGTGACGGGGCTGGGAGTAGTTGCTCCCAACGGCATAGGCGCCGATCCATTCTGGCGCGCCTGCGTCGCGGGGCGCTCGGGAGTGCGCACCGTCGATCGCTTCGATACCGCGCAGTTTCCCGTGAAAATAGCGGGAATGGTGACTGGCTTCGAGCCCGCCGAGTTCGTTCGCGCCGAGTTGGTGGAACGCACTGAGCGCTCGGTGCATCTCGGCCTCGCGGCGGCCAGTCTGGCGCTGAAAGATGCCAAGCTGCAAGATGAGTCGGATTGGCGTCGCGACGCCTGTGTCGTCATCGGCAGCGGTGTGGGTGGATTGTCTTTTCAGGAACTCGTGATCGCCGACGCCTATCGTGGCGGGCTCGATTCGATGCCTGCGCCGACTCCGTCGTCCGTCCCCGCGCACATTGCGGTCGAGCAAAAGCTCGGCGGGCTCAACTTGAACATCTCGACTGCCTGCTCCTCGGGGGCAAACGCCGTCGGAGAAGCGTTTCGGATGGTCCGTTCCGGTGAGGCGCGCGTCGCGTTGGCTGGTGGCGTCGAAGCACCTCTCACTCCCTATGCGTTCTACGCCCATTGCGCGCTGCGCGTTCTGTCCACGGATGCAGGGCCGCCGGAACAAGTATCCAGACCCTTCGACAAGACGCGTGAGGGGTTCGTGATCGCCGAAGCCGCTGCAGTTCTCATCCTGGAACAGCGGGACCACGCGCTGGCCAGGGGCGCCCACATCTATGCTGAACTCGTTGGCGCGGCCAGCAATAGCGGCATGCACCACATCGCGATCCCCGATCCGAGCGCGGATGACTTGGTGCGCGTCATGTCAGCGGCACTTCGCGATGCGCAGCTCGAGCCGCGTCAGATTGACTACGTCAATGCCCACGGCACGAGCACCCGGGCCAACGATCACACCGAAGTGCGCGGGTTAGAGGCCGTATTTGGCCCACAAATGCAGCGCCTGTGCATCAGCGGTTCGAAGTCCATGTTGGGGCATAGCCTCGGCGCTGCGGGAGCCGTCGAGGCGGCAATCTGCGCGCTCACCATGGAGAACCAAGTGGTCACTCCCACCATCAACCTGCGCTCTCCCGAGTTCGACTACGATTTCGTGGCCGGCGGCGCTCAGCACAGAACCGTCGAGTATGCGCTGAGCAACTCGTTCGGTTTCGGTTCCAACAATTCTTGCCTGGTCTTCGCCCGGCACGCGTGATGGGCGCAGCGATACGGAGCTTTTCATGCCGACGAAGAAGCGTGTTGCCATCACCGGACTCGGGATCTTGGCTTCGAATGGCATCGGGAGGCAGCGCTTCTGGGAGAACTGCGTCGCGGGCAGGTCCGGCATCGCGCGTGTTTCCGCATTGCAAGCCCAGGGTTGCCCGGTCTCGGCTGCGGGTCAGGTCAGCGGCTTCAGTGCCGCAGACTTCGTGCCCGTCAAACTCATCGAACGCACCGATCGGGTGGCGCACCTCGGCCTTGCCGGCGCCGCCCTAGCCTTGGAAGACGCCGGTCTGAACTCCCTCGAGGACTGGCGTCGCTCAGCGGCAGTGATCGTGGGGTGTGGCTTCGGCGGCCAAGCGTTCGTCGAAGAGGGCGTCGAACGCGCTTATCGCGAGGGCATGCACACGGTGCATCCCTCCTCGATCTCCGCGCAAATGCCGAGCTCTGCTTCGGGCTACATGGCCATCGTGCACAAGCTCGGGGGCGTGAACCTGTGCCTCTCCACGATGTGTTCGTCGGGCGCCAACGCCATCGGGCTCGCGTTTCGCAGGATCCAGGCGGGTGAGTGTGAGATGGCGTTGACCGGCGGCGTCGATGCGCCGATTACGCCTTTCGTGGCCGCCGCGTACCGCGCGATGGGAGTTCTGGCTTCGGATACGGGTGAACCCGAGCGCATCGCCAAACCTTTCGACAAGCGGCGGGACGGCTTCGTGCTGGCCGAAGGCGCGGCGCTTTTGGTGTTGGAAGAGCTCGAGCACGCCCGGGCGCGGGGCAGCACCGTCTATGCCGAGCTCGTCGGTTATGCCGCGAACAGCGGCACCCACGCCGTTGGCGAGCCAGACGCGGACGCGGGAGATCGCGTCAGGGTGACGCGCTCGGCGCTCGAGAGTGCCGGCGTGTCCCCGGAGGCGATCGGCTACGTGAATACCTATGGGCTGGGCACCAAAGCGAGCGATAGCGCCGAAATTCGCGCCCTCGAAGGCGCGTTCGGTCGGCGGCTCGAGCAGGTGCTGCTGAGCAGCTCGAAGTCGATGTTGGGGCATAGCTTCGGCAGCTCGAGCGCCCTCGACGCCGCACTTTGCGCGTTATCCCTCCACCATCAAACGGTGACGCCCACCATCAACCTGGACGAGCCCGAGTACGAGTACGACTTCGTCGCGAATCGCGCCAGGCAGGCTGAAATCGGCTACGCGATGAGCAACTCGTTCGGCCTCACTTCGAACAACGCAGCGCTGGTATTCCGGAGATTTCATGGGAACTGAGGAACTCACCCAGCGGGTCGTCGCGATTCTTTCCAAGGTAACGGGTAAGCCCGCGGCCACGGTGCATTTGGACTCAGCGCTGATCGACGACCTCGAGCTCGACTCGATCAACTTCATCGAGCTCGATCACGAAATCCGGGCCGTCGGTTTGCCGCGCATCCCGGAAGCCGATCTGCAAACCCTAGTGAAAGTGGCTGACGTCGTGCGCATCCTCTCCAAGTACTTGAACGCCGAGCCGGCAGCGGCTCGCTGATCGGGTCGTTGCAGTTGTTGGATACGGCAAAATTCGCGCTGACGTTCGACGATGGGCCGGGTCCCGCCACAGCGAGTGTTTTGGATTGCCTGGCCGAGTTCGAGGTCAGGGCGACGTTCTTCGTGCTCGCCAAGAATCTCGACGAGGCGGCGTGGTGCGGTGGGGATGTGGCGCGTTCTCGGTCCACGATGTTGCGTGCGCTCCGGGAGCAGCACGTGATTGGCAACCACTCCTACTCTCACCTAAGTGCGGACGAAGCCCACCGAGATTTGGAGCTGTTTCGTCGCGATGTGCTTCGCGGAGAAGCATCGATCCGTGGGCTTCTCGCTGAAGCTGGGCAGGCGAAAACCACGCGGATCCCGTTTCGTCTGCCCTACGGTCCTCAGCCCGCATGGCGCCGTCGCTGGTTCGGGGGGCGGTCACGCCGGGTGCCCGATCCGCGCGGCCGAGTGCTCGAGCAGCTCGGCCTGAAGCACGTGCATTGGACGGCCGATCCCTGCGATTACAAGCCCGGGCCTTCCGCTCGCGATTTAGCCGAAACGTTGGCGAGCCATGTACGCGAGTGCGCAGAGCGCGGTACTGGCGCGGTCATCTTGTTGCACGATGGGGCGCCTCCCGCCGAGGCCGAGACGCAGGGCTCCGAGCGCGAGCGCACCGTGGATACCGTGCGGGCGCTGCTCGAAATCTGCCGACGTGAACGTTGGCAATCGTTCACCGTTCCAAACGCCAATTTCGGCTGAGCCGCTGCCGGCTACAGGCTAGACGCGTACAAGCAATCGCTATCGCCACTCGAAGCGTACCAGGACAACCGATGGTTGAGCGACTGCTCGCTGACGTCCCCCGACCAGTTGATGGCCATCGCAAAACGCGGGTCTTCTTTGGGTTCGAAGCCGAGACACCCGAACAGCCGCTCGTACTCGGGGGTGCACGCGAATGCGCCCACGGTATCGACGCGATGTTTGCGGTCGACCGCTTGGAGCAGCTGCTGCACCAGCAGCGTCACCGAGCTGGACTCCAGCTCGTCAGCCAAGAGCTCGACGATCTCCGCGTGCACCGCACCGGGACCACCGAGGCAGTCTTTTTCCGTCCAATGCGTGGCAACGGCAATCGCCGATAGTCGCCCGCGTTCGTAGAGACCGAGGCGAATCGGGTGGTGATGCGGCGCCTCGACGTAACGCCAATTCATGTACGTGCTATCGCGCTCGATCGTGCACTCGAAGCGGGTACTGACTCGCTTCCACAGCGCGTCGTACTCGGCGTCGAAGTGTTCGATGAGCCGGATGTCGCAGCCGGGCGTCGGCGCGAGGCTCGCGCGATAGGGAGCGGGCTGACGCCACTGCCCCGAAGCGGCTGCCACGAGCCTCACACTCATCCGCGGGAGCGCCCAGCCAGCCACGCGCACGCCCAGGCGAAATTGTCGCCAATGGCTGGGGATGCGTAAACTGGCGCGTTTGATCAGCGCGGCCGCCCGCTCTCGCGCCTGCAAGCAGCGGGCTCCCTGATCCCGGATACTGAGCACGTGCCTGCGCAGTGTGCCCGGCACGAACACCGCGCCGTTCCGCTCGTAGAGCTTGCGCACTTGACTGACGAGGCCACCGCTGAGACCAGGCGATGCCGCCAAGTGCTTGCGTAGCAGATACAGGCAGTGAAAACGGTAACTGGGGTCGATCACGAGGCCGCCCCCGCACAGCGCGATCGCCCGTACCCCTCGAAATCTGAGCGGAACGGGGTGCCCGAAGAGCGCGCCGACGATCGCGCTTTCCTCGGTTTCGAGCAGGGAGATGAGCGGCGCACGCTCGCGAACGAAAGGGTTGTCGACGAACTGCCAGTTCCATTGATCGGCCAAGCGTTGCGCATAGCGCTCGCCAAAATGACGCCGAAATAGCTCGAGAACGCGTGGTTTCTGAGCCGGTTGGTAAGCGGTGATGCGCGGCCCCTGCTGCTCGGGGTCCTCGGGTGACTCGCCTCGAGGCTCCAGCAGCGAGGATCCCCGTCGCTCGAGCGTAGGCACGGCGGACTCTCGAAGCGTCATCGTGCGAGCGTGAGGTGTGTCACGCGCTGCAGCGCTCGTTGCTCGAGTCTGCGACGGGCAGGCAGAAGCTGGGGTACGGCCAAGTGAAGCGCTCGTTGATCGCTTTGAGGTTTTGGTAGTCCTCCGGGCAGGTGCAGCGAGTGGTCGCGACGCAGGGGGCGTACGGCGCTGCTCGTGGAGTGAGCGTGAAGTCGGTGTCGAGTACCGAGCCGAGGCGGTGCTCGCTCAGGCGGCTGTTGTAATACGTGAGGCAGGGAAACACGTCCCCCTTGGCGCTGATGAAGAAATAGCGATGCCCGGCTCCGCAGGCTTGCCCACGCGGCTTTGCCGAAAGCTGATGCAGTTCGCCCAAAGGATCGTTGTAGTTGGCCAGGCGCAGGGCTCGCGAATTGGGCTGATCCAGTACGGGAGCCACATGAGTGCTCTCGTAGGCTTCATTGAAGTTGATCCCCATGCCGGTCGTGATCTTCAGATCTCGCGCTTTGGCGAGCGTGATGACCTGCTCCACGGCATCTAAATTGTCGGGGAAGGCGATCGTGTGCAACACCACGAACGCCCCACATTTTTGGGCGTACGCCGCCGCCTCGATGATTTCGTTGGGCGTGCAGAACTCGTGATGGAACGTCATCCACAAGGACAACTTGGCGAGATTGCATTTCTCGGCGAAGCGGTCGAACTGGTTCGGTCGAAACGAACCATTGGTCAGGATTTCGACGAACGAAATGTTGTCGCTCTGGGTGAGCCGCGCCACGCTGTCCAAATAGGATGTCGAGACGAACGGCTCGCCGATCGAGTTCATTCTCATGCGGATCTGATGCGGTTGTCGGACGAGCCAGTCCACGACGCGCTCGTGCACGTCCTCCCCGTAAGCCCACGTGGGCAGGCTGCCGGGGCGCTTTTGAAGGACCGGCTGGCCCGAAGCGCAATAGCTGCAGGTGAAGTTGCAGCGTTGCAGATTGCTGACGTACCAAATGGACAGATCAGTCATGGTTCGAATAGTCCTGCTCCGCGCCAAGCGGCAAAGTGAACGCGTGGAGTGGCCCCCACTTCGCTGCGGCGCCGGGCGCTCGAGGTGTTCGATCATCCCCGCCGCGCTGACGCTTCCCGTATTGTTTGATAGGCGCTTCGACCCGAATTGTCAAAGGCGACCTGGGTCGTGCGCGCCGCGAATCGGTCAGCGGCGCTGTCTGGTTTGTGGCCAAACGACTGGTCACACTCCGAGGCGCTGACGCCTCGTGCAGTGCTCTTTGCCTGTCAGCCATTACGGCCCCGTCAGCGCGCTGCGCTGCCTCGCTAGCAGTTGGTAGTTGCCGAACTCTTCGCTCACCTGAAAGTGGTCTCGGATCCAGTGCTCGAGCTTCGGGAACAACGACAATCGGCGCTGCGTCCCGAGAAAAGACGCGCGTTCTAAAACGACGAGGCTGACCTGATGCTTTTCCAGCGATGCCACGATCATCGCATCGAGCCGCCCGACGTCTGCCTTCGAAAAGCTTTGACCGGGATGAAAGTACAGCAGCGGCTGCGGCGATACCCGACCGGCAAGTCCGTACAGCAGGGTCGAATCTGGGAACACGAAGAAGTTCTCCTGGCGTTCCTGCAAGGTGCGAACGACACGCTCGAAATCCTGTCGCCGCAGCACATCGAGCGCCTGATGCTCCGCGTTGGCTTGAGGCGAGATCTCACAGACCGAAGCCGCCCCCTGACAAAAATTCGCGCGTGTGTACGTCGGCTCTCCCCAGCGCACGCGCTCGGCGCCCTTCACGTCGAGATGATGGGCGAACGTGGTTCCGTCGGCGAACTCCTGCACGGTGCGGGAGTAGGCGACGACGAGCCCTTCGACCGTCGACATGAGCACGACGATCGTGACGAACACGGGTGCCACTCGCCGCAGGCGCTCACCGAGTAGATTCATCGACACCGCGCGATCGGCGCGTTCCCAACCGAGGCTCAGTTCGCGCCAAGGAAAGTGCAGCCCGAGTGCCAGCGCGCACGCCACACACAGCCCAACCTGTGCGTTGTTGTTGGTCGACTCGTTGAAGGTCGTCGTCTGAAACAGGCTCTGAAATTGCGGCAGCGCGATCGCGAGCCAACCGCAGAGCCAGAACTGCTCCGGCAGCGGTCGCCCGCGCAAATTCAAGGCCCGACCGAGCCAAAGCGCCGCGACACCGAGCAGAGAGCTGAAGGCGAACAGCACGACCGTGCTACCGGTGAGCGGCTGGTAGAACACAGCGCCTAGCAGTCGATCGTAGCTGATGCGACTGAGCCCGAGCTCGCTCGAAACACCGAGCCAGTAGTGCAAAAAGGTGTGGACGTCCGAGTAGCGCCACAGCCAAACCAGAAACGCGAGTGCGCCGGCGAGCGCGCCGGCAGCGTACTGAAGGATGCTTTTCAAGGCCGCTTTGCCGCGGCCCGTCGCAGGCACGCACAACGCGCCGAGACACACGGGCACGAAGAAACCACCGGCGTTCTGCTTGCTCAGCACCGAGGCAAGGCTCACTAACCCCGCGGCGGCAAAGAACAGCCCGCTCGGCCGCGCGCGGAGCCTGCCCTCGACGATCGCGAGCAGCGCACAGAAGTTGAGGAAGAAGGCCGTCTGCTCCATCCACGGGATCCCGAACGGCGCCTGATACCAAACAGCGGTCAGTGCACCGCTGGCCAGCGACAAGACAGCGGAGCCCGAGCTCAACCGCCACGTGAGGCGGACCACGACCGCAGTACACAGAACGGACAGGATGGCCGCGGCCAGCACCATCGACGAAACACTGACCCCCGCGACTCGAAATATCAGCGCTTGCCAGAAGAACGCGACAGGACCGAAAGGGATGAAGAAGTCTCGATAGACCGTCTGCCCCTGCACGATGCGCCACGCGCCATCGAACATGATGGATTCGTCGAAGAGGTACAGCCCTCGGTGCCCGACGAGCCAGACCCAGCCGAAACTGAAGGACAGCACGAGCAGCAGCCCCGCGCCGAGCGCGAAGCGTTTTCCGGGTGTCGTGCGCTCAGACGATTTCATGGCGGCGAGGCGCTCCCGCCGCTGGAGCTCGCGGGCGCAACTTGACGAGTTTGGCTCCTGCCTGTCGCGCGGCAGAGGGAGGGCTTTCAGCAGGCGTTTCATCGACGGCGCTGGTGCTTCCGAGGAGATCCTCGAGCTCCGCGTTCGAAAGCGTAGTTGCCCGCTGCGCAAGCCTCACGGCGTTGGCGGTGAGCCACGCTTTGCCCGTCAGGTAGGCGCCCTGGAGGTGTCGTTGCCCGGCTTGTCGTAGCGTTTCGTCGCTGGCCCGCAGTTGGACGAGTTCCCTCGCGCGCTGCGCCACGGACTGATGCTGAACGACGGGAGGAGGAAGCAACGCGCCGCCCGGAAATGGCACGTACTTCCGATACGTGGGCAGCGCGTAGGTGGCGAGAGCGAGGTAGCGTCCGGACGTTTCGAGCACGAGCCGTTGCTCCACGAGCTCGGCAAGGGCCGCCCTGATCGGGTCCGCCGAGGCCGCCCCGCCACATTCGCGGACGATCTCGCGTTCGCCACGCACGCGGTCCATGAACTCGTAGATGCGACGATGGAGGCGCACCAAGCGATGGACTGGGCGCGACGCGCAAGGCCGGGTGTCCAGCAGAACCAGCGCACTCTCTCTTGGGATGGCCAATAGATGAGACATTCCGTGCGCCTGCTGCCAGGTGCGGACTCCCACGCGCAGTGCCTCGATCGATGCGCCCGCCGCCTTCTCCTGAAAGGAGTCGGTCTCGAACATGTAGGCCAGCTTTTTCAGCGAATCCGGCTCGAAGGGATAGACGTCGCCATAGGCCGGCGCGGGCCGGACGTTCTGGAGGCCCCAGCGCTCCGGGTCGCTGAAATAGGGACTGAAGCGATGCAAAGAAATGGAACCGGCGCCACCGGGGGGCGCCAGGTGGTGTAGCGCTTCCATGTCACGCACGAGGCGCGGGATCTCTGCCTCGTCTTCGCCGGGAAACCCAGCGAGCCAGTTCCACACCACGCGGATGCCGTGCTCGGCGCACCACTTCAAGAGTTGGATGTTCTGTAGACCGGTAGCGCCCTTGCGCATCAACTCCAGCGTGCGATCGCTCAGGCTCTCGATGCCCGGCTGAATCCAGTGCACGCCGGAGCGGGCCAAGAGCGAGACCTGCTCGCGCCGCAAGTTCGCTTTGGTCTCGAAAAACAACTCGCCCACGGGCTCGACGGCGAGCTGTGGCAGCAAGCTCTTGAAGTAGCGCATGTCCAAAATGTTGTCGACGACTTCGATGCGCGGGATGGAGTGGCGCTCGACCAAGGTCTTCATCTCGGCGAATGCCCGCTCGGGAGCTTTGCTGCGGTAGACCATGCCGTCGGCGTTCAAGCCGCAGAAGGTGCAGTGGTGTTTGGCCCCCCACCAGCACCCGCGCGAGGTCTCGATCACGAGCCCCGGCCGGATCGCTTCTCGGAAGGAGGAATCCCCGAGTTGCCCGAAATAGTCGTCGAATTCGGGCGTGGGCAAGCCGTCGAGCGCCGCGCTGTCGAGAGGGCGGGGCGGAGGCGAGGGTGAGCGAGTGCGAGTCAGAATGCCGGCGATGGCCTCACCCGAGCCGCCGTTCGCTAGCGCTTGCGCGAGCGCAGTCAGCGTGTGGTCGCACTCGCCCTGGCCCAAGAAATCGAGCTGAGCGAAACGGCTGAACAATTCTTGCCCCATCTCGTCGGCGCAGTTGGCGCCGCCCATGACCGTGCACACATCGGGGCGTTGCTGCTTGATGGCGCGTGCCAGGGCGAGTGACGCACAGTTTTGTTGAAAGCTCGAGCTGAAGCCCACCAAGAACGGGTCACCTTCGAGCAACAGCGCAGCCCCCTGTGTCTGACAGAAGGTGGTCGCTGCCTGGCAGAGTTTTCGGACGACCGCTACCGGATCCCGATGCTTGAACTGGTTCGCGAACTCTTCCGCGATGCGCCCCTCGCTGAACCACTTGCGCGCATACGCGTCGAGTTCTGCTGGCGACCGCCCGAACAGGCCGTGGGCAAAGACGTATTCGCCGAGCAGCGAGCGCAGCGTCATCTCGCTGATCCACTCGTACACCTCTGCGCCGATGATTTCGGCGAAGTTCAGGCCGAGATAGACGACGCGAGTGCTAAACCCGTGCTCTTCGAGACAGGCTTTGAGCTGACTCACGCCCATGGCTGGGCGCGTCAGTGATTGGAACGGTGGGACGGCCAGCACCACAGGTCGTTTGCCGCCGCCATTTGCTCTTATCTCAATCGTCATTACCCACCTCCCACTCGACTCAGTACAGTGCTAGGTCGTCCCGAATCCACGGCTTGCAACACCGAGGCTGCGACAGCCCGGTGCCCCTCATTGGACAGATGCGTCCCGTCCCAAATCAGCAGTTTTTCTGTGGTTGAGGCGCGGTACGGATCGATCGTTTTCAGGCGATCGCAGCCGTAGCCAAGGACGACCTCACGCAGCAAGCGATTGTAGTCCTCGATCTTGCTGGACACGTGGTTCGTCTTGTCACGAAGGTACGCGCCAGGTGGCGCAATCTCCACGAATAGGATTGATCGGGAGACGGTCCGCAGTTGATCGATCAGCTGGCGCAGGCCGAGCGCCCAGCCCTGCTTGGAAGTCCAAGTCCGGCCGTAGACACGCGACAGCGCGCCGTAGTGACGATGGATGCGACGCAGGAATTGCCTGCCGCCACTCCG